>Ga0209382_10012950_pt1 | contig 10261 bp, 12 predicted proteins | sample SoiMetdeltSBSDD5_FD_187599 | JGI IMG/M metagenome (GOLD analysis project Ga0209382, IMG submission 187599) | Bulk soil microbial communities from a Populus tree surrounding site in Tennessee, USA - Soil MetaG P. deltoides SBSDD5 (SPAdes) (version 2) | ecosystem: Environmental > Terrestrial >...
GCCGGCCAGGCGCGCCGCCAGCATCACCTTCTCGAAGGGATGCAGGTACACCCGCGCGGCGGCCGTCGTGCGCGTGTAGCCGCGCCCGCGCCCCACGAGGCCCTCCACGAAGACGCCGCGGTGCGGGTCGATCTCCTGATCGCGCGAATCGATGACGACCCCTCCGCGCACCACGTGGTCGCTGAACGGGACTTCGCCCGGCCCGACGATGCCCGCGACGCGATCGCGCTGAAACCGGCTCTCGCCCGGGAGCTCACGGAAGTTCGTGTGCTCGAGCGAGGCACCCGCGAGCACGCGCAACGGTCCGACGACGCGGCGCTGCACCGTGACCCTGGCGGATCGGGTGGTCCGGCTCACTCGATAGAAGTAGGGGCGGGTGGGCGTGATGCTGTCGGCGTCGTAGGGGCTGTCGTTCCCCTGGCCGTAGTAGCCGAGCCGGTTGGCGCGGGCCGCCGTGAGCGTCAGCGCGAGGCGCCACCCGTCCCAGTAGGCGGGGGCCGCGGCGTCGACGCTGAGGCCGTAGCTGCCCTGCGTACTGGCGGCCGCATCGAACTTGATGCTGGCGAAACTCGGCTCGGGCCGCTCGGTGAATCCCATGGGGCTGTACCAGCCGTAGCGGCCGGCGAGCCAGAACCCATCGATCGTGCTGTAGTATGCGTAGGGGTAGAGTTGATCGACCCAGGCGCCGCGCTGCGCAGCCAGCGCGGGGGTTAGAGTCGCCACGGCGAGCGCCGCGCCAAGCCAACGCATTCGCTTCAGGCGTTCTCGAACATGTGCGCGCAGTCGCGAACCTTCGCTTCGGTGCCGTCGTGCGCTGCGTAGGTGGCCGGGAACAAAGAGGCGGACCCGAACTCGCCACGCTTGTTCACGGCGTAGAAGATCAAGCCGAATTTGGGCCGGCCCCGCGCGTCGAGCAGCCGCGGTTCGGTGGTCGTCATGACGCGCTTCAGCGTTTCGAGGCAAGCGTCGGTCGGCTTCATCCCGCGCCGCATGTTCTCCACCGTCAGGAGCCCGCCGGACACCTTGATGTTCGACTCACCACGGCCGGTCGAGCCTGCTGCGCCGACGTCGTTGTCCGTGTATTGACCCGCCCCAATCACCGCCGAGTCGCCCACCCGGCCCGGGATCTTCCAGGCCAACCCGCTCGTCGTCGTGACGGACGAGATCTCGCCGCCCGGAGTGACGGCGTTGCAGTTGATCGTGCCCGTGGGCCGGACCACCATGTTCTCCGATTCCGGCACGTTGAGGTAGTCGTCAGCCGGGCTCAGGTTGGCGCGCCACGCCAGCCATTTCTGGCGCGACCGCTCGGTGAGGAGGTCCTCTTCCTTGAATCCGTACGACAGGGCGAAGCGCTTCGCCCCCTCGCCCACCAGGAAGACGTTGTTCGTGTACTTGAGAACGAGCTTCGCGACCTCCGAGGGCGTTTTGATGTTCTCGAGGCACCCGACCGCGCCGGCCCGCTTCGTGGGTCCGTGCATGCACGAGGCGTCGAGCTGCACGACGCCCAGGGCGTTGGGCAGGCCGCCGTAACCCACGGAGTCGTCGTTCGGATCGAGCTCCTGGATCTTGACGGCTTCGATCGCCGCGTCGAGCGTGTCGGCGCCCTGCATGAGCAGGTCGAATGCCTGCTGCACACCGCGTATCCCGTTCGCGCTCGCCACCAGCACGGGCTTCGATGCCCAGCGGCTCGTGACGGGCAGCGGCCGGAAGGGGCGCATGGGATGGGGGATGGCGAGGGCCGCGGCGCTCAGGCCGCCGGCCGTGGAATGCAGGAACTCGCGACGCGACAGCGGCTCGGACACGTGACGGCTCTCGATGCGGGGAAGTGCTAGGGTTTTACCCACACGCTTCGCGCCTGTCAACTTGCTCGGCGCGGGGTGCGCCTCTACGTTCCCCCATCGGTGACACCTGACGCGTCTGATCCCCCGAGCCCGCCCGTCGTCGTGCGGCGCTTCGCCAAGGTAGCGGCCGTCGCCGCGTTGGCGGCGTTCGGCTACGAGTGGCTGTCGACGGGGCGAGGCGACTGGAGGCTCATCGCCTTCGCCGGCCTGGTGCTCACGCTGACGGACATCTTCGCCGGCTTCCTGGAAACGGCCGGTACCGTCCTGAGCCGAATGTTTCAGGGCTCGGTGATCACGCTCGACGACGAGATCGCCGACCTGGAGCTGCGACTCGCGGATCCGACGCTCGAGCCGGAGCGCGAGATTCCGGCGGCGCTGCGGCTGGCCGAGATCTACCGCAAGTACCGCCACGACTCGCGCCGTGCCGAGGGGTTGGTCGACCGGGTGCGGGCCAAGTACCCCGACGCGCCGGAGTTGCAGGGTGTCGACCGCCTCTCCTGACCTTTCGCTCGTCATCCCGGTGTACAACGAGCGCGAGAACCTGGCGCCGTTGCTCGCCGAAATCAGCGCGGCGCTGGACGGGGGAGTCCGGAGCTACGAAGTCGTAGCGGTGGACGACGGCTCGACCGATGGCTCGTTCGAGGCGCTCAAGGCTCTGAAACGCGACCACCCGCAGCTGCACATCGTTTCGTTCGAGCGGAACGCGGGGCAGACGGCGGCGTTCGCCGCCGGATTCCGGGCGGCGCGCGGCCGGGTCGTCGTGACGCTCGATGCCGATCTCCAGAACGACCCTGCCGACGTCCCGCGGGTGGTCGAGGCGCTGGAGCGTTCAGGGGCGACGGCAGTGGTGGGGTATCGCGCGGCGCGGCACGACACGAGGTGGAAGCTGCTGCAGAGCCGGATCGCCAATGCGGTCCGCAACTGGCTCAACGGTGAATCGATCCGCGACACGGGCTGCTCGCTCAAGGCGTTCCGCGCCGACGCCGTCCGAGCGCTGCCACTCTTCAGCGGGATGCACCGCTTCCTGCCGACCCTCATCAAGATGCACGGCGGTACGGTGGCGGAAGTGCCGGTCGGGCACCGGCAGCGGCGCTTCGGCGTCACGAAGTATGGGATGTGGAATCGGGTGTTCCGCTCGCTCGCCGATGCGTTCGCGGTGCGGTGGATGCAGCGGCGCGCGCTCAACTACCATGTGCGGGAGGAGCTGCCATGAGCGACGGTCATGAGACGTGGCTCAAGCAGATCGACGCAGAGCTCGACGGCGAGTTGTCGCTCGTCGAGCGGGCGGCACTGGCCAAGCACCTGGCCACGTGCTCGCACTGCGCCGGCGCCCGGGCGAGCCAGCTCGAGGTGCGCGTCGCGCTGGCGCGCTCCGCCGGTGACCCCCACGCGCGCATCGTGCCGCGACCGACGATCCGGGGGCGTGCGTTGGCCTTTTGGGCCATCATGGCGCTCGCGCTCGGGATCGCCGCCGGGTGGATGGCGCACGGCCGCTGGGGCGGACCCGGGGGATCGCTGGAGGACTCGCGTGCCGCGATCGTCGTCCATTAGCGTCGGGGCGTTCTGCGTCGCGGCATTGTTGGCCGCCGCGCAAGGACCGGGCACCCGCGTCACCTATCGCGTGCGCGTGGTGGAGGACGGCGTTCGCGAGTTGGCGCGCGGCTCGGTGAGCGGTCCGACTGGGACCGACCTGCGCTTTTCCCTGCGCGGCGACTCCGCCGAGGTCGAAGCGCTGTTCCAGATCGTACCCGCGGGAGGCGGCGATACCATGACCGTCATCGCGGAGTTCTTCACCAAGCGCCGGCTGGGCCGCTCGCGTCGCGGGCTGGGGCTGTGGGAGCAGGACGACTACCGGCGCGCCGTGCGCCTCGCCTGGGGCGACACCGCGCGTGTCCATCTGTTCGGGCGTCCGCGGCCCACGGCGCCTCGCGCGGCCGGCCTGTGGGTCGAGATCGCGCTCGAACGGGGGTTCTCCGGCGGTGAAGGGCGGCCCGCCGAGGAGATGCAAGTGACCGGTGCGGGCACCGACATCCGGCTCGAGGCCGTCGTGCGGCCGCGCCGCGCCCGGGTGATCTTGAACCTCGTGCGCGCCGACACTGTGAGCGGGCCGCGAGGGTTCGACCTCGTCCCCGAGGCGCCCGCCCGGCGCGTGCAGCTGGCGCTGGCCGGTCGCCGCACCAACCTCGAGATCACCCTCGCCCGTCCCGAGCCGTCCCCTTCGGCGCGCGACCGCGTGCTGGCGCTCGACGCCGACGTTGTCTGCCTGCGAGTCGGAGCTCCGGACGCCCCAGAGCCAGTCGGTGTCGTGTGCGGTCGCCTGAACGACGTCGCCCGGCGGCTGCCGCTCCCCGGCGGTGATACGCTCGTCGCGACCTTCGCCTGGCCCAGCGGTCGATGAGCACGAGTCCTCGCAAGAGGCGCCTAGACCCCGCCATCTTCCACCTTCCCGTGGAGAAGATGCGGGAGGGCTACTACTCCGACAAATACTTCGTCCGCGCCCGCGAGCTGCTCCGCAAGGATCGCCATCGCCCCCGCGTCACGATGCAGGTGTTCGGCAAATCGCACGCGTCACTCGGCGGCATCGACGAGGCGATCGCTATTCTGAAACTCTGCGCCGAGCGTTGGGATGAGTTGGTCGTGCACGCGTTGTACGACGGTGAGGAAATCGATCCGTGGGAAACCGTCCTGACGATCGAGGGTCCCTACGACGCCTTCGCCAACCTCGAGACGGTATACCTCGGCGTGCTCGCGCGGCGCACGCGCGTGGGGACCAACACGCGGCGCGTGGTCGAAGCGGCGAAGCCCAAGGAAGTGATGTTCTTTCCGGCGCGCCACGACCACTGGCTGGTGCAGACGGGCGACGGGTACGCCGCGCACATCGCCGGGGCGATCGGGGTCTCAACCGACGCGCAGGCGTCGTGGTGGGGCTCCGAGGGAATCGGGACCGTGCCTCACGCGCTCATTGCCGCGTACGGCGGCGATACCGTGCTCGCTTCGCGCAAGTTCGCCGAGCAGATGGACCCAACGATCCGGCTGATTACCCTGGTGGACTTCGAGAATGACTGCGTCGGGACGTCGCTCGCCGTTGCGCGGGCCCTGGGGGACAAGCTCTATGGGGTGCGGCTCGACACTTCCGAGACGCTGGTCGACAAGTCGGTCATCCCGCAGATGGGGACATTCAAGCCCACGGGGGTGAACCCGCAGCTCGTGTGGAACGTCAGGCAAGCGCTCGACCGCGATGGCTTCAAGCACGTCAAGATCGTCGTCTCGGGCGGCTTCACGGTCGAGAAGATCCGTCAGTTCGAGGAGCAAGGCGTGCCGGTGGATGCCTACGGCGTCGGGTCGAGCCTGTTCCAGGGCCGCTTCGACTTCACCGCCGACGTGGTGATGGTGGAGGGGAAGCCGTGCGCGAAGGTGGGCCGGTCGTACCGGCCCAACCCCCGATTGGAACGGGTCACCTGATGTAGGGGCGCAGCATGCTGCGCCCCTACCGGTCAAAACGTCGCGCCCACACGGATCCCCACCGACCGCTGTCCCGGCGCGTACATGGGCGCGATCGAGAAGCCGGGCCCCGGACGCGTGGCGTTGTGTCGCCTAACGTTTTGTTCCACGTGCGAGATGTCGTAAATCGCGGAGGCGAGGCTAAGGCCGCTTCCCGTCGCGATGATGAGCCACGCCAAGTCGGCTTCCTTATCCCCCTTGCCGCAGTTCCAGCCGCAAATCGCCATTGCGGGCCCGAAGGAGAGAAGCGTCAGGCCGGTCCGAATGCCGGCTCCCCGCCACCCGCGTCCACTCAAGCCGGCTGACGAGTAACCGAGCGTAGGGCCGACGATGAGCCCGCCGGCAATCAGCAGGCCCGGACCCGCCGCGAGATCCGGACTAGTGGAAGCGCTGCCCGTCTGCAAGCCATGGGCCGCCCACCACGTCGCCCCGACGGCGACGGGGATCACGGTGCCCCAGAGAGAGAGGCGTTGCGCCTTCTGTTCGGACGCGTTCGTCTGCGCGGCGGCGGGTGCGGTGACGAGCGCAATGGCGAGCAAAGCAAGGGCCGGACGCATTGGGTCCCTCGTGTTCGGGATGGTTCGCAAGGTCGGCCCGCGCCGTCAAGCGAGCGTCAAGCGCCCACTTGCGGGGTACGAGCGCCTGTATATTATTCCGTCAGTATGAATAATCATACATCCGTCCCCGTGGGCGTCCTCGGAGCGTCCGGGTATGTCGGGCAAGAGCTGCTGCGGCTCTTGGCGCGACACCCCGGGGCGTCCGTCGCGTTCGCGACGGCGGAGTCGGCCGCGGGAGAGTGGGTCGAAGGCCACCACCTGATCAAGGCCGACGACGCGCCCTTCGCCAGCGCGGAGATCGTCTTCTCGGCCCTGCCGCATGGCGTGTCGGCCCGGTACGTCAACGAGGCGCGCGCCGCCGGCAAGCGCGCCGTGGATCTCTCCGCTGACTTCCGACTGTCGCCCGACGCGGTGTACGGGCTCACCGAGTTCACGCGGCCCCAGCTTCCGGACGCCGACCTGGTCGCGAACCCGGGGTGCTATCCGACGGCCGCGTTGCTTGCCTTGATTCCGCTGGCGCAGCTCGGGCTCATCGATCCGTCGCGCGAGGTGATCATCGACGCGGCGTCGGGAGTCACGGGGGCCGGGCGAAACCCCAAGCGGGAGCTCCTCTTCGGCGAAGTGTCCGAGGACTTCCGCGCATACGCGATCGGCAACACACACCGACATCTCGCCGAGCTGAAGCAATCGCTCGCCCGCGAGGGCGGCTTCACTGGTGACCTCGTATTCACGCCGCACCTCCTGCCCGTCAAGCGCGGGATCCTCGAGACGATTCACGTCCCGCTGACCCGCGTGCTCGACCAGGCCACCGCTGAGGGCCTCTACCAGGCCGCCTACGACGGCGAGCCCTGTGTTCAGGTGTTGAAGGGCGCTCTGCCCTCGCTCAAGGACGTGGTCTACCGCAATCGCGTCGCGCTGGGCGTGGTGCCTGTCGCCGACGTGCGCCGGCCGCGGCTCACCGTGATTGCCGCGATCGACAACCTGGTCAAGGGCGCGGCCGGGCAGGCGGTTCAGAACATGAACGTGATGCTCGGGCTCACCGAGACCGCGGGGCTCGTATGCTAGGCGTGCGCGTCGTGAAGGTCGGGGGCAACGAGCTCGATCGCGAGGCGTGGGTCGCCGAGTGCGCCCGCGCCCTGGTACCCATGGCGCCAGTCGTGGTTGTGCACGGCGGGGGCCAGGCCGTGAGCGCCTGGTCGCGCCGCTTGAACTTGCCCATCGAGAAACGCGACGGACTCCGCGTCACCACTCCCGAGATCGCCGAAGTGGTGGAGATGGTGCTCGGTGGCCCGGTGAACCGTCTCTTGGTCAGCGCCCTGCGCGCGGCGGGGCTCGACGCCATTGGGCTGTCCGGCGTTGACGGCGGCCTGCTGACGGCTCGGCCGGCGGCTGGGGGACTCGGACATGTGGGTGAGATCGCCGCGGTGCGCGCATCGCTGCTCGAGAGTCTGCTGCTTGCGGGCCTTACGCCGGTCGTGTCGCCTTTCGCTCCAGTCGCCGGAGTGAGCGGCGTGCCCTTGAACGTGAACGCCGACCACGCCGCCGCGGCGGTCGCGGCGGCATTGCACGCGGACGAGCTGCTGTTCGTGTCCGATATCCCCGGCGTCGCCATCGACGGGGTCGCCCAGCCCACGCTCGCCGCCGCGGAGGTCGAGTCGATCATCGAGCTCGGCGTGGCGACGGACGGCATGGCCGCCAAGCTGCGCGCCGCCGCTCAAGCGTTGGAGGCAGGTGTCAGGGCCGTCCGGATCGGCGATCTCGACATGTTCGAGAACGCGACCGCCGGCACCCGCCTCCTCGCCACTCCTCGCGCGACCCAGCCAGCGTGACCGCCGTTCAGTCCGACGCTTCGGCGTTGCTTGGCGTTTATGCCCGGGTCGGCCCCTCGTTCGTAGCGGGCGAAGGCTCGGAGCTGATCGCCGAAGACGGAACCCGCTATCTCGACTTTGTGGCAGGGATCGCCGTCAATGCCCTCGGCTACAACCACCCCGTGATCCGCGAGGCGGTGCTGCGCGCCCTCGAGAGCGGGCTGGTGCACGTTTCGAACCTCTATCGTACCGAGCCGGGCGAGCTTCTCGCCGCCGAGCTCGTGGCGCGCTCTTTCAATCGTCAGGGACAAGTCTTCTTCTGTAATTCCGGTGCGGAGGCAAACGAGGGAGCGTTCAAGTTCGCGCGGAAGTGGTCGGGCAAGACCGAGATCGTCGCGTTTTCAGGGTCATTCCATGGCCGGCTGTTCGCGTCTCTCGCCGCCACCGACCGGCCCGACTACCGGCGGCCGTTCGAGCCGCTGCTCGCCGGCGTGCAGATCGTTCCGCTGGGCGACCGCGCCGCCACGACCCGCGCCGTCACCGCGGCCACCGCCGCCGTGATCATCGAGCCGCTCCAAGGGGAGGGCGGGGTGCGGCCGGTCGACGCCGGTTTCCTCGCGTTCTTACGCAACCTGTGTGACGAGAAGGGCGCGGCGCTGATCTTCGACGAGGTGCAGTGCGGCCTCGGACGGACCGGGACGTTGTTCGCCTACGAGCAGACGGGCGTGATTCCCGACATGCTCACGCTTGCCAAGCCGCTCGCTGGCGGGTTCCCGATGGGTGCCGTGCTGCTGAACGACCGCATCGCCGCCGCGCTCGCGCCAGGAGATCACGCCACGACCTTCGGTGGCGGGCCCCTCGTCGCGACGGTGGCTCTCGACGTGCTGCGGACCATCGCCGAGCCCGACTTCCTCGCCGAGGTGCGGGCGAAGGGGGCGTGGCTGGGTGAGGGCTTGGCGCGCCTCGCCGCGAGCTCGCCCCGGGTGCGCGCGGTGCGGGGCCGCGGTCTGATGTGGGGTATCGAGCTGGGCGAGCCGGCAGCGCCCTTCGTCACGGCCGCGCGGGAACGGCGCCTGCTCGTCCTCACGGCGGGGCCGAACGTCATTCGCATCGTGCCGCCCCTCACCATCAGCCAGGGCGACCTGGAGCGGGGAGTCGCTGTGCTAGCCGAGGTGCTCGCGTGACGACATCGACACTCACCACCGTCGCGCCGGCGCCGGTCGTGCGCGCGGCGGTCCTCGCCGATGTCGCGCGGATGGAGAAGCTGATGGCGCCGTTCGTCGCCACCGGCGACCTGCTGCCGCGCAGCAACTACGACCTGTGCCGCCACATCAAGGAATACGTGGTCGCCGAGGAGGCGGACGGCGCGATCGTGGGCACCGCGTCGCTCAAGGTCTACAGCACATCGCTTGCGGAAATCGCGGCGCTGGCCGTGCGCGACGACCAGCAGGGCCGCGGCGTGGGCCGCGCTTTGGTCGAATCGGTGATCGACGACGCGCGCGCTTTGGGCCTCAAGGAGATCTTTGGCCTCACGCGCAAGCCGATGTTCTTCCTGCGGCTAGGGTTCCGGGCAGCCGAGAAGGAGCAGTTCCCGCTCAAGGTGTGGGCCGATTGCGCCCGTTGTCCCCGTCAGGACGCATGCGACGAGGTGGCCGTAGCGCTCACGCTGTAGCCGTCTAGATTTCCGGCCATGGCGCGAGTGATCTTCTGGGACGTCGACACCCAATACGACTTCATGAAGGCGGACGGCAAGCTGTACGTGCCCGACGCCGAGCACATCATTCCAAACCTCAGGAAACTGACCGATTTTGCCCACGGGCACGGCGTGCGGATCGTGGCGAGCGCGGACGATCACGTGCTCGAGCACCCCGAGATCTCCGACAAACCCGATTGGAAGACGACATTCCCGCCGCACTGCTTACGGGGAACACCGGGCCAGAAGAAGATCCCCGAGACCGCGCTGCGCGATCCGCTCGTGATCGAACCGGATCCACAGGATGCCAAAGCGCCGCGGGGGGACATCCTGTTCCACAAACACCGCTTCGACGTGTTCAGCAATCCCAACGTTCTTCCCGTGCTCGATGCTCTCGACACCCAGGACATCGTCCTTTACGGTGTCGCACTCGATGTGTGCGTGAAGTACGCCATCGATGGCCTCCTCGAGCACCGGCCGCACATCCGCCTGTTCGCGGTGGTAGACGCAATGAAGCCGATCGACCGCGACGTGGCGGAGCACCTGCTGCGCGAATGGGGCGACGAAGGCGTGCGCCTCGTGAAGACCAGCGAGGTTGTCGTGGGCGGGCTCGTGGAGGAATTGGCACGGGCGACGGCATGACGACGGTGCCGTTCGGGAAGTTCTTCCTTCCAGGTCCTACCGACGTTCTTCCCGAGATCTTGGCCGCCATGGCGCGGCCGATGATCGGCCACCGCTCCTCCGGGATGGAGAAACTCCTCCAGGGCGTCGCTCCCCGCCTTAGCGCCCTAGCTCGGACCAAGCGTCCCGTCCTTATCGGCACCACCTCGGCCACCGGCTTCATGGAGATGGCGGTGCGCA
>Ga0209382_10012951_pt1 | contig 10259 bp, 15 predicted proteins | sample SoiMetdeltSBSDD5_FD_187599 | JGI IMG/M metagenome (GOLD analysis project Ga0209382, IMG submission 187599) | Bulk soil microbial communities from a Populus tree surrounding site in Tennessee, USA - Soil MetaG P. deltoides SBSDD5 (SPAdes) (version 2) | ecosystem: Environmental > Terrestrial >...
GGAGGGACGCGTTCTCCTCGCGATGCGCCTCAGCGCGCTGGCGCGGGAGTTCGCGATCGCCGGCGTACGGGAACGGCACCCCGAATACACCGAAGCGGAAGTCCTGCGAGAGCTCGGCCGGGAGCTGTACGACAGATCGTTACCGTGAACGTCGACGACTTTTTCGATCGCCTCATTGCCGCGCTCGAGCGTGCCAACGTGCCCTACATGGTCACCGGCTCCTACGCGAGCTCGGCGCACGGAAAGCCACGCGCGAGCGACGACATCGACATCGTCATCGCACCGACGGAGGAGCAGCTTCGCACTCTCATGAAAGAGTTTCCCGGCGACCAGTACTACGCCGACGAAGAAGATGCGCTGGACGCGCTCAAGCACCACTCACAGTTCAACGTCATCGACTTTGCAACGATGTGGAAAGCGGATCTGATCATCCGCAAGGATCGCGATTTCAGTCGCGTCGAATTCGAGCGTCGTCGTCTGCACACGATCGCCGGAGCGCGCGTCCATCTCACGACAGCGGAAGACATGGTTATCGCCAAACTCGAGTGGGCGAAGATCGGCGAATCCGCACGTCAGATCGAAGACGTCGCGGGCATCATCGATCGGCAGGGCTCTCGCCTTGATCTCCCGTACGTCGAGCGATGGGTCGCGAAATTGGAATTACACGAGCAATGGCGGCAGGCACGAGAGAAAGCGAGCGGTGGCCGTTGAAGAGCGACGGAGACGTCTGGTTCGAGATCGACGATCTGGCGAACCCAAGCGCTCCAGATTGTTCCTGACGCTGTCGTGAAGGCCACCTTTACCGCCGGCCCCACGTTTCTCGAACAGTCAGGCATTCCCGCGCTGCTTTGGGTGGCGATCTGCAACTCCGCGCTCAACGATGGTCCGAAGGTGGAGATGGAGAACGCGGGGAGCGCAAATGTGCCTTCGGCGCTTGCCTGGTTGCGGAACAACGAGCTTGCGACCGCGGGCACCGGCATCGAGATCGCGTTCGCGGATTTCCACGAAGCTGGCCCGGTTTCGATGCAGAACGTCCTCAAGGCGATTCGATTCTCGGTCGACGCGGATGGAGGATTGACCCCGATCGGGTCCGCGCACGACTCGTTTCGACGATTTCGATATCTCCTTTCCGGCAGGAAACTACCGTGATCACCGGAGATTCCAGAACGCGGACGTGAATCCTAGATTCGCGAACACCGCCTCCGTCTCCTCGAGTGTTTGCCTTCGCCACGTGGGATCACGGCGGTCCTCGCCGTACCAGACGCAGGCGAGGTCCCATCCCTGTTCCAGTGACAAGACCGCGCCTTTCGGGAGCGCCACGTCGCGCACCACCGATCGATGTGGCACCCCGAGTACACCGAAGCGGAAGTGCTGCGAGAGCTCGGCCGGGAGCTGTTTGGCAGAACGTTCCAGTGAACGTCGACGACTTTTCGTTCGCCTCATTGCCGCGCTCGAGCGCGCCAACGTGCCCTACATCATGCGCGCCACTGGTTCCCGCAGATCGTACAATGCCAAGTCTTGGGCAGAAACGGAATCATGATCAGACCCAAACCGCAACTGATAATCGCAATCACGAAGACTGCCCAGCCCATGCCTTCAGTTGTCTTATAGCTGCTTCGATTCTGACAGTTCGGGCACCACACTCCGACTTGATCCAAGGGAATGGATGTCGCAGGAAAAGCCGATCGAAGCTCTTGTACTTCATTCGCATACATCCACTTTGCCAGGAGCGGGTGAAACACGTAATGTTCCCCGCGCACACGGCCTGACTGAAACCACTCCAGCAACACCTCTGTTGTCGGCGCGGTGTACTCTCCCTCACCAACTCGGACACGCCATTCCATACAGGTAACCTCCGCGCACTCTGATGGATCCCACGCTCAGTACGCCGCGCGAGTTCAGCCGAGCCGTAGATCCATGGATACCGATTAGCATCAGCAAGGAATCACCGCAAGTTCCATGACTCCGACGTGAATCCGAGTTCCGCGAACACCGCTTCCGTCTCCTCGAGCGTTCGCCTGCGCCACGCGGGATCGCGACGGTCCTCACCGTACCAGACGCGCGCGAGATCCCATCCCTGTTTCAGTGACAGGACCGCGCCTTTCGGGAGGCGCCACGTCGCGCACCAGCGATCGACGTGCTCTTCCGACCGGAAGAGGAGCATCGTCTTTCACGTGAAGACGACGTCCTGCCACCACTGTCGCGCGGGAAGCGCGAAGTGCATCAGACCGTCGCCCGCGACGACGCCGCCGCGCACCGCGACGCGCATGGCCGCGCCGCAGTCACCGCAACTCGTCGTGATCTCCACGTCGGACTGCAGCATTGCTGCGATGCCGAGGGCGTCCCAGATGCAGTTGCCGTAGCAGGAGAATTCCGAAGTCGTGACGCGGAACGGCGTCGGCACGGCGGAGAACGGGCCGGCCATGAGGATCTCGCCTTCCTGCATCACCAGCATTCGCGCGCTCGCGAGGCGTTGCAGAGACGCGCGGACGTCGTCCAGCGGCATGTCCAGCAACGTGGCGAGTTGCGATGCGAGCGGCGGAGCACCTTCGCGCATCGTGACGTCGTAGACGACCCAGCGGACGCGCTGATCGAGCTCCATGCGCTTTCAGTGTAACTCCCGCGCGGTGTCGCGCGTCCCATTGCACGAGATGAAAATCGCGGCAATGGTCGCCCTCGCGGCGCTGTCCGGCTGGTTCGTGCGCGGCATTCGTTTCGACGCGGATCCAGCTCCTTCGCCCTCACCGCGTCCAACACCGCAGATCGTGCAAAGCGCGATTGTTCAGGAGCCCACGCACGTGATTCGACGTGTGCCGATCGACGTCGAATCGCCCGGTACCCGCAATCTGTTCGCTTATCGCGTGCGCGAACAATCGGTGATTACGCATCGCATGATGAATCTCGAGCCGATGATGGTTGTCGCCGCGCCCGTGGAACCCGTCGCCGCACCTGCTCCGGCTCCGCTCCCGTTCTCCTATCGCTACATCGGCACGTTCGGCCCACCACACAATTCCGTGGCCGCATTCTCCCGCGACGGTGAAGTCCTCACAGTACGCACCGGTGAGCGAATCGGCGATTTCGTTCTACGAAGAATCGGGATCGAGAGTGTGGAGGTGGAATCGACTGACGGCACGCGTCCCATTCCGCTGAGCAGCGGTCAATGAGGCGTTCCGAGCGAGAAGCGCTCCTGCGATAGCATCCCACCAACGAGAGGAGGCACATGACCACACCGACATCGATCCTCATTCGCGTCCAGGCCCGCGGCGGCAAGTTCCTCGGGCCGGACATCGGCTATTCGTTCATTACAGTGCGCGACGTCGCGAGCGGTGTTGTGCTCGCACAATCATCCGCAGCCGGCGATTCCGGACAGCTCGGACCGACCTTGGCGCCGGGCGTGTCGACCGGCGTCGTCATGACCGCTCCACTGACACCGAACTGGCTGTCGGCGACGGCTGGGTCGCCATCACCCACGGCCGGATTTCTCGCATCGTTCGACCTCGCGGCGCCGGCGCTGATCGAAATCTCCGCTGCCGGAACTCCCAACGGCACGGCGAACCAGCACAGAACCTCCGCGACGATGTGGATCTGGCCCGGCGCGCAGCTCACGACCGAGCCGGGACTCGTCCTCGAATTGCCGGGGCTCAATGTCCAGATTCTCGAGCCCAATCCGGCGACGCCACCACGCAACAGCGCGACGATCACCGTCACCGCCTGGGTGACGATGATGTGCGGCTGCAAGATCGCGGACGGCGGCGCGTGGCCGACCAGCGAATTTCAAGTGAACGCATGGCTCGTCGGCCCGAACGGAATGACAGGGCTCGCGTCGGCGCTGACGATCGCGAAGGACACCAACGGCAACGAGATCCCCAGCGTCTTCACCGGAACGCTGTCTTATCCTGAAACGTCCGGCGAGTATCAGCTCGTCGTCGCGGCGGTCCAACCCGCAACCTCGAACGCGGGCGGGAGCGCGCTCGTGTTGACGCTCTGAGCGATTACCGTTGACTGAATAGCACGAGCAGCAATGCCACCGCGCCCGGCAGGGCCTGAATGAAGAGGATGGACCGCTTTGCCGTGAGCCCGCCGACGATGCCCGCGATCACGACACACGACAGAAAGAACACCTTGATGCCGAACGTGCGCTCACCCGGGCACAGACTCCAGATGAGGCCCGCGGCCAGGAAGGCGTTGTACAGACCTTGATTGAGCGCCAGTGACTTCGTGCTCTCCGCAAGTTCGGCGCTGAGCCCGAAGATCCGCCGGCCTGTCGGCTTGGTCCACAGAAAGGATTCGAGAACGAAGAAGGCGAGGTGCAAAAACGCAACGACTCCGATCGCGACCGAGGCCAGCAAACTGAACAGTGCCATGGTCCCGCACCGTAGCACAGCGGAGCGGCTTCGTCTCAGCTCTCTTCGACGAGAAAGCGATGCGCGAAGTGGAGAAGCTTGATGATGAGCACCCCGGTGATGACACCGACCGGCACGCTCACGAATAGCGCGAGGGTCCCGAGCGTGCCGAAGAGCTCTTGTCCTACGCAGATTCCGGCGACCGCGATCGCGAGGGCCACACCCCCGCCGGTGAGTTGAAAGACGACCTCACGTGCTTTCGGTGTCATATCGCGAACATACGAACGGCGAATGCGCGGGTTTCGTCAGAGCGGCTTGTCGAACACCTTCTGCGATTTCGTGGTCGTGTATCCGAGGCGCTCGTAGAACGCATGCGTTCGCTCGCGCACGAGATTCGAGCGCACGCGGATCCGCGAGACGCCGTGCGTACGCGCCCAATCCTCCGCGACCGCGACCAGTTCCGCGCCGATGCCGTACGAGCGGAGCGAGGCGGTGACGACGAGGCCGCGGATTTCCGCGTGGCGCGGCGATTCGAGGAGCGTGACCAGGCCGACGTGGATCCATGCGACCGGCGCCAACCCGAGGACGGCGACGTAGATCGCGTCATTGCGCGATTCGGAAAGCGCGGAGAGGCGCATCGACATCTCCGCAGCGTCCGTCGGATATCCGAGCTCACCCGCGAGAGATGCCAACGCCGCGGCGTCGTCCATTTTGGCCGCGCGCACCTTCACGTCGTGCACGTCACACCGTCGACCCAGCACGTGTGACACGCGCCGTACTTCAAGGGAAACGGCCGCAGCGTCTCGCTCAGCGTCTCCCCCATCCGCGCTTCCGGCTCCTCGATCAGAATCGGACAGACGTAGATGCCCTTGCTCGTCACCATCCGGCATCCCGAGCACTGCAGGACCGCGGCGTTCCCTTCGTCGATCGATTCCAGCCGCTCCCAATCCTCATACGCGCGCGTCCGTTTCTCTTCCGCGCCGATGCGGAACAGCGACAGCACTTTCAATCGCGGCCGGTCGAAGCCAAAGCCACGGATGATCTCCAGAAAGCGCGTGCGCCCTTCCGCGCTGGCCACGCCTTCCGCCGCGGTCGTCACGGTGATGACCGGATTGAGGCCCACGTCGGCGAGATTCTTCAATCCGATCATCACGCGATCCCACACGCCTTTGCCGCGAATCGCATCGTGCGATTCGCGATCGAAGCCGTCCAGGCTCACGCGGATGTCCAATGAATACTCACTGCCATCGAACAGCTCGCGCAATCGCCGGCACACCTCGGCACGCAAGAGCATCCCGTTCGTCAGTACGGTCGCCGGTCCCTGCTTCAATGTCGCCTCGAGAATCGCGAGCATGTCCCGATTCATGAAAGGCTCGCCGCCTGTGAAGTAATACTCGCGCACGCCAAGCTCGCGCGCCTCCGCGAGCCGCCGTTCGACGTCCGCCAGCGTCAGCATCTCGTGCGAGTGATTCGTCGGCGAGCACGAAATGAAGCAATGCGTGCAGGCGATGTTGCAGACCGTCCCCGCGACCTGGAACCAGAGCGTGTCGAGGGCCAGCATCGGGACGTGCGGGGTCATAGGGAATCCAGAATCGTCTCCAGCTGCATCAAACCCGTTTTCAATAGAAATCCGTTCGACCGCCCATACGCACGCGAGCCCACAAAGAAAAATCCCGGCTCGCCGCTCTGCAGGTCGTCGCGTTTGACGGACGGCACCATCAGACAATCCGTCACGTTCGACACCGCGCGGTACAAACGCGCGCCACCCTCGGTCACCGGCGAGAGCTCGACTGCCAACTCGCTGAGAAAAGATCCGTCCGGCCGATAGCCGGTGAACGCGGCGATGTGATCGACTTCCACGATGCGGTTGCCGCTCAAGGCCACGACGGCGTGTCCGTTGTGCTGCGCAACGCTCTCGATCATCGCCCGCCGCTCGACGCGCAAGAAATGCGGCGGCGCCTCGGCCAGCGCATTCGCGCGCGCAACGACGCTCGCACGCTCGGGCAGCGGATCGTTGGACACTTCCTCGCATGGACGGCGATTCGCAGAGCGCATGGCCCAGACGACGCGCGTCGACGAGTCCTCGCGCGCGAGCTCCTCCAGGTAAGTGATCGCGTTCGCAGCGGAGTGGCCGTCGCCGAGGACGAAGACGGTGCGTCCTCGCAACTCATCGCGCAGAGATGCGAGCGTGCCAAGCGTGCGGATCGGACGGCGCGCGAGGCGCGATTCGCCGCGCGCGGGCAAACCTCCCGCGCCCATCGGACGCGGCACCGTCAGCCCGCCGCTCGCGTCGAGCACAACCTCCGCGTCGAACGTCTCGTCGTCCTTGCACAACACGCGGAACGGACGCTCCGCGCGAAGCGGATGTCCCGCGTAATCCGTGCGCGTGAGACCGCGTCGTCCGACGGCGATGACTTTGCAGCCGACGCGCACGCGACCGCGCAGAGGCTCGCGCGATGCGAGCGGCACGAGCACCTGGTCCGCGTATTCGGGACCGGTGAGCAGCGCATCGCCGTCCGGCATTTCGTCACCGAGCAGCTCGCGCATGCGCGGCGAGACGTTCATGTGCAGCGGCGAGAAGAAGCGCGTCGGACCCCACGTCCGAAGCGACGCACCGACCTCTCCCCGCTCGAGCACCGTCACGTCGTGACCGCGGTCGGCCGCACCTATGGCGGCTGCCATCCCCATCGGCCCTGCGCCGATGATGAGCACGCGCATCAGGCCTCCCGTCGTGTGAGCGCGTTACACGATTGCGCCCAGTGCGCGATCGTCCCGCCGCCGCGAATCACCGCCGCGACGCCCACGGCTTCAGCCATCTCCTCGGGCGAGATGCCGGCGTCCGTACACGCGGACGAATACGAGTCGATGCAGTACGGCTCCTGAATCGCGTACGCCACCGCGAGCGCGATCAGCTTCTTCGTCTTTTCATCGAGCGCGCCGGGCGCCATCGTGGCCTGGTACCAGTTGAGGAAGGCATCCCATCCTTTGGGATTGACCTTCGAGATTTCACCGAAGCGCGCGAGGTCCTCGGACATGTAATAGCTGGGCACAGATGTCTCCTTGTAAACGAGTGATGAGTGATGAGCGATGAGCGATGGGTTACGCGATCGGTGGCGGCCGCGTGTGGAAGGTGCGCGTGGCGCGGCGGAGTGGATGCGTGTCGGCATCGACGCTCGCGATGGATGGCGCGATCAGGGCGCGCCACGTTTTTTCGCGGCGAGCGACGTCGAGCGCGTGCGCTGAATCGATGTCTGTGAGCGTCTCGACGATGAGCAACTGCGCGAAGTGCTCGCGGCAGCGTTGCGTGGTCAGGTCTTCGAGGAGCGCGCGGTCGACGCTGGTGATGCCGAGGTAATTCACTCCGCCGTCGGAGGCGGGCGCGACGACGGCGATTCCGCGAGCGAGCGCGGCGAAGGCGCGTCCGAGGTTGTGCGGCGGTGCGTCGATGGCGGCGAGGATCACCGCGTCGTGGCCGCGCGCGAACGCATCCTCGGCGGCGTTCGCGACACGAGCTCCGAACGACAGGCCACGCTGCTCGATCCAGCCCCGCTCGATCTCGGGGGCGATGGCCGCCAGCGCGTCGCGGTCTTCGCGCGCGCAGGCGATCAGCGGCATCGCGCCGTGACGGCGCGCGGCGCGCAGCCATGTCGCCACCACCGCGCGAAACAGCGGCGCGCCGGAACGCATCCGCTTCGCCGCGGCCTCCCTTTCGGGACTCCGCGCGAACAGAACGACCGCCGGTGCCCTCATTGAAGACCGAAGTGTACCTGCTTATGACATCGGTCATGTGCCGCGATCTGCCGCATCGGTACCTTGCGCATCGGACACAAGGAGAAAGTCTAAGCATGTACCGAAAACTCTGGATCACCCTCGCCGTCGTCGTCCTCTCGGCATTCACCGTCCTCGGCATCGCCGGCTACAAAGGCATTCAGTCGGCGCCGCCGATTCCGTCGAGAGTCGTAACGACCGAGGGCGTCGTGCTCTTCACCGGTGAAGAGATCCGCAACGGACAGAACGTGTGGCAGTCCCTCGGCGGGCAGGAGATCGGCTCGATCTGGGGCCACGGCGCATATGTCGCGCCCGACTGGACCGCCGACTACCTCCATCGCGAGCTGACGTTCCTCCTCGCGCTCGACGGCTATGAGACCGCGTCGATCGAACAGAAGGCCGCGTTGCGCGCGCGTCTCGAGCAGTCGATGCGCACGAACACGTACGATCCCGCGACCGGCATCGTCACGATCACGGCCGATCGCTCGCGCGCGTTCCACAACCTCGTCACGCATTACACGAGCGTCTTCGCCGGCGGGCGCGAGGCGTATGCCGTCGCGCGCGGCACGCTCACCGATCAGACGAAGACCCGCGAGATGGTGGCGTTCTTCTGGTGGACGGCGTGGTGCAGCGCGACGAACCGTCCAGCAAGCAACATCACGTACACGCAGAACTGGCCGCACGAGCCGCTCATCGGGTTGAAGCCGACGACCGGCGCCGTGATGTGGTCGCTGGTCTCCGTGATCTTGCTGCTCGCGGGCATCGGCGCGTTGGTCTGGTTTTATGAAAGTCGACGAGGCGACAAGTCGTCGAGTCGACAAGCAGCAGATCCTCTCGACGACTCGACGACTAGACGACTCGACGACTCCCCTCCGTCGACGGATCCCCTCCTCGGCGCGAGTCCGACGGCTTCGCAACGCGCGACCATCAAGTTCTTCCTCACCGCGGCCGCGTTGTGGGTCCTGCAGATCGGTCTCGGCGCGCTCGCCGCGCACTACGGAGTGGAAGGAGCGTCGTTCTTCGGGATTCCCATCGATCAGTACCTTCCCTACAACATCGTCCGCACGTGGCACCTGCAGCTTGCGATCTTCTGGATCGCGACGACGTGGCTCGCGACCGGTCTGTACATCGTCCCCGCGCTCGCGGGAGCAGAGCCGAAGCACCAGCGGCTCGGCGTAAACATCCTCTACGCGGCGGTCGTCTTCGTCGTTCTCGGCTCGCTGACCGGCGAGTGGCTGGGCATCAAGCAGAAGCTCGGCAGGCTGTGGTTCTGGTTCGGATCGCAGGGCTACGAGTACGTCGACCTCGGACGCGTGTGGCAGATCCTGCTGTTCGGCGGACTCTGTTTCTGGCTCTGGCTCATGTGGCGCGGCATCAAGCCCGCGCTCGCGCGGCGCGACAACACGCGATCGCTGCTGATGCTCTTCACGATCGCGTCGATCGCGATCCCGATGTTCTACGGCGCGGGTCTCATGTACGGCCAGCGCTCGCACGTCGCCGTCGCCGAGTACTGGCGCTGGTGGGTGGTGCACCTCTGGGTCGAGGGCTTCTTCGAAGTCTTTGCCACGGTGGTGATCGCGTTCCTCTTCACGCGGCTGGGGCTACTCGCCGTCGAAGGGGCGACGAAGGCCGTGCTCTTCTCGACGATCATCTTCCTCGGCGGCGGGATCATCGGCACGTTCCACCACCTCTATTTCACCGGCATGCCGACGTCGATCCTCGCGCTCGGCGCCGTGTTCAGTGCGCTCGAGATCGTGCCGCTGTGTCTGGTCGGATACGAGGCCTACGAGAACCTGAAGCTGTCGCGCGGCACCGCGACGGCGTCGTGGGTGCCGCAATACAAGTGGCCGATCTACTTCTTCGTCGCCGTGGCGTTCTGGAACCTGGTCGGCGCGGGGCTGTTCGGGTTCCTCATCAACCCGCCGGTTGCGCTGTACTACATGCAGGGGCTCAACCTCACGCCCGTGCACGGACACACTGCGCTGTTCGGCGTGTACGGCATGCTCGGACTCGGCCTGACGCTGTTCTGCTTCCGCGCGCTCCGTCCCGGATTGCGCTGGAAGGAAAAGCCGGTGGCGCTGGCATTCTGGTTCATCAACATCGGACTCGTCCTGATGGTCGTCCTGAGCATGCTGCCGATCGGCATCC
>Ga0209382_10012960_pt1 | contig 10256 bp, 6 predicted proteins | sample SoiMetdeltSBSDD5_FD_187599 | JGI IMG/M metagenome (GOLD analysis project Ga0209382, IMG submission 187599) | Bulk soil microbial communities from a Populus tree surrounding site in Tennessee, USA - Soil MetaG P. deltoides SBSDD5 (SPAdes) (version 2) | ecosystem: Environmental > Terrestrial >...
CCGTCAGCCGGACCGCCTGACCGAGAACGAGCGCGACGACGCGCGCGGCGGTGGCGCCGAGGGCGATGCGGACGCCAATCTCGTGGGTCCGCTGGCGCACGCTGTAAGCGATGATGCCGTGCAGGCCGAACGCCGCGAGCAGCAGCGCCATCACGGCGAAGGCGTTGATCAGGCGCGTCGCAAACCGCCGCTGCGCGAGTTGCGCGGCGATCAGGTCTTCTCCGGTACGGACGGCGTAGAGAGGCAGGTTCGGATCGGCCGCCTGCACGGCCTGTTCGACCACTGTTGCCGGTGGTGGCGCTCCGTCCCCGCGCGCGACGATCGCGAGTGACAGGGTCGAGACCTGGAACAGCGACCGGTAGATCTGCGGCCGGATGGGCGTATCCAGCGCGTCCTCCTTCACGTCTGCGACGACTCCAACAATCGTGATCCATGGGGCCGACGGCGGCGCGAGGCCCCTGGCGTTCACGAACCGGAACCGGCGTCCGATCGCCTCTTCGCTCCGGAAGTACGTCCGCGCGAACGTCTCGTTGATCACTGCGACAGGCGCCGTGCGCTCGTCGTCTCGATCTTCGAGCAGGCGGCCCTTCATCAGTCGCGCCCCAAGTGCGGGAAAGTAGCCCGCGGTCACCGACATCGACGTGGCGGTGGTCAGGTCGTCCTGATTCGGCGTCCAGCCCTCGACCGTAAACGCCGGTGACCCGGTGTCACGCGTCGCCGGCAGCGCGGTCGCGATGCCGGCTGCCCGCACGTCCGGGGAACTGCCCAGGCGCTCGAGGATGTTGCGGATGACCGCCACCCGCTTCGGGTGTTCGAAGTACGGGCCGGCGGAGGGCTCGTTCGGCTGCGGCAGCCACACGCGCATGGTCAGCACTTCGCTCGTGGCGAACCCGGTGTCCACCGACTGCAGCTTCCACAGGCTTCGCACCAGCAGGCCCGCCCCCGCCAGCAGCACGAGGGCAATCGCGACCTGCGCCACGACCAGGACGTTGCGGGCCCGCGCGCGCGCCCCGCCCTGCACGCCTTTGCCGGATGACTTCAGATGCTCGCTGACGTCGGTGCGGGCCGACTGGAGGGCCGGTCCGATCGCGACCAGCAGGCCGGCGACCACGGCCGTCAACATCGCGAACAGGAAGACGCGCTGATCGACGGCGATATCGGCGACGCGCGGCAGCCGGTCCGGCACCAGCCGCAGCAGCAGATCGACGCCCCACAGGCTGGCCAGGAACCCGAAGGCCCCGCCGGCCACCGCGAGCACGATCCCCTCGACGAGCACACTCGAGATGATCCGCCAGCGCGACGCGCCGAGCGCGCGTTGAACCGCGATTTCACGCTCTCGCGCCACCGCCCGGATCAGCAGCAGATTGGAGATGTTCGAGATCGCGATCAGCATCACGAACACGATGCCCGCCATCAGCACGAGCAGGGCCGGCCGAACCGAGGAGACGAGATCGGCAGCGAGCGGATATACGCGCGGGGCCCAACCCAGCCGCGCCGGGTATTGGTCCGGATGCTCCTGCATCATCGCCTGCGACAGGCTCTCGATCCGCGCGCGGGCCTCATCCAGGGTCAGGCCACGCGTGAGGCGGCCGATCGCCGACGGCATGAAGCGGGCGCTGTAGGACGGCTTCGCGAACGGCGCGTCACGCCAGCCGCTCGGCGCCCAGACCTCGACGTCGGTCTCGAGCGTCTGCGCGGGGTGGCGGAACGATGGCGGCATCACGCCGATGATCTCGTAGACGTCCTCGTCTATCCGGAGCTTCCGGCCGAGGACGTTCGAGTCCGCGCCGAATCCGCGGCGCCACAGGCCGTCGCTGATCACCGCCACGGTCGCGATACCCGGAATCTCGTCACGCATCGAGAAGGTGCGTCCCAGGGCGGGGGCAGCGTTGCCGAGGACGTCGAAGTAGTTGGCGCTGACGAGCAGCACTTCAACGCGCTCGGGTCGATCCGATCCGGTCAGGTTGGCGGTGACGGGCCACATCCCCGCAATCGATTGAAAGGCGCCCGACCGCGCGGCGTAGTCCTGGAGCTCGGGCTGCGACAGGCCGGTATCCCGGATATTGAGCGCCGTGTAGTCGGAGGAGACCCGCACCAGCGCCTCGGGGTCAGGGAACGGCAGGGGCTTCAGGAGGACACCGTCGACGACCGTGTAGATGGCGGTCGTCGCCGCCACCCCGAGGGCGAGGGTCCCGACGACCGAGAGTGCGAAAAGCGGGTTCCGTCGCATCCGCCGGAGCGCCAGCCGAACGTCCTGCATCCGCGCCGCCGGTGCACCGCACGTGCCAGTTCATCGGGATCCGGGGTCCGGGGTCCGGGGGTCGGTGGTACTCAGAGGCAACCGGGGCACATAGTACCGGCTGGTTGCCTCTGAATACCCGGATCTCCGGATCCCGGACCCCGGATCCCGGACCCCGTCCGAAATCGGACGGCCCACTGCGCGGATTCGGGCATTGGTATAGTCGGGCGATGAGGGCGCTGCTCGTCGAGGACGACCAGACGATCGCCGACTTCGTCGCCCGCGGGCTCCGCGAGGCAGGGTTCACGGTCGACCGCGCCGCTGACGGCGACGACGGGCTGCAGCTGGCGCAGACGGGGACCTACGACGTCGCGATCGTCGACGTCATGCTTCCAAAGCGGGACGGTCTGTCGCTGATCAAAGAGCTTCGCTCCCGCCAGATCGCGACTCCGGTCCTGATCCTGAGCGCGCGCCACACTGTCGATGACCGCGTCACCGGGCTCGAGGCCGGCGGCGACGACTACCTGATCAAGCCCTTTGCCTTCACCGAGCTCCTCGCGCGTGTGCAGGCGCTGATTCGCCGCGCCACCGCGGCGCCCGCCTCGACGCATCTGACCGCCGGCGACCTCACCCTCGATCTCCGCTCGCGCCGCGCGAAGCGGGCCGGGCGCGAGATCGAGCTGCGGCCCCGCGAGCTCGCCCTGCTCGAATACCTGATGCGCAACGCCGGACGCGTCGTCTCGAAGACCATGATCCTGTCGCACGTCTGGGACTACAGCTTCGACCCGCGCACCAATGTCGTGGACGTGCTCGTTCACCGGCTGCGCGAGAAGATCGATCGCGACTTCGATCACAAGATGATTCAGACCGTGCGGGGCATGGGCTATGTACTCAAGGTGGCGTGAGCGCCTGCGCCACACGCTCGGGTTCCGCCTCGCCCTCTGGTACGCCGCCATCTTCGTCGTCAGCTCCCTGGCGCTGACGGTGCTGACGTATGTGCTGGTCGCAGCGTCACTGCGCCAGTACGACCGCGAGATCATCGGCACGGCGCTCGTCCAGTACGCGCGGGCGTACCAAATCGGCGGCGTCGCCGCGCTCCAGGAAGAGATCCAGCGGACGCAGGCGACCGTGGCCCCCGGCCCGATGCTCGTCCGGACCGTCGGCGCGCGGCAGGTCGTGACGTTCCTCAGCCGCCCGGAGGAGTGGCGCGACTTCGATCTGTCGCGATTGCCGGTGCCATTGCCCGAGGGTCAACAGACCTGGAGCACGCTCGACACCGGGGAGGACGGTTTCGAGCTCGAGGTCGCGTCCGTCCGGCTGCGCGACGGTACGCTGTTTCAGGTCGGCATCAGCACCGAGCGCCGCGCGGAGCTGCTGCAGCGGTTCCGGCGCGTGCTGCTGATCAATGTCCTCTCGCTGATCTTCGTCGGCCTCGCCGGCGGCGCCGTCCTGACGTCGTCGGCGCTTCAGCCGCTCAGACGGCTGGCAGATACCGTGCGATCGATCCTCCGGACCGGCCGCACCGATGTGCGGGTGCCGACGCAGAATACGGGCGACGCGCTCGACGAGCTGAGCTCGCTCGTGAACGCGATGCTCGAGCGCATCGACGCCGTGCTGGCCGGCATGCGCGGCGCGCTCGACAACGTCGGCCACGACCTGCGCACGCCGATGACGCGGCTCCGCGGGATCGCCGAAACCGCACTCACCTCCGGCGATCCGGCGCTCGTCCGCGAAGCGCTCGCCGACTGCCTCGAGGAGTCGGACCGCGTGATCGAAATGCTCAACACGTTGATGGATATCTCGGAAGCGGAGACCGGGACGATGGCGCTCTGGCGCGAGCAGACGGATCTGAACGATCTGATCCGTCAGTCGGTGGAGCTGTACGAGGATCTCGCTGAAGAGCGTGGCATCGAAATCCGCACGAGCGTGCCGCCAGAGCTCGCGGTTGACGTCGACCGCAACCGGATGCGGCAGGTGCTGGCCAACCTGCTCGACAACGCGGTGAAGTACACACCGGCCGGGGGTGTCGTCCAGATCGCGGCGCGTCGGGACACGAGCGACGCCGTCCTGACGGTTTCCGACACGGGCGTCGGCATTCCCCCGGACGAGCTGCCTCGCATCTGGGATCGCCTGTATCGCGGCGACAAGAGCCGCTCGACTCGTGGCCTCGGCCTCGGCCTCAGCCTGGTCAAGGCCATCGTCGCCGCCCACGGCGGCCGTGTCGACGTCCGGTCCCGGCCTGGAGCGGGTTCGACGTTCGAGCTTCGGCTGCCTGTTGAGGTGCCCCCCGCCAACCTTTCACCGATGTAATGCAGCGGCCATGTGCCGGTAATGCTGGCTCCGTATCTTCAAGACAGTCATTCGTTTTCCTGGAGACAGCACAACATGAATATCAACGATTATCGGGATCCTTCGCCGGCGCCCCGCGCCAGCGGACGGCCATGGGCCGGGCGAGGAACCGCCGCTGCCGCAGCGCTGCTGCTCACCGGGTCGATAATCGGGTGGACTGCGTCCTCGGAGGTCGGCCCGACCGCTTCCGCCGCACCCGCACCGATTGCTGCACCCGCGGCATCCGCGCCGGCCCCTCTGCCCGCTGCAGGAGTTTCTTATGCCGGAGTGGTCGAGCAGGTCACCCCGGCTGTTGTGACCATTCGATCGGAGCGCCGCGTCAAGAACGTCAGTCAGGACATTCCCGACGAGCTGCGCGAGTTCTTCGGTGATCGCTTCGGTTTGGGTCGCCGCGGTCAGCAGATGCCCGAGCGCCGTCAGCGCGGGCTGGGTTCCGGCGTACTCGTGCGCCCCGACGGCTACATCCTGACCAACAACCATGTCGTCGACGGCGCCGAGCAGGTGGACGTCGAGCTGACCGATGGCCGGACGTTCAAAGCGAAGGTAGTCGGCACTGACGGCCCAACGGATCTCGCGGTGGTGAAGATCGAAGGCGCGAAGCTGCCGATCCTGGCGCTCGGAGACTCTGACGCCGTCCGGGTCGGCGACGTCGTGCTCGCGGTCGGCAATCCGCTCGGCGTGGGTCAGACGGTCACGATGGGTATCGTCAGCGCGAAGGGGCGCGCGACCCAGCTCGGCGACAACAGCTACGAAGACTTCATCCAGACCGACGCGCCGATCAACGAGGGGAACTCCGGCGGCGCCCTGGTCAGCACCGGCGGCCAGCTGATCGGCATCAACTCCCAGATCCTGACCCCGTCAGGCGGCAACATCGGGATCGGCTTCTCGATTCCGGCGAACATGGCGAAGAACGTCATGACGCAGCTGATCGACCATGGTCAAGTCCATCGCGGGATGCTCGGGGTGACCATCCAGCCGGTCACGAGCGACATCGCCAGCAGCCTCGGACTCTCGCAGGTGCGTGGCGCGCTCGTGAACTCCGTCACGGCCGGCAGCCCTGCGGACAAGGCCGGCATCCGTCGCGGAGACGTGATCACGGCGGTCAACGGCGGAGCGATCAAGGACAGCAACGATCTCCGCAACGACGTCGCGCAGATGGCGCCAGGCAGCACTGCCAGGCTCACCGTGCTGCGTGACGGCAAGGAACACTCGCTCAACGTGACCCTGACGGAGCGGAAGGCGGCTGAGACCGAGCGGGGTGAAGAGGGCGCCGCGAACAGCGATCGCTCTGGCGCCTTCGGCATGGGCGTCGAGCCACTGACCCGGGATCGCGCGCAGGAGCTCGGGATCCAGGCGTCGTCCGGCGTGCTGGTCTCCGAAGTGCAGCCTGGCGGCCGCGCCGCCGACGCGGGCCTCCGTCCTGGGGACGTGATCACCGAGGTCGATCGGCGCCCGGTCAACAATCCGGATGCGCTTCGGGCGGCGCTGAAGGATGGGACCAGGCCGGCGCTGCTGCTCGTGCAGCGCGGTCAGGCGACGGTCTATATGACGCTCGATCGGCAGTAAGTCGACCAAACCCGCAATCCGCGGTCCGTTGTCCGCGGTCCGTTGTCCGCAGTCCGTTGTCTGCGGGCTACGGGCTACGGGCTACGGGCTACGGGCTACGGTCTGCCGGTTTGTTGTAGGGCCGGGGCTTCAGCCCCGGCCATCAGTATCTGCTGCAACATCTCGTTCGTGATGTTGCCCCCGCTCATCACACAAACCACCGTCTTCCCCGCCAGCTGATCGCGCAGCTTCATCGCTGCCGCCAACGACGCTGCTCCGGCGCCCTCGGCGAGGTTGTGCGTCGTTCTCAGCGCGAGCCGGATGCCTTCGCGCAATTCCTCTTCCTCGAGCGTCACGATGTCGTCGAGATGCTTCCGCAGGATCTCGAACGTGAGGTCGAACGTCGTCCGGGTCGCGATTCCTTCGGCGAACGTCGCCGCGACCTCGGCAGTCACGCGCTCGCCGGTCCGCCACGAGCGCGTGAACGTGTCGGCTCCCGACGCCTGCACGCCGACGACGCGCGCACGGCTGCCGGTCCACGTCCGCACCAGCGAGCATCCGCACGCACCGCTGCCGCCGCCAATCGGCACGAGGATGACGTCGACCTGAGGCAGTTCCTCGAAGAGCTCCAGCGCGTAGGTTGCCACACCGGCAATCAGCATCGGCTCGTTGGCGGAATGAACGTAACGCAGCCCGCGGTCGCGAACAACGCGCTCGACATACTCCCGCGCCTCGTCGAAATCACGGCCGATCTCGACGATGGTCGCGCCGTACTTCCCTTCCGGCACGACAACCGTGCAGGGGACGTGTTCCTGCTGACACGCCATGGCAATCGACTGGCCGTGGTTGCCGGTGCTCGCCGTGATCACGCCGCGCCGCTCTTCCGCATCGAGGTTCCCCACGAGGTTCAATCCGCCTCGAACCTTGAAGGCGCTCGTCGGATTGTGATTCTCGTGTTTGACATACAGATCGAGGCCGGTCTCCTGGACCAGCAGCGGGTGCCTGAGGAGAGGCGTCGGCTTGAGCGCGCGATAGACCAAGCGGCGCGCGGCATAAACGTCTCGAAGTGCAAGTGACATGCAGCGATCGTAACGCGTGTGCCGGACTCGAGCAGGTACAGTTACAATCTGCCCACTTCAAGGAGCGAATCGCATGCGCCGGATGCTTCCTGTTCTCGGCGGTTTCGGACTCCTGTTGTTCTCGACGGCCGCAACGGCGCAGACCGCCGCGCCGGCGCCCGGCCAGCAACCCCCGCCGCGCACGGTGCCGGGAATGCCGGCTCCCCCGCGCGACAGCCCCCAGGAAAAGACCGGCACCGCCGTGTTGAGCGGACGCGTCGTGGCCGCCGACACCGGCAAGCCTCTTCGCCGCGCGCTGGTCCGCGCCTCGTCGCAGGAAACGCCGCAGGGACGGTCCGTGTCGACCGACCCGGACGGCCGATGGCAGTTGAAGAACCTCCCGGCCGGAAGCTATCGCGTATCGGTCAGCAAAGGCGGATACGTCGACATCGCATACGGCCAGCTGCGTCCGTTCGAAGCCGGCAAGGTCCTCGAGCTCGCCGACGGACAGACCGTCGAAAAACTGGATGTCACCCTGCCGCGCGCAGGAGTGATCACCGGCCGCGTCGTCGACGAGTTCGGCGAACCGCTCACCGGCGCGCGCGTCCAGCCGTCGCGGTATCGCTACATCGGCGGACAGCGGCGCCTGACCCCGATTGCGATCGGCGACACGACTGACGACATCGGCCAGTTCCGCCTGCACGGTCTGTCGCCCGGCGACTATTTCGTCTCTGCACAGATGCAGGTCGGTTTGATGTTCGGGCAATCGGACGATCGGGTGGGCTACGGCACGACCTACTTTCCCGGAACCGCCGTTCAGACCGAAGCACAAAGGGTGAATGTCGCGCTCGGACGGGAGACTTCGCAGATCAACATCACGATGGCAACGTCCCGGATCGCGACGATCTCGGGCACGGCCGTCAGCTCCTCGGGCCGCCCGATTACCCGCGGAATCCTGATGCTGTCGAGCAATGTCGGCGGCGCGAACATGATGACCATGGGCACGCAACTGAAGCCCGACGGGTCGTTCCTCTTCTCGAACGTCTCGCCCGGTGACTACCGGATCCAGGTCCAGCACACTCCAAATGCGGACGAAGTGGTGGTGCTCAGCAGCGGGGGCGCTCCTGGAACAGAATCAGGGTCTGTTGCAGTAAGCGTGACTGGAAACGACGTCACAGGCCTCACGATCGTGACGTCCCCCGGCGCCACGGCGTCCGGCCGGGTCGTGTTCGAGGGTGCGGCCAAGCCACCGATCACGCCGGCGGCTTTGAACATCAACGCGCCACCCATGGAGTTCGGGATGATGATGATGGGAGGCGCCGCCAGAATCCGCGACGACTGGACCTTTGAAGCGACGGGCCTCACCGAACGCCGCCGCTTCCGGCTGGTCAACCCTCCCACGGGCTGGTATTTGAAATCCGTGTCGCACGAAGGTAACGACATCACGGATACAGGGATCGATTTCAAGGAAGGCCAACAGGTCGGTGGCATCGATATCGTGCTCACCCAGCGAGTCACCGACCTCTCAGGGACCGTTCAGGACTCACGCGCCAAGCCAGTCACGGACTTCGTGGTGGTCGCCTTCTCGTCCGACCGCACCAGGTGGGGATACATGACCCGCTTCGTGCGAACCGTGCGGCCGAACCAGGAAGGCCGGTTCGCGCTCAAGGGTCTGCCGCCCGACGAGTATTACGTGATTGCTCTCGATTATCTCGAGTTGGGCGAGGAAGGCGATCCCGAACAGCTCGAAAAGTGGAAGGGGAACGCTACACGCATCACGATGGCTGACGGCGAACAGAAATCGCTTACGCTCAAACTCAACCAGTAATCCGTACAAAAAGATAGCCGTCCGGTATCGCCGGACGGCTATCAACAACATGACCGTGATTCGAGCCCGCAGTCCGCAGTCCGTTGCCCGGTTTCTTTCCGATCGCAGCCGGACCACGGATAGCGGACTGCGGGCTGCGGCGCTTGAATTCGCCCGCCTTACTTCCCTACCGCGAAACCGCTGACGAGCGCGTCCGAGTTGTGGCTCACGCGGATGCCGGTGATGCCATCCGTCGAGTCCAGCTTCCCAGCGCCGGTCACGTCCGCCTTCGTTGCGCTCCAGACCGAGGTGCCGTTGACGGTGCACTCGACCTTATCGCCGCTGACGCGCATCGTGACGTCCTGCTTCACCGGCGCATCGGCTGCGCCTTTGGCGACAGCGTCGTTCGGCGTCGGCTTCTGCACGAGCCCGAACGCCTTGCCGCCACTGAAGCCACGGACGATATAGTTACCGTTCCGGTACGCTGCACAATAGAGCGCCTGCGGCTGATCGCCGTCGAGGCCCTTGCCGCCGATGAACACCCCATACGGATGAGGATGGTTGTACGGCTGCTTCGCTTCGTCGAACGTCGCCTTGACGGAGAAGTCGCCCTTGCCGACGTTTGCCGGGTTCCAGTAGAGCCCTGCCGCACCGGTCATCAGGCGCATGCCGCTGCCCTCCGGGGCCAGCTTCGAGTCCGTGATTGCGAGGCCCTGCCGGTTGCCGCTGTCGACCTTGCCTGTCCACCCTTTCACCGTGACGCCGCCCCCTGCCACTTTCTTGTCGGCGTCCTGCTGCCCGCGCGCCGCCGGCTTGGCCGGGATTCCCCAGATGATCAGCGCTGCGGCACCCGCAACAATTGAAGCTTTCGCCAGACGCATTGATGTCCTCCTTCAGACGAGAGCCCGCCTGAAATTGCGGCTCCTCTGCCGCGGCCGTTGATGTCGGCAGGTATTCTACTTCGCGACCTCGACGACTGTTTCAACATGCGGCGGCACTGATGATCGGGTCCGAAGACCCGGGCCGCGGACCGCGTTCCGGTAGGGCCGGGTCGCAGACCCGGCCCTACTCTCATTCCGCCCGCAACGCAACGGTCGGGCTGACCCGGAGCGCCTGGCGTACCGGGAGGGCGGCGGCGCCGACGACCACGAGGAGCAAGGCGACCGGGACAACCGCCAGGCTGACGAGGTCGACCGGCGGGATGTCACGCACGAACGTGCGCATGATGCGGGACAGGAGAAGGGCCGCCACGACTCCG
>Ga0209382_10012961_pt1 | contig 10255 bp, 7 predicted proteins | sample SoiMetdeltSBSDD5_FD_187599 | JGI IMG/M metagenome (GOLD analysis project Ga0209382, IMG submission 187599) | Bulk soil microbial communities from a Populus tree surrounding site in Tennessee, USA - Soil MetaG P. deltoides SBSDD5 (SPAdes) (version 2) | ecosystem: Environmental > Terrestrial >...
TTCAGAACCTCGCGCCGTTGGTTGTAGACAACCTCGCGTTGCTTGTTCAGCACGTCATCGTATTCCAAAAGATGCTTACGAATGTCGAAGTTGTGTCCCTCAACCTTCTTCTGGGCATTTTCGATGGCGCGGGTCACCAGTCCGTGTTCGATGGGAACGCCCTCCTCCATGCCGAGCCGGCTCATGATGCCCTGGATTCGATCCGCGCCAAATATCCGCATCAGATCGTCTTCCAGAGATAAATAGAAACGCGACGATCCGGGATCCCCCTGGCGTCCTGCGCGGCCGCGCAGCTGATTGTCGATGCGCCGGCTTTCGTGACGTTCCGTGCCCAGAATATGCAAGCCGCCGGCCGCGATCACGCGCTCTTTCTCCGCGCTGCATACCTTATTGTAGTTTGCCAAAATTTCATCGAATCTCTGGCGATTTTGGTCCGGCGCCTTATCGAGCTCTTCACGGACCTGTTCCACCATCCGAAGATACTCTTGCCTCTTCGCTTCGTAATTTTGTTGAGCCTGTTGGATCGATTCTTCATACGGCATGCGAATCTCTTCGCAGCGGGTTTCTGCTTCCTCAAAGGCTCGATGAGCCTCCTCATATTCCGTGATTATAGCAGCATGGTCACTGTCCGCGAGGGCCGTGCGAGCATTTTCGAACTCCAGGTCAATCAGGTATTGTTCGTAACCCCGGCGTTTCTCATCCAGTGCCTCGATCAGCGTTTCACGTTCACCGCTATTTTGTTGCCAACGCTCCAATGCCTCGCTAAATCCCTCACGCGCCTCGTGAAATTCACCGGCAATTTCTGGAGCTGCGCCGCTAGATCCATTGAGAACTGCCGTTTCAAGGACGTCCTTCGCGCGCATGTACCCTTCAGGAATTGGCCGCATGTTATGAAGCGCTTCTATGAGCTGCGTAGCCGAAAGATCCTCATAGCGTTCCCGCGCCTCGCGAAAAGGAGATATAGAACGAATCTCACGCTGCAGCTCCGTGGTCCGCTTTAACGCCTCGCCACGTTGTTGGTCAAAACTTTCGCTGTCCTTAATATATTTTTTTTCGATCCGTTGTACTTCTTCTTCATGTTTTTCCCTGAGCTCGCGCAAGGCGTCTTCATAGCGCGCGGCACCTTGAATCGGCAGCTTTGCGGCACGGCTGATCCATTCGTTTTCCATATCCGAGCGCGAAAGAAATTCCGGATTGCCGCCGAGCAAGATATCCGTGCCGCGCCCCGCCATATTGGTAGCGATCGTCACCGCGGCGAATCTCCCGGCCTGAGCGATAATGCTCGCCTCCGCTTCATGGTTCACGGCATTCAAAACGTTGTGCTTGATATCCTTCTTCTTAAGCATGCGCGAGATCCGCTCGGACTTGGCCACGGACGTAGTTCCGACCAGTATCGGCTGGCCCTTCTTGCTTCGCTCCTCGATCTCCTGCACGACCGCGTCGTACTTTTCATTGTCCGTGCGATAGACGACGTCGGGAAGATCATCGCGCACCATGGCGCGATGAGTGGGGATGACGACCACATCGAGTTTATAGATTTTTTTGAACTCGGGCGCCTCCGTGTCTGCCGTGCCGGTCATGCCTGCGAGTTTTTTGTACATGCGGAAATAATTCTGAATCGTGATCGTCGCGAGCGTTTGGTTCTCCTCGCGGATGTGCACCCGCTCCTTGGCTTCGACCGCTTGATGCAATCCGTCCGACCAGCGCCGGCCGGGCATCAATCTGCCGGTGAACTCGTCGACGATGATGACTTCGCCGTCCTTGACGACGTAATCCACGTCGCGCTTGAAAATCGCGTGCGCTTTGAGCGCCTGCTGCACATGATGCAAGGTATCGATCTGGCGCGGATCATAAAGATTATGCACGCCGAGCAACCGCTCGACCTTCGCCACACCGCCTTCGGTCAACGTCACGGAGCGGCTTTTCTCGTCGACCGTATAGTCGCCCTTGGCTTCGATCGCGGCGCGATCTTCTTGCGAGGGGTCGCCCTGAATGACCGCGCCGCGCTGCAGCTTGGGAATGATACGATCGATGACGTAATACTTGTCGGTGGATTCTTCGGCCGGTCCGGAGATGATCAGCGGCGTGCGCGCTTCGTCGATGAGAATGTTGTCGACCTCGTCCACCACTGCGTAATTAAGCTCCCGCTGGACGTATTCCTCCAAAGAAAATTTCATATTGTCGCGCAGATAATCGAAGCCAAACTCATTGTTGGTGCCGTAAGTGATGTCCGCGAGATAAGCCTCTTGGCGGCTGATCGGGCGGAGATTCAGGTAACGATAGTCCTGCGTGATAAAGGCCGGATCGAAAAGATAGCTCGCTTCGTGCACGATCGACGCGGTGGACAATCCCAGTTTGTGAAATATCGGCCCCATCCACTGTACATCGCGCCGCGCCAAGTAGTCATTCACGGTGATCAAGTGGACGCCGCGCCCCGTCAAGGCATTTAAGTAAAGCGACAAGGTCGCCACAAGAGTCTTGCCTTCGCCGGTTTTCATCTCCGAGATCTTGCCCTCGTGAAGCACGACGCCGCCGATTAACTGCACGTCGAAGTGGCGCAGACCGATGGTGCGTCGCGACGCCTCGCGGACCGCCGCGAACGCTTCCGGCAAAAGTTCCTCAAGAATCTCCGCCTCCTTTTCACGCACCTGCTTATCGAGCTCTTCGCATTGGGTCTTGATCTCTTCGCGTCGCTCCGGTTCCGCGCTCGCGCTCTCGGCGCGCGCTTCTTCGAGCTCTTGTTTCAAACTTGCGGTGGCTTCGGCAAGGCGCGCTTTGAACTGGTCGGTCCGAGCCTTGAGCTCGGCATCGCTGAGCCCCTGATAGTCCTGCTCCAAACCATTGACCTCATCGACGTAAGGACGAATCCGCCTAATTTCGCGGTCATTCTTCGTCCCGACGATTTTTTTAATCAAATTAAGCATGCGACGAACTTTCTCCCTGCATGATGGACAACGTAGGAGGTACAGATTTAGCCGAGGATATTAAAATACCCGATTCCGAGGCCAACTTAAAGCCGTTCTTGAGGAACACAAAGCATCCTCAACGCTCGATGCGCACCGCCGATTCGACCTTTTCACCGAGAAAGCGGCGGCCGACTTTAATGAAACGGTCCGGCGCGTCGGTGACAAAAAAGCTGTGCGTCCCTTTGCCTTCTTTTTTCACGATCGATGTCTTTTTCAGCACCGACTCGACCACCTTGGCGGTTTCCTCGGCGGAATCGACCAGACGCACGCCAGGGCCCATGAACTTGCGAATGGCTTTCTTCAGCAATGGATAATGCGTGCAGCCGAGAATCAACGTGTCGATGCCACTTTGCTTGAAACCTTGAAGATAGGCTCTGGCCGTCATCTCGACGACGTCGTTGTCCGTCCAACCTTCTTCAACCAGAGGCACGAAGAGTGGACAAGCGCGGCTGTAAACCTCGATGGCGCCGTCCGCGGCCTTGAGAGCGTGAGTATAAGCGCCGCTTTGAATCGTCGTCTCGGTGCCGATCACACCGACCTTCTTATTTTTCGTGCGCTGGGTCGCGCGCCGCACGCCGGGCTCGATCACGCCGATCACCGGGATCGCCAAGCGCTCTTTCAGCTGGCTCAAGGCGATGGCTGTGGAAGTATTGCACGCAACGACTACGACTTTGACACCCTTTTCAACGAGAAATTCGCTGTTCTCGTAGGAATAGCGCAGCACGGTCTCGACGGATTTCGTGCCGTAGGGCGCGCGCGCCGTATCGCCGAGATAGACCGTATTTTCCTTCGGCAGCGCTTCGATAATCTGATGTAACACCGTGAGACCGCCGATGCCGGAGTCAAACACGCCGATGGGGCTGTTCTTGTTCGTCATGAAAACGTCAAGCGAAGGGCGCCATTTGATTACCGAGCTCTTTTTCGCAGGCCGGCGCGAAGCCAAAGACCTGCCGCCAAACTTCGCGGGACTCCATGCAAAGATAAATCTTGACCGTCGGAGCCTGCCGGTGAATCCACTCGACCATCTTTCGGTACATCTCGACGCGCAAGGGCTGAAAGTAACGCATTTTGCCGTCCGGGCAGAGCACTTGCTCGCCGGTCAAAAGCCGGCTTTGCGGATAACGCCGACGCATGGTTCGTTTAAGCCCGGGCGTTTCGCGCAACACTCCCAGGCTCAGCCAGGAAAGCCGCCGCCAGTCGACGCCCGCAAAAATCGCCTCGAGCATCGCCTGGTAATCCGCTTGCCACCCTTCGTACTCGATCATCGGATCGAAGTGAAAGCCAAGGCGATAACCGGCGTCCTGACAGCGGCGCGCCGCAGCGAGCCGCTCGCTGAAAGATGCGGTATCGTGTTCTTCAAGATCGATCACCGGTTGCGGATTCATCGACCATGCGACCACGACCCGCCCTTTCGGATCGAGGTCGAGCAAGCTATCGACGCAGTCGCTCTTGGTCTTCAACTCCAGCAACACGTTCGCTCGCTCGGCAAAATACGGGATCAGCTCGCGCGCCATCCCGGTGTACGGTTCCAACGCAAGGCTGTCGGTGATTTCGCCGGTGCCGATGCGAAAAAAGACCCCACGGTGCTTTTGCAGCGTCCGTTCGGCCTCATCGATCAAATCGCCGACGTTGCTGAACACCTTGAGCGCAGCGTTGTCTTGTAAATATTCCTGCAGGTAACAATAGCTGCAATCCATCGGACAGTTGCTGGCGAAATTGATCACGAAGTAGTTACAGCAGACTTGGCCGTCGCTGCCCGGACATTTTTTGAAAAACTCGCCGCGATGGCGCATCAAATAAAGTCTCTTCTTGGCCGCGCCAAAAAAATCGCCATGGCGGAAATCATCGACGTTCACAGAGTCGACGTCCTCGACAATTTTCACCGGAACTTGCGGCAAGGTCCGGCGCAAGTTTTGGTAGATCGGGCTCGACTCCGAACCGCTCTCGACGATCAGCTCTGAGGGGAGAAATGTTTCCATGTTTTCGATACCGATTTGTAGTTACTCTGGATTTTCGTCTGCTGGCCGCCCGGATAATAATCCGAAGATTTCCGCCACCGAGGGTGACGCCACGGTTTCGCAAAGTTTTCCGGCCAGCGCGCGCAACTCCGTCGCGCTCGTCGCGGAAAATTCGACCTGGAGCCGCCCGCCTTCCAAGCCGGGCGGCACGGTCAAGCGGATCTGTGGATGAAGCTTCAACGATTGTACCCTTTTGCGAATCTCTTCCTCGGCCGCGGCTAAGCGCGGATACCTCAGCCGGCGGAGCTGTTCTTTGATTTGTTTGAGCCGATCGGCCCGGCCTAGACGCGGGTCGGTTTTCAACGCTTCGATCTTTTCGGCCCCCAGGATGTCGCCAATGCCAACATGATCGCGCAGCGCGATCTCTTCGAGCCAATCCATCATGTCGCGCAGGTGATTTTCGCCGGCTTTGAGATTGACGGCAAGATCTTGCAGCGCCGCTCTATCTTTGGTCTCCCAACCGAGCCAGCGTTCCAGCGTCTGTCGATGAAATCCTCTTTCCTGCGCGTAAGCGCGAATCTCGCTCTCCGACATTCATTTTCTCCTGATTGAATTGCGTGAGCACCGCTTCGTAGTCGCGCGCTTCCTGCTCGCGACCGCGCTTGCGCGCTCCCTGCGCGAGGATAGCGACTTTATGCTGAAGCACGACGAGCGTCGCCGCCCTTTGCGCTTCATCAAGACAACCTGAGCGCAATAGTTTTTGCAAGGCCAGGACCCGATAACGATCCAAGCCCCAGGTGGAACGCGATAACTGGTCGGCATGACCGCCGTGCTTCACCACTAGCGCCTCGGCAATCAACGGCACGGAAAATTCAGCACCGATACGCAACCAAAGGTCGTAGTCTTCGCATACGGGGAAAAATTCATCGAAGCCGCCGACCCGCTCGAACAACTCCTTGGTCATCATCACCGCCGATGGACTCACCAGGCAGAGAGCCAAGCTTGGCAAGAAAATGTCGCCGGAGGGCTTGCGATGGACTGCTCTCGGGTTGACTCTGACGCCGTTACGAATCCAGATCTCCTCCGTCTGGCAGATCTGAAATTCGGGGTGGCAAACCATGAATGCGGCTTGTCTCTCGAGCTTGCGCGGGAGCCAGATGTCGTCGGAATCGAGAAACGCGATATAGCGGCCGCGCGATTGGCTGACGCCCAAATTACGCGCTGCGGCAACGCCTTTTCTAGCCGTGACAAAAAGGCGCAAACAAAGGCCGATTTGTTTTAGCTCTTCGGCCGTACCATCAGTCGATCCGTCATCGACCACGAGCAGTTCGAAATCCCGAAAGCTCTGCGCGAGCACGGAATCGAGCGCTTGCCGAAGCAGCGGCCGACGGTTGAAAGTCGGCACAATGACGCTAATTAGAGGCGTCACAACGGAATCATTGGATAAAATCGGGTCAGCTGAATCGCGGGGCACGGCGGTCGACAAGGGTTGGCCGGCGCGGCTAGACAAAAGTTTCCATCTTCTTGAAAAACTGTTCGACCATCATTTTGGCGACGCCGTTCATCATGCGTTGTCCGACGCTGGCGATGAGCCCGCCGACTTTGGCGTCGGTGCTGTATTTAAGCACGGTTTGACCGTTGCTTTCCTCCAGGTCGATGGCGACGTCGCCCTGCATGAAACCGGGTCCGCCCGAACCTTGGCCGCTCAAAACATAATGCGACGGGGCTTGCTTGTCCTTAATTGCCACCTTGCCTTTATACGTGCCTTTGACCGACGCAACGCCAACCTTCATGACGGCCTCGAATTGATCCGGCGCCACTTCGTTCATGCTCTCGCATCCGGGCATGCACTGCGCAATGATTTTAGGATCCAGCAAGACCTGCCAGACCCTATCCCGCGGCGCGTTGAACGTGTAATTCCCTTCGATCTTCAAGAGACGCTCCCTCCCGGTTTGTCCCGTACCGGCTATTCTAACCACCGGCCCGTCGACCAAAAGTAAGGCCTCGGTCGAAAAAAACCATAACTGCCATCCATCGAAAAAACAATATGACCATCCATCCACGGTCTTTCCGCCCTAATTCCGCCGATCGTGCTATTTGTCGGCAGAGATTTAATTGAATCAATGCGCCGGCTCCGCTAAACTTACCTGGTCATGATGACCGCGATCGCTATACTATTGTTGGCTCTATCCGTGGGAGCCTTTCCCACGCCGCTTCTTGCCCCAGACTAACGAACAAAACGAGACCTTTGCCAAAGCCTACGCGCTTTATGCCAATGGCAAATCGGCCGAAGCCCGCGAACTCTTCGAGAGAACTCTCGAGACTAGGTTCCGCCTGATCGATTACAGCTTGTATTATCTCGCCACGATCCATTTCAGTGGTTCGAATTGGGATCAAGCACGCCGGCTTTTGACCCAACTCAGGCAGAAGTATCCGCAGAGTCTTTGGCTTCAGCCGGCAACGCTACTGCAAGCCAAGATCGATATAGCGGAAAAACAATACGCCCAGGCCGACACAACGCTTCGGCAAATCCGCGCAGAGAAAACGGCGCCGCGCGATACCACCGATGAAGCGCTTTACCTACAAGCACAGATCCAGGAAAACCGGGGCGATCCGAGCCGCGCTTATGCGCTCTATGATGAACTGCGCAACAGATCACCCAACTCGCGCTGGACGGCGTCGGCGCGCACGGCGCAAGCGCGCTTGCGCGAGTCCTTGCCCGAGCTTTTCGCCTTCCACACGATCGAATCCCTTGCCAACGATGCCGACCGTCTGGCGCGCGAGCGGCAAAGCGGCGACGCCGAAGTCCTCTACAAAAAAATTCTCAACAACGTTTCAGATGCCGACTCGCGGTCGCGGTTCTTGGGCAAGCTCGCCAACCTTTACCTTTCCACCCGCAGCCGAAACGACGCGATTCCGATCCTCGAGCAGATCGCTCGCGATTTTCCCGACAGCAGCGAAGCGCCGAAGGCGCTTTATCAGATCGGGCAAATTTATTGGAACCGTCATGAAAACTCTCAGGCACTCGGCTATTTTAAACAGGTATTAGAAAAATATCCGAGCAGCGACTACGTCGACCGCGCCCAGTTTGCCGCGGCCGATATCGATGAATTCTTCGACCGAAAAGAAGAAGCGATTCAGCTCTACAACAGTGTCATTCGGCAGTTTCCCAAAAGCCAGGTGCGCGATGATGCCGCTTGGCGGCTCGCCTGGCTCTATTATCGGAACGGCGATCTCGCAACCGCGGCGACGGCCTTTAAAAACCTGGAGAGCCAGTCTAAGAATGGGCCCTTCGCTGTGGCCTCGCTCTATTGGCAAGCGCGCATCACCGAAAAATTGGGCGATGTGGAATCCGCCCGGCAACTTCACCGCCAGATCATCCACGGCGCGGCCGAGTCTTATTACCAAACGCTGTCGCTGCGCGCGCTCAAGCGACTTGGCGAAACCGTCAACGAAGTCAAATCAAATAAAGCCGCCGTGACGCCGGAAGCCGATCCACCGATTGCGCCGGACCAGATGTTTCACTTGACGCGCGCGCGCGTGCTTGCATCGCTGGCTTTGCGCCAGTTGGCCGTCGCCGAGTTGGACGCGGTCGATCGCCAAAGCAAACCGAGCGGCGCTTTGCGCGTTTTCCTCATGCGCGAGTATTTTCAAACGGCCGCCTACGGACGGAGCCTTCAGCTCGCTAACCAGTTGCCGAGCTCGCTCCCGGATCGAAATCTTTACCGCTACCCGCTCGCTTTTTGGGACCTGATCCAACAGAAAGCGCAGGACCGCGATCTCGATCCCTATCTGGTGCTCGGACTGATTCGGCAAGAGAGCCTATTCGACACGCGCGCCCGTTCACCGGCCACGGCGCTCGGTTTGATGCAATTGATACCGCCAACCGCGGCGCGAATAGCTAAACAATTGGGCTTGCCCGCGCCGACTCAAGAATCCCTCTTTGAACCAGAAACCAACCTGACGCTCGGCACGCAGTATCTCAAAGATCTGCTGCAAAGATATTCGAACAACTGGCACAAGGCGCTCGCTGCATACAACGCCGGCGAGGCCGCGGTCGACCGATGGGAAAAAGAAATCGTCACCGACGATATCGAGGAATTCGTCGAGCGCATCCCCTATGTGGAAACACGCGGCTATGTTAAGCTCGTGCTACGAAATCATCAGATTTACAAACTGCTCTACGACACGCAAAAATGACCAGTGACGCTCGGCCATTGATCGGCGTCACCGCGGATCTTTCCGAAGGTCCCGGCAAACTGAACAACTATCAAGAACCGACCCTATTCGTACCGCAACGGTATTTGAATGCCATCGAACAAGCCGGAGCGATTGCGTTGGTTTTGCCGCCGAGTCAGTCCGAGGTCGCGATGCGCCGAATGCTCGTGCTGGTGGACGGTTTGGTAATCACCGGCGGTAACTTCGATATCCACCCGCGCTATTATGGCGAACGACCGATCCGCGAGCTCGGCGCGCTCAAAGCGCGCCGGACGAAGTTCGAGTTGGAAATGACGGCCGCGGCCTTGAAACAAGACCTGCCCATCTTGGGCATCTGCGGCGGCGCGCAGGCGATCAACGTCGCCTTGGGCGGGTCGCTGTATCAAGACATTGAAGCGCAGGTTGCCGGCGCTGGCGCCCATGAACAAGGCACGCGTAAAACCATTGGCGGCCATCGCGTAAACATAAAAGCAGGCACACGGCTTCACGCCATCGTCCGACGAAGAAAAATGGAAGTAAACACCACCCATCATCAGGCGGTGAAAAAAATCGGTCGCGGTCTCGTGGCCAACGCCGTCGCCGAGGACGGCATTATCGAAGGCATTGAAAGCACTCAACACCGATGGGTTCTCGGCGTTCAGTGGCATCCGGAAGTTTTGGCGCCGCGGCGAACAGACCAGCAACGCATCTTCTCTCTTTTTGTCGCCCATTGCGCTCGGCAACGCCGCGGCGCTTGATTGTTCCCATCCGCTCATGATCGTCGAAATACTGAATCCCGATAACTATCAAACCAGTCTCTTCGCTCTGCCGACCTTCCTCACCGCGAGCATCATGTTGGCGCTCGGCCTTCGCGTTCTCATAGCCGAACGCCGCTCACGCGTCACTATTTCTTTCTTCGTCATGGCCACGACGGCGGCGCTTTGGCTGTCAAGTTATTCGATGATGTATTGCGCGCTCGACGAGCGGGTGGCGGCTGGCTGGAGCAGGATTGGCCAGCTTGGCATCCTGTTTATTCCCGCTTCGGTCTATCACTTTACTCTGGCGGCTTTGGGAAATTATGAGCGCCTCAAGCGCCGGGTCTGGTTGATCTGGGAAATCTGCCTCGGTTTCTTG
>Ga0209382_10012964_pt1 | contig 10254 bp, 10 predicted proteins | sample SoiMetdeltSBSDD5_FD_187599 | JGI IMG/M metagenome (GOLD analysis project Ga0209382, IMG submission 187599) | Bulk soil microbial communities from a Populus tree surrounding site in Tennessee, USA - Soil MetaG P. deltoides SBSDD5 (SPAdes) (version 2) | ecosystem: Environmental > Terrestrial >...
TAGCGTGTTTGGCGGCGACCTGCTGCAGAGCAGTGTTCAGGATCCGCTGGGCAACGGCGGACTCATCCCGGGCGGCTGGCCCAACGGCCGGCGCTTCGGCGACGACGTGGTGGACATCGCCGTGAGCGCGCTCATCAGCGACCTGCGCGGGCCGCTCGTCATCCGGGTGGCCGACGGCATTGATGGCGTCAGCGCCAACGACTCGGGCTACAACAAGGTGTTTCCCTACGGCGGCACCCCACACAACGGACGCAACCACGCGCACCCGTAGAAGTGCTCTTGAAACCGGCGATTGCGCTTTGCAGTCGCCGGTTTTTTTCGATCAGCGGTTGCCGCATTGATCGCCGGTCAACAGGAGTAAGCAATGGAAGAACCAGTTAGCAACCATGTGCTGGACCATGTGCCAACTACGTTTATACAGACGGCCATGTAGAGACATTGCGCTGGCGTCAGGCCAGTGCGGATCAATTTCCTGACCACGTCGTGCGCGGGCCGCTGGTGGATCCACTTTGAGGACTTTGGGCATCAAGACGCGCAGCGCCGGATTTGCTCAGCGCAGCAGGCCAAATTGAAGGAGGGAGACAGGCGCTGGACCGCCGGGTAGATTGGCGGCCGCTGACCGATTCGAATATCATGACTACTCACAATTCCGCGGAGTCGAGCACCCTGGCCGACCGCCTCGGCCGGTGTTCATTTCTGCAAGTTCTAATGGATCGCCGCTCCCGACGATTCGGACTCGGGATGAGCATCCCAGCCGGACCATTGGCATACCAAAGCCGCCATCGGCCGGATCCATTGGCCGAGGAAGAGGAAGCGGCGCTCGCGTTCGCGGCTTGTGGGATCACAGGTTATGCGCTGGCCGACCTGTGTTACGCCCAGGGCCAGGGCGGCAACATCATGGGGGGGCATGTCGGCCGCGCGATCGCCAGCGGCGATGCCCTTCACACGGTTGCGCTGGTGGTCACCAACGATCACTCCACTTACCTGTTGAAACGTCCGCGGGATTTCGCCCCCGAAACGTTGCCCGAGATCATCGAACTGGGCCGCTCCGGGGCCTTGCTCGATTGGTATCGGCGCAGTCGGATAACGGTCAAACCTGGCCGGGCGGCTCCGTCGCTGGAACCGCTCTTCAATCTCGATATCAATCGTTGGTCGCTCTACGCGCCGGGTTCAACGTATTTTCTGCCGATCAACGATTTGACTTTCATGTATATCAATGGGCTGCTCGAAATCTTCGGCGAAACGACGGGCGTCTTCGTTCTGGACGAGCGGGCCGGCTTCCGGCCGGCGGGCCTGGCCGGGCTCGCCCGAAGCCGCGGCGGACACCTGGAGGATAACCCTCGTCGCGGCCGCGTGGCCACTATTCGGCTGGTGGAACAATTAGTCACCGAGTTTGTCACGGTCGAGCAAGGCATGATGCTGCAAAATCTGGCGTTGATGGCGCAGGCGCTTGGGCTCGGCGGTTTCCCGAACTTCGCCAATCACGAATTCGGGTGGTTCCAGGCACTTGGCTTCACCATGCGCGAGATGCGCGCCAGCGAATATCTCGGAACCGGCCGTCTCACGGCCTGGGCAATGAACCTCCTCAGACGCAATCCTTCAGTTCCCGTGCCTTCGGGCTTGACGGTCGATGGCCAGACCTGGCTGAAGCCGTTCTGTCCACCGCATTACTCGTCCATGACCGCTGCGGTGAAAGCTGTGGTAGAGACGAAATTCGGGCCGTCCGGGATCAAGCCGTCGACGGGCACCTCATGGCGCGATCCAGCGGCGGTTACCGGCCCGATTCCTCCCGTGAGCGACGCAGCGATCGCGGCGACCACTGCCTACTGCGAGTACGTGTGGAGTCGGTATGGGCGCTTTCCGGCCTATCCGGCACCGTACAGGACGGTGCTCGGTTTCCAGGCGAGCCACCTGGATGGGGAGTTTTATGACCGGTTCTACCGACCAGAGGCTCTCGGCGAGACTCAACGAGCAGATTTTGCCCGGTTCCAGCGGAACACGCCGGCGGAGTAGCTCAAGCGTCGGTCCGATGGGTCACGTCATCGCGAACTTCGCCAGCGCGTGTTCCGTTGAAAGTACGGCGAGGAGCGTGCAACCCTGGATCGAGTAGTTCTCCGCGTGCGACGTGCCCGCGTCGGAGTGATGGAAGTCGCCCGGATGGAGCACTGTGTCGCCAAGGTGCAAATCGCCCGTGAGCAGGTAGAGATCTTCCGCGCCTTCGTGTGTGTGTGCAGGATAACGGGCTCCTGCTTCGAGCCGGCCCATCAACACCGCGTAGCCCCGCTCGCGGTCGATCGAAAGCACCTTGATCCACGCGCCAGGCAGCGGGAGCGCTTTCCAGCCGGCAGCGTCGTCCGCCTGATGCAAACGGAATCCGTGGGCAAGTGCCGACGTCGAGCTCGGCGGTTCAGTCAAGGGTGCAGCCGCATCGTCCATCGTCTCTTCAATCCGCCGAAGCACTCTTTCCTTCAGATCCTGGGGCGGCTCTGCGGCCGGAGCGGTCATCGCAAGCAGCCCGGCCGTGCGCTGCAGATCGAGCACGAGTTCCCGCAGCTCCGGGTTGTTGCGCAACTCCGCCTCCAGGGCGTCCCGTTCGGTGGGGCTCAACACGCCCAGCGCGAAGAGGCAGGCTTGTTCCTGTTGGTGTTCGGTGATCATACGCAGGTCCCCAGACATTCCCGGAGTTTGAGCATGCCGCGCCGAATGCGTGCCTTGATCGTACCTAATGGCTCACGGAGCGCGTCGGCGATCTCCATGTGGGTCATGCCGCTGAAAAAAGCCATCTCGATGGCCTGCCGTTGTTCATCCGGCAAACCATTCAAGGCGGAACGTATAGCGGCGACATCCTCCTGGTTCAACGCTCTGTGACCCGGTGGCTCATCGCGACCGGGATCGACATCGGCCTCCTCCCGCAATTCGTTCATGAGCCGAACGCGCCGGTGGCGGGCTCGCAATCTGTCGATGGATCGGTTGCGAGTAATGCTCAGCGCCCATTGGCTGGGAGTTCCCAACGCGGCGTCGAACGTCACAGCTTTGCGCCAGATCTGCACAAACGCATCCTGAATGACTTCTTCCGCGTCGTGTGGGTCACCGAGAATGCGGACCGCCATTGAATAGAGCAAACCAGCCATCTGGTCATAGAAAACCGCCAACGCCTGCTTGTCCTTTGCGGCAATGCGACCGAGCAACTGCGTCTGGGATTCCTCAACCGATTGTGGGTCCAGCATAGTTTCGAAGCGCCAGGAGTCACGATGGACAAGCGGCGAATCGGCACGATCCACCCTGCAACGTCCGTCGATTCAATGCCAGCGCCAAATTGTACATCTAACGTCTGCATCTGCCATCCATTACGACAGCAACCGGCCGGTGGATGCATTGGACGCTGCCGTCAGTGACCATTGTGGACTCTGCTGGCAGTCTTCGCGCCGGGTCGATCCCGTGCCTGGTGCGGGTCACGATTCCGTTCTGAAATGCCTTGCGCCAACTCCTGACGCCGCGTCCCCTCCACTGCGCTCCCTTCCAGCGAGTCGGCCCGTTCGCTAAAGATGTTCGTCAGCGTGAAGAAGCCCAACACCACCCTTGCGCCAGCGAACCGCATTGGCGAATGGCGTGGCCGAGGTCCTCCCAATGCAGACTTAGCTGCACGAGTTCACACAACCGCGCAATCCGCTGGTCGATGTGATCGGGCACGGCCTCCCAGCAGTTCGCCCTTGGTGAACAGCCCCACGACTGGATGCCCCATCGCCTCGATTTTCTCGCGCCCGCCCTCCTGACGATCCACCAACACCGCTACGAACGCGACCGCGCCGCCTTCCTTTTCAATCGCGTTAATGGCGGCAATAGTTGAGTCGCCGCGGGTGACGACGTCGTCAATGACAACGACCGTGTCACCCTTTTTGAAATTCCCTTCGATCAATTTGGTCTGGCCATGGATTTTTGGCGATTTGCGCACGGAAAACACCTGCAAGGGCGATGTGTCCTTAGCCCAGTGCGAATACATCCCGACGGCCAGTGCGACCGGATCGGCCCCCATCGTCAGCCCGCCCACCGCGGCTACGTTCACCTTCCGGGTGGCTTCTTCCTTGCGGATGAGTGAGTGCATCGACTGCCCGACCAGCCAGGCCCCTTCGGGATCGAACGTCGTCAGTCGGCAATCGATGTAGTAATTGCTCTTGGCGCCTGAGGAGAGCGTGAAGTCGCCGTGAAAAACGGATTTCGTCTGAAGCAGGTTAAGCAGGGCAACTCGGGTGTCGTCGGTGTTCAGCATTGGCAGCATGATTCAGTTCGGTCGTCTTGCATGAAACGGACAGTTGTTCATTTGTGTTCACACAATATCCGCATCGCCGTCGGGCGTCCAGACAGCAACTGAACGGCGCGGCGCTCGATGCCTGCTGTTTGTGACGCGGACGAGCTTATTCCGGGAAAGATATGCCGGCAATTGGTTTCCAGCTCTGGATTCTTTCGCCCTTCACGGCTTGGCTGGACCTCGGGATGGCTTTCCAACCTGACGGCCCGTTTTTGCGGTTCTCCAGCAAGGCGGGTTGTCGAGGGTTCGGATGCGGACTGGCCATCCGCGCTCCGATTGGCGTGGGTTTGCAAAATCAGCCGCCGGTGGTTCTCGGTTGAATCTCGAGGGAAGTTTGAAACACTCCTTTGGATCTGGCCATGCCGAAGGAATCGAAGAAAAGACCATCCGCTGCCGTCCGGGCGCGCATCCGAATCCTGCACGGGGATGACATCGCAATCGGACCTGGCAAGGCCGAACTGCTGGAGTACATCCAGGAAACCGGATCGATCGCCGAGTCCGCAAAGCGGATGGGAATGTCCTACATGCGGGCGTGGACGCTCATCAAGACGATGAACGCTTGCTTCAGGGAACCGTTGGTCGAGGCGGTGCGTGGCGGGCGGGCGCATGGCGGAGCAACGTTGACTGTGACAGGGCGCAAGGCGCTCAGGCTTTATCAACAGATGGAAGCGGACTGCCTCAAATCGACCACCGCCCGTTGGAAGGAACTCAGGTCGCTTTTGCGCGGTTGAGTTCTTAGCCAATCAACAGACGCCCTGACATCCGCATGAAGCGTATCCCTAGAAATTAAAGGTTCCTTGGAGATAGATCCAATCGGCGTCCTTCGTGTTCCGGCCTCCGGCAGCGGCACTTTGACGGATATAGTCGCTCGTAAAAAAGTGGCCGTAACCGGCTTGCACTTGACCCCAAGAGGCAACCCGCCAATTCACCAGCAGGTCCAATTCGTTGCCAACGAAGGAGCTGAAGGCGGGATTGCGGCCGTAACCATTCTGACTCCGGCCCGCTCCGGATTCCGGGTAGAGAAAGTCAGCAGTGTCGGCGAGGTAGAATCCGAGCCATTCGAGCGACACGGTCACGTCTTTGACAGGCTTGAACGACCCGCCGACCCGCGGGATGTGCATGTTGCGCTGGCCGAATAAATCCATCAGACCGTAGAGTCGGTGATTTGTGCCGAAGAGCGGCTCGAAGGTTTCAGTCCGGCCGTCCAGGGGATCGCTGTCGCCAGAGCCGAAGTCGTAACCGATCGCCAGACGCGGCGAGCCGAAGGCATCGTTCCAGGTGTGACCGCCGGCGCCGTTAATTGCGAACGCCCGGTGTTCGCGCCGCGTGCCGCCTTGATTGACGCTGCCAAACTGGCCGGCGGCCTCAAACGAATAGTCCCAATTGCCGAGCTTGCCAGGTACCGATCTCCATCGTGTGCCCACTGTGTAAATATCGCGCGGGCCGGGTCCGCCCAGCGTGGGTGTGATGGCTGAAGGTGAATCGGCTCCGACATTGCGAGCGAGGAAATACAGGTCCGTGTCCTGCCAGGACACGAGCCTTCGCGTCGAGGCATAAAGGCCACTGAACCAATCGTAGTCGTTGGCGACGTTGAAGTGATCGTCCCGGACCAACACCTGCCGTCCCGCGAAGGCATCCACCCCAAAGGCGGCATTCTCGAAGCGCAGTTTCGCGGCATCGAACGAACGGCCAAGATTGCTCCAATCGGCGATGCCGATATAGCGTTCGTCTCCGTAGAGCAACTCCTGCCGGCCCAGCTTGAGCGTCAGTGGAAACCTCGTCGGATTGCCCAAACGCAAATAGGCCTGGTGGAGGTCGAACGTGTCGGTCTCCGTAACGGGCCGGGCATCGCTAACCGCGTGTGCGTCGCGGCCTTCGGCGTAGGCGCTGAACCACGTCGCGGGCGACCATCCGAGATGCGCCTTGGTGCGGAACAGAAAATAGTCATTGCTGTTGTCAAGGCCACTGGGGAAGTCGCTGTTTGGAAACGAGCCGGCGTTTTCCTTGACCTCATAGCGCGTGCGGAACTGACCGCCCACGTCCCACGCGGAGGCTTTTGGAATTTCATCGCGGAGCCAATCGTTCACCAGTCCTCCGGAAGGGGGCGCAGCAGCGGCGCCGCCTTGGCCGGCGGCGGTGCAGGGAGACTGGAGGCAGCCAAACAACACGACGCCCGCCAGCAGGGAATTGCAGTCCGAGGATGAAGTCTGAATGGAACGGCGCGACCCGGCACACCGCCAGCGAAACGGAGCCAGCGCCCCGGCGTAATTTCTGACAGGAACAGAGCAGGCGGACTTCACACTCACGAAGGCACCGGCGACGGTTTGAATCGAGGTTTTCAGCACGCAGCGATATATTTTGCAAAAGACAACGCTATCCAGCAAAGTTGCGCAAGCTTTTCTGCCTCAGTTCCAGGAATGAACTGGGGCCTGGATTGCGAGGCTGAACGTGAGACACCGAGAAGACCGCATGAACGTTTATCACTCTGCCAGACGAGCAATCTGGTGGATCGCTGCGGCATTTCTGGCTGTTGCGCCTGCGTTTCGTCTGAGTGCAGCCACAATCAACGTCTTCGCCGCTGCAAGCCTGACCGACTCGCTGAAGGAAATCGCCGCCGCGTACGAGAAGCAGACGGGCGACAAGGCCGTGTTCAACTTTGGTTCATCGAGCTTTCTCGCGCGGCAGATTGAGGAGGGTGCTCCCGTCGACATTTTCTTTTCCGCCGACGAGGCCAAGATGGACGGCTTGGAAAAGAACGGACTCATTCTGAAGAACACGCGCAAAAGCCGTCTCTCGAATTCGCTCGTCATCGTTATTGCCGTTGAGAAAGGCGCGGCGATTGCAACTCCGAAAGACCTGGCCACTGACAAGGTGAAGCGGCTCGCGGTCGCCGAACCGAGAACTGTCCCTGCCGGCATCTACGCCAAGGAGTATCTCCAGAAGCAAAATCTCTGGCCGGCGGTCGAAGCCAGGGTTGTTCCGACTGAGAACGTTCGCGCCGCGCTGGCGGCAGTCGAGGCGGGCAATGCCGAGGCGGGGATCGTTTACAAAACTGACGCCGCCGCCTCGAAGAAGGTCAAGGTCGTCTACGAAGTTCCGGCGAGCGACAGCCCGGCCATCCGTTATCCGATGGCGGTGGTGAAGGAAGCCAAGGAACTAGAGGCCGCCAAACGCTTCCTGAAACATCTCGACTCGGAGGAAGCGGGCCGCGTCTTCGAGAAGTTCGGGTTTATCGTTCGCAAGTAGCTTTGCGATGCATGAGCGCCGAAGAATGGCAAATCGTCTGGTTTACGGCGTGGGTCTCGGCGTTGAGCACCGTCGTCATTCTGCCGTTCGGACTTGCGGTCGCGTGGCTGCTGGCGCGTCATCAGTGGCGGGGCAAGTCCATCGTCGAAACACTCATCTCCCTGCCGCTCGTCATGCCGCCAGTCGCCACCGGCCTCATCCTTCTAAAGATTTTTGGGCGACGCAGAACAATCGGCGGATTTCTGCACGACACCCTGAACCTGGACATCGTGTTCACGTGGCGCGGAGTACTCATCGCGCTCGGTGTGATGTCGTTCCCACTCCTTGTCCGTTCGGCCCGCGTGGCCTTCGAGGAGGTCAGTCCACGGATGGAGCAGATCGCTCGAACGCTCGGCGCGGGAAACTGGCGGGTGTTTTTCACTATCACCGTGCCGCTGGCCGGTCGCGGCATCGCTGCCGGAATGATTTTGTCTTTTGCGCGTGCGCTGGGCGAGTTCGGGGCCACCATCATGGTCGCAGGCAACATCCCTGGCAAAACCTCCACGCTGTCGCTGGACATTTTCCAATCGGTACAACTCGGTCAGGACAGCCACGCCTTCCGAATGCTCGGGATGTCGGTCGCCCTTGCCTTCGCTGCTGTATGGGCCAGCGAATGGCTGATGCGCCAACGGAAGGGATTGAAGTGAGCCTGTTGCTGAAAGACATTTCGTTGCCGCTCGCCGATTTCACACTGGAAGTGAACGTCGAAATCCGCAGCCCCATTACCGTCATCTTCGGTCCGTCCGGGTCGGGCAAAACGTCCCTGCTCGACCTCGTTGCAGGACTGCGACGGGTCGAATCCGCCTTCATCCAACTCGACGACGAAGTTCTCACCGACGCCGGCAACCGCATCTTCGTTCCCACACGTCGGCGCGGGATAGGTTACGTGCCGCAGGATTTGGCGTTGTTCCCGCACCTGTCCGTGCGCCAGAACCTGCTTTACGGGCATCAGCCGTATGGTAACAACCGGTTCACCTTTGATCACATCGTCGACCTGCTCGAAATCCGGCCGCTGGTTCACCGTGGCGTCACCCAACTTTCGGGCGGCGAGAAGCAGCGTGTCGCCCTTGCCCGCGCCCTCCTCACTTCACCGCGTTTGTTGTTGTTGGACGAACCGCTGGCGAATCTCGACATGCAGTTGAAGGCGAAGATTCTTCCGTATCTGGCCCGCATTCGCGACGAGTTCCACATCCCAATGCTCTACGTCACCCACGACCGTTTCGAGACGCTTTCTCTGGCCGACGAAATGGTCGTGTTGATCAACGGCAGGGTCGCCCAAAACGGACTTGTGCAGGAAGTGTTCAGCCACCCGACCGACCTCGATGTGGCCGGCATCCTCACGGTCGAAACGATTCAGCCCGGCCGGATCGTCAAAACGGCGGACGACCTTGTCACGGTCGCCGTGGGCAACGCGCTGCTCTCCGCCGTCGAACCAAACCTTCCGTCCGGTACCACGGGCGTTCACGTCTGCATCCGCGCAGACGACGTCATCCTGCTCAAAGGAGCCGATACGCCCAGCAGTCCGCGCAACCAACTACCGGCGACGGTGCATTCTATCGCCCGCGAAGGCTCGATGATACGTATTGATCTGGATTGCGGCTTCCCGCTGATCGCTTTTCTGACGAAACAAGCGTGCGAAGAACTGGCCTTGACGGAGGGCGACCGCGTGTTCGCGCTAATAAAAGCTCCCCACATCCACCTCATTCCGCGGTAGAGCCGCCGCCGTCACCACGCCTTGGTGCGGAGGACCACGTCAACCAACTGCCTGCGACAAAGGGTGCAGCGTTTTGAAAATATCAGCCGGCTCACGCTACGTGGCACGAACAGTCGCAGAGGTTCTCCGGACTCTCACTTCTTCTCGAACTTCAAGGCGGCGGAGTTGATGCAGTAACGGAGACCGGTCGGTTTGGGACCGTCTTCGAACACGTGGCCGAGGTGGCCGCCGCAGCGCGAGCAAAGGACTTCCGTGCGGCGCGCGAACAAGGTATTGTCTTCCTCGGCGCCGACGTGTTCGGCCTCGATCGGTTGATAGAAGCTCGGCCAACCGGTGCCGGAATCGAATTTCGTGTCCGAGGCGAACAATTCCAGTCCGCAGCCCGCGCAGCGATACACGCCTGCCTCGTGGTTGTTCCAGTACTCGCCGGTGAAGGCGCGCTCGGTCCCTTTTTTGCGCAGGACGCGGAATTGTTCGGGCGAGAGTTCCTTTTTCCACTCGTCTTCGGATTTGGTGACTTTGTGTTTCATATCCCGGTTGGAGACGACGGCTGTTGAATTGGTGGAGGGTGCGCCCTCGCTGGTGTTGCTCGTGGCAACGTAAGTCCGGCTGCAGCCAGTCAGCAGCAGGATCATCAGACCGAAAGGAGCGATTTTCATTTGTGCGCGACCTCTGAACTCTAATCTGCCTTCGCATTCACGCAACTTCGCCTTCAAAGATGGCCGCGGGGCGTCCGGCGAGTCTTCAGCGAGTCGTTATTCGCGCGGAAGATGACCTTGATGGCAACAGATGCGGTCCGACCACAGCCGGACCCCACGACAGCCTCTGCGGTCCCTTCGCCATCAACGAATGCAACCGCCCGCCATTCACTTTCGCAAGAGCGTTTGCCGATCTGGGTCGCACCCCGGAATCAGGGATTGCGGCTTGGGCTCGCGATCGAAATAAAACG
>Ga0209382_10012965_pt1 | contig 10254 bp, 9 predicted proteins | sample SoiMetdeltSBSDD5_FD_187599 | JGI IMG/M metagenome (GOLD analysis project Ga0209382, IMG submission 187599) | Bulk soil microbial communities from a Populus tree surrounding site in Tennessee, USA - Soil MetaG P. deltoides SBSDD5 (SPAdes) (version 2) | ecosystem: Environmental > Terrestrial >...
CGACGGTACGCATCGAACGTTCAGGACGGAAGGCACCGGGATCGAACTCGTGATCGAGGACCCGCTTGCGGCGCACAAACAGTTGCTGCGCGTATACACGGATGCCGACATTCACAACGTAACCGCGTACATCGTTTCGCTGAGAACAAGGTGATGAAGAAGGGACTCGTGCTCGCCCTCGTCTGCACAGCGACGCTAGTACTATCCGCGCAGGCCGTCAATCGCGAGCTGCTGAACAAACCGCTGGCAGACGCGTGGCCGACCTATTCAGGTGACTATTCCGGGCGGCGTTACAGCGCGCTGACGCAGATCAATCAGAGCAACGTGAAGTCGCTGACGCTGGCGTGGACGCGTCGGCTGGTGGCCGGGCCTGGGCCGAGCGGACCCCCACTGCCGGGTGAGGCGCCTGTGATCACCGGCGGCGAAGGTGACGTGGTCTTCGGCGGTGCCACGACCGTCAAGGGTTCGATTCTCGCCATTAACGGCGTGTTGTACGTCACCGCGCCCGACAACGTGTGGGCGCTCGATGCCAACGACGGTCACGTGATCTGGCGCTACTTTTGGAAGACGAAAGGGGGGACCCACATCGGCAATCGCGGTGCCGGCATCTGGGGGAACTATCTCTTCTTCGTCACTCCCGACAACTACCTTATCTCGCTCGACGCGAAGACCGGAGCGGAGCGGTGGCACAAGGAGCTGGCCAGTTTTCAGCAGCAGTACTTCCACACGATGGCGCCGATCGTCGTGGACAACCACGTGCTCGTGGGCTCGAGCAACGATCTCGACATGCCCGGGTTCCTGCAGTCATTCGATCCGGAGACCGGCGCATTGCAGTGGAAGTGGTACGCAACGCCGCAGAAGGCTGGCGATCCCGGGCTCGACACCTGGAAGAGCCTCGACGCGGCCATTCATGGTGGCGGGCATCCGTGGGTCCCGGGTTCGTACGATCCCGAAACGCGCCTCTACATCATGGGCACCGGCAACCCGACGCCTGCGTACACGTCGGCGCCGCGAGGAGAAGGCCTCGACAACCTGTTTACCTGCGCGCTCGTCGCCGTGAACGTCGATACCGGCAAGATGGCGTGGTATTACCAGACATCGCCGCACGATACGCACGATTGGGACTCCGCACAGACGCCAGTACTCGTCGATGGCGAGTTCAACGGGCGGCCGCGCAAGATGGCCATCACAGGTGCGCGCAACGGCTATTTCTTCGTCGTCGACCGGCTGACCGGCGAGCACCTGCTGACCAGCAAGTTCTCGGACTCGGCGAACTGGGCCAGGCCGCAGTTGAACGCAAAGGGGCAGCCGGTTCGCATCCCGGAGAAGGATCATCACATCGCCGGGGCGTTGGTGTCGGCGGCCAACCAGGGCGCGGCAAACTGGCCGCCACCCTCGTATAGCCCTCAGACAGGCCTCTTCTACGTGCCGACGACCGAGACCTATGCGCTGTACTACCTGACGGAGCCCGATCCTCGCGGCGCCCTCGGCTTGGGTGGCAAGGAGGAGCGATCCGTCGGCACCGTGGGCAGCTACCTCACGGCCATCGACTACAAGACGGGAAAGACTGTGTGGAGGCGTCAGTATCGAACCGTCGCGAACACCGGTCTCACGGCAGGCTTGCTGACAACGGCGGGGCGTCTCCTGTTCGCCGGTGATGTGAGCGGGAACTTCGTGGCGTACGACACGGCGAAAGGTACGCCGCTCTGGCACACGCAGCTCGGAGCCAACACGACCAATGCTCCGGAAACGTACATGGTCGACGGCAAGCAGTACGTCTTGGTCGCCGCCGGGGACGCCCTCTACGCGTTCAGCCTTTTCCCGTGATGCGTTTTCAGATGGACTACCGCACCGTTCTGAGCGCATTGTGTGTAACCGGTTGCACCTTGCGCTACAATCGTTCCTGCCGCGGCTCGCGGTGCTGGCTACATCCGGGCCGCCGGTTGCTGATTAGGAGAGATGCCATGAACGCTCGCGTTGCTCCACTCGTCGCCGCGCTCTTGTTGATCATTGGCTTGGCCGGGGCTCGTGTCTTCGCGCACCACTCGTTCGCGATGTTCGAGATGGAGAAGGACGTCGCCTACAAAGGTGTCGTCACTGAATACAAGTGGATCAACCCGCACGTGCACATCACGGTCGACATCAAGCCGGGGCCCGGTGTCGAGCCGGGCACGGTGGGCACGTGGGACGTCGAAGGCGGGTCGACCAATATCATGGGGCGGCAGGGATGGACGCGCGCGACGTTCAAGGTTGGTGACGCGATCTCGCTCGTTGGCCACCCGATGAAGGATGGGTCGAAGGGGATCTCGCTCTTCTACGTCATCATGCCGGATGGGAAGCGCCTGTACCATGACATCGCCCGTCCGAAAGGCGAGGCGACGGGGCAGTAGCGCCGTCGTCAATTGCCTGTGCCGATGTAGGGCAACATCCGGCCGAAGTAGAGCACAGCGAACCACGAGAGCAGGGAGACACACCCGACGATCCTGAACGACGTGGGCGGCGCTTCCCCGGGACCGAGCGTCAGCACGCGCGCGCCGAGCGTCGTTTCGAAGAGCATCGCGTTCAGCCCCGCCAGGACGATGAAGAACACCTTCGCCCACCAGGCGGCGCTGAACGCATACATCGACGGGCGCATGATGAAGAAAAGCGTTCCGGTCACAAGGTTCAACGCCAATCCGGCGATGCCATAGGGCATGAACGACTTGGCTGCGGCGATTGGCACGCGCCGCATGAAGCCCATCAACCGCAGGTCGAAAAATCCCGCCGCGCCGATGAGCATCGTCAGGCCGATGAAGTGAATCGATTCGCACGTCGGCCACACCCAGGTCGTGTTGCGGAGCGCGGTGGAAACCCCTGTGGATTCAAGCCAGGTAATGAAGCCGTACATGCGCCTCCTCCAATCGAGAATCTACAGGTAGGCCATTAGCCGTCCCGCGATGATGGCGGCTGCCCACAACACCAGTGACGCCACAGCCAGCGAGCGTGCGTCACCGGGTGTTGTCGATGTCCCGTCTGCTGCTGTCCCGAACGCAATGCGACGGATGCGCGCAGTGATGACGATGGCCACCGCGATTAACGTCAGCTTGACGAGGAATACAGGCTGTCCCGCCTTGTGCACGGCATCGACTGCAAAGAGGACGAGGCCGCTGGCGAGATTGACGGCGAACCCCGTCCAGAAAAAGCCGAACACCTTGCGCATCTGCTGGACGGGGACGTCGCGCCCGATGCCGAGAACTCGCAGATCGATGACGAATGCCGATCCGACGATGATCGCGAGGCCGACCGTGTGGAGCGTCAGGATCGTCGGATACGACCAGAGCGAGTCAGAGCCGACCACCCACATCGAGAAGGCGCTGTCCTGCAGCCGCTGCAGCATGGTGCTGATGATACCTCGATCTGCAACCGGTTACATGAGTCCTGCGGCCCGCGTCCGTCGCGCCGGCGCGGCGATCTAGACGCGCACCGGGGGTGGCGCGGTACTGGAACGAATCGTCAGGATGTGCGGCAGCGTGACCGGTTCCGGCGCCATCGCCGGGTCCTTGAGGATTCGCATCAGCAGCCGGACCGTGCCTTCGCCGATTTCGCGCATCGGCTGCGCGATCGTGGTGAGAGACGGAATCATGCAGGCGGCGTATCGGATGTCGTCGAACCCGACCACCGACAACGCATCAGGGATGCGGAGGCCGAGGCGATGCGCGGTCATGTAGACGCCCATCGCCATCTCGTCGTTGAAACAGAAGATGGCCGTCGGTGGCTCACTCCTCCCGAGCAGGCGTGAGGCCGCCACCGCTCCGGACGCAATCGAGAAGTCGCCGTTCATCACGATGAAGTCGCGTTCCGCGTTCTGCTTCTTGGCGCGCGCCGTGGCGCCCGCCAGGCGGTCGCGGCTCAGCGGGCTCACCAGCGGGCCGGTGACGATCCCAATGCGCTGATGACCGAGGCTGTAGAGATGCCCCATTGCTTCAGCCGCAGCCTTCGCGTTGTCGATGTGAACGCTCGGAAGCCCCAGGCGCGGGCTGAACTCGCACCCATTGACGACTGGAGCACACTTCGGAGCGACGCTTTTGATTAGCGCCGACGCCGCCTTGGGTAGCCGGTGTCCCAGGAAGATCAGTCCGTCCGCTTCCTTGCGTCTGATCATCTCGGCATAGCGCTCTTCGCGCGCCTCCTCGTGCTGCGTGTCGCCGAGCAGCACCGAATAGCCCTCCTGTTGTGCCGCATCCTCGATGCCCTGGAGGATGAGTGAAAAAAAAGGGTTGGCGATGTCAGGCACCGTCACGAGCAGCTTGCCCGTGCGCGCCGTGCGCAGGCTCTTGGAAAGGGCATTCGGTGTGAAGCCGAGCCGTTCTGCCGCCTCCATGACGCGGCGCCGCGTCCGCACTGCGACGACTTCCGGCCGGCTGAATACACGTGAGACGGTCGCGGTCGAGACCCCGACGCGTTTCGCGACTTCGTAGATATCGGCCATGTGGTGAATGGACGCAGCCCAGCGCGCCGCGGGCCTTGATCATACCGAATTTCCGGCTCCCGTCCGAATGTCGATCGCCGGGTGAGGTGGGCCGACCGCGCGGTGGCCTTGCTCTGCGTCGCGGCATCGGGTAGCATCTGTAACCGGTTACAGCACTGCAACGAAGCTGATCGCTTGCGCCAGACGGCAGCGGCAGCTGTAACCGGTTACGGCGGTGGGGGTTGAGTATGACCCGGATTGGAATGGGACTGGTCGGTCCCGGCTTCGTCGGCATGCATCACATCGATGCGGTCCGGCGACTCGGCTTCGTCGATATCGTCGCGATCGCGCATCCTGACGAAGCGTTCGGCCGCAGCAAGGCGAAGGAGGCCGGCATCCCCAAGGCGTACGTCAGCTACGAAGCACTGGCGGCAGACCCCGATGTTCACGTCGTGCACAACACGACGCCGAATTTCTTGCACGGTCCAGTCATCCGGGCCGCCATCGCGCACCGCAAGCACATCGTGTCGGAAAAGCCGTTGGCGTCGAGTGCCGCGGAAGCGCTTGCGCTGTGGCACCTGGCTCGCGACGCCGACGTGGTGCATGCCGTCACGTTCAATTACCGCGGCAATCCGCTCGTGCAACAGGCCCGCGCCATGGTGGCCGCCGGCGATGTCGGTCGGGTCCACTTAGTACACGGGTGTTACCTCCAGGACTGGTTGCTCAAGCCGACCGACTACTCATGGCGTCTCGAACCAGAGCTCGGCGGCCCCAGTTCAGCGGTTGCAGATATCGGGTCGCATTGGTGCGATCTCGCGCAGCACGTCATCGGACGGCGCATCGAGGCCGTGCTCGCCGATCTCACGACCGCCGTACCGACCCGCTATCGGCCGGCACACGCGCAACAGGCGTTCTCGCTCGCGGGAGAGTCGGGCGGAGAACCGTTCGCCATGCAGGGCGAGGACCTGGCAACGCTGCTGGTTCGATTCGAGGGCGGTGTCAAAGGGACAGTGACCGTCGGCCAGGTCTGCGCTGGTCATAAGAACGATCTCCAGATCGAGGTGAATGGCGCCACGGGATCTCTCGCTTGGCGCCAGGAGCGGCAGAACGAATTGTGGGTCGGGCGTCGGGACGAGCCGAGCGCGGTGCTCGCAAAAGATCCCTCCCTGTTGACGCTGGCGGCACGTCCATACGCGCATCTTCCCGGCGGTCACCAGGAGGGGTGGTCTGACGCGTTCTGCAACGTGCTCCGCGATGTCTACGCGACGGTGCAGCAGCGCAGGACTGGGACGCCTGTGTCCCCCACGCCTTCGACCGTCGCCACCTTCGAAGACGGGTATCGCGTCACCCAACTCGTTGACGCGGTTCTCGAGAGTCACCGGCGCGGCGGTGTCTGGGTCGATGTGCACCAGCCCGCGCTGGCAGGGAGCGTTCGATGAAACTCGGGGTTTTCACGCCGGTGTTCGGCACCCTCACGGCAGACGAGATGCTAGCCAAGGTCCGCTCACTGCGCCACGTCGAAGCGATCGAGCTTGGAACCGGTGCGTGGCCCGGCCGCGCGCATCTCGACGATCTCGACGAGATGATCAACGGGGAGTGCCGCGCATCAACCTACCGGCAGAAAGTCGCCGATGCAGGGCTCACGATCAGCGCGTTGTCCTGCCACGGCAACCCCTTGCATCCGGATCAGGCGCGCGCGAAGGCAGACGACGACGTCTTCCGCCAGACAGTTCTTCTTGCCGAGAAGATGCAGGTACCGGTCGTGATCACGTTTTCCGGCTGCCCCGGGGATTCCGAGACCGCCTCACATCCCAACTGGGTGACCACGGCTTGGCCACCCGAGTTCCTCGACATCCTGGACTGGCAGTGGGAGAAGAAAGCCATCCCGTACTGGCGCGAGACGGCAGCGTTCGCAGCCGATCACGGCGTGAAGATCGCTCTCGAGGCGCACCCTGGGTTCCTGGTCTACAACGTGGAGACGATGTTGCGGTTGCGCGCGGCGACGCATTCCAACATCGGCATCAACTTCGACCCGAGCCACTTGTACTGGCAGGGCGTGGACATGCCTGCCGCGATCCGGGCTCTGGGCGAGGCCATCTTCCACGTCCACGCGAAGGACCTCGCGTTCGATCGCCAGAACACTGCCGTGAACGGTGTCATCGACGCGAAGAGCTATCGCCGGATGAACGAGCGGTCGTGGCTGTTCCGCAGCGTTGGCTGGGGCCACGATGAGCTCGAGTGGAAACGCATCGTCAGCGCCCTTCGCCTCGCCGGTTATGACCATGTCATCAGCATCGAACACGAGGATGCGCTCGCCTCGGTTGACGAGGGTTTGCGCGCCGCAGTCGAGCTCCTCAGCCGCGTGGTTCTGACGGAACCGCCGGTGGACGCGTGGTGGACGTAGTCGATTTGAAGAAAGGCACGACGATGGTTTCTCGACGCGAATTTGGAAAACTGGTGGTATCGGCCGTTGCCGCGTCGCGGGTACTCGATCGGAGTGTGCGTGCGGCCGCGATTGATTCGACCTACAAAGGCGTCAAGCTCGGCATCATCACCGGGTCGCTGAACCCGCTCGCAGAAGTCCCGGGCAAGGACCCGATCGACGTCATCATCGAGCAATGCATCGCCGTCGGTGCGGCCAACGTCGAACTGGTCAACGTCGGCGGGCCGCAGCCGCCGCAGGTGATCAATGGCGGCCGCTTCGGTCAGGCTCCTGATCGCACGACGCCCGAATACGAGAAGACGCGCGACGTACTGCGTCAGTGGCGGATCGGGCAGCCCCTCGACCGCTTTCGCGACGTGAGAAGCAGGTTCGAGAAAGCCGGGCTCAACCTGTTCTCCTACGTATGGACAGTGGCGGACGATTACACGGATGCGGAGATCGACGCCACGTTCAAGCAGTTGCAGGCGCTCGGCGTGCGGTTGTTCTGCACCAATCAGACGCGTGTGAGCATGGGACCGAAACTGGCTCCATTTGCGGAGAAGTACCGGATCAGCCCTGCCTGGCACCCGCACGCGAACGTCCAGGATCCGAACGAGGTCGCCACGCCGGAAAGCATGGAACGGCTGCTCGCGATGTCGAAGGCCTTCATGATCAACTTCGACATCGGGCACTTCACTGCCGGTAGCAACGACGCCGTGGCGTTCCTGAAGAAGCACCACGATCGGATCACGCACCTGCACATCAAGGATCGCAAACGCGATCAAGGCCCGAACGTGCAGCTTGGAACTGGCGACACTCCGATTCGTGAGTGCTTGACGTTGATTCGGGACAACAAGTGGCCAATTTATGCATTGCTCGAGCGCGAATTTCGTGGCCCAGGGTCGCCTGTCGACGAGACAAAGTGGCAGATGGACTACGTGAGGAAGTCGCTCGACTCTTGACTGCCAGGGTGTTGGAAGGACAGCCATCATGAGTCTTGATACTGGCCGCACGAGGCCGTTCACCGGGGCCGAGTACCTCGAAAGCATCAGAGACGGCCGCGAGATCTGGATCTACGGCGAGCGCGTCAAGGACGTCACGACGCATCCCGCCTTTCGCAATACCGCCCGCATGATCGCGCGCCTGTATGACGCCCTTCACGATCCCGCGCGGAAGAACATTCTGACGACGCCGACCGATACCGGGACCGGCGGTTTCACACACAAGTTCTACAAGGCGCCGCGGAACGCCGAGGAACTGGTCGGCGCCCGCGACGCGATCGCCGAGTGGGCCCGCGTCACCTACGGGTGGGTCGGCCGCAGCCCGGATTACAAGGCGGCCTTCCTCGCGACGCTCGGCGCGAACGCCTCCTATTACGCCCCCTACGACGAGAACGCGCGCCGCTGGTACAAGAAGGTCAACGACGAGGTCTCCTTCGTCAATCACGCGATCGTCAACCCGCCGGTCGACCGCGACAAGCCGCTCGACGAAGTCAAAGACGTGTACATGCACGTCGAGGAAGAGACCGACGCGGGCCTGGTCGTCAGTGGCGCGAAAGTCGTTGCGACGACGTCCACGCTCACGCACTTCAACTTCATCGCCAACAACGGCGCGCTTCCGATCAAGACGAAGCCGTTCGCGTTCGTCTGCATGGTACCGACCGATGCGAAGGGCGTGAAGCTACTGTGCCGGCCGTCCTATGAGATGACGGCCGCCGTGATGGGCACACCGTACGACTATCCGCTCTCGAGCCGCATGGACGAGAACGACTCCATCCTCATCTTCGACAAGGTACTCGTGCCCTGGGAGAACGTCTTCGCCTACGGTGACATCGAGAAGGTCAACAACTTCTTCCCGCGCTCGGGGTTCCTCCCTCGATTCATGTTCCAGGGCTGCACCCGCCTCGCCGTGAAGATGGACTTCCTCGCCGGTCTGCTGCTCAAGGCGGTCGAGGCCACGGGTGCCAAGGACTTCCGCGGCGTGCAGGCACAGGTGGGCGAAGTGCTCGCCTGGCGCAATCTGTTCTGGGGGCTCACCGACGCGATGGCACGGACGACGACGCCCTGGACGGAAGGGTACGTGCTGCCGAATCTCGATTACGGCCTGGCGTATCGCGTGATGGCGAGCATCGCCTATCCAAAGATCAAGGAGATCATCGAGAACTCGCTCGCCAGCGCGCTGATCTATCTGCCGTCGAGCGCGCTCGACTTCAAGGTGCCGGAACTGCGTCCCTATCTCGATCAGTTCGTCCGTGGGTCGAACGGCTACTCGGCCGAGGATCGCGTCAAACTGATGAAGCTGATGTGGGATGCCATCGGCAGCGAGTTCGGCGGACGCCACGAGCTCTACGAACGAAATTACTTCGGCAACCATGAGAGCATCCGCTTCGAGACGCTCCTCGTCGCCGACGTGACCGGTGCGACCAAGCGCTACAAGGGCTTTGCCGAGCAGTGCATGGCTGAATACAACCTCGATGGCTGGACGGCGCCGGACCTCGTGCGCTCAGACGACGTCAGCGTCATCATGAAAAACCTTGCCGCGAGGAACAGGTAAGGAGCGCGACTTCGAACTGTCGACAGGGGAGAAGGGTCATGGAGTACGACGTGCCTGCCGGTTCAAACGCGGTGAATGAAGTCGTGAAGTGCCTGCAGTTCTGCCGCGAGGCGTTGACCTGATCATCCGGTCTCTCAAGGAGTCGCCGAATGTCGATTCAACCGACCGTCCGCGTTGCCGCGTTCGCCCTCCTTGCCGCCGCCGTGGCTGGTATCGCAGTCGCACAGACGCGCGAAAAGGGTCCCTGGTGGCCTTCGGCACACGGCCCGAGGGATCAGGCAGGAAATTCGAACTACATCACCGCCGAGAAAATCCTGAAGTCACTGCGGATTCCGAAGACGGGCCAGGCCTATGAGCTCGGGCGCATGTATGAAGCGGAGATGCCGCAGTACGGATACCGTCCGTATTTCCTGACGATCATCCCAGCCGCCGCGCCGGCGAAGGAAGGGACCGGTGTTGCGCAGCAGGACTACTTCACCGGTTTCATCGGGCAGATGGGGACGCAGTTCGATGCATTCGGCCATCAGGGGAAGGTCGTGCGCATGGCCGACGGCACCTTGCAGAACGTGTACTACAACGGCTTTACGCAGGAGGAGTTGACCGGGCGCAACCGCGGTGTCGGCGGCCTCGAGGCGCTTGGTGTCGAGCATGTGAAGCCGATCATCACGCGCGGCATCCTGATCGACATCGCGGGCTTCAAGGGTGTGCCGGTGCTCGACAGCCGTTACGAAGTCACGCTCACGGATGTACGTGGGGCGCTGAGCAAACAGGGCCTGCGCGAAGACAGCATCGAACCGGGCGACGCCATCTTGTTCAACTACGGGTGGGCGGT
>Ga0209382_10012967_pt1 | contig 10254 bp, 13 predicted proteins | sample SoiMetdeltSBSDD5_FD_187599 | JGI IMG/M metagenome (GOLD analysis project Ga0209382, IMG submission 187599) | Bulk soil microbial communities from a Populus tree surrounding site in Tennessee, USA - Soil MetaG P. deltoides SBSDD5 (SPAdes) (version 2) | ecosystem: Environmental > Terrestrial >...
TGAACGGCCACTGTGGCGGCTGCCGCGCCCGCGCTTACGGCGCCACCGGTGATGTGATGGCCGAGGATCCGCTCTGTACGCACGCGCCCGGAACCTTTGCCGGCTCCCCCGCTCTGCTGCGGCTCCAAGGCTTCGGCGAGTCAGTCGCCAGCGGCGCGATTCAATACGGCCTCGAGGCGCCCGCGACGATCGCATGGGACGCCGCGGCCGAAGTGCGGATGAAGAAGATCCCGGTGTTCGTCCGCGGGATGGTCATCCGGGCCGTCGAGGAGACCTGCCGCAAGAACGGCATCGGCCGCGTGACCGTCGAAGAGCTGGAACGAATCCGCGCGCGAATGCCGACGCCGAAACTCTTTGGATAGACGGGCAGATATCGTCTACTTTTTCTGTCCGGCGCGCCGATCGAATCGCTTACTTGAATGGATCCGGCGCGGCCAGCTCCTTGACCCGCTCGTCCATCCAGGTCCGGAACTCTTCCTCGCCCAAAACGGTGACGTAGCCGCGCATCCGGAAGTGCCCCAGCCCGCACAGCTGCGCGCAGGCAATCTCGTACTGGAATTCCGGATTGCCGGTCCGCGTCCGCATCTCGGCGGTCGTCAGGTTGGGAATGAACCAGAGCGGAATCGTGAACCCGGGCACCGCGTCCTGCTTCACCCGGAACTCGGGCACGCCGAAGCTGTGGATGACGTCCTTGCTTCGCAGCCGGATGATGATCGGCTTGTTCACTGGCAGGTAGAGCTGATTGAGCGTCGTGACGTCGTCCTTGGCGGCGGGATCTTCACGATCCAGTCCCAGCGGGTTCGCCTGGAGATCGATCTGCTTGACGTCGGTGCGGCCGAAGATCCCATCGGGGCCCGAATAATGGACGTTCCACGCGAACTGCTCGGCGGTCACCTGGACGATCAGTGCCTGGCTGGCCGGAGGCATGCGATCGACCCGCGCCGCCCACAGCGGAATCGCGAATCCGAACAGCAGCACGGCTTCCACGACGGCGACGGCGATCTCGAGATAAGTCGATCGGTGCGACCTGACGCCGGTGTAGTCCGCGACCGGATTTCGCGATTTCCGGAAGCGAATCAGCGCGTACGCGATGAATCCGCTCCAGCCGATGAACAGGACGGCCATGAAGATGTGAATCCAGCCGATCATGCCGTCGATCTGTCCGCCGTGCGTCGACGCCAGCGGCGGCATTCCGAGCCAGTTGGTCATGATGCCCTCGACCCGCGTTGGAGCTCCGACCACTCGATGTCGAGCTCGACGTCCGCAATGCGCCGCGCGCGCCTGCGGAGATACACGAAAAAGCCCAGGAACCCGCCCTGCACCGCGAACGTGACGGCCAGCATCGCGACGATACCCAGCTTGGTCCCGTCGATCATCGAGGTCTCCTCGGCCAGGTAACAGTTCGGACAGGCGAGGAGCTCCGCGCCGCCGCCAATCAGGACGGCCACGACTGTGAGGACGGCCACGGCGAAAGAGCCGACGGGAGCTTGCCGCGCCGTAGCGAAGCGGCGAAGGCGGACTTGTCGCGCCGAAGCCGCGAAGCGGCGAAGGCGGGTCATCGCAGAGTCCTCGTTTTGCGCAGGAACCACGAATCGTAGAACACCAGGCCAATCGACACCGCAAACGCCGAGATGGCCGCGATCAGGTTGCCGGTGCCCTCCCCGCGCCCGTAGAGCGACAGACAGAAGAGCCCGAACACCACGGCCAGGGCCGCGGACAGCAGGATGAGCAGCGCGTGGAACCACCGCAGGTTCATCAGTGAATCCAGTAGCCGTTGGCGTGGGTGAAGACCGGCAGCGCCAGCAGCGCGACGAAGAACGCCGCGGTCAGCATCAGGACCGCGTAGATCAGCTTCTTCTCGGAGATCAGGTGCATGAAGTAGCACGCCACCAGCGACCCCTTGACCGTCGCGACCAGCAGCGCCACCGTCACGGCCAGCGGAACCGACAAATGCAGATACGAGACCGCGACCGTGACCATCGTCAGCACCAACAGCGCGACGAACACGGTGATATAGATGCGGACGTGCCTGTCGATGTCGGCGGCGTCGTGGCCGGTCATGCCCGCCGCCGACGCCGATCCGTGCTCGCTCGTACTCGACATTGATCTCACCTACAAGAGATAGAGAGTCGGGAACAGAAAGATCCAGACCAGATCGACGAAATGCCAGAACAGCCCCGAGTGCTCGACCCGGTTCGCGAACCAGGCCGGGTTCGTCTTCCACAGCTTGGAGCCCGGACCCCAGAAGTAGGCATTCACCGCCATGCCTCCGGCCACGTGGAGCATGTGCAGGCCGGTCAGCGTGAAATAGATGGCGAAGAAGTTGTTGGTGCTGGGGAGCAGGTGATGCTCGAACTTGGCGCTGTATTCGAAGTACTTGACGACCAGGAACACGCCGCCGAGCAGAATGGTCGCGCCCATGTACATCCGGAACGTGCCGAAACGGTGCCGCATCAGCGACGCCCACGCCATGACCATCGTCACCGACGAGGCAATCAGGACGACGGTGTTGAGCGTGGCGAGCGGAACGTTCAAGTGCTCGGCGCCCCGCGGCCAATGCGGCGCGCCGGTCCGTAGCAGGATGTAGCTGGCGAACAGCGCGCCAAACAGCATCACTTCCGAGGCCAGGAACAGCCAGATGCCGATCTTCCCGTTGTTCAGGCCGGTGTCGCGGCGGATCTCGACGGTATAGGGAATCTCCATCGCCTCAGGCCTCGCATTGCGGGGTGAAGTCTTTCGCCGCGCCGGGAACGCTGTACTCGTACGGCCCGCGGTGCGCCTGCGGCGGCGCGGCGAAGTTGCCGTGCGGCGGAGGCGACGGCGCCGCCCACTCGATGGTCGTGGCTTCCCACGGGTTGTCTCCGACCTTCTGTCCCTTCCGGATGCTCCAGAAGAAATTGATGACGAAGGGAATCTGGAAGATCGCCATGATCCACGCGCCCCACGACGAGACCGCGTTCCAGTGCAGAACCGGGGCCGCAAACGCGTAGCTCGCACCGCCGTCGAACAGACGCCGCGAGACACCCGCCAACCCGATGATGAACATCGGCATGAACACGACGTTCATGCAGATGAACGACCCGACGAAGTGGATCACTCCGAGCGTCTCGTTCATCTTCCTCCCGGTAGCCTTCGGGTACCAGTAGTAGACCCCCGCGAACAGCGCGAAAATCGTCCCCGGCGCGACCACGTAGTGGAAGTGCGCGATCACGTAGTAGGTGTCGTGCAGCGGGATGTCCGCGATGTTGAAGCCGAGCGGAAGCCCGGTGAGCCCGCCGATGCCGAACATCGGCAGGAAGCCCAGGGCGAAGAGCATCGGCGTATTGAAGCGGATCGATCCGCCCCACAGCGAGATGATCAGGGCGGTGAGGATCACGACCGACGGGATCGAGATGATCATCGTGGTCGTCTGGAAGAACGCCGCCATCGCCGTGCCCATGCCGGTCATGAACATGTGGTGCGCCCAGACGATGAACGACATGAAGCCCAGGAACACCAGCGAGTAGACCATCGACCGGTAGCCCCACAGCGGCTTCCGGGTGTTGTTGGCGATCACCTCGGCCACGATGCCCATCGCCGGAAGGATCAGGACGTAGACCTCGGGATGCGCGAGGAACCAGAACAGGTGCTGCCAGAGCAGCGGATTGCCTCCGCCCGCGATTTCGGCCACCTGGCCGCTCACGACCAGCCCGGTCGGCAGGAAGAAGCTCGAGCCGGCCACGCGATCCATCAGCTGCATGACCGCCGCCGCCTCCAGCGGCGGGAACGCCATCAGCAGGAGGAACGACGTGACTAACTGGGCCCACACGAAGAACGGAAATCGCAGGAAGGTGAGCCCCTTGACGCGCAGCTGGATGGTCGTCGTAATGAAGTTGATTGCTCCAAGCAGAGACGAGGTGATCAGGAACACCATCCCGATCAGCCACCACGTCTGGCCGGACGTCGCGATGATGGCGAGGGGGGTGTACGAGGTCCAGCCCGACTGCGCGGCGCCGCCGGGGACGAGGAAGCTGGCCAGCATCGTCACGCCGCCGAGGAAGAACGACCAGTAGCTGAACATGTTCAGCTTCGGGAACGCCATGTCGGGGGCGCCAATCTGGAGCGGCAGGACGAAGTTCCCGAATCCCCCGACGGCCAACGGCACGACGCCGAGGAAGACCATGATCGTGCCGTGCATCGCGCCGAGCTCGTTGTAGAACTCGGGGAGCATGGTTCCGCCCGGCATCCGCGACTCGCCGAAGAGCTTGCCGAGCAGCGGCAACGCGGTCTCGGGATAGGCGAGCTGCCACCGCATCAGCATCATCAGCGAGAAGCCGAAGAAGAGGAACAGCAGGCCGGAAATGCCGTACTGGATGCCGATCACCTTGTGATCGGTTGAAAAGATGTACGCGCGCCAGAAGCCGAGCGCCTCGTGATGGGCGCCGTGGGCCGTGTGCGACGTCTGGGCGGCGACAGCTGCGTGGTCGCTCATGCGGCTGGTCTCCGGTTCAGCTGTTATCGGTCGCTATTTCGATGGTGTCGTGAACTTGAAATCCTGCGTCTTCTTGTCGTTGGCGCCGACGGTCACGGTCGCCGTCTGCGTGCCCAGCCGTTCGTGCCACGCGGTGATCTCGTAGGTGCCGGGGTCGAGATTCGAGAGCGTGAACTTTCCGTCGGTGGCGGTCACCGAGTAGAACGGATGCGTGAAGACGCCGATGTAGGCGCTCATCCAGGGGTGGACGTCGCACTTGATCTGGAAGATCGGCTCGGGCTTGTCGAACTTCGTGGTGGTTTCCTTGAGCGTCGCCGTCATCGACTGGTTGAACGGCCGATTGACCTTGGGCAGGGTATGAACGTTGTGGGCGAGGCCGTCGGAGTTGAGGATCTTGTAGGGCTGACCGGCCATGATGCCCATGACGTGGGGCTTGTACTGGCAGCCGTTCTGATCGAGAACCACCGGAGTCTGCGGAGCCGGATAGGTCTTGCCCGCCGGGACCCCCTTGGAGACGAACACCAGGATGTTGCCCATGGTGTTGCCGCTGCCGAGGACCAGCAGCTCGCTCGGGACGGGTTTCCCGTGCTTCTTGGCGCACACGGGATCGGCATCCATGGCTATCGGCTTCAGGTTGGCGGGAGGTTTCCCATCGAACGTAACGGTTCCAGTTACGGACGAGGCCGCTGCGGCGACACCCGGCCATATCGCCACCGCGACCAGCAACGCCACCGGCCGCAACCCGCTCGCTCTTCCGCGCATGCTCGGCTCCTTGTGTGTATCTCGACTAAGACAACGCTCGGTCTCCGATGTCCCCACGCCAATAGTACGTCGCCACCGGAGGCAAACGCTCAGCGCGTTCGCACAAGTGGGAGTGCGCCGACTCTACACCGAGCCCATCGTCCGCGCAACCCCCTGGGCTGCGTTGGGGCGTCGATTCCGGCCGAGGTCGTGCGGAGTGACGTGCTACTTCTGCTTCGGCGTCAACGCGCCGCGCAGCTTGTCGGCCAGCGAACCAAACCCTTCGGACGGCGCGGCGTCCTGACGCTCCGCGTATTCACGCACTTCGTCCACCTCTTTGGCTTGCTGCACCGCGCGGCTGCTCAAGCGAATGCGCCGCGCAGCGGCGTCCACTTCGAGCACCACGACTTCCATGTCGGCGCCGACGGGAAACGCCTTTCGCAGATCCGCGTCGCGCGCGATTCCGCTCTCGCTCGCTGGGATCAGCCCCTCGATGCCAGGCTCCAGCTCCACGAACGCGCCGAAGGACGCGACGCGGGTGACGCGTCCGGCTCTGATCTCGCCCACCTTGTAGCGGGTCTCGACCGCCGCCCACGGATCGTCCATGAGCTGTTTCAGGCCGAGTGAGATCTTGTCCTTTGCATCGTCCACGCGCAGGACCTTCACGGTCACCTCGTCGCCGGGCTTGAGCACTTGCGAGGGGTCGACGACACGCGACCAGCCCATTTCCGAGACGTGCAGCAGGCCCTGCACGCCGCCACCAAGATCGATGAACGCGCCAAACTCCCGCAGCGATGCCACGCGGCCGGACATGACCGCGCCGACCTCGATCGACTTGCGGATCTCGTCGGCCCGCGCCCGTTGCTCCTCCTCGAGCAACGCACGGCGCGACACGACAATGCTGCGACCGCCCTCCTTGAATTCGATGATGCGGAACGCGTAGACGCGGCCGATGTGCTGGGCGGGCTCGGTGCCGCGAACGATGTCGATCTGCGAGACGGGACAGAAGGCGCGCTGACGTGCGACGCGCACTTCGTATCCACCCTTCACCTCGCGTTCGATCTTCCCTTCCACCGGCAGCCGGGCGTGAAACGCTTCCTCGAGCTGGCGGGCGCTCGCGGCGCCGCGAACCAGACGACGGGACAGCGTCAGTCCGCCGGTGGTCGACACGACCGTCGCCTGAATGCGATCGCCGACTTCGAACTCCACGTCGCCGTCGTCGTCCTTGAGCTCGGCGATGTCAATCGTCGCTTCACTCTTCCCGCCGACGCTGACCAGCGCGACCTCGGGGCCGATCGAGACGATCACGCCGTCGAGCGTCTGACCTTTTTCAATACGCTTGGCCTTCAGTGAGGCCTCGAATAGCGCCGCGAAATCCTCGTCCTGGTCGCTCACCGCACCCTCCCCAACCGATTATGATGCACCAAGGGACGCCGGCGGACGAGATTGGGAGACGTACGCATGAGGATGACATCGACGCTCGTGGCGGGACTGTTGCTCGCGTTGGCGGCGCCGGGCACCACCGCCGGCCCAAGCGTGCTGTTCATCGGCAACAGCTTCCTGTTCGGCGACGGCTCGGCGGTTCGATTCTACCGCGCCGATACCGTCACCGATCTCAACCACGAGGGCATCGGCGGCGTGCCGGCGCTGTTCAAGTCGTTCGCGGATCAGGCGGGAATCGATGTCGAGGTCTCGCTCGAGACCCGAGGCGGCGCCGGGCTCGACTTCCATCTCGCGAACAAGCTCGAGGTGATTGGCCGGCGGCCGTGGAGCAAGGTGGTGATGCACGGCTACAGCACGCTCGACGCGGACAAGCCGCGCGATCCCGCCAAGCTGGTGGCGACCGCGAAGCAGATGGCCGATTTCCTGCGCGATCGCAGTCCCGGCGTCGAGCTGTATCTGATGGCCACCTGGTCGAGAGCCGACCAGACCTACCCGGCGACGGGCGCCTGGGTGGGGCAACCGATCGACGCGATGGCGCGCGACGTGCGCGCCGCCTATGACCAGGCCGCTGCCAACGCCGGCATCAAACGAGTGATTCCCGTCGGTGAAGCCTTCTCGCGCGCGATCCAGACCGGCATCGCCGACTCGAACCCGTACGATGGCATCGATGCCGGGAAGATCAATCTGTGGACCTACGATCACTACCACGCCAGCACGCACGGCTACTACCTCGAGGCGCTGGTGATCTTCGGCGTCGTGACCGGCCGCGATCCACGCGCGCTCGGCGAGGCCGAATGCTCCGGTTTCGAGCTCGGGCTGTCACGACGCGAAGTGACGGCGCTGCAACAGATCGCGTTCGATCAGATTGGCGGCCCGCTGACGCCGGAGCCGGTCGCGCACGCGAAGGGCGCCAAGCCGGCGCGCTGTTCGGTCAGAAAATAGCCACCGCAGGAATCCGGCGCGAGTCTGACGGCACCATCCGAACCACATGTCGCATCTGGAACTGGTCACCCTGGTCGTGCGCGATTACGACGCCGCCATCCCATTCTTCGTCGAGGTCCTCCAGTTCGAGCTGGTCGAGGACACGCCGTCGCTGACCAACGATGGCCGCCCGAAGCGGTGGGTGGTGGTTCGGCCGCGTGGAGGCCAGACGGGCGTGCTGCTCGCGAAAGCCGATGGCGAGGCGCAGATGGCCAGCGTGGGGCGGCAGTTCGCCGGCCGGGTCGGGTTGTTCTTGCGCGTGGATGACTTCGACGCCGCGTACGGTCGAATGATTGCTGCCGGCGTGGAATTCGTGGCGCCGCCACGCGACGAGCCCTACGGACGAGTGGCCGTCTTTCTCGATCTCGAAGGGAACCGCTGGGACCTGCTCGGACCATGCCCTACCGGGTAGACCTCGTCGACGCACACCGCGACGCCGACGCCGTCTTCGATCGGCTGATCGAGCTCGGAGCGCTCGACGTCGAGCACGTGCCGCCGCGCGGCATCGCGGCGCTGATGCCCGACAGCATTGCACCGGACGCGATCGCGAAGGCGCTCGGTGAGCGCCGCATCTCGATCTCGCCGGCCGTGGGCCGCGACGACGATTCGGTGTGGGTGCTGAGCCCACGTCCCATTCGCGTCGGGCGGGTGCGCATCGTTCCGGCGCCCATCGCCACGGAACCCGGCGCGATCGCGTTGATCGACGGACCGGCATTCGGCACCGGTCTCCATCCCACCACGATGCTGTGCCTCGAAGCGGTGGATGACGCCCTTCAGGTAACGATGCCCGACGCCGTGCTCGACGTCGGCACGGGTTCCGGAGTGCTGGCGCTCGCCGCGCTGATCCTCGGGGTGCCGCGCGCAATCGGCATCGACCTGGCGCCAGACGCGCTTCACGTGGCCAGGACGAACGCCGGGGTCAACGGGTTGGGCGCGCGGCTGCACCTCGTCTGCGGCGGACCGGACGCCCTGGCCGCGTCATTTCCGCTCGTGCTCGCCAACCTGCAGGCGGCGCCGCTCATCGAGATCGCCGGTCACCTCGTGCGGCGCGTCGGCCATCACGGCCATCTCGTACTCTCGGGCATTCCCCTCGGGGTCGACGGCGACGTCGATCGAGCCTACCGCCGCCTGGGCATGCGGCGCGTCGACGACAAGGCGCGCGGCGGCTGGGTCGCGCAGGTCTTCCAGGCGTCGTGGTGAGTCGCCCACGCACAGCGGCTGTTTGTCCGGCTCCACCCAGCGCTCGCGCGCGTCGGCGCTGAACAGCCGCTCCGACGAGTAGTAGACCAGCGGCAGCTGCTTGTCGAGCAGCCGGGCCACGAGCCGGACCCACACGACGGTGAGCGTGTGGTGGTACTTCTGCTCCTTGCCGGCGTTGCGGGCGAAGGCGCGCAGGCCGGCGGCCATGCGGGCGCTTGCCTCGTCGATCGACGCCGACTCCGCCAGGTAGGCCAGCGCCAGGCGCAGGTGGTCGGCATGATGAAAGTCGGCCGCCGCGATCTGTCCGCGCTCGAACGCGCGGATAAAAGCTCGATCCATATTATTACGATATCGTACTATACGGTTATGTCAAAGCTCGCCCCGAAATCGCTGCGCCTGATTCCCGCGGTCCACCGCGCCACTCACCGGATCGGCTTGTACCTGGCGAGCCGCCAGGCCGAGGCGCTGTCACAGGGTGAGTCGCACATCCTCGCGCTGCTGGCGCCGTCGCGGCCGCTGACCATCGCCGAGCTCCATCACGGCCTCGCCCACAAGCGCTCGACGCTGACCAGCATCCTCGACCGCCTGGTCGCGCGCGGTCTGATCACCCGCCGCGTCGGCAAAGCGGACCGGCGCACCTTCGTCGTCACCCTCACCGCCAAGGGACGACGGTGGGCTCGCGAGGTGTTCGAACAGATGGTGGATCTCGAGCGGGCGGTTGCCGCGCAGGTGGCGGACGCCGATCTGGCGGGGTTCTCGAAGGTCCTCAGCGCGATCGAGACCGAAGCGCGAACGCGCGCCGCGGCTCGCGCCAGTCGCTGACGCTATCGCTCCGAATCGGCGAAGGGATTCCGGCCAGCGGCCAGAACCCCTTCGCGCCGGAGACCGCTGTTACTTGGTGTAGTGCCCGACGTTGTGAACCTTCTGGCCCTTCGCGTCGACGCCTTCGGAGGTCGTCGTCATCGTCTTGCCGTCCTTCGACGCGACCGCCTTGACCGTCATCACCGTCTTGCCGCCCTTCTTGTAGACAATCGTGCTCTCGGTCGGCGACGCCCGAGTGACATTGGCGGTGTCGTAGCCGGGGTTGCCGGTGACGGGCACGTCCTTGCCATCACCCTCGCTCGAGTACGACCACTTCATCGGACCGTCAGCCATGACGGCATCGACGGTGACCTTGAGGCCCTTCCCGGCCGCCTCGATGACGGCGGTGGCGCTCTTCGGCGCCGGTCCGGGCTTATAGGTCGACTTCGCCACGTCCAACTTCCAGGTCCCCACCATGGGATCGGTCTGCGCTCCGGCCGTTACGGTGAGCGCCAGCGCACCAATTGCCGCAACGGCGATTCCAGCCACGTGTCTTCCCAGCAGTGCTCGCATGCGCCCTCCTGATTGCGTGGAAACGGTCACCAAATGGAACAGCT
>Ga0209382_10012968_pt1 | contig 10254 bp, 12 predicted proteins | sample SoiMetdeltSBSDD5_FD_187599 | JGI IMG/M metagenome (GOLD analysis project Ga0209382, IMG submission 187599) | Bulk soil microbial communities from a Populus tree surrounding site in Tennessee, USA - Soil MetaG P. deltoides SBSDD5 (SPAdes) (version 2) | ecosystem: Environmental > Terrestrial >...
CCCGGTTCCGATGATGGCGCGCAGCCCTGAGAGTGGGCACCATGATGGCTGTGCCCTTCGGTCGGCCCGGGAAACCAAAGATCAGGCGTTGCCGGCAAGCTCCTCCGGCAGATCGAGGCCTGGCTCCGCTCCAAGGCGGCCGCCTCAGCGCCGTACTTCCCAAGGCCATGCGCCTTTCCGAGTCGCGCAGGAACCGCAAAGGTCGCCCAGGCCACCGCTAATGTGAGTCAAATCCGTGAGATTGCCCAAGCACTCGAACTTGGCGATCCATGTCGGATCTAGTCCAATTGCGGTGCAGCGACGCTGCACGGCCCACTCGTCGTTCTGCTCGAGCATGGCACCGGCCAGCCGGACGATGGCCGGGAAGGGTAGCCTGGAGGGTGTCGTCTCGAAGCGGCGCGACAGTGCATACCGCTCCGGGAAGCAGACGAGCTGGATCAAGGTGAAGTGTCAGCCGTGGCGCGAAGCCAATCGGAATCGCCACACTCTGTTCCAGGTAAGTATTGGCGACCCGATGCACGCTTGCGTGGGTTCACTCTGGCCGGGCAACCGTCGCCGCCACTTGGTCAGGCGCTGAGTGCTGCAGCATGTGCCCTGTGCCCGGTATGATTTTGAGATGGCTGGCCTGCACCTCTTGGTGAAGCCTTTCCGAGTGCCAAGGGGCGACGATGCGATCCTCGCTACCGGCTGCGATGAAGATCGGCATGCGCAAAGCGCGATAACTTGGCTGCAGAGCGGCGGCGGCCTGGCGCATCATCGCGCCGTCCCCAAAACTTGCGCGCAACTGCCAGGGGCGCAGCATCATGAGCCGTGGAAACTCGCGCTGGAACCGGTCTGATACCGGGGAGGGAGCAAACATGGCCGCCAGCGTGACGGGGAGCGTGAATAGGCCGATCACCGGAGTCACGGTGTAGCGTAGGACGTCTCCGATGACCGGCATGGCGCCGATCGCGGCCACCGCGGCATCCACGCGAGGCATGGGATAATAGTACCCTGACAAAAGCACGAGCGACCGAACGAGGGCCGGGTGTCGCTCGGCAAGCGTAACCGCTACGAGTGTGCCCCAGGAATGACCCACAATCTCGGCGGGCCCGCCGTTCAAGCGGCGGAGCGCTTCTGCAATAAGGTCGGCCTGCTCGGATGGCGTCCAGTGTCGCACTGCCGGCCGGCTGCTGTAGCCAAAGCCGGGACGGTCGAACGCGATCGCGCGACCTTGCGTGGCCGCGACCGCGAACGCTTCGCTTAGAGTGAAATCTTGAAGCAAAGTCGCGTTGCCATGCAGGAAGACAACCGGCGCCCCGCTACCGAGCTCGAAGTAATGCAGTCTAGCGCCATCGATCTCGAGGAACTTGCCGATCGGCGGGTTGCGGTACTCCACCACTTTAGCAGCGGCGTACACCAAGAGCGCCAGAACCGCCGTGACGAGGACGGTCAAAAAGATAACCGACGATAATTCACTCATGGTCTCTCATGCCTCGGGACTCTTTTGAGCAACGGAACGACGAGGCCGTTGTTCCCGATCATTGAGTGTGAAAATTCGCAAGAGGAACTGCGCAGAGCTAGCCGCGCGGCCATCCCCGCAAATATGTAGCCAATTGGCTTCCTCCCGCCCGCGACCGGCGGGAACCTCCCAGGGCTACAGGTGGTTCAACTGGTAACATCTCGATGACGGTCGGGTGCACTACTACTTCGAGTGCTTTTGGGGAACTTTGACCCACCAGTGCTCTCATTCAGCAAAGAGGCTCGAATGGCGAAAACGAACAGCAACAGGAAGAAAAAGGGGACGAAGGCGCGCAAGAGCCCTCGGGCCATGGCGCTCACGACTGCCGAACCGAGGTTGAGAGGACCCGTGCCAGCCGCGCTCGAACTTGGGGAAGCAGAGCCTACCAGTTCGTCTGCAAAAACCCTACGGCCGCCCCAACTCTATGAGATGATGCTCGTTTGGTCGCCTTGGATGACCATGTTTCGTCAGCAAGCTTTACTGGCTCGCGCTTTCTTAAGCATGATGGAAGCGCAGCAGCGGTTTGCACACCTTTGGTCACTTTCCTCGCATCAGGCTGCGCAGCTCGATCCACGATAAGGATGCGAGCGTCTCTGCATCACTTATCGCTGTGTTTTACGTACCGCGGTGCCTTCCGCCGCGTCCAGCAGGGGCGCAGGGGTGCAGTTATCGCTCACGACCCGGCCTCCGCGCATCCGGCTTCCGTGCGGTCGCCCCCCGGTCCCAGGCGATATTCATAACCCACAGTTGCGAGCGAGGGGCGATATCGTGCCCGTCCTGGACGATGGTAACGAACTGCCTGCCGGTCAGAGGCGGACAACTTTTTTAGGATTGCATCCATACGCGATCTGGCAGTGCCCAGCCGGCGCGACGCCTGGTTACCCCACGATGCGACTAGCGCGGCGTTTTCGTCGCTGAGCCCGGCAAACTCGGTCACGACCGCATCGGTTGGCCAGCTTGGTGAAGCCCGGCTCGGTGGCGATGTGTTTATAGACCTCGACCTGGACAGACGCTGGCAGCTCGTCAAAGCCGCGGATGAACTCGGCCTGCTCCCCCTCCTCCTCCATTGCGTCGATCGCAGTGTGTGGATCGTGTTTCTGGGCCGTCCTCAGGTGGTGTGCGCCCCCCGCTGCGGTCCCAATCCTCCAGAACCTCCTTTGGCAAGCCATTGCCATCGGCCGACTCGAGTCCCGGCTGCGGGGGTGCCCGTTTCCCAGCCTCGGCCGACCCTTGACCGAGCTTATGTCCCGTAGGAGCCGCGTAGGCAGCATAAGGCTCTGGTGAACAGAACGAGCGTAACCTGATTGTGCTGCGAGAGCCCTACGGGCCGTCGGTCGTGTGCCTCTACGCCAGTGCACTCATGGTCGGATGCCCGACGGCTGCCGTCCGTTATCGAAGAATCTCTAATCGGACAGGAAACCAGGCTTAAGCTGCAGAGCTGCCTCATCGCGCACTGAGCCCACCCCACCCCAAGACTAAGCGCGCACGGAGTGCGACCTCCCGGCGCGCGGCTTCGAGCACCTCCCCTCACGGGAGGTGCTCGATCGCCTTTGCATCCTGCTTTTTTTCTGTGCTGCTGCATGCCGCAAGCGGCCCCATTTGCCGAGCGGCTGGTCATTTCGGCAGGCGTAGGAGCTTACCCTCAGAAGCCGGTCGGAACTTGAACAATGGTCGGGAGGTTCAAGGAAGACCACATGCCAACAAAGGAGTTCTGAATGGGCTTTTGGAACTGGCTATTCGGGACGAGCGAAGGGCGGGAGAAGAGGGTCGATGAGGCCGTCGATATGACCTTTCCGGCGAGCGATCCAGTCGCGACCGGGGAGACCACCTCTACCGAGCCCCCCAGAAGGCCGACGGATCGCGAGCCCCCTATCATAACCAAGGAGGAGATCGAGCAGGCGCGGCGTGGCAGCGGCCACAACCAGAACTAGGGCGAGGCGCTTCATGAAGCGAAAGGCGAGGTCCAGCGAACTGATCGCTCCCCGAGGCAGCAAGCGATACATCTGTCGACCGGCGTCCAATACGCACCCACCAAAAGCACGCGCCAGCGCCAAGCCTTCCGGCGCTACGCTGCGCTGCGCGCCTCCCAGGCTCGGCGCTGCAGCTCCACAACCTAGGGAGTGGTCAACTCTTCGACGCCGATCCTGGTCACGGGTTCCGTGCCGTTTGACAGGCTGGCGGCGGCCCGGCCCGGCTGTGATCGACAATCACGCCGGCTCCAGTCGGCGAGATCACTGCCGCCCCCGAGGTGGAGCCTGCCGCCGCACGGGTCGGCCGCAACGCGGCTGCCGAGGCGGACCGCTTCGCCCGAGCGACCTTGCGCCCCAACAAGACCGGCCGGGTGAAGTTAATCGAAATTCCGGCCGCCTATCGATCCTGGTGCGGCCACTTCGCGCTTCGCCGGTCCGCCCATGGCGAAACGGCGCCAACGCGCACCCCCGCACCCGAATGATTTCGATGAGCCTGCTGGCAACATCGATGCGGATTTATGCAGCGGATGGCAGACCCAACGCCAATGACCATCAGTGTGGATTGGTGAGGAGCGGCGACGCTAAGCGGCTTTCCCAGAGGGCCCGTGCGGGGTGACCCTCTTCCCACGTCTCGCTCCTCAACTAAAGGTTGTAATTGCCAATTGTGGACAAGCTATGGCTTAGCGGGGGTGGCATAACGAATAGTAATGCCAGCCCGATATCGGGGCCGTAGCGCTCGACCAGCTTCGCGACACTGTAGTATCCCACGCTCGCACTTGGAGCAGGCGACGCGGAGCATCTCGAGCCGACCCTTGAGGTGGCCGAAGGTGACGGCGCACTGCATTGGCGGCCGATATGTCATTCGCCATGCACCTTAAAGTCGCCGAGCTTTGGCAGGGAGTGGTCGGGATATCCAGCTATGCGGAGCTGGGCGCGGAGTTCCCTAACAGCCTCCTGCCGCGTGTTGCCGAAGCCGGCGGGGGATCGGACCAGATCGACGAATTCCGGCCCCACGGCCAACCAAGTGCCGCCGTCCTGAGGAGATGGAAGCCGAGCGCGATGGCGCCTATATTTCTCTTCATGGTTGCGTACTGCGGCAGGTGCAACCAAAGGTAGTTGAGTTCGAACTGCCCGTAGGTCAAGCGCCTCCTGCTCCTGTACCGCTGGAAGACGGGCGTGTGCCTGCCGTGCGTCGACGGGCTGGCGGAGAAGGGCGGCATCCGTTACCGGCCAGAGAACCTGGAGGCGGCCACGTGGTCCGATCTACCGGCGAAACGACCAGGACACCGGACTCGAAGGCGATAGGTTCAACTGGCCGGACCGCAACGCGCCCAAATGATACCGATTTTGCACTCTAGGTTTGTGCAAGTGATTGCTTTCGCGCATCGGTTGGCATGTTGTATCGGGAGCCACGGGGGACCGCGCCATGCGAATCGCTCTTGCCGCTGCACTGGCCGTGGTGGTCGCCACCCCGGCTGTGGCCGACGTGCCCTTCGACTGGCTGACGCGTTTTGCTTTCCTGCATGCTGTAAGCGTCAAACAGCTCCCGCCCGGTCCGGAGAGCTGGAAGGCGTTCGCCTGTGTCGCCAATGCCGCTCGGCCCATCTCTGACCGCGAACCAACGCGGCCCATCAAAAACTGGCCCGTCAAGGCCGAGGCCGACGAGGCAATCACCCCGTGCAAGGCCGAGATGGATGCCATCCCGCAACATACCGCGAAGATGCAGAACGCTGCGGTTGATCTCATTGCGAAGCTCAGAGCCGATCGCTTGCGCAACAGGCCATGATCCAACCATCCGCGGCGAGATAGTCGGCGAGCGCGTCGACCGCAGGCCACCTCCGAGGCGGAGCATTTCCTCCGCTGCCCCGACTGCGGCGGCTGGATCGACATCCGCGACCTGGCCAGGTCCTCGACCACGTCGGGTCGCTGCCGCATCCGCCGACAGATCGTCCGCAGTAGGCGTATCTTAACTCACCCGTGCTACTGCGGCGGCGCTGCCCAGAGCCCCGGTCGCTGCCCTGCCCGGGCTTTCTCCACGCAGCAGGGCCCCGGTCACTCCCCCGACCGGGGCCTTTTGCTGCCCGGCCATACAATCGGGCCTCTAATGAGGAGGCGGCTCTACCGTTGAGCTACCCGGGCATCAACAGAGCCCGACCTCAGGCGCGCTATCCTCAGCGCGACCAACACCAAGGTGGCAGCACCAACTGTTGCCGGCGTCAATATCAAGGCGACTGCATCGGGTTTGAGGGGCACGCCGACCAAGCCGAAGACGATGAGGGCTTGAGGAGAGCGATGCAGGCCAGGACTGCGAAAGCAATAAGGGCTACCCGCCTTAAGCGAAGCAGGCTCGGGCTGTCTGTGCCACCGATTTGTTCATTTGGCATCGCTCGACCTCGATCCGCGCACTCCAGGGGGGCGACTGGCCCCGGCCGTCATCGCTCGCGCTGACGGGGGTTGGTTACGACCGGGGCCGTGCTTGCCTAGGCTTCATGGCAAGCGCGGCATGACGTAGCGGTTGCGTGTGGCTCTCGTGTTAAGGCGCTGTTGCAGTCGGAATCAACGAGCCCGGGCACCCGTCGTTCACGGTAAATGCTGCGAGAGAGTTGCGGACCTCTCGACCGGCAGGTTCGAAGGCGGGCTCATCGACATCCACATTTTGGCCACCGAGTAAACCTAGCGTGCCGGAGCCGCCCGGCTTGCACCACGGGGGAGTCAGGGCGCGACACTTGTATAGGGGACCGCCCGGCTTGGCCAGTCAGGGCGCGATCTCCGGTAGCCACGATTGTCTGTCCTCCCAGGTCGAGTTGCCGAAATTGGCACGGACGCCGAGAAACCGACGCCCATCCGTGCCGGCTGTCATAGAAACCTCTGCAACGCGGCGGCCGACCGCAAGCGGTCTGCGAGGTCATGCGCGGAGCGTCTCTTGTATCCCCCTAAATGGGGATGCTGAAGTTCGACGCTTCCTCCCAACTATCGTCGGCAGAAACTCGTTCGTCGCTGGAGGCATCCTTTGCCAACCTCAAACACTGGGGGGGACAGCCAGCCGCGCGCAGACTTGAAAGAGGTGCGTGTCCTTGTGGTCGAGGACCATTGGCAGGTTGCCAATGCGCTGAAGTCTTTCCTCGAGGCCAAAGGTATGAAGGTGAGCGGGCCAGTTGCGACAACGGCGGACGCTCGACGACTTGCGACGGAAGAGAAGCCTGATTTGGCCGTCGTGGACATCCACCTGAAGCTGGAAACGGCCTACGTCCTGATCCATCAACTGGATGATCAGGGGGTTCGCGTGGTGGTCCTCACTGGTTATGCCATGCTGCCGGCGCTGGCAACGAAGGTCGTCGCCGTCCTGCAGAAGCCCTTCAATGGACCGGAACTGCTGGGGGCTTTGCGCCGCGCGCTTTCGCTTTGACCTTGCATCGAGTGTAGCGACGATCGTCAGGAACCTGGAAGCGGCTCGTGAGCCGGCGCGGTCTGTCCTGCATTCACCAGAGTCCCCTTTGGTGCTGCCGCGGGGCACCTATGGAATCTGGGCCTCAGGCGCTGGCCGGTTCACCCAGCCGCGACGCGCCGCCAGGTGCAAGGTAGCGAAGCCGGCGAGGAGAGGCGCCCACACTGGCGCCAGGAGGTAGGTCGCCACGAGTGCGTACTCCCAATATTCGTCGGCCATGGGCGGATCGACGACTAGCTAGGGTCAGCAGCCACCAAGACAGGAGGGCGAGTACACCGCCACCAGGAGCGCCAAAGGCGAAGGCAACTGCCGGGGCTTCAGTGCCGGAGGCTGTGGTGCTGGTCGGCGTCATGCGAGCGCTCCTCTTGACTGGGTACGCCCGCACTCCACCCACAACAGACGAAATGGATTGGTGAGGAGCGGCGACGCGACGTGCTTCCAGCATTGGCGGACCGGGGGCGGAGGAGACCCCTCCCGTCGCCGCTCCTCAACGCAAGGTGTAGCTAGAAATTGTGCGCAATCTATGGCTGAACCCCATGTTTTGACTGGGCTAATTGCCAAGCGTGCGGAGAGCCGCGCGGCGGCCTCGCGGCTTCCGTGGCAAAGCTGCCTGATGATTGCGCAGCATACGGTTGCAACCAAAGATTGCGAATCAGATAGACTGTCTCCGCGGTGCGGCGCCCCCAAACCCCGTACCGTTCTCTCTGCTGACCCCGGCCGGGGCTCTTTTTGGATGAAGATATCCTGACGCAGATCAATTGCCTTTCGAGCTTCACAATGGTTAGCGCGCGCCGTAGATGTCACCCCAGAACGACGTGGTGTGCAGAGCGGCCGCGAGGCGATGGCGTGCGTCGTCCCGTGCTTGGCCTGCTCCTCGGGCATCTCGGGCAGCACCACCCGGAAGGCGGCATAGGCGGCCGGCCAGGCCGGCGGGTCCTCACGGGTGGCTCTCAGCTCGCGCCGGTAAGCCAGGGCTCCAGCCTGCAGGCCGGCCGCATCTCCTCGCGGGGCAAAGTCCGCTTTGCTGAGCCGCGCGACTGGTCGCTACATGAGCTATGAACCTTCAAAGACTCAGATGTCGGTGATCCGCATCGCCGCCCACCTGCCGCACCATGATGCGCTTCCGCCTCATCGGGGTTACACTGAGGCCAGCGCGGTTTCCAGGGTGGGCGCGATCACGGTTCCGATGAGCATGATGGGATTGCCGACCCGATATACCAGCCAATTGAGCGTCTCAGCAGGCCTGGGCGTCGGCCAACTCTGCGACACCGGGAATTCTGCTAGGTGAGGCTGCCGTCCAGCATCCTCGTGACCGATAGCGGGTGCCGTCCCGGTAGTGGTGGGAATTTGCTGAGTGGGTCTCCGGCAAGGTTGAGCGTATCGCGTCAGGCTGCGAGGTCAATCGGCTTGGCAAGGGGCTGTGCGATCGACGTCCAGCCGTCGACCTTCCTGAGCACGATCTGACCGGAGGCGAGCAGCGCCCAGAACAGCATCGCTGCCGTCTCGGCCGAGGGCAGCACGGTCTGCGTCTTGATGCGCCGCTTGAACTCCAGGTGCAGGCGCTCGATGGCGTTGGTGGTGCGCGCCGACTTCCATTGCTCGACGGGCAGCCGCGTGAACGTGAAGAGCCGGTCGCCGGCCTCCTCCAGGCTGGCCGCAACGGCCTCGCACTTGTCGCGCCACTTGCGCACGAAGGCCTTGTGCCGCTTCTCGACGAGCTGTGGACTGTCGGCATAGATCATGTCGGCATAGTCGGCCGCAATCTCCTCGGCGAGGCGTTTCGGCGCGTGCGCGAGCAGGTTCCTCAGCTTGTGCACCGTGCAGCGCTGCAGGGGAAGATCGGGCCACAGCGAGACGAGCGCCTTCTCCAGGCCGGGCGCGCCGTCGACAATGGCGAGTTCAGGACGCTTGAGGCCGCGCCGCGTCAAGTCATCGAGAATGCCGCGCCAGGCCGCCTCGCTCTCGCCGCCCATGTTCTTCACGGCGAGCAGCACCTTCTGCCCGTCGCGCCGCACGCCGGGCACGACAAGCAGCGAGATCGACGTAGCCTTCTTGTCGAGCCGCACCTTGACGACGGTGCCGTCGAGAATGAGCCGCACGATGTCCTCCTGGGCCAGATCGCGCCGGTTCCAGCTCTCCCAGTCGGCCTTGATCTGCCGCCACACGCGCGACACCGTCGATCGCGAGATCGCGCCGCGAAAGATCGCCGTCAGGGCACGTCCCACGCGCCGTGTGTTGGTGCCGGCGAGATACGCACCCGCGATCAGCGCATCGACCTCGCGCGTGCGCCGCCGATACGCGGGCAAGGTCTTGTTGACCCACTCGGTCGTCCGTCCATCGGCGGCATCGAGACGCGCCCGCGGCACCGCCACCGTGATCGCCCCGAAGCTGCCCAGCACCTGGCGCTCGCGCCGCCCGTTGCGATGGCCCGTGGCGGGCACGGCCCTGGCCGCACCCTCCTCATTGCCGAGCCCAGCTGCCGCCGCCGCACGCTCGCCCGCTGCGGTCTTGAGACGGGCGTAGCGCGCCCGTCCAAGTGCGGCTTCCAGCTCCTCCTCCAGCAGCGTCCCGATGAAGCCGCGGATCGTGCCGCGCACGCCGGCTTCCAGCGATGTGGACCACCCTTCGTCCAGCAGGTGCTCCGAATCTGCTCCCGTGATATCCCTCGTCATGGCGTTGTCTCCGTCGGCGGCTGCCAACCGCCGTTTTGGCTTTCACATCAAGCCGGAGATAACGCCACCTCCCGATTCCCACCAATCCTGGGACGGCACCCGATAGCGTCTGAGGTAAAGGTATCGGATGGGACGGCGTAGTAGCTGAGGGCCAACGCCTCAAGCGCTTTCCGCTTGAGGACATCCACATCGCGGCGGTCTTCTGTGGCTACCGACAAAGAGCGCATTGGCCAGCCTCACCCGGGCCGCTTCGCTGGCATCTCGGCCGATGTTGCCGCCAATCACCGACCAAGCTTGGTCGAACGCCCGCGTCATCGTCTTCAGCGCTTCGGGACCGTAGGAGGCACTATTTATCCGTTCGTGAGCTTTCATGGGGCACCTGCTGCGCGGCTAGGCGCAATGTGCAAGAGGCAGGGCGGGCTGTGCTGGCAACCGCCAAGGAGGCTTGCCGCAGCCGATCGCCATGGCCGAGATCTCGATGCGCGAGGGCGGCATTGTTCGGACGGCCGTGTCGCCAAGCTACTGCGGATCAAAGCTACCTTTCGTGGCCAACCCAACAACGATATCTGCAAGCGGAAGCGAAAGCAAAGTGCTCGGCACGGTGTCTGTCGCGCCGAGCACATCGCCAGCGAACTCAGGCAGCTTCGATCTCGGCCGGGGCGTAGC
>Ga0209382_10012970_pt1 | contig 10253 bp, 9 predicted proteins | sample SoiMetdeltSBSDD5_FD_187599 | JGI IMG/M metagenome (GOLD analysis project Ga0209382, IMG submission 187599) | Bulk soil microbial communities from a Populus tree surrounding site in Tennessee, USA - Soil MetaG P. deltoides SBSDD5 (SPAdes) (version 2) | ecosystem: Environmental > Terrestrial >...
GCGTACCCCTCGGCGTGGCGCCGCCCGGCCTCCTCCACGTCGTCGGTGAGCTCGACGCCGACGGCCACGGTCAGGTCGAGCGTCCCGGGGTCGCGGCCCGCGGCCGTCGCCCCCTCGCGGATGGGGTCGAGGAACGCCGCGGCGGTCTCGGGGAAGAACCCGGTGCCGATCCAGCCGTCGGCGAGCTCGCCGGTGAGCCGCAGGTTGGCCGGGCCCAGCGAGGCCACGTACACCGGGACGGGCACCGGTGCGGCCTGGGTGCGCAGGCTCCGGCCCTCGCCGCCGGGCAGCGGCAGCGTGTACACCTCGCCCTGGTAGTCGAGCCGGTCGCCCGCGGTGATGCGGCGGACGATCTCGATGGTCTCGCGGGTGCGGCGCACCGGCCGGTCGAAGCGCACGCCGTGCCAGCCCTCCATGACCTGGGGTCCGCTGGCGCCGATCCCAAGGACGAAGCGGCCGCCGGACAGGGCCTGCAGCGCCATGCCCGACATGGCCAGCATGGCGGGAGTCCGGGCCCCGAGCTGGACGATCGCCGTGCCCAGCCGGATGGTGGAGGTGGACGCGGCCAGGAAGCCGAGGGGCGTGAGCGCGTCGTAGGCCCAGAACTCGGGCACCCACACCGAGTCGGCGCCGAGGCGCTCGGCTTCCCGCACCAGTTCGACCCCGTGGCCGAAGGGCACGGCGGTCACGCCCACCCGAAGGCTCATGGCTCGGACTCCGCCAGCTCCTTGATCCCCGTGAGGGTCGCGCCCATGTTGGCCCGGTGCTCCTCCAGGCGGCGGGCGACGATCCGCTCCTCCTTGTCGGGCATGGCTTCGATGGCCGGCGTGAGCCCCGAGGGCCCCGGTCCCATCTGCATCCACTGCCGCAGGCGGGTGCCACCCCCGGCCTGCGGCTCGAGGTCGAAGCGCCACCGGGCCGAGGGGTGCTCCGGATCGCCCACCGCCCACTCGAACGACCGGTGCAGCTCGCACCGCGTAACCACGCAGGTCGTCTCCCAAGTGCCGGCGGCGGGATGCTGGTTGCGGCCGACGAAGCGGGCGCCGAGCGCCGGGCCGTCGTCCAGCCAGCGGGCGCCCTGGAACTCCGACGAGAACCGGGCCGGCAGGTCGATGTCGGTCACCAGCGCCCACACCCGCTCGACCGGCGCGTCCATCTCGACCTCGACCTCGGTGGTGGGGCAGTCGGCGTAGCGCACGTAGCCAGGTCCTGCTACGGGACGGAGTCGCGATCGAGGAAGCCGAAGATCATCGACTCCAGCCAGTCGGTGCGCTCCAGCATGCCTACGTGCGAGGTCCCGGGCAGCACCGCCAGCTGGGAGTCGGGCATGGGGCCCATGTCACCGAACACGCCCCCGCCGAGCAGCCGGAACATCTCCGCAGTGTGCTCCGGCCGCACCAGGTCCGAGTCGCCGATGACCAGCAGGATCGGCGCGGTCACGGCCCGGACCTCGTCCGCCGTCCAGCCCGCGAACCCCGTGTCCAGCGCGCCGATCTTGGTCACCAGCTTCGGCCACGCGCTCGGATCGGGGGCGACCCGGAGGTAGGCCTGCTCCCATGGCGAGCCCGCCAGGTCGGCCGGGTCGGCCTCTCCTCCGGCGAGGAGCTCGGGGTAGATGCCGTCGGGCGAGTAGCACGCGCCGCCCGCGTGCACCACCCGCCGGACCAGGTGCGGGTGGCGCATGGCCACCCCGAAGGCGACGGCCCCGCCCATGCTGTAGCCGACGAAGTCGACCGGCGTGACGCCCAGCGCCTCGGCCACGGCTGCAGCGTCGTCGGACAGCTGGTCGTAGGACAGCGGGCGGTCGATGTCGGCGGTGTGGCCGTGGCCCTGGAGCTCCACCGCGATCACCCGGCGGCGGGCGGCGAGGCGGGGCAGCAGCTCGGCGAAGCAGCTCTCGATGGTGCCCAGCGCCCCATGCAGGAGTATCAGCGGGCGGCCGCGGCCGTGGTCTTCGTAGTAGTGGTCCACCCCGCCGGCCGGTACGTAGCCGCTGATCACGGCGACGCACTCTATGACGCCGCGCTGACCACCGCCGCGACCAAATTCCGGCAGCCCCGCCCGCCCCCGATCACCAGGCCCTCCGCCCGCAGGTCGGCCACGGCCTTGGTGACCGTTCCCACGCCCACCCCCAGGTCGGAGGCCAGCGCGTGCGCGGTAGGCAGCGGATCGCCCGGGCGGAGCTCGCCCCGCTCGATGAGCGAGCGCAGATGCCGGGCCACGCGGGCGTGCGACGGCCCGCCGCGGTCGCCGACGCCGTCGTACCAGGACGAGCCCCACACCTCCACGGGGTGCAGGCCGAGCCGGACCGCCCACCGGTCGGCCTGCACGTCGCTCAACCCCCGCCGGGACGCGGTCCGCAGCGTGTGCCCCGCCAGCCGGAGCTGGCGGGCCAGCCCGTTGCGGGACATGCCCGACGCGGCCAGCAGTTCCGTCAGGGGCCAGCGCCCCGAGGTGGGTATCGATAAGGGTGTGGCAGCCATGAGAAGGGCCTAATGGATCTGAAGTACAACTTACTCACGTTTCACCAACGCAGTTAGAATGAAAGCCACCCGAAAGAGGAGGAACCCATGATCGGAGCACTCATCCTCGGGATACTCGCCGGCGCCATCGCACGACTCCTGATCCCCGGCGACGCCCTCGAGCAGCTCGAGGGCTGGAGGTCCTGGCTGGCCACCATCGTGTTGGGTCTGGTCGGCGCATTCCTCGGCTGGCTGATCTTCGCCGGGCTCCTCGGCATCGGCGACACCGATGCCTTCGACCTCGGCGGCATCATCGGCGCGGTCATCGGCTCCGTCGTCGTCCTGCTCGCTGCGGGCTGGATCCTGAACCGAACCCACCGCACCGCCTAGCGAAACTGCCCCCGGGTCGGCCTGGCGTACGATCCCGTCCATGGTCGATACCGAGCGCTACGCAGCCGCCTTCGCCATGCTCGACAAGGACGGCGACGGCCGCGTGTCGGCCCCGGAGTTCAAGGAGCTGATGGCGACGATCGGGGTCAACTACACCGACGAGACCTCGGCGCGCGCCATCGCGATGATGGACGAGGACGGCGACGGGCTGGTGTCCCTGGAAGAGCTGGCCACGTACATGAGCGGACCGGCCGCGCCCCCGCGCGGGTCGTGACCCTCGAGGACCGGGAGCAGGCTCGCCTCCGCTTCCGGCGACGACCCGCCTCTCCGTCACAGCGGGGTTTCGACGCCGGGCGGGAGGAGCCTCTCGGGCTGGGCGTCGAGCGCGACGGCCTGCTCTACGTGCCCGACGGGGCCGAGCCCGGCGCTCCCGTGCTGATCTTCCTGCACGGCGCCACCGGCACCGGCCGCCGGCACCTGCGGGCCGTGCTCGCCGCGGCGGACCGCTACGGCGTCGTGCTGGTGGCGCCCGACTCGCGCCATCCCACGACGTGGGACCTCATCGCCGAGCGGCGCTTCGGTCCCGACGTGGCCTTCCTCGACCAGGTGCTGGATGCCCTGGTGGGACCGCTCGACGTCGACGTCGACACCTCCCGGCTGGCCGTCGGCGGCGTGTCCGACGGCGCCTCGTACGCCCTCGCCCTCGGGCTGTCCAACGGGGACATCTTCTCCACCGTGCTGGCCTTCTCCCCCGGCTTCCTCGTGGTGCCCGAAGCCATCGGCCGGCCCCGGATCTTCGTGTCCCATGGCACCGCCGACGCCATCCTGCCCATCGATGCCTGCAGCCGGTCGTTCGTCCCCGTGCTGCGCCAGGCCGGCTACGACGTGGAGTACCACGAGTTCGACGGGGGCCACTCCGTGCCTCCGCCGGTGTCCGACGCCGGCCTCCGGTGGTGGCTCGGCGCCGACGGCGGGTGACCGTCAGCCGGCGGGCTCGGCCATCGGCGCCGCGCCGAGCGCGGCCATGGCGGCCCGGCCCTCGGCCGCGTGCGACCCGCCGGCCAGGATGAGCGAGCGAGCCGCCTGGTAGACGGCTCCCGCCTCGGCCTGCGTGGCCGCCGCTTCGACCAGTTGGCCACGCTCGCGCTCGCCGGTCGCCAGGGCCGCGGCCCGCTCGAGCATGGTGGCCGCGACCGGGTTGGCGGCGACCAGGGGCCGGGCGTCGGCCAGGCGCCGGGCCGCGGCGGGATCGCCCGCCAGCACCGCGGCCTCGGCCCACAGCGCGGCGTACCACGGGCGCCACTCGCCGCCGTCCCAGGTGACGAGCTCGGCGGGATGCAAGGCCATGAGCGCCACGGCCCGGCCGGGCTCGCCCTCGTGGAGCGCCAGGATGGCGTCGTAGGTGGGCACCCACGCCAGCTGGCAGCCGCCCAGGTCGGCGACGTCGGAGCCCAGGTCGGCCGTGATCGCCAGCCACTCGGCCCTGGCCTCGGCGTCGCCCCGCAAGCCGTGCACCATGGCCACCGCGTACGCGCCGCCCCCCAGGGTCGGGGTGACGGGCCGCCCGGCCTTGATCCAACCCTGCCGGAACAGCTCGGAGTCGGCCAGGACCCGCTCGATGTCACCGGCCATCGCATCGACCTTGAGCCGCCGGGAGAGGGCCAGGTGGCGGCCCTCGATGTGGAACGGCAGCCGGGCGTTGGTGTCCACCCGTTCCCGGGCCCCGGCGAAGTCGCCCACGGCCAGCAGCACCTCGGCACCCATGTTGTAGGCGTCGGAGTACTCCAGCCCCAGGGGGGCGGTCGGCCGGGCGTGGGTCAGCACGTCGAGGCGTTCGTCCAGGTCGGCCAGCGCCGCCGGGATGTCGCCGCGCGCCAAGTGGCAGGCGGTGAGGGCGTCCAGCGCCATGCTGATCAGCATCGGATCGGCGACTTGCCGGGCCGAGTCCACGGCCCGGGTGGCCAAGTCCATGGTCCCGGGCTCGGCTTCGGGGCGCGCGAACGCGCGGGCCACCAGCACGGCGGCCTCCGCCGCAGGCGAGCCTTCGGCCAGGGGCTCGGCCTCGGCGATCATCGCGAGGACGGCCCTCGGCGGCGGAACGTCGGACATCAGGCCCGGCCCGCGGTTGGCCAGCTCGGCCGACCGGGCCAGCGCATAGGCGGCCCGGTCCCGGGCCCCGACTGCGAGGGCGGCGTCGCGCACTTCGGCCAGGACGCGCAGGCCCTCGTTGCCGAAGTGGCGGCTGAACGCCGCCCCGGCCGCGTCCACCAGCGCCTCGATCCGCACCGCCCCCGGCCCGGCCAGGTCCGCGACCTGCTCGTAGCGACGCTGGCACTCGGCCAGCAGGCCGCGTAGGAAGCACACGGACGCCAGCCGCGTGGCCGCCTCGACCGCAGCCGACCGCTCGTCCGGCTGCGCCGCGGCCCACTTCACCGCCGAGCGGATGTCGTCGATCACGAGGTCGACCTCGGCCTGCCAGGCGGGGTAGAGATCGGCGCGGGCGAGACCCTCGACCAGCGCCACGTCGGTGCGGTCGTCGAGCGCCCTGACGGTGGCCAGGCTCCAGGCCAGGTGGCGCCGGCGGACGGCGTCGAGCTCGCCGCGGCGTTCCTTCTGGTCGGCCGCGTACTGCCGGATCGTCTCCAGCATGCGGTACCGGGTCTCGTTGCCCGGCACCGCCACCAGGAGGCTGTGCTCGACCAGGCGGGCGAGCCCGTCGGCCACCGCCGTGGGCTCGACCGGGTCGGGCCCGGCCACCGTGGTCGCCGCCGGCGCGGTGAACGGAGCGGCGAACACGGCCACCGCTCGCAGCAGTGCCTGGTCCGGCGGCGCCAGCAGGTCGTAGCTCCAGTCGATGGTCGAGCGCAGCGACCGGTGGCGCTCGTCCACCCGCGAGCCGCCGGCCAGCAGCCGGAGCCGCTCGGACAGGCCCTGCTCGATGCCGTCGAGCCCGAGCGACGGCACCCGGGCGGCGGCGAGCTCGATGGCGAGAGCCATGCCGTCGAGGCGGCGGCAGATCTCCCCGACGCGGGCCGCCGCGGGTGGGTCGTCCTCGACGTCCAGGCCGGCGCCGGCCTGGCGGGCCCGCTCGACGAAAAGCGCCACCGCGTCCCCGGCCGCCTCGCCGGGCAGCGACAGGCCGGGCACCGGGAACACGTGCTCGAAGGGCAGCATCAGCCGGGCCTGGCTGGTGGCGAGGACACCGACGCCGGGGCAGCGCCCCAGCAGGCGTTCGAGGAAGAGCGCCACGCCGTCCCGCAGGTGCTCGCAGTTGTCCAGCACCAGCAGGGTCTCGGCCTCGGCCCACTCGATGGCCAGGGCCTCCTCGACTGTCAGGCCCCGGGGCTCGTCCAGGCCGATGGCGGCGCGGACTGCTCCCGCGATCTGGGCCGGGTCGGTCACGGGCACCAGGTCGACGAACCACACCCCGTCGCGCCGGTCCTCGGCCAGGTCCGCGGCCACGGCCACCGCCAGGCGGCTCTTGCCCACCCCGCCGGGGCCCAGCGCGGTGACCAGCCGCTCGCGGCCGAGGGCCGCCCGTAGCTCGGCCACCTCGGCCACCCGCCCCACGAACGAGGTGAGCGGTACCGGCACGCCCCGTCGCGGGGCGGTCGCGCGCCCGTTGCCCGCCAGCCGGGCCAGCTCCCGCCGGTCGGACGCCCCCAGCTTGCGGAGCAGGGAGGACACGTGGCTCTCGACCGTGCGGATGGACACGAAAAGGCGTGAAGCGATCTCCGCGTTGGTGGCACGCTCGGCGATGAGGTCCAGGACCTCGGCTTCCCGCTCGGAAACGCCGGCTTCGGTCGGGCCACCTCGGATCGTCACCTTGGGAGTCTGCCGGATGCCGGCCGCGAACCGGCGGCGGGTTTCTCGCTGATCCGTGGTGAGTCCGTGGTGGATCCGTGGTGCGCACGGATGGCACGGGCCCGGCGCGAGCGCACGATCGAGGCATGACCTACCACGAGACCATCGCCCTCTCCGAAGCCCACCGCCACGACCTGCTGACCGACTCGGCCCGGGCCCGGGCCACCCGGCGCCACCGGCGGCCGAGCCTGCGCATCCGGCGCCGGCCCACCCCGTACACCGCATGATCCGACCACCCCCTCGGCTCCGAACCTAAGCCCGCAAGGCTTCGGGTCGACGAGCAGAGGGGAGACGAGATGCGGCGGATCGCGGCGTACGCGGTTCTGGCTCTGCTGGCGGCCGCCGCGGGCTGCACTTTCGACGGCTCATCGCCCCGGGAGCAGGTCGCCCCGGCCCGCACTGACGCCATGGACTCCCCCGAGGCTCCGGACGACTCGCTGGAGGTCTACACCACCCGCCTCGACGCCCCCGCGCTCGCCGCGCTTCGCAACCTGGGCGTCGACGTGGAGCACCTGGTGACGACCAGCGCGCGGGATGGGTCGCCGGCCGTCGAGGTCGTGCTGTCGGGCCGGCAGGCCGGCGGCCTGGCCGCGCAGGGCGTCGCGCTCGAGCCGCGCCGCGTCGACGGCCTCACCAGCTCGCAGGCAGCGACGCGGGCCGGGACCGGTGGGTACGACGTGTTCCGGACGTACCGCGGGCCGGGCGGCATCCGCGACGAGCTCGCCCAGCTGGCCGCCGCCCACCGCGACATCACCGAGCTCGTCTCCATCGGCCGGACCGTCCAGGGCCAGGACATCGTGGCCCTGAAGGTCACCCGCCGGGCCCGCCACACCCGCGACGGCCAGCGGCCCGCCGTCCTCTACCTGGGGACCCAACACGCCCGCGAGTGGATCACCACGGAGATGGTGCGGCGGCTGGCCCACCACGTGGTCGAGGGCTACGGAAGCGACGCCGCGCTCACCGACCTGGTCGACGGGACCGAGCTGTGGTTCGTGCCGGTCGCCAACCCCGACGGCTACGACTACACGTTCACGCCCGGCCACCGGCACTGGCGCAAGAACCTGAGGGACAACGACGGTGACGGCCGCATCACCGTCAACGACGGCGTCGACCTCAACCGCAACTTCCCGACCCGCTGGCGCTACGACGACGAGGGCTCCTCGTCCCAGCCGGGCAGCGAGGCGTACCGGGGCAGCGGCCCCGCGTCCGAGCCGGAGGTGCGTGCGGTCGACGGCCTCCTGGCCCGGGTGGGCTTCGAGTTCGTCGTCAACTACCACTCGGCCGCCGAGCGGCTGCTCTACGGCTCCGCCTGGCAGGTGGCCACCCCCACGCCCGACGACGTCGTGTACGAGGCGCTGGCCGGCGACGACACCGCGCCGGCGGTGCCGGGCTACGACCCCGACCTCTGGTCCGAGCTCTACACCGCCAACGGCGAGGCCACCGAGCACGGCCATGTCGCCTACGGCGCCCTGGGGTTCACGCCCGAGATGTCCTCGTGCCAGACCGCCAGCGCGTCGAACCCGGCGGACCGGTGGGAGCCGGCCGCCTGCCCCGGTGCCTTCGACTTCCCCGACGACCAGGCGCTGATCGCGGCCGAGTTCGCCAAGAACCTGCCCTTCGCGCTGGCCACGGCCGGCTCCGCCGCCGATCCCGGCCACCCGGTGTCCTCGTCGGGGCGGGCGACGCCCGAGTTCGTGGTCGACCGCTTCGACGTCTCCTACGGCGATCCCCAGACCGTGGCCGTCACCGCCCGGCGCGACCAGCGCAGACGCCGGCTCAACTACCGGGTCAACGGCGGTCCCGTGCAGCAAGCCCATGTCGGCGAGTGGGAGGGCGGCGAGCGCTACGGCGGCGAGCGGGACCGGTACTACGCCGAGTTCCGAGGGGAGGTGACGGGCACCGGGGTGGGCGACTCGGTCGAGGTGTGGTTCACCGCCGGGAGCGGTCGCAACGAGATCCAGAGCGACCACTTCAGCTACACCGTGGCCTCCGACTCCGGCGCCGAGGCGCTCATCCTGGCCAGCGAGGACTACACCGGGGTCAACCCCACCTATCCGGCGGGGACCACCGCGCCGCGCTACGTGGACACCTACGCGGCCGCCCTCGAAGCCAACGGGATCAGCCACGCCACCTGGGATGTCGACGCCCAGGGTGTACCCCACCCCCTGGGCGTGCTCAGCCACTTCGGCGCGGTGGTGTGGGAGACGGGCGCCGACCGGTTGGTGCAGGATCCCGAGGACCAGCTGACCGACACGTTCCTGCTGGGCCCGCTGCCCGACCTGGCGGTGGCCGAGCGCCAGCAGTTCCTCACGCTGGCGGTGCGCGACTACCTGAACGAGGGCGGCAAGCTCGTCCAGGCAGGCGAGAACGCCCAGTACCACGGCCTGCTCGGGCGCTCCCTGGGCGCCGTGTTCTACGGCCTGAACGGCGCTCCGGAGCGGGACTGCGCCGTCACCGACGACTTCCTCGCCGACTGCCTGCTGCTCAACGACGACTTCGCCCAGTACTACCTGGGCGTGAACGACCGAGCCTCGTTCGCCACCCCGGCCGGGATCGAGGGCACCGGGAACCAGGGCGGGGTCAGCGCCTCCTTCGGCGGTCCCGCCGTAGCCGAGAACCCGCTCGACGAGGCCGGCGGGTTCTCGCTCACCAGCGACGCGCTCTCGCCCGCGGACTTCCCCCAGTTCGCGGGCGAGGCGTCGAGCCGGTACCGGGGCGCGGGCAACGTCAACCCGTTCGGCCCGGTGGAGGGCAACCGCTACGCCGGTGCCCTCCCGGCCCCGGTCTCGTACCAGCGCCTCGGCCGGACACTCGACCTGACCGGCGTCTCGGCCGCCGACGCCCCCACGCTGTCCCTGAAGCTGTCGTACAGCACGCTGGCCACGTTCCACCACGCGATCGTGGAGGCGGCCCCGTCGGGCACGGACGAGTGGACGACGCTGCGCGACCTCAACGGCCGCACCTCACCGGCCACACCGTCGTCGTGCGTGGGCCTCGACCTGCTGGACCTCCACCCGTTCCTGCGCCACTACCTGAGCCAGGACGCCCCGGGCGCCCCCTGCCGGCCCACCGGCACGACCGGGACGTGGAACGGCTTCACCGGGGACTCGCCCGGCTGGGTCGACGCCCGCTTCGACCTGTCCCCGTACGCGGGCCGCTCGGTCGACGTGAAGCTCAGCTACGTCACCGACTTCGTCGAGGCCGGCGTGGCGGGCGGCGTCGGGGTCTTCGTCGACGTCACCCGCCTGCTCGCCGGCCGCCGGGTCCGCGACGCGGACGGCTTCGAGCGCCCGACCAGCGCCTGGACCGTGGAAGGCCCACCCCCCGGCAGCCCCCCGGCCAACCAGGGCGACTTCGCCATCACCACCACGCTCATAGACCTGGCCGCCTCGGTCTCCACGGAGGACACGGTGCTGTTCGGCTACGGCATCGAATCCCTGGCCGCCCCCGAGGACCGCGCCACCGTGCTCGGCCGGGCCCTGGACCACCTGCTCCAGTGACCCGGCCGGGCCGCCCATCTCACCTGCGGGCGCCGGC
>Ga0209382_10012972_pt1 | contig 10252 bp, 9 predicted proteins | sample SoiMetdeltSBSDD5_FD_187599 | JGI IMG/M metagenome (GOLD analysis project Ga0209382, IMG submission 187599) | Bulk soil microbial communities from a Populus tree surrounding site in Tennessee, USA - Soil MetaG P. deltoides SBSDD5 (SPAdes) (version 2) | ecosystem: Environmental > Terrestrial >...
TCGAAATTTGAGCCTTGATCGCCGTCGTAATCACGCAGATCAGAATCAGCAGCGAAAATATTTGTCGCATCGTTTGCCTCACAGGGATAGATGGAGATTGGGAGCGGAGCTTACGTCTTATGAGATCCAAGTCGCAATAGGACGGCGTAGTCTTCGCCGCGTCATCGAAAATTCTCCTCTTCAGCCCTGATCGAAATTGCGCTGTCTTTTCGGCGAGGCTACAATTCGCCCGCGCTTACGAAACCACAAGGAGGTTTGAACTATGCGCCTTCTTCTCATCGCATTCCTGATAGTCCACCCACCAGTATTGCAGGCTACGGAATTTCAGCGACCGTGGGACGACCCGAATACCGCGATCGTTATCGATCCATATCACGCCAATTCCATCGACTGGGACAAACTAAAAACTGAGCCGCGAGTCATAGCAATTATTCACAAGGCGACAATAGGCGCATCCGAACTCGACCCTGCTTACTTTACGCGCAAAGAGGAGGCCAAGAAGCGTGGATACCTCTGGGGCTCGTATCACTGGGGCGTTTCCGGCGATCCGGAGAAGCAGGCGGATTATTACCTGGACACGGTAAAGCCCGGGGACGATGAACTGATCGCGCTCGACCTCGAGGACGCCACTTCAAAGAAGTTGATGAACGCCGAAGAATCGCTGCGCTTCATCAAACGAGTCAAAGAGAGGACCGGACGCTATCCTGTTCTCTACACGAATCACAGGAGCGCCAAGCTGCTGTCCGCTAAATTCCAAGGGACCGAGTTCGCCGAGGCGCCGCTTTGGTATGCCCGCTTCAAGAGCGATGTGACAGACTTTCCCACCGGACTATGGCTGTCATATACGCTCTGGCAGTTTTCGAGCGAGATCCGCCCTCAAATGGCGCTGCCCGGCGTGAAGGCGGACATGGATATAAATGTCTACAACGGGACGATCGACGACCTAAAATCGAATTGGCCCTTGGCGCGTCCCACACGACTAAATGAAGCTTGTGCAAATTAAAGTTGATTACCGTCAAGCACATGTTATGGCGCCCGCCTTTGGAGCGCCTCCGCTCGGGATACTGCTGACAAACTCGGCGAAGTTATTTTCCGCCCCGCTCCGGAGGGGCGACGGAAATTAGCCGGTGTTGGAGCCCGAGCCCAACCACCGGGACAGGTCGAAGAAGTTTGTTCGCGTCCCGGCAGGGACGCCGGACAGGAATTCGCAATAGGACCAATCCCGGTCCGGCGCCCTTTCAGGGCGCGTAGGTCTGTCGTGTCGTTTCCGGCGGCTACGCTTCGCTCCGGCGCCGGCTAATATCCATCGCGCCTCCGGCGCTCTAGGAGTTTGCCAGCGGTAACGCTCGGCGCCGCTTTGGTAGTCATCTTCAATTCTACAGACTTCCGAAACGGTAGACGCGTTGGGCTCCCTTTCCGATCATTGCCACAAGATCGAATTAGACTACTAAATCGGTACCGAACGGAGGCGCCCCAAAGGCTACGCCGATCTGATTTATGCCCACGCTTCGACTAAATGTAAGGTGAATTATGGAGGAGCCGTCGTATGCCTGAACAAGAAGCCGTAAATCTCGAAGCGCTGAGCGATCTACGCACTCCGTGGCTCATTCACGTGGTGGCGACCCTGCGGATCGCCGATCATATAGCCGCCGGCATAGATCAGATCGATTCTCTTGCCGCCGCGGCGGGCTGTGACCGCTATGCCCTTCACCGAGCGCTCACGAGCCTTGCGGACAAGGGCGTGTTTGAGGAGACGGCCCCTGGCCATTTCGCCCTGAACCAGGTGTCTCGCGGCTTACTCGACCCGCAAGGGCGTATCGGGCTTGACCTCAATGGCATCGGCGGTCGCATGGCTCACGCATGGGGAACGCTCCTCGATTATGTCCGTACGGGCAAGCCCGCCTACAACAAAATCTTCGGCCTTCCGTTCTGGGAAGACCTGGACGCCCATCCTGAGGTCGCTGCCAGTTTCGACGACCTCATCGGACCGACAGGACACGGCAGGCCTAACCCGGGGTTCCAGATCACCGGCGGCTGGGACAGGGTGCGGAGCGTGATCGACGTCGGCGGCGGTACCGGGGCGATGCTCGCGGAGATACTTCGCATACGTCCGTGGGTCCATGGAACGCTGGTTGATCTCCCGCGTACCGTCGCGCTCTCCGCCGAGATATTTCGGGCCGCCGGCGTGACCGAGCGCGTCACGACGTTCGGGCAGAGCTTCTTCGACCCATTGCCGGCGGGCGCTGACATTTATCTGTTGAAAGGAATCCTGAACGACTGGCCAGACGCGGAGGCGATGGAGATCTTGAGCCGCTGCGCCGAGGCGGCGCGCCCTGATGGTCGCGTTGTGGTTCTCGGCGGCGTGACGCCGGATGAAGCGCGAAGCGGTCTGGTGATAGAGATGGTGCTGTTGGGAGGCAAATATCGCACCGTGACCGAATTTCAGGGTCTCGCGCGTGAGGCCGGGCTGGAAGTGTTGGCCGCCGGGCGACAACCGTCCGGACATTTCGTTACCGAGTGTCATCCGATCTGACGCTACAAGGAGCGCTATCTATGTTCACAAGCCGTCACGTATTGTCACTCAGTCTACTTACCATGTTGACGTCTTCGGGCATGCCGCCAGACGTGACTTCTGCCAGTCAGGCGCCTACGTCGTGTTGGGAACAATTGTTGGATTGGCTGCCCGAAGATACGGAGACCGTCATCGTCGCCCAAGTTCCTTTCGAAATTCCCGAGCCAACGTCTGAACAAATCAAGTTTGACGAAGCAATCCGATTCCTGCCTTTTGGCCCGGTATTGAGGTTGCGGGGTGAGATGTTATACAAGGAGTTGGTTGGGCAAAAGGTTCTCTGCGCCATTGAAGGAAGCCGCCGCTTCACCGCGCCGCGAAATTTAGGGATGATGCCGTATCAAGGAGCGCATATTCTGCAGTTCGATCTCGCGGCAGACGGCGCGCTCCGGAAGGCCTTCCGCATTTGCCAGCAGAAAGCGGATAAGAATATTAAATTGGCCGGCGAGCGAGTCGCCGTCTTTACTGAGAAACACGAGAGTGACAAGTGGTCCTTCTTCGTTTCTCAACCGCAGCCGGGCGTATTGATTTGCGCGACGAACCAGGCTTTTCTCGAGGAAACGTTGAAAAGAATCGGCCGGAAGCCCGATAGACGCGCACTCCCGGCAGACCTGCCTGAATGGAAACAGGTTGACGTTAATGCCCACGTATGGGCGATCAGACATTATCGCAAGGAGTCCGCAGAGAATGACCCTTCCTCGCCCCTCAGACCAAAAGCGGCCGCGAACGTCCCTGACCCCGATGCCATAGGATTGGTCTTTTGGTATCGCCCCGAAATCGACAAACTCATCCGCGTACGCTATCTATCAGGCGCCGAGGACGCGCTCGACCTCATAACCGAGGGTTGGCGCCAACCGACGGATGGCGTCACGCCTGACATCAAACAAATAGCGCCGGGCGTCGTGGAGATTGCTATATCGGTCTCCTACGAAATAACAGCGCCCATGTTCCTGATGGTTTTCTTGGGGATCCTTGGACATGGCATCTATACCTAAGATTCCGGAGAAAAACCAAAGGAGAACCTTAGTGACCATTTACATAAATCGTGGAATTAGCCGCGCGAGGAAGCTCCTGCTGCATGGCGCAGTGATCGTAAGTCTGGCGACCTTATCCGTAGGTCACCCGCCGCAGGCGAAATCCGTCGCTTTCTCTCCTAGATTGACCAGTCCACGCATCGCGCCCGTCCCCGAGCAGGAACGCGACGAAGCGCAGCGCCAGATGCTGGCTTCGCGGCCCGATTACAATATCTATAAGACGCTGGCGCATCATACGGAGCTTTTCTTGCGATGGTCCGGCCTCGGCCGGTTCGTGATGAACGGGTCGAGCCTGCCGGCCCGTCATCGGGAGATGCTGATGCTGCGCATGGGCTGGCTGTGCCAGTCGGAATACGAGTGGGCGCAGCATGCCCGCATTGCGACGTCTGGCGCGGGCCTGACTGACCAGGAGGTTCATCGCATAGCCGAGGGGCCGAAAGCCGCTGGCTGGACTGAATTCGAGCGCGACCTGCTGCGCATGGCGGACGAACTGCGGTACAACGCGATGGTCGGCGACGCGACGTGGCGCGCGCTGCGGGCCGAATACAGCGACCAGCAGATGATGGAAGCGGTCTTCACGGCGGCGCAGTACCAGTTGGTTTCGATGGTGTTGAACAGTCTCGGCGTGCAGTTGGATCCAGGGTTGCGACATCGGCTGCCGCGTGATCTGCCCTTGCCGCAGTTGGCGCGACGGGCGACCGGCGCGCGTCTATCGACGCCTCGCATCCCGCCGCTCGGCTCCGAGCAATGGACCCCACAACAACGCGAGATGATCGCCCCACAAATCCGCGAGAATGGGAGCGCGCTAAACCTTTACGCCACCATGCTCCAGCACTCCGTTCTGTACGGCCCGCGCGCGTCATTCGGAACGTACCTGCGGAGTGAAACGACTCTGCCGCCCCGGACGCGAGAACTGCTCATTATGCGCACGGCGTTTCTGATCGGCGCCGAATACGAATGGGCGCATCATGTCGAGCGGGCGCGCGAGGCGGGCTTGACGGACGAAGAGATCTCCCGAATCGCCTCAGGCCCGTACGCCGCCGGCTGGAGCGAGGAAAGCCGGGCCGTGTTGCGGGTCGCCGACGAATTGCGCCGCGAGGCGTTCATCAGCAATCGCACGTGGGGCGTTCTGGCAAATCGCTACGACACGAAACAGCTCATCGAGATCGTCTTCACAGTGGGTGGCTACACGATGACCGGCCTCGCCATCAACAGCTTCGGGATTCAGACGGAGCTTGGGTATCCGGCCTTTCCTCGATCCAAACAAAAGGGCGCGTCGTCTCATCGGGCTTCGGTAGGACAGTGAAGCGTCCGGGGCAGCGACGCCGGCGCCCTCCTGGGTGCGCATCGCTTCCGGCGCGCAGGCGCGGACCCATTGGAGACCCGCAGCGCGTTCGGGGTCGGATGCGCGCAATTGCAAACGATAATCACTCAACGCGAGCGACGCTACTTCTGGGACGCCTGCTTCCGATCAATATGTGTTTCCCCACGACTGCACGCTGGAAGCGACGCGTACCCGGCATTGTTTGAGAGTGTCGCAACCAGACATGAAGGCCCCTTCGAGACTCTATCAGAAGTTACTCGGCGCATCGTGGCCTGACCTGGACGTCGTACTGAGGCGTCTTCACGATTCAGGAGAAACGGTTCGCGCGGTTGGGGTGTTCAGAGTACGCCGAGGGAACACCAGGTTGGCGCGGACGATGGCTCGACTCGCGCGTCTGCCGGCGGAAGGAGAAGCCGTGGACGTCCGGCTACAGGTTACTGCGCAAGAAGAGTGGGAGGAGTGGCGCCGGACATTCGCAGAACGTCCTCTTGTGAGCATGCAATCTACCCGAGGCGCCGGGCTGTTGGTGGAGCGCTTGGGAATCGTGGAAATGCTGATGCGGCTGGAAGTCGTCGGCGGAGCGCTCAGCTACCAGACTGTAAGCGCGACATTGCGCCTCGGCTTCTTGCGCGTCCCCCTTCCCTACCGGCTCAGCCCGTATGTCACGGCTTTGGAGAAGGCTGTAGGCGATACGAATCAGATCCATGTTTCTGTGGACGTAACCTTGCCGTTGCTGGGGCGTTTGATCGCCTACAACGGCATTTTGACTCAGGTTGAGGCTCAGCAATGACCACAGCGCTATGGCTCCTCGCTATTCAAGGAATTATCGGAGCGTTCGACACACTCTACTATCACGAATGGCGCGCTCGACTCGCAGCGGGTGTTTCGGGAACCGCTCCAGAACTAAAGTTGCACGCCGCGCGCGATTTCCTTTACGCGTCGCTTTTAGGCGCGTTGCCGTGGTTGGAATGGCGAGGACTTTGGGCTGTTGTCCTTGCCGCGGTCTTATTGATGGAGATCATATTGACCCTGGCCGATTTCGTTGTGGAGCGTCGCGTCAGAAAGCCTTTGGGAGACGTTTATGTGGGTGAACGCGTCACTCACGCGGTGATGGGAATTATCTATGGGGCGATGCTGGCAAATCTGCTCCCAGTTTTGTGGCGTTGGCTTCACTTGCCGACCGGGCTCGCTCCGACAGAGACCGCGGCTTCTGAACCATTGCAATGGAGTTTGGCGGTAATGGCGATTGGGGTCTTTCTCTCCGGAGCGCGCGATCTCTACGCGGCGCTCGGATTGCCGCATGGAGGATGGCCCTGGAAGGCGGAGAAAGCGGGGGGACGGTCATGATCGCGCGGCGGGAATTTCATCGTGTGGTCTTCTTTGTCGCAGGCATTTACAACTTGGGCTGGGGCGCATTCTCGGTCATCGATCCTCAGTGGCTGTTCCGCTTCGCAGCGATGCCGGCGCAGAACTACCCGGAGATATTCGCATGTCTGGGAATGGTCGTCGGTCTCTACGGCGTCCTCTATCTGGAGGTCGCCAGAGTTCCCGAACGGGGCTGGCTACTGGCTGCGGTCGGGCTTTTGGGCAAGACGCTAGGTCCGATTGGATGGCTGGCTCTTGTTTTGCGTGGCCGCTGGCCTGCTGCGACCGCGGCCTTGTGCGTCACGAACGATCTGATTTGGTGGATTCCATTTGGGATTTACTTGTACGATGCCTGGCCGGCGCGCCGTCCCCATTCGGGGAAGTCTCCGTTGACATAAATCGAGCCACGCGACATTGGGGCGTCGGCTTCTCTACAGGACAAAAAATGATGTTGGACTGCGCCGGAACAACTTTTCGTATCTATAGTCGAGCCTATGACAAACTCTGATATCGCGCGTCTCCGGCTCGGTAACCAGCGCATTGCCGGCGCCACGTTCGAGCGGCCTGCCGATGTCGTGGCATGGATGGGCGCCGTCCAGGCGCAGGATTATTTCGGCGCGCTCTGGGCGGTCGGATTGCGCATGCGGAACGCGGTCGAAGCCGATATCGAGCGGGCGCTCGCCAATCGAACGATTATTCGCACATGGCCGATGCGAGGCACGATGCATTTCGTGGCGGCGGCGGACGCGCGCTGGATGCTTGAACTGATGACTCCGCGCATTGTGGCAAACATCGCGCAATGCTTCCTGCGGCGGTTCGACCTCGATGAGAGCTCTTTCGCGCGCAGTAAAGAATTGTTCGAACGCGCGCTGCAGGGCGGCAAGCGACTGGACCGAACCGCAATGTATAAGGTGTTGGAAGAGGGAGGCGTTTCAACGGCCGGCCAACGTGGCCGACACATCTTGTGGCGCCTGGCGCAGGACGGCGCCATATGCTTCGGCGCGCGCGAAGGCAAGCAGCAAACCTTTGTGTTGCTCGATGAATGGGCGCCGAAGACGAAACGAATGTCGCGCGATGAATCGCTGGCCGAACTCGCCAGGCGCTATTTCACGAGTCGCGGCCCGGCGACACTGCAGGATTTCGCCTGGTGGTCCGGACTTACAATAACCGACGCGAGCGCCGGTCTTGAAATGGCGAAGCGGCGCCTCACGCAAGAAACCGCTAACGGCCAGACCTACTGGCTAGCTTCGTCGATGCCAGATACAAATGATCCGTCGCCAGCCGCTTACCTGCTGCCGGCTTTTGACGAGTACACGATCGCCTACAAAAACCGCAGCGCCGTGCTCGACCCGGCCCATACAAAACTGGCGAATTCAGGAAACGGCATGTTATATCCGACGATTGTCGTGGACGGCCAGGTCGTTGGAATCTGGAAGCGGACGCTCAAGAAGGACTCTCTTGCAATTTCTCCGAACCACTTCGAGAAACTCAAGCGGGCCGAGACCAACGCCATCAACGAGGCCGCCAACCGCTACGGAAAATTCCTTGGCGCGCCGGTCGTATCGCCGTGAGCGGCGATCCGGTTGTGCCGCGAGTAGAGACGCAAGAGATTACGTCTCTACTGGCGCCTGATGACTGACAACTGACGACTGAGGATAAATACACATGCGATCATAGCCAGTCGCTCATTGTGTATTTGTCCCCGGTCGTCAATCCCTCGCTACAGGACAGAGAATGATGTTGGATTGTGGTCATAGCTGATCGGGCCATCGTGCGATTAGACTTTCTGTCGCCAATAACTGGCCATTCAGCCACTTGCTTACGCGCGCGGCGCTGTACCAAACTTGCATGGTTCGATTTAGCGCGTCGACATCGATCTTCTAACAAGTAATGTGGGGGTGGTCACAATGACTCGGAAAGCCGAATGCGGAACATGCGATACCAAAGAAAGGGACAATAAAAGTTTCGTTCGTTCTGCTATTTTCGCGTGTATCGTATTCTTTCTTGCGCCGGCGGCCGTCAGCCCGGGCTATAACCGAACTTCAGCGGCCCGCAGACAAATCAATCCGGCGAAGAAACAGCCGAACATCATCTGGTTGGTACTTGACGACGCCGGCCCGACCTTGGGTTGTTACGGCGATCCGCAGGCGATCACGCCGAACATGGATCGGCTCGCCCGCGAAGGCGCGCGCTTCACTCGCGCTTTCACCCACGCGCCCGTATGCGCGCCGAGCCGTTCCGGGCTGGTGACGGGGATGTATCCGACCACGATCGGATCGCATCACATGCGCTCGAAACTCATCAACCCGCCCGAGACATTCATGAGCCTGCTGCGCAAAGCGGGTTACTACGTCGCATGGCCGGGCAAGACCGATTTCAACTTCGACCCGGCCGACCCGAAAGCCGCGACGTTCGTGGCCGATCCGCCGGCCGGCTCCTTCGACAGCCGCGCGAACTGGCTCGAAGTCGCGCCTCCACGACAGCCCTTCTTCGCCTACCTGAATCTGGGCGTCACGCACGAAAGTCAGGTGCGAGGCGACGCCGCGCAACATGCGAAGAACACGGCGCGGCTCAAACCGGGCGAATTTCATGATCCGGCAAAGATGAAAATCCCGGCTTATTACCCCGACGCGCCGGAGATTCGCAAGGACCTGGCCCAGTATTACGACCTTGTCACGGCCGCCGATTATCAGGTCGGCGACGTCCTCGCGTGGATTGATAAACACGGCATCACAGACGAAACCGTAGTCATTCTGTTCAGCGATCATGGGCGCGGGATGCCGCGCGCGAAACGGTGGCTCTATGACAGCGGCGTTCACGTTCCGCTGATCGTGCGGGCGCCCGGAAGGATCAAACCCGGCGTGACGCGCGATGACCTGGTCTCTTTCATTGACTTCGCGCCGACGATGCTCGCTCTGGCAGGGACCGAGATTTCCGAGCGCTTGCAGGGACAAGTCTTCCTGGGCGACAAGCGGGCGAAGGCGCGCGACTACGTGTACGCCGCCGCGGACCGGATGGATAACGCAGTTGATCGGATCCGCGCGGTTCGTGACGAACGCTTCAAATACATCCGCAACTTTCATCCCGAACTGCCCTATGCGCAGCGCATCCCTTACAATGAAGAGAACCCGACGATGCGCGTGTGGAGGAAAATGAGCGAAGAAGGAAAACTCAGCGGCCCGCCTGCGCTGTTCTTCTCGCCCACCAAGCCTAAGGAGGAACTCTACGACACGGAGTCCGACCCCGACGAAGTCCTCAATTTGGCGACCGATCCGAAATATCGACGGACGCTGGAGCGGATGCGCAAGGCAATGAACGCCTGGGTCAGGGCGACGAAAGACATGGGCGAGATTCCGGAAGAAGAGATGATCAAACGCGGCGTCGTGCGGGACGTTTTAAAAGAGTAACCGCGCCGATGCGGAGCGATGAGAGAAAGAACCACCGGCTAAGAAGCGCCAGGCGCCGAGGTTATCGACATAAACATCATCAACATAAATATGAAGCTAGCTTTTCTGATTTTATCTATTTTGGGCGCCGGACCTGAAGTAACAGGGCAGGCGATAAGTTCCGCCGTAGAAATTGTAACGATTTACTCTCAAAATGAAAAATTCTATGTGAAGTCTATTCCCTTTGACAACGAAGCGCCAAGTTTAAGGGGAAAAACTTATGTGTATGAGAAAGGCAATGCGGCTCCCCTGTATATTGTTGAGAGAGGATTCGCTCTGGTAGGCGACGGCAATGACAAGCTGATTCTGAGTAATAACGGGGAAGTAATATTTTACGCGGTCTCCTGGGGGGCTAACGAAGCTCAGGAAGGTTTGAAAAGCGTGAACGTATATAAGAAAGGCAGGCTTATCAAGAGTTTTACCAAAACAGATATTACCGGCTGCGATGAAAATAAGGAGCGATGCGACCTCATATACTCTAATTATGACGAGGTGGTTGATAAGGAAAAAAGCG
>Ga0209382_10012976_pt1 | contig 10250 bp, 9 predicted proteins | sample SoiMetdeltSBSDD5_FD_187599 | JGI IMG/M metagenome (GOLD analysis project Ga0209382, IMG submission 187599) | Bulk soil microbial communities from a Populus tree surrounding site in Tennessee, USA - Soil MetaG P. deltoides SBSDD5 (SPAdes) (version 2) | ecosystem: Environmental > Terrestrial >...
GTCTTCGATTGGGTATTGATCCGGTGGCAGCACCTTGCCGATCTGCGAGGCCCAATGACTCCACGCCTCGCTGCCCCAGAAGTCGTCGGCCCAGAAGAACCCGCCCTTCAACAGATAATTCCGCAGCTGCTCGGCTTCATCCTCGCGAAAGCCGACGGTGCCGGCATCCGACGCCACAAGGAACGGACAATTGAAGAGTGTGGCATCCAACGGCCGCACGACGTAGAAGTTGGGGCGCTCGTTTTCGTCGCGGCTGACGCGCGTCTTCGTCAGCTCGGACAGCCGCGTCGTGAGATTGATCTCCGCATACGGGTAATCGGTCTGCCAGCCAATGCCGGACGGCTCGGCGCGAACGCTGCGGTAGGCCAGCCGGCACACGACGAAGGATGCGTCGGGCATCTGCGGCGGCGCCAGTCGCGTGGCGTAGCTGCCTTCGCGGAAGTAGCGCTGGGCGTGCGCCACGCCGGCGGCAGCCACGAGCGTGCCAGCGAGAGCGGCAAAGATGATCGCGCGGTGCCGACCCACACCCGGAGGTTAACGCTATTTGAAAAGACCGGCAACCTCCGGCTTGACCACCTTGCCCATTGCGTTCCGAGGAAGCGCGGGCACCGCCTGGAGCGCGCGTGGGACTTTGTACGGCGCAAGCTGGACCTTCGCCCACTGCTGCAGTTCGTCGAGCGAGAGCGAGGCTCCGTTGCGGAGTTCCACCGCCGCCGACACCCGCTCGCCCCAGTCCTCGTCGTGCACGCCAACGACCGCGCATTCGGCAATCGCTGGATGCATGCGCAGGATCTCCTCGATCTCGAGCGCCGACACCTTGAAGCCGCCGGTCTTGATGATGTCCACGTTCGAACGCCCGAGCAGCCGGTACGAACCGTTCTCCCACACGGCGACGTCGCCGGTCCGGAACCAGCCATTGCGAAACGCGTCGCGCGTGTCGTCGGGACGCTGCCAGTACTCGAGACACACGGCCGGACCTCGAACCTCGAGTTCCCCGGGCGTGCCCTCGGCCACGTCGCGGCCCCCGTCATCGACGAGTCGAACTTCGACACCGGGAAGCGGCTGGCCGACATAACCCGGTCGCCGCTCACCGGCGAGCGGATTCGATAGCGCCATGCCGAGCTCGGTCATGCCATACCGCTCGAGCAGCGTGTGACCGGTGATCTCACGCCAGCGCTCGAGCGTCTGTACCGGAAGCGCCGCGGAACCGGACATCATCAGCCGCAGGCGGCGGGCGCCTTCGGATCGCGTGCGCTGCACATCGGGTGGCGTCGCGTTCCACGACGCGATGAGCCGGTTGTAGATCGTCGGCACCGCAGTAAACACGGTGATGTCGCCCGAGGCAAGTCGATTCCAGACGACGTCGGCGTCGAAGTCCGGCAGGATCTCGCACGTCGCGCGCACGGCCAGCGCCGAACCCAGGCCATTGATGATGCCGTGGACGTGATGCAGCGGCAGCGTGAGGAGTAGACGATCGGAGGGCGTCCATCGCCACGCCTCGACGAGCGCCGCGATCTGCGCGCCGATGTTCTGGTGCGTAGACACGGCGCCCTTCGGCCGGCCGGTCGTGCCGCTGGTGTAGATGATCATGGCGCGGCGATTCGAGCCGAGATGCGGCAGGTCATCGGCCATCGACGCGACGAGCGCGCTGGTCGTCGTCAGGAATCGTGCGCGAGCCGATTTCGCCAACGGCATCAGCATCGTCGCCGACCCGGGATCGCTGACGACAACTGATGCGCCCGAGTCGCGAATCACGTAGTCGAGCTCGGCAGGCGGATGCGAAATCGCCAGCGGCACCGCGACGCCACCGGCACGCCAGATGCCGCGCTGCACGGCGGCATACGCGAAGCTCGGTGGCACGAAGAACGCGACGCGCGTCTGATTCAGGTCGGCGTTATCCGCGAGCAGCGCGCCGGCCACCCGCCGCGATGCCTCGTCGAGCTGGTCGTAGGTGAACGTGCCGTCGGCGGCAATGATCGCGGTGCGGGATTCACTCATCTGGTCTTCGGGCTACGGGCTACAGTCTACGGTCTTCAGCAAGAGATGCAGTCTAGCCGTAGCCCGAAGCCCGAAGCCTGTAGACCGTAGACCGTAGACCGTAGACTGTAGACCGTAGACGTATTATTACGTCCCATATGTCGTTGATCGATCCAGGGAAGAAAGCACCGGCCTTCTCGCTCAAGGACCAGAACGGCGAGACGCATAAGCTCTCCGACTACGAAGGCCGTCCGCTCATCCTCTACTTCTATCCGAAGGACGATACGCCCGGCTGCACGCAGGAGACGTGCGAGTTCCAGGCACGGCTTCCGAGGCTCAAGCCGAGCAAAGCGGCGGTGCTCGGCGTCAGCATCCTCGACGAGAAGAGCAAGGCGAAATTCGCCAAGAAGCACGGGATTACGTTCCCACTTCTCGCCGACGCCGACCACGCCGTTGCCGAGAAGTACGGCGTGTGGCAGGAGAAGTCACGCTACGGCCGCAAGTACATGGGCATCGCCCGGACCACGTATCTCATTGGGCCGGATGGCAAGGTCGTCCAGCGCTGGGACAACGTGAAGGTCGATGGGCACGTCGAGGCCGTCGCCGGCGCGCTCGGCTAATCAGTTCCACGTTCCGGGTTCCAGGTTCCACGTTCCGGGTTCCAGGTTCCGGGTTCCAGGTTCCACGTTCCGGGTTCCAGGTTCCGGGTTCCAGGTTCCGCGTCCACGAACCTGGAACATGGAACTCGGAACATGGAACCCTTCAGTTGGTCGCCGGCGCGTCGCCCTTCGCGAGACGCTGACGCGCCTTCTCGACGTCGCGCTGAAACACAAACAGGCGATCGGCGTTGCCGTCAGGGTCCGTGAAGTTGTACTGCTTGCCCTTGCGAAGCTTGATCTTCAGGTTCTTGTCCAGATAGTCCACGGCGAACTGCTCGAGATCGGCTAGCGGCGCCGTGAAGCGATCGTCCTTCTCGTCGGTCTCGTAGCGAATCCCCTGCGGAGTGGCCACCAGCTGTCCCTTGCACGACCCCACTCGGTGTTTGTGGACCACGGCGAGCGTCGAATTGAGACGCACCTCTCGAAAGCGAACGGCGATCTCCCGCGGACCCGGCTCGACGTCAATCGTCTGCGCGATGCCGTCGAATCCTTCGGCTGACACATTCAACGTGTGCGGCCCCGGCTTGACGTTCGCGGCAGTCACTGGAGCGGTGCCGATGAACTGCCGATCGAAGAACACCTGCGCATTGGGAACGTCGGCCTCGATGCGCAGCGTGCCAAGCTCGGGCGCGCGCTCGACTGGCGCCGGCGACACCGGGGCCGGCGCAGGCGCCGTGCTGCGACGCGGCGTGCGCGGTGCGGCCGTCGTCGCCTCGGGTCGGGAAGCGGCACTGTTGGCGCTCGAACGCGGCGCGTTCGAGTCACGCGACGGTTTCGAAGCATCGGACGCTTGAGGAGCCGTGGGAGCGCGATCCCTGAACAGCACGTAGGTCGAGAAGGCTCCGCCAACGGCAATCGCGAGGACGGAGGCAATAACAAGAACGCGTCCGGTCACCGTAAGATTCTAAGCTTGGCCGGGCTCCGGCGCGGACGTGGCCCGGCCCACTGCCCCGTTCTACTAGAATGACGGCGCGGGAGAAACCTCGATGAGTGTGCGAGCGATCATGATCGCAGTCGCCATCCTGTATGTGGCGACGCCGGCGAGCGCCCAGGTGGACTTCACCGGACAGTGGGCGCCTCTCTACCACGAGGACACCATCGAGCGGATTCCCGGTCCCGAACTCGGCGACTACACCGGCCTTCCCCTCAGCGAAGCTGGGCGCATGCGCGCAGATTCATGGGACGCCGATCGCATCTCGGTCGTGCAGGAATATCAGTGCCGCCCGCATTCCTCCGACTATTCGCTGCGAGGTCTCGCACCGCTGCGCATCTGGGCCGACTACGATCCCGCCACGCAGCGCATCGTCGCCTTCCACACCCACATCGGCGCCTACGAGAACAAACGAACCATCTATCTCGATGGCCGGCCGCATCCGTCCGAGTACGCGCCGCACACGTTTCAGGGATTCTCGACGGGTGTCTGGGAAGGCAACATGCTGACGGTCACCACGACGCACCTGAAGGAGAACTATCTCCGGCGCAATGGCGTGCCGCGGAGCTCGAAGGCGACGTTCACCGAGCACTGGGTCCTGCACGGCAACTACCTGACGATCACGCACGTCGTCTACGATCCGGTGATCCTCGTTGAGCCGCTGGTGCGCAGCCAGAGCTGGTTCCTCGATCCCGGCCAGCGCGCCGGCCTGTTCCCTTGCGAATACCTGCCGGAGGTGCCCGCGGAAGCCGGAACGGTTCCGCACAATCTGCCGGGCGCAAATCCTTGGCTCAAGGAATTCTCCGAGTGGTACGCACTTCCCTTCGAAGCGACACGCGGCGGCGCCGAAACGTTGTATCCCGAATATCGCGCAAAGATGGGCGCCTACAAGCCGAAGGACAAGTGCGAGCGCTTCTGCAATTGCACCGGTTTCGGCGACTGCCTGTCGCCCACAGGCGGCCGATGAAGAAGGCCGACCTACGCCCTTGGGGCTACGGCGGGCAGGCCGCGCTGCTGGCACTCTCGATCGTGTGTTCGCGATGGGTCGTCGTGTCCGCGCAGGCTCCCACAGCGACGACAGAAATCAGCGTGGTTCACGTGCAGAAGAACGTCTATCTGCTCGCCAGCCGAACGGGGAACGTGGCCCTCCAGATTGGCGATGATGGCGTCCTGCTCGTTGATACGGGAACGGCGCCGATGGCGCAGAAGCTGTTCGCAGCGATCCGCACGCTCTCGAACAAGCCGATCCACACCATCGTCAACACGCACCTGCATGCAGATCACACTGGCGGGAATCAGGCGCTCGTGAAGCTCGGCGCGGGTGGACCACAGCCGCCGCGTGTGATGGGCCACGAGAGCACCTACAACCGGATGCTGGCTGCAGCTGTCGAGGCCAATGCGAACACGCCTGCGGCCGCCCTGCCGATGAACGCCTACTTCACACCCACGCGCGACTTCTTCCTGAACGGCGAAGCCATCGTGCTTCATCACGCTCCGGCCGCTCACACCGACGGCGATACGCTCGTGCACTTCCGCGGCTCCGACGTCGTCGCCACCGGCGACGTGTTCAATCCCGACCTCTACCCTGTCATTGACATGGCCAACGGCGGCACGGTCAACGGAACGATCGCCGCGCTCAATCGAGTGCTGGAGATCACTGTCCCCGCGAAGTATCAGGAAGGCGGCACCTACGTCGTGCCGGGGCACGGGCGGATCTGCGACGAAGCCGAGGTCGTCGAGTATCGCGATATGGTGACGATCGTCCGCGACCGCGTCGCGGATCTCGTCAAGAAGGGCCTTACGCTCGAACAGGTCAAAGCTGCGAAGCCGTCGCGCGACTACGACGGCGACTACGGCGCCACGAGCGGTCCCTGGACGACGGACATGTTCGTCGAAGCGGTCTACAGGACGATCAATGCGAAGTAGCGTGGTGGCGACGCTCGTGCTCGCGGCATCGATTGGCGTCGCGGCTCCCGTTCGACTCGATTCACTCGCTCAGGGCGCGCAAGGGCCGCCTGCGGGACGTGGTGGAGCGCAGGGACCGCCAGGCGGGCGCGGCGCTGCACAGCCACCGCGCACGCCTCGTGCAGCTGCACCAGTCGACTTCACCGGATACTGGGTCTCCGTCGTCACCGAGGATTGGCGTTGGCGCATGGTCACGCCTGCAAAAGGCGACTTCGCCGGCGTGCCGCTGAACGCCGCCGCTCGCAAGATCGGTCAGGCGTGGGATCCCGCCAGGGACGAAGCCGAGGGCAATCAATGCAAGGCGTATGGCGCCGCCGCCATCATGCGCATGCCGGGACGGCTCCACATCACGTGGCAGGACGACACCACGCTCAAGATCGAAACCGATCAGGGCACGCAGACACGGCTGTTCCACTTCGGCGGCAAACCGACGCCAGGCCTCAAGCCGTCGTGGCAGGGCTACTCGAGCGCGAACTGGGAAGGTCCGCAGCGCGGGTCGGGTCCACCTGACTTCCTGCCGATCGCGCTCAATCCTCGTGAGGGCACGCGCGGCCGCTCGCTGGAAGTCGTCACGACCAATCTTCGCGCCGGGTATCTCCGGAAAAACGGCGTTCCGTACAGCGAGAACACCGTGCTCCGCGAGTATTTCGATCTGTCGAACGAGCGCAATGGCGACACGTGGTTCGTGGTGACGACGATCGTCGAGGACCCGACGAATCTGACGCAGCCGTTTGTTACGAGCACGAACTTCAAAAAACAAGCGGACGCGAGCGGGTTCACGCCTACGGCGTGCGCTGCTCGCTGAACTCCCAACTACCAACTCCCAACCCCCCACCACTACCAACTTCCAAATCCCAAGCTCCAAACGTTTCCACAAGGGTGCCGTTGGGAGTTGTGAATTGGGAGTGGTTGGAAATTGGGAGTTGGGTGTTGGGAGTTAACGAAAGCTCACTTCTCCGCCGCTCTCGCAGCTTTGAGAATGTTCACCATGCCGTAGTTGTGCTCGTGGCATTCAAACGGCAATAGTTCCTGCTTGTCGAGGAGCAGCGGCATGGCGATCGTCCACGGCCGCGTCCACGTCACCGGATCCTCCATCGTCGCCGTCCACTGAATGGTGTCTGAAGCGACTCGCTTGAAGCGCTCGACGACGCGGAAGGTGGCCGGGTCGGCGCCGCGATAGGCGGCGGCTTTCGTAAAGTTCGTCGTCTCGACGACCAGCGTGTCGCCTTCCCAATGACCGCGAGGGTCACCCATGTGCATGCGCAGCCCTGAGCCGACGTGCGGACGGCCGTCGAGCGGAATGACGCGCGCCTCGTGGATGATCTCGTAGGTGATGACGACAAAGCCCGGCGTCTGCACGATCTGGTAGTTGTTGCCGTACATCACCGGGATCATCGAGCCGGGAACGCTGCGCGTGATGCAGCGCTCGAGGAAACCCAGATCCTCCGGACTATTGAATGGTCCGCCCATGAAGCTCGTACGCGCGGGACCGGCCGCACGTTTCCGCGCCTCGGGCGTCAGCGGCGGGATGCGGCCGTCCGGCGGATCGACGACCGACCACGCCTGCGCGCGCTTGGACAGGTTCAGGTTTTCGAGCCACCAGTAGTCGGGCCCGCGCGGGCCTGGTGCGAGCCCGTCGATTGCCTGCTGCTCGGCAGCCTCCCGGATCTGCGCCATCTCCGCTGGCGTGATGTCTTCGAGCCGACGGCCTTCGAACCGCACCGGTCGCTCGAGTGGTGTCGCGTATTCGTTGGAGTTCGAGTACGTGCCCTGCAGATCAGGATCGCCCCACGGCGTGCGAGGGACCTTGTATGACTGGGCGGCAGCAGCGTGTGCCGTCGTCAGCACGACAGTCATGACCGCGAGCCAGCGAAACACGCGGTCATTATCCTCCCGTCCGGCTCAAGCCGGACACTACGTCCCAGGTCCGGCTAAAGCCGGACACTACGAGAGCCCTCGTCGAATCGCAGGGACCTCGACGACACGAATCGTTCCCGGGGCCGGCGGATCCTCGACGGCGGTCGCCAGCGTACGAACCATCTGACCGATCGTGACCAGCCCGAGCCGTCGCGCCGTGGCGCGTGTCGACGACGCAAGCTCGCAGACGGCATACAGCGGGACCAGCATGACCGGCCACCAATGCCCGGGCCCCAGCACGTACCAGGGGCGGATGACAGTTGCGGTTTGCCCAGCGTTCGCGATCGCGGACTCGCCTTCCTTCCGGACCTCGATATAGGCATGCATGACGGGAGCGGGATGCGCCACGCTGACGTAGACCAGGTGCGCGAGACGGGCCGTCGTGGCCGCCGAGACCGCGGCCCGAATCGACGGCAGATCGACACGGCGGAACTCAGCCGCTTTCGCAGGCGATGGATGCGGCGTCCCGACGAGGTGGACGAGCGTGTCGTCCCTCGTCAACACAGCGGCATATGACGCAGCGTCGAGCGCATCGCCGATCACCGGCTCGGCGCCAGGCGGGATGCGCGCGACCGATTGCGGCCGGCTCAGCACGCGCACGCGATGGCCGCGCGCCAGCAGCGCGGCGGCCAACCTCTGCCCCAGGTACCCGGTGCCGCCGGTGATGAAAACAGGTCGGTTTGACACGTTAATGAGACGTCCCGAACTTTCCAACTTTTGAACTTTTCGACTTTTCCACTTCGAGGGTAGACTGGCTTCGTGAGACGGCGGCGGATCATTATCCTGCTCATGGCCAGCCTGACAGCCCTGATGCTCGCGGTGCGCGTAGACGCGCAGTTCCGGCAGCGCGGCTTCCGTGGGTTCGGCAATCTCGGATCGGGCGACACCGCCACCGACAAGGACTTCGACGGCGCATTTCACTTCTGCCGCGTCTGGTTCCGCAGCGACTTCCGCGGCGACGGCGGCAACTGGAGCGTGGATTACCCGCGCGCCGACATCAACCTGTCAGTGCGTCTGAGCGAGTTGACGCGCACCGACGTCAGCATGACCACCGGCGAGCCCAACCCGCTGCTCGTCCGTCTCACCGACGATGCCTTGTTCCGGTGTCCGTTCATCATGATGACCGAGGTCGGATCCGCCTTCATCGACGAGAAGGAAGCGGAGCGGCTCCGTGAGTATCTGCTCAAAGGCGGCTTCCTGTGGGCCGACGACTTCTGGGGCAGCTATGCGTGGGAATGGTGGGTGGGCCAGTTCTCGAAGGTGCTGCCTCCGGCGGAGTATCCGATCGTCGACCTGCCGATGAACCATCCGCTCTTCTCGTCGCAATTCGTCATCCAGAAGGTGCCGCAGATCGCGTCGATCAATTACTGGGCCGGCAGCGGTGGCGACACGTCAGAGCGCGGCGCGGACAGCCGGGACGCGCACGCCCGCGCGGTGCTCGACAAGCACGGCAACATCATGGTGTTGATGACGCACAACACCGACCTGGGCGACTCGTTCGAGCGTGAAGCCGACGACCCGCAGTACTTCTATCAGATGTCAGTGCCGGGCTATGCCTTCGGCATCAACGCCCTGCTCTACGCGCTGACGCATTGATGGCGGGTCTCAAGACCCGCCCTACGCTGTTTACTTTCCGATCTTGATGTTCTCGGCCTCGCGGACCGTGGCATCGGCGTCCCACTTCGTGATGTAGCCCGCTTTCAGGTTCTTCTCCGTCGTTTCTCTCACGCGCGCGACGTAGGCGTCCTTCGTCGGATACATGGTGATGAGCCGGGCGCTATCGAAAGGCTCCCACGATCCCATCAGCCGGCAGTTCCGTTCGCCACCGCCACCGGCGGCCGCCCCGACGCTGCCGACGTTATCGCCGGTGTTCTTCGCAATAGGTACCGCCACCGCGGCGAGACGGATCCCGCCGCGGGCGAGCCCCATGTCGTCACGCACGATCTCCCAGCGCGGCCCTGCGGGTCCGCGGCCGCGGCCTGCGTCTGCGGCTGGCGGCGTACTCGACGGCGGCAACTGTTTGAGCTCGATCGGGGGCGTGATCGGCGGCGCGACGCCGTCGACGAGCCAGCGATGCGTCGCATCGAACGCGGCGTTGAGCACCTGGTAGGACGGCACACGGCTGAAGGGCGGCTGCGCGCATCCGCCGTTGACGCCTTCGTTCTCGATGCCGGCGCCGTTGCCAGCCGCTCCGTTGCCTTTGTCGCCGCCGCTGATCGACGGCCCGCCAATCGCCGGCGATCCTTCGACCGGACGCATGCCTGACACGCGCAGGCCGAGCGCGGCCAGCGAGCGCGAGAACTGCGCGTCGAGATGCGACGTCCCGGCTACTTCCCACTGCCGGTATCGGTTCGAATCGGGAATGCGTGCATTCGCCTGGCCGACGACGTCGCTCTCGTCGAGATACTTGAACACCTTCACGTTGAGATCCGCGCTGACCCGTCCGCCGCCGCCGTGCAGCAGGACGGCGTCGAACAGCTTCGACGTGAGCGGATGCACCGAGTGGAAATAGTTGTAGAGCCGGCCCGCGGACTGCGAATGGCCGGTGGCGATGAGGCGCTGCACCTGCAGTCCGCCCATCACGTCACGATTCGCCTTGTTGCGAATCGCCAGCGCCGCGGCGCTGAAGACGTCGTACGACAGCGCATCGCCGATGATCGTCCCGCCACGCGCGACGTCGAGGCTGGCATAACGCGTCGGGCTCCATTCCTTGAGCGCGTTCACGCCCACCGCCTGGGCCGAGACGCCGACCCACGCGTACCCCGATCGGATCAGGTGGGCATACGACTGGAACCATTCGT
>Ga0209382_10012982_pt1 | contig 10247 bp, 6 predicted proteins | sample SoiMetdeltSBSDD5_FD_187599 | JGI IMG/M metagenome (GOLD analysis project Ga0209382, IMG submission 187599) | Bulk soil microbial communities from a Populus tree surrounding site in Tennessee, USA - Soil MetaG P. deltoides SBSDD5 (SPAdes) (version 2) | ecosystem: Environmental > Terrestrial >...
AACACCAACCATCCACCACCAACTACCAACTACCAACTACCAACTACCAACTACTTATTGGCCAGGCTCTGATATGCCGCCTCGACAAACATATCCGTCGTCCAGGCGCCTGTGCTCCTGCCGTACCGCGTGTCGTAGTCCAGCGTGGGTCTGGCGGCCTTGACCTGCTCGAGCGTCATTTTCTTCGAAATCATGTCCTGGATGCGGTCGCGGACAATGCTCACCATCTCGCGGTAATACGCGACGTCGGGCTGATCCGCCAACCGCCCATGCCCGGGAATGACGAGCGTTCCGCCCTCTGATTTCTTGCCGGGTACGGTGATGTCGATTAATCGGTTCAGGCTCTCCACCACAGACTGAATGCTCCCGCCCGCTTTCACGTCGATCATCGGGTACCCGGTCAGGTCGAGCAGGTCGCCGACGCTGACCACGTCGGAGGTTCGAAAGTGCACGATGCTGTTCCCGTCGGTGTTCGATGGGAAATGCATGATCAGCACCGGTTCGTCGTTGATCGTCAATTTCTTCTGAGGCGTCGAGTAGGTGTTGTCGGGCCAGGCCGCTTCCGGTCGCGTGGCTTTCTGTCCAGTCGGCGCCGACATGTGGTGAAAGACGGTCAGATACGCAACCACATTGGCACGGTCTTTCCCCATCCTTCCGTCCGACACCCGAGGATCCGTGGCAATACGGAACGGAATCGAGCTGCCGGCCGCGGCGAGCTTCTCGTTGCCGCCGGTGTGCTCGTCGTACTCACTCGTGTTGACGATGTACCTGATCGGGCGCTTGGAGATGCTACGGACTGCGGCGAGCACCTTGTCGCTCATCGACTCGAGTCCCGCGTCTACCAACAGCACCTCTTCGTTGCCGGCATGCACGGTGATGTTGCCGCCGGCACCGATCAGCATGTAGACGTTGCCGCGAACCGGCAGAATTTCAATGTCCCCGCTCTTCACGGAGTGAAGAGGCGGCTTCCACGTCCAGGCGTTCTGCCGTGCGGTTCCTTGAGCAGCCTGCGAGTGGAGCAGCGCCGTCGAGCCGCCAGATATTACGCACGCCGCGAAGAGCGCGGCCGCTACGACACGCAGACTCACGAACGAGGAGGTTCGCCGGCTCATTGGCCACGCGCTCCTTGCTCTCCGAGTACCTGCGGCGGACGCGGGAAGCCCTTCATCTTGGCGATGTACTCGGGATACATCGTTTCGGCGCCGCCAAGCCTCGCCTCGAACGGCGTTCCGAATGTATCCGTGACCTTCGGATCCTGCCCGGGGAGCAGGCTCCGGCCGGGCAGGTAGTGCGGCACCGTACCTCGTTCGACAACCGTCTCGGTCGCCTCCTCGCACGGGTATGGCGGCATCACGAGATTGGGGTCGTCAATCCAGAACATCGACGTCCGGATATACGGCGCCTCGAAGTACACCGGATCGTAGACGATGACCGTCGCACGTAAGTACTCGCCGAGGCGCTTCCAGCGGATCCGCACGGTCGCCTGATCGCTGCGCATCGGTCCCCACCGCCGCATGTAGGCTTCCTTCAGGTGCGTCGCTGTCTGGATGAGCGTGTTTCCCTCCCATTCGCCGATCGAAAAGCCGCTCCAGCTGTGGCGGGCGTAATCAGGCGGGCGTTCACGACCGTCCATCCAGATGTCGGATTCCTGCTCGCGCATCGACAGTCGGCCATGCAAGCTGATCAACTTCTGCGTGGCGTCCTCGATGTTCGCGTTGATGCGAAGCTGCGAGGCGCCGGCTTCGAGCGAAAAATCCCACGCGTGCGGACGGCACACCCATTCAGGAACTTCGAAATTCTCCGGCGCCCACGCCTGTGCACGCGCCCGTCCGGCGGCATTGAGCGGAAGTCCTGCATAGTCGCCGTCCATGCCGCTGCCGTCTTCGTTGCGAGGAAGAGGACGCCACAGGCCTGTGAGGTCTACCTGCGCCGAGACCGCACTACCCGATAACGTCGCGATGAACACGAGCCATGCAACGCGTCGAACGAACATTACTGTCCGCCTTCGCTGGCGCCTGCCGCTCTCTTGGCAGGCTTTGGAAGGGTTCTCATCTTCGCGATGTACTCGGGATACATCGTTTCAGCGCCACCCAGTCTGGGTTGATAAGGCGTGTTGAATCGGTCGGTCAAGTTCGGATCGAGGCCAGGCAATGGACTCCGTCCGGGGAGGAAGTGCGGTACCTGGCCACGCGGGACGGCTGTCTCGGTTGCCTCCTCACACGGATACGGATCCATCTTCATCGCCGGATCGAAGACCCACATCATGGTCGAGCGAACGTACGGAACGGACAGGTAGACCGGGTCGTACATGATGACGGTCGCCTGCAGGTAATTGCCCATACGCCTCCAGCGCGTACGGACCGTGGTCTTGTCGCTCCGCATCAACCCGGTTCGACGGATGTACGCCTCTTTCAGGTGGGTGGTCGTTACGACAAGCGTGTCGCCTTCCCACTGCCCCGTTGAAAAGCCGCTCCACGTGTGAAGGGCGTTCTCGGGAGGGTGCGGACGGCCGTCCATCCAGATCGTCGTCTGCTGTTCCTCCATGTGGATGTGGCCGCGGTAGGCGACGAGTCTCTGGGTGGCTTCGTCCACCTCTGGCCAGAAGCGTACTGGCGAGAGTGGTCCTTCGAGCGAATAGTCCCAGGCATGCGGGCGGCAGACCCACTCCGCCGTATCGAAGTCCGCCGGCGACCAACTGTCGGCTCTCCACCGACCTTCGGTGCTGAGGGGCACGCCAGCCGCATCACCGGTCATGCCGCTGCCGTCCTGATTTCGAGGCAAGGGGCGCCAGTTTCCAGCGATGTCCACCTGGGCGAACACCGGACTCGCGCAGAAGACGACGAGCCACAGTATTGGAGAGACGATCCGGTGGCGCACGGCCCCTCCTTTCGGTCAGCGTCATCCGCGACGCGCCGCGGAATATAGCATAGGGGAACCGGCCGGCCGTGGCTATGCCGCGCTGTGCCTATTCGTTCTGGAGGTCGGCGTACTGCTTCAGGAGAAAGTCCATCGCGTTGAAGCTGCCGGCCGCGGCCTCGGGCCTGGAATAATGACCGGCGGCGTCGAGGATCATCGCCCGCTCTGTGTCGCGCAGATACGCGGCGAGCACGACGTCACGAAGGTGTGCCACGATTTCGGCGTCGCGCACCGGCGTCAGCGTCTCGACACGCCGGTCGAGGTTACGCTCCATCAGGTCGGCGCTGCCGATGTACATTTCCTCACGGCCGTCGTTCCGGAACCAGAAGATCCGGGAGTGCTCGAGGAAACGCCCGACGATTGAACGGACGCGGATGTTGTCGCTCACGCCGGGGACCCCCGGCCGCAAGGAGCAGATGCCGCGCACGATCAGGTCGATGGACACGCCAGCCTGCGCAGCCTTGTACAGCACCCGGATCATCTGATCGTCGGTGATTGCATTCACCTTGATGATGATCCCTGCCTCGCGACCTGCGCGCGCATGCTCGCCCTCTCGCGCGATCAGCTCCGACAAACGAGTCCGCAGCTGAATAGGTGCGACAAGAAGACTCCGAAATTCTTTCTGGCTCGAGTACCCGGTCAAGTAGTTGAACACTTCCGCAACATCCGCGACGACATCTTTATCGGCCGTGAAGAGGCCGATGTCCGTGTACACCTTGGCGGTTTCGGGGTTGTAGTTGCCCGTGCCGGTGTGGACGTACATCTGAATGCCGTCTGGCTCCTGCCGCACGACGAGACACAGCTTTGCGTGCGTCTTCAAGTCGGCAAACCCATAGACGACGTGAATGCCGTGGGACTCCAGCTGCTTCGCCCAGATGATGTTATTGCGCTCGTCGAAGCGCGCCTTCAGCTCCACCAGCACGGCCACCTGTTTGCCAGCTTCGGCGGCCTCGATCAGCAGGTCGATCAGCGGTGAATCGGCGCCGATCCTGTAAAGCGTCATCTTGATGGCGGCGACGTGCGGATCTTTGACGGCAGCACGCAGAAACGCTTCCACCGACACGAACGATTGATACGGGTGGTGCACCAACTGGTCCTGATACCGCAGCTGGTCGAAGATGATTTCCGCGTCCTCATCGGGGCGCCACAAGGTTGGCGGCGAGAACGGCGCGTCCTTCAGCTCCGGCCGGTGAGTGGTCGTGAGCTGCATCCAGTCGCCGAAACCGAGGCGCGCGTCTGTTCGCTCCACGAGATCTTCGGTCATCTCGAAGTTCTCGATGAGGATGTTGAGCACGCGCGCGGGCATGTCCGTGCCCACTTGCAGCAGCGCCACCGCTCCACGGCGAAGCTGCCGGAGGCTCGTTTCAACGGTCTCCAGAAGGTCGTCAGCTTCGGCCTGCTCGATTTCGAGGTCCGCGTCCCGGATGATGCGGAACAGGTGAGCGCCTTTGACCTGTGTGCCCGGAAAGAGCTCCTGGATATTTGCCCGAATCACGTCCTCAACGAGGACAAGCGTTCGAGTCTTCGGCGCTGCGAGCTGTTCGGGAAGCAAGATAAAGCGCGGAAGCACGTCGGGCACTTTGACTCGCGCGAATTTCGTGCGTCCGGCATGGCGTACCACCACCGCGAAGTTCTTGCTCAGGTTGGAGATGAGCGGAAACGGGTGGCCCGGATCGAAGGCGAGCGGCGTCAGAACGGGACAGATCTCACGCGAGAAGTAGGCGTGAAGATGTTCGCGAATCTCAGGGGTCCAGTCCTGCGGTTCGCTGAGCACGATCTGCTCGGCCGCCAGAAGCGGCCGCAGCTGTTCCCAGCATTTTCCGAGGTCGTGCAGCATCTGCACACCACGGCTGCGCATCGCGGTGAGCTGCTCCAGCGTGTTGAACCCGTCCGGTGCGACGTCTTCGATTCCCTGCCGCAGGTTCTTCTGCGTCGTCGAGACACGAATCATGAAGAACTCGTCGAGATTCGTCGCGGTAATCGCGAGGAATTTCACTCGTTCGAGCAGCGGATGCGACGGATCGAATGCCTGGTCGAGGACGCGCTGATTGAACTCGAGCCAGCTCAGCTCGCGGTTGATGTACAGCGCAGGGTTCTTGAGATCCCCGGGATCAACGGGCCGTGGCTCCACGATGCGGAGTGCGGGACGCGGAGGTTGGGCATGTCGAGTTTGTCTGCGCCGCCGGCGTTCTGCCACAGCGACGTCAGTAGGGCCGTTCATACAATTTCGCCGAGAAAGTCGGCGATCCTAGCACAGCCGTGTAAACGGCCGAAATTCGTCCAATTCTCCCGCCGGCAGAAGAGTCGCAACAACACAACCTGAACCGCTGCACGAGCGATGCCGTACTATTCTCGCAGATGCACGTCATCAGGCCCGCGCGGCCCAAAACCGGCGTCCAATCCGGCGAACTTAGGTCGCCGCAGGTGGACCATACCGCTGACCGATTCGGAGTACGCCCCATCCGCGGCAAGGCACTGATTTTCTGGGATCCCAAGCTACCGGGTACGAAATACGGGCGGAAACTCGACGCCATCGATACCGACCAGATTACACCTGCGGCTGATTGCGTTTCTGAAAGTCTGGAGACGCTCGACGAGCGCTGGAAGTCCGGAACGTTCCGGTATCTGATGCCCGACTTTCGCGAACGGGTGCACCGCGGGGAGACGTTCGTGGTGGCCGGCGACAGGTTCGCAATTGGCTCCTCGCGTGAGATGAGCCCCGCGGGACTGAAGGGGATTGCCGACGAAGCTGGTCTCGACATGGTCATCGTCTGCGGCGTCGGCATCGGAGATATCTTTCGCCGCAACGCGCTCAATCTCGGCCTGCATGTCGTGCAAAGCCCCGAGGCGGTCAACGATGCAAGGGACGGTGACGAGTTTCTGTTCGATCCCCAGACGAGACGACTCGAGAACCTCACGCAGTCGAAGACGTACGAGCCGCTTCCGCTGACGCCGAAGGAGGAGGAAATCAGGCGCAGCGGCGGCATCATTGCGGTCGGCCGCCGCGAGTTTCGAGAGTCAGTAGAGCGTCCGCCAGTTGTCGAATTTCCCGACGCCGCGCTCGCTCAATCGATGACGACGACCGAACAGATTATCTGGGCGCACCGGGTCGACAAAGAGCGACGCACGCTTGTTCCCGGCGATACCGTCCGCGTGTACGCTGACCTGCTGCCCGCATCCGACGGAACCGCACCGTTCGCCATTCACACGTTCAATCAGATTACCGGCGGCAATCGCATTGACCCGCGGCAGGCCGCGATTGCCAACGATCACTTTGTGTTTACCGGCCGTGCCGATGACGAGCGCCAGACGTCCATCGGGAGGGCCTTCGCGAGGGAACACGGCCTCGAGGCCCCGTACTACGCGACACCTGGCGACGGCATCTTTCACTTCTACTTTCCTGAACAGGGCCTCGTGCTGCCGGGTCAGTTCATTCCAGGTGCCGACTCGCACAGTCGCGCGTACGGCGCGTACGGCGCCGTTGGCATCGGCGTGGGATCCACGACGCTTGGTTTCGGCTGGTCCACCGGTTACGCATATTTCACCTTGCCCGACGCGAGGCGTGTGAGGTTGTCCGGCGTTCTGCAGCCGTGGGCGAGTGGCAAGGACATCGTGCTCGAGTTGCTGCGGCAATGGGGTCCGAAGCAGGCGCAGGGAATGTCCGTAGAGTTCGTGGACGTCGATCGTCAATTACCGGTTGCGTACCGCAACACGATCGCGAACATGATGGCTGAAGCCGAAGCGATGAACGGCATTTTCGCGGCCGACGAGATCACCTACGAGTGGTATGCGGCAAAAGGGATCACGGCATTCCCATATCCGCGAATCGCGCCTGGCGCAGAAGCGCGGTACACCATCGACGAGGAGCTGTCGCTCAACGACGTCCGCCCGATGATTGCCAAGCCGTTCAGTCCGGGCAACGCATATCCCGCCGATGAAGTCGCCCGCGAACGTATCGGGTTCGACAAAGCGATGATCGGATCGTGCACGAATGGCAGCTACGACGACCTGATGCAGGCAGCCCTGGTCGTGCATTACGCCCGTCAGGCCGGTGCGACCCAGAGCGCGCGTCCATTCATCGTGTTCCCGGGGTCTGGGCAGGTGGCCCGCCAAATCGAGCGCTCCGATCCGCGGCTTGACGGGCATTCGGTCGCCGACGTGTTCAGATCCGTCGGCGGCGAGATTCGCCAGTCCTGGTGCGGGCCTTGCTTCGGGCAGGGGCCCGACGCGCTCACACACGGCCAACGTGCGATTACCTCATTCAACCGTAACTGGCAGAATCGGATGGGCGTAGGGGGCGAAGGCTATCTGGCGAGTCCAGCGGTCGTGGCGGCGTCGGCCCTTCTCGGGTACATGGGCCCGCCGTCTGAGCTTGGATTGCGCTGGGATCCCGAAATATACGCGCTGTGAGAAGAGCTTGCGTTTTTGACCGGGTTGTTCTGTGATTAACCCGTCATAATCCCGGGTCAACCCTTTGCGCGGAGCGCTCCATGAAGAAAGTGCTCGGCCTCATCTCAGTTCTTGCGGTTGGCATCGCTCCGCTGGCCGCGCAGTCTCAGTCGCAGCCCCAGCCTCAGGCCCCGGCCCAGACCCAGCCTCAGGCCCAGCCTCAAACCCAGAGCCAGACGCAGACCCAGACCCAATCAGGCCAACCGGCGCAAGGGCCTACTTTCCGCACCGGGGTCGATGTGGTTGCGGTCGACGTATCAGTCGTCGACGGAAACGGCAAACCGATCGAGGATCTGCTCGCGCCGGATTTCGTGGTGAAGATCGACGGCCAGCCGCGACGCGTGGTGTCGGCCGACCACGTCCGGATCGACGTCGAAGCCGCGAAGCGTGAGGCGGCCAATCCGTTCGAGACGTTGTTCACCACCAACCTCAAGCCGCCGAACGGCCGCATGTTCGTCATTGCGGTCGATCAGCTCGGGATTCGGTTCGGCGGGGCGCGCGGCCTCCTCGAAACCGCGGGCAAGTTTCTCGATCAGCTCAGTCCCGCCGACCGCACGGCGTTCGTCGCCTACCCCGAACCTGGCATCTCGGTGGGGTTCACCAGTGATCGCCTGCGGCTCAAGCAGGCGATGCAGCGTGTCGTCGGTCGCCAACAGACATATCAGAGCAGATTCAACATCGGCTTGTACGAAGCGATTGCGATTGCCGAGAAGGGCGACGGTCGGATTTTTGCGCAGGTGATTCTGCGCGAGTGTCCCCGCCTGATCGGGGTAGCCCTCGAACAGTGTGAACGCGATGTGCTCAGCGAGAGCAGTTCGCTGGTACGGAGCGTCAGGCAGGACACGACCGAGTCGCTGCGAGGACTCTACGACCTCCTGGCCGGCCTTTCGGTCATCGAAGGTGCCAAGACTCTGATCCTGTTGTCGGAAGGAATGGTCCTGGAGAGTCCGAGTGATCTCGACAACGTCATCCGCGCCGCTGCGATTGCCCGCGTCTCGATTCACGTGCTGCTGCTGGATGTTCCGCGACACGACATCACGGTTGCACGTCTGCAGCCGACGCCGACCGAAGACCGCGACATGCAGGTGCAGGGACTCGGGGATCTTGCGGCCGCCACGCGCGGGTCGATCTACTACATCGCAGGTACGGGCCAGAACGTGTTCGACAGACTCGCCTCTGAGACGCTCGCGTATTACATGCTCGGTGTGGAGGAGAGTCCCGGCGATCGCAACGGCAAAGAGCACCGGATTGATGTCGAAGTGCGGCGCCGGAACGTGACGGTCAGGTCGCGAAGGGCGTTCGTCCTGTCGTCGCCGACGACCACACGTCGAAACGCGGAAGAGACGCTGATGGACGCGCTCAAGTCGCCGTTCGGGGTGGCCGAAGTGCCTTTGCGTGTCACCACGTTCACGCAGAAGGATCCCGCGAGCGACAAGTCGCGCCTCATGATTGCGGCCGAAGTCGGCCAGCCCGGGGGAGAGCCGGCGGAGTACACCGTGGGCTACGTGCTGCTGGACGACGCCGGGAAAGTCGTGTCAGGGACGGCTGATAAACGTGTCCTGTCCGTTCCCAACGGGCAGCAGAGCGCCCCGCGCGACTACCTCACCGAGGTCCTCGTTGAACCCGGCAACTACTCGCTCCGTTTTGGTGTCGTCGATTCGGAGGGACGTCGTGGCGGAATCATTCGCGACATCAACGCGTGGAAGCTCGGTGGTGAAGAGTTTGCGCTTGGCGACCTTTTGATTGGTGATGCGGGAACCGACGGCAACCGGCGGATCAGGCCCGGCGTCGAACCGCGGGTCGAGGGAAACGTCGCGGCATTCCTGGAGATGTACTCGACGACGCCAGCCTCGCTCGAGACGACGAGCGTGAACTTCGAGATTGCCGACGACCAGGATTCGCCGGCGCTGCTCACGGTACCGGCGCAGACCATTCCCGCGGCTTCTCAGCCGACCCACCGAATCTCGCAGGGTGTGATGTCGCCTGCGATGCTGCCTCCCGGCCGTTATGTCGCGAGGGCGAGGGTGACGCGCGGAGGCAACGTGGCGGGCGTGCTTGTGCGTCCATTCATCATTGACGGATCGTCGAGGGGTGCACTGCCGATACCGTTTCTGCAGGGCAACGTAGCCAAGTTTGACCCGAAAGTGGCAATGCGGCGCGACCTGCTCGATGCGATGCTCGATTCAGTAGCGAAGAGCTCTCCGGATCTGAAGAGTCCTCTTGCCGAGGCGCGCGCTGGCCGGTATTCAGCGGCGGCGCTCGAAGCGCTCACCGCTGGCAATCAAACGGCCGCCGCCTTCTTCAAGGGGCTCGACTGGTATTCGAAGGGTCAGTTGAACGATGCAGCTACTCAGCTTGCCCTGGCCGCCGGACCGCGTCGAGAGTTCTTCCCGGCCGCCTTCTATCTTGGTGCCGCGTTCGCGGCTGCCGGGCGCGACCGTGACGCCGCGGGAATCTGGCAGCTCGCAATCGGCAAGGAGCCCAGGCCCGCGATCTACTACATTCTGCTCGCCGACGCGCGGCTCCGCGACGGCCAGTCTGAATCGGTCATCGACATCCTCAAGCCCGCGTACGAGCGGAACCCCGCCGACGACGAGCTCGGGCAGCGGCTTGCGTCGGCGTACCTGATGAACGGCCGGTATTCGGAAGCAGTGCCGGTGCTCGATAGCTACCTCACGCGGCACCCGAACGAGCAGGTCGCGCTCTTCGCTGTGGTGTTCGCGCAGTACCACGTCGCCACACGCGAGCGCCTGGCTGTCTCCGCAGCGGATCAGGCGAAGCTGGCGCGCTATGTCCGCGCGTACCAGGGACCGTATCAGCCCCTCCTCGCGAAGTACCTCGAGATCTTGCGGCGATAACGTCACCCGTAGGGCGCCCCTTTA
>Ga0209382_10012983_pt1 | contig 10247 bp, 10 predicted proteins | sample SoiMetdeltSBSDD5_FD_187599 | JGI IMG/M metagenome (GOLD analysis project Ga0209382, IMG submission 187599) | Bulk soil microbial communities from a Populus tree surrounding site in Tennessee, USA - Soil MetaG P. deltoides SBSDD5 (SPAdes) (version 2) | ecosystem: Environmental > Terrestrial >...
GGATGCGCCGTACCAGGCCGGCCAAGTCCGCGAGCTGATCGCCCGGGCCTGTGAGCTGCTCGGCGACGCCGACGGCGCCGAGATGGAACGCGACGCGGCCCGCTGGGTGTACCGCCAGCTCGGCGCGGCCCCGGACCTAGCCCGGCTGGAGCGGCGGCCATCGCCGGTCACCGGGCTGACCGCCCGCGAGGTCGAGGTGGTCCGGCTGGTCGCGGGCGGCCGGACCAACCGGGATATCGCGGCCGAGCTGGTGATCAGCGAGAAGACCGTGGCCCGGCACCTGAGCAACATCTTCACCAAGCTGGACCTGTCCTCGCGGTCCGCGGTGACCGCCTACGCCTACCAGCAGGGACTGGTCAGCTAGCACCTGGTGAGAACCACCCACGCCCGCGTCGTACAGCTGGGTGGTTCGCCCGACGCGCCCGGGCCGCCCGGGTTCCTACCGTCGAGACCATCAGCCGATCGGTGGGAGGACGTCATGGTCGAGGAGTTCGGCACCCTCGTGATCGGGGCGGGCCAGAGCGGGCTGGCGGTCGGTTACCACCTGGCCGGGCGCGGCCAGTCGTTCGTGATCCTGGACGCGCAGCCGCGGGTCGGTGACAGCTGGCGTCGGCGGTACGACTCGTTGAAGCTGTACACGCCGGCGAAGTACGACTCGCTGCCGGGGATGCCGTTCCCGGCCGCGCCGTACACGTTCCCGACCGGCCGTGAGCTGGCCGACTACCTCGAGTCCTACGCCGCGGAGTTCGCGCTGCCGGTCCGTGGCGGGGTCGGCGTGGACCGGGTGACCCGGGAGGGCAACGGCTGGACGGTGACGACCGGCGCGACGTCGTACCGGGCCGCGAACGTGGTGGTGGCGACCGGCGGTGAGCAGCTGCCGTCGACGCCGGCGTTCGCGCGCGAGCTGGACCCGGGTATCCGGCAGCTGCACTCGGACCGCTACCACAACCCGTCCCAGCTGCTGCCCTGCGGCGTTCTCGTGGTCGGCGCCGGCCACTCCGGCGCGGACCTGGCGCTGGAGGTCGCGCAGGCCGGGCACACCATCTGGCTGTGCGGCCGGGACACCGGCCACGTCCCGTTCGACATCGAGAGCCGTTCGGCGCGGCCGGCGATCCGTGTGTTGTGGTTCCTGGCGACGCACGCGCTCACAGTCCGGACCCCGCTCGGCCGGAAGTTGCAGCGGCATGTGCGCAACCACGGCTGCCCGCTGCTCAGGGTGAAGAACGAGCACTTCGAAGCGGCTGGCGTGCAGCGGGTCCACGCCCGGATGGCCGGGGTACGCGACGGCCTGCCGTTGCTCGAGGACGGCCGGGTGCTGGACGTGTCGAACGTGATCTGGTGCACCGGGTTCCGCCCCGACTTCAGCTGGATCGAGCCCTCGGTGACCGGGCCGGACGGCTGGCCGGTCCAGGACCGCGGCGTGGCGACCGGGGTGCCCGGGCTGTACTTCGCCGGGTTGCTGTTCCAGTTCTCGTTCACCTCGATGCTCGTCGGGGGCGCCGGGCGGGACGCGGCGTCCATCGCGGCACACATCGCGCGGCGGACCCCCGTGCTCGAGCGTTCCGGGGGCGCCCGCGGCTTGACCCGCTGAGCCGAGCCACGCCACTCTGATGGCCAGGGGGAGTGATGCGGCGCGAGGCGGTCTGGGAGTACCTGCGAGGCGCTCTGTGGGCACTGCCCACGCTCGCCGTCATCGTCGCGCTCGCGGCCGGGTACGCACTATCGCAGGTCGAGGTCCCGGTCAACAGCAGGTTCGTCTTCCAGGGCACGGCGGACGACGCCCGGACGCTGCTGATCGCGATCACCAGCACGATGGCCACCGTCATCGCGCTGGTGCTCGGCCTCACCGTGGTCGCGCTGCAGCTGTCGTCGACGCAGTTCTCACCGCGGCTGTTGCGGATGTTCCTCCGGGACCGCACGAACCAGGTGGTGCTGAGCATCTTCGTCGCGACGTTCACCTACAACACGGCCGGGCTCTACACCGTCGGGGTCGAGTCGGGGCAGCGGGTGGACGTCTACCCGCGGCTCGCGGTGAGCGTCGGACTGATGCTGCTGTTCCTGAGCCTGGTAGCGCTGGTGTTCTTCGTGCACCACCTCGCGCACTCGATCCAGATCGACGAGATCATGGCCGGAGTGGAGCGGAACACGCTGCGGGTGGTGGCGCGCGACCTGCCGCGCGCCGGCGTCGACGGCGAACCGTTGCCCGCCGCACCGATCTGGTCGGTCGAGGTCCCGGCGTACCGGTCCGGCTACGTGCAGACGATGCATCCCGAGGTGCTGCTGCCGGTCGCGGTCGAGCACGACCTGGTGATCGGCGGTACGACGATGGTCGGCGAGTACGTGATCGCCGGCACTCCGCTGCTGCGGATCTGGCGCTCGTCGCCGGAGCAGCCGCCGCCGGAGCCCGGCCTGCTGCTTCCGCAGCTGCGGCACGCGGTCCGGATCGGCTTCGAGCGGACCGCGGAGCAGGACGTCGCCTTCGGGATGCGGCAGCTCGCCGATATCTCGGTGAAGGCGCTGTCCCCGGCGATCAACGACCCGTACACCTCGATCCAGTCGCTGGAGCACATCGGTGTCCTGCTCGCGGCGCTCGCGCCGCAACAGCTGGGCCCGCAGCGGCTGCGGGACGCCAGCGGCACGACCCGGGTCCAGATGCCGGCTCGCGATCTCGCCTACTTCCTGGACCTGGCGACCGGGCAGGCGCGCCGCTACGGCTGCGCCGAGCCACGGGTGGTCCGGGCCCTGCTGCGGATCCTGGACAGTACCGGCCGGTTCTGCCATGACGACGCCGGCCGCGCCCTGGTTGCGCAGCACGTCCGGCTGGTCCGCGAGGCCGCGGAGGCGGCGATCCGCCAGCCGGCCGATCTCGCGCCGGTCCGCGAGCACGCCGACCAGGTGCTCCGCCGGGTCACCGGCTGACTCGTGGCGGCTCCGCCGATGAGTTCTGGCCTGCCCGGCTGTCTTTCTTCTTGACAGCGAGATGCACACCGGCGCAACGGCAAGGAGAGGGTCAGCATGAACACCACCACCGAGCACCAGGCGATCGTGACGCTGCTGGCCCAGGGCCGGCCGGTCTGGTACGTCGCCGCCGTCACGAAGCTGCGGATGGAAGAGGTCAACCTGGTGGGCCGGTCGTACGGCTATCCGGACCACTACAAGCTGCGGCAGGCCCTGTCAGGGCTGACGGGAACCGTGTTGACAGGGCCGACCGCAGCCTGACGCTCAGCTCGATCGCCCTCTCCCTGGTCTCGCAGTCCACTACGTAGGAGCCGCACTGGAACTTCATCTCCCTACTCCTCTGTCGGTGGCTCGGTGCCTTTCGCGCTGTACGTCGGAGTGGTGTGGATTTCTGGCTCGACCAGCACCAGCCCACCGGCGGCGGTGTGGGGTATATGACGATGACGGCGGCGACCGCATATCGATATCGGTATCGCATACCGATCGCGGTATGCGATCAAGCAGCCCCCCGCAGGTAGCAGCGCGTCCGGTGGCGGCACATCGGGTACACCCGAAGGCGGTGACGTTTCCGCGGAAACGTCACCAACTCGCTGAGCGCCACCCACGGAAGTGATCGGAGAGCCGGATTTCTCTATATCGCCGGCGGGACAGGATGTCGAGAGTGGCGGACGGGCTCCGACGTACCCGGTGAAGTCACCCGAGACGGAGAGGAGCCGGAGATGACCGATCTCCAGCAGCAGGTACAGGACACGCTCGACGAGCTGGTCGGTGCGGGAAGCGAGCGCGGCGTGCAGGTCGCCGTGTACCGCGACGGTGAGCAGCTCGTCGACGCGGTCGCCGGCGCGGATGCGACCGGCCGCACGATCACGAACCGGAACCCGGTGCACGCGATGTCCACCGGCAAGGGCGTCGCCGCCACCGTCGTGCACGTGCTCGCCGAACAGGGCGTGCTGTCGTACGACACCCGGATCGCCGAGTACTGGCCCGAGTTCGGCGCGCACGGCAAGGGTGCCGCGACGCTGCGAGACCTGCTGGTGCACACGGTCGGCCTGCCCTACCTCCCCGCAGGTACGACCACAGAGACCATGTGTGACTGGGAGGCGATGTGTACGGCGCTGGCCGCCGCCACACCGGAGTGGGAGCCCGGAACCCAGACCGGGTATCACGCCCAGACCTGGGGCTTCCTGGTCGGCGAGGTGGTCCGCCGCGCGGCCGGCCGGCCGATCTCGCAGGTGCTGCGTGACGACGTTGCCGGCCCGCTCGGCGTCGCCGACGAGCTGTACTTCGGCGTGCCCGCGTCCGCGCTCGACCGGGTGTCCCGGGTCGAGCAGGTGCCCGGGTACGACGAGGTGCTGAGCTTCTTCCCGAGCCCGGTGCCGCCGACCGCCGAGTACTGCAACCGCGCCGACGTACTCTCCTCCGACATCCCGGCCGGTGGCGTGATGACGGCCCGTGCGGTGGCCCGGATGTACGCCGCGCTGCTGTCCGAGGTGGACGGCGTCCGCCTGGTCGGCCCCGGGCGTCTGCGTGAGATCTCCGCGGTCGCGTACGAGGGGCAGGACGTGGTGGCCGGCTTCCCGACCAAGTGGGCCCTGGGCTACGGCATCGGCCGCCCCGGCACCGACCCGACCCCGGAGACCGTGTTCGGGATGCCCGGCGCCGGCGGCAGCGCCGCGTACGCCGACACCGCCACCGGCGTCGCTTTCGCGATCACCACCACCCGCCTGCACGGCGGCACCGCGCCGGCCCTGGCCCGGGTCGGCGACCTCGTGGCCGAGGCGGTCGGGTGACGGCCACCGAGCATTCGCGTCGTTCTGCGGCCGCCCACACAGGGTGAGGCCTGCCAGACCTCAGCTCACCGCCTTCTTCACGAGCGCGGCGATCCTTGCCTCGTCGGCGGCGGTCAACTCCTTCAGCGCGAAGGAGGTCGGCCACATGGCGCCGTCGTCGAGGTTCGCGTCGTCGTTGAACCCGAACGTCGCGTACCTCGAATTGAACTTCTGCGCGCTCTGGAAGAAGCAGACGACCTTGCCGTCCTTGGTATACGCGGGCATCCCGTACCACAGCTTCGGCGTGAGGACTGGGGCGTTGGCTTTGATGACCGCATGCAGCCGCTCACCCATAGCGCGATCCGCTTCCGGCATCTCGGCGATCTTCGCGAGCACCGCGGTTTCCTCGTCCGCCTTGCGCGCTTCCGCCTTCAGCTCCTTGGCGCGCTCCTTCATCGCGGCTCGTTCGTCGGCCGTGAATCCCTCGTACTTCTTGTCAGTCGCGGTGGTGCTCCTGGCGGGCTTCTTCGTGCCCTTCTTTGCAGGTTTCATCTCAGGCATCGCGAATCACCTCTGTGCCATGCTCATCGTGGCTCCATCCGTTCGGCGTAGGCCGCCTTGCCTCTTACACACTAGGTGCGGCTCGATGACCGTGCTTCTCGATTCCTGATCGGTCTGGCCACCTGGTCACCGGCACGGCGGCACCCCGCTTCAGCCTGGACGTGATCAGCGGTCTGCTCGAGGCCGGTCGCCACCGCCACCGGCAGAACATCGGCAGGGGTCGAGGACGGTAGCGTCCGAGGTGTGACTGTCGCGCGTTCGGTGGTGTTGTTCGTGCTCGCCGCGGTGGCCGAGATCGGCGGCGCCTGGCTGGTATGGCAGGGCTGGCGGGAGCATCGCGGGCTGTGGTGGGTTGCGGCCGGAGTGATCGCGCTGGGCGCGTACGGGTTCGTCGCGACGTTCCAGCCGGACCCGAACTTCGGGCGGATCCTGGCGGCGTACGGCGGGGTGTTCGTGGCGGGCTCGCTGGCGTGGGGGGTGGTCGTGGACGGGTTCCGGCCGGACCGGTACGACCTCGCGGGTGCCGTGATCTGCCTGCTCGGTGTCGGGGTGATCATGTACGCGCCACGCGGCTGACATACCTGGTCAGCGCGTCTGATCGCGAAACAGAGCCGGCAGGAAGTTCTCCAGGTTGCCGATCTCCTCGATGTGGTGCCGGGTCCAGGCGGTCAGCTTCTCCGGTGGGAAGGCCCGCCGGCGCGCCACCAGGTTCAGCAGCAGGCGTCCGGCCAGGGTGTCGTCACCGAGACGCATCCTCGACACGTACCGGGCGCCGTCGAAGTCGGCGGCATACAGGTTCTCCAGCCGTACGGCGGAGCTCCCGAGGATCCGCTTGACGATCACGGCACCGCTCTCGCTGACGTCCTCGACGGTCACCCGGATGTCGATCAGGTGGTCCAGGTTCCGGCCGAGCGCCTCGACGATGTGCAGCTCGGTGCCGGGGCCGACGGCGGGACCCGGGCCCGGCCGGACGACCTCGTAGCTGATGTGGTCCAGCGGATGCCAGACCAGGTACCGCGGGTACGTCGTACCGGCGTACCGCATGTTCCCGGGAACGTGGCCGTACCACCAGGCCAGCATCTCTGGCGTGACGCCGGCGAGTGGCGCGTGCTCGATGGTGACGACCACCCGGCTGCCGGAGTGTTTCAGCGAGACCTTGGCGGATTCGGCGCGACGCAACGGCCAGAGCACCGGGCGCGCGGGAATCAGCTCTGTCGGCCTCACTCATCGGCCCGTGCCCCGCGGCCAGGGCGCCAAACACGCGGCACAATCGGGGCGTGACAGCCACGGACCAGGACTGGACCGCCCTCGACGGCGCGCTCGGCGGGACCGTGATCCGCCCGGGATCGCGGGAGTACGACGCCGCCCGCACAGCACAGATCCCGAACTTCCGCGAGATCAGGCCGCTGGCGGTGGTGCGCTGTACGTCGGCCGCCGACGTCGCCGAGGCGCTCGCGTTCGTACGGCGCCGGGCACTCCTGTTCGCGGTCCGCAGCGGTGGCCACTGCTTCGCCGGCCGTTCGTCGACCGAGGGCGTACTGCTCGACGTGTCACCGCTGCGCACTGTCTCGCTGGTGAACGGCCGTGCCCGGATCGGGGCCGGCGCCAAGCTCGGCAGTGTGTACGACGCGCTGTCGGCGCACCGGGTCACGATCCCGGCCGGCTGTGGTCCGACCGTAGGCATCGCCGGTCTGGTGCTCGGTGGTGGGATCGGCATCCTCGGACGGAAGTACGGGCTGACCAGCGACAGCCTCGTGAGTGCCGAGGTGGTGCTCGCGGACGGCCGGGTGGTCGGCTGTGACGCGCAGCACGAGGCCGACCTGTTCTGGGCGCTGCGCGGTGCGGGCCACGGAACCCTGGGCGTGGTCACGTCGCTGGTCCTCAGGACAGTGCCGGCACCGTCGATGACCGCGTTCCACCTGACCTGGGAGTCCGGCCTGGCCGCCACCGTGATCGACGCCTGGCAGCGCTGGTCGCCGGACACGCCGGACGAGATCGCGGCCAGCCTGCTGGTCAGCGTGACAGGTGACCGGGAGCCGGTCATCAGCCTGTTCGGCGCGATGGCGGGTCCCGAGGCCGATTGCCAGGACGTGCTGGCGACCGTGGTCCGCGCGGTCGGGACCGCGCCGGCGTCGGCGTCGTACCGCTATGGGTCGCACCGCGAGACGAAGCGGCTGCTCACCCAGATCGACGTACACGGTGTCGGTGAAGAATCCGTTGCCGGGAGCAACGTGCACTCGGTGAGCCGGTCGGAGTACTTCGGCGGTCCGCTGCCCGGCGAGGCCGTCACCGCGCTGGTCCGGCAGCTCGCGGACGGCCGGCGGCCGGGCGAGGACCGCGAGCTCGACTTCTCGCCGCTGGGCGGCGCGTACGGCCGGGTCGCGCCGGACGCGACCGCGTTCGTGCACCGGTCCGACCGGTTCCTGCTCAAGCAGGCGGTCGCGGTATCCGCCGATGCGCCGGCGGGTGAGCGGGAGGCGGCGCGTAACTGGCTCAAGCGGTCCTGGGAGCTCGTCCACCCGTACGGCACCGGGCGCGCGTACCAGAACTTCCCCGACCCGGACCTCCGAGACTCTGCCAGGGCGTACTTCGGCTCGAACCTGGAACGGCTGCGCCGGGTCAAGCATGCGTATGACCCGGACGGCCTCCTTCGCGACCTCGGCTGACGCGGGTCCCAGCCGATGCGACCGGACCCGCATGCAGCCGCCCGATGGTCACGCTTCCGTCGTTGCCTCCGGCACCGGGGCGTCCAGGAACGGCGGCACCATCGCCAGCAGCAGGTCGACATTGGTCATCAGCGTCGAGTGCGCGGTGCCGGGCAGGATCGCGAGCTGCGACCTCGGCATCCCCATCTCGCCGATCACCCCGCCGCCGAGCAGCCGGAACATCTCGACGATGTGCTCGGGCTGGACGATGTCGGAGTCGCCCAGGATGAGCAGCGCCGGTGCCTGCAGCGAGGCGACCTGCTCGGCGGTGAGCTCCGGGATCTCCATCTGGCTGTTCTTGCGCACCAGCGTCGCCCAGTCGTCCTTGTTCGGCGCTACCCGGAGGTACTCCTGCTCCCACGGGCTACCGGCGAGCATCTCGGGTGTGGTCTGCGAGACACCCTCGAGCAGACCGGGGTGGAGTCCGGCATGGCTGTAGCTGACCGTCGCAAGCACGACCTTGCGGACCAGGTCCGGCCGCTCGATGCCGAGGTGTAGCGCGATCCCCGCACCCATGCTGTAGCCCAGGAAGTCGGCTTGCGCGACGCCGAGCTGCGCCAGCAGGGCCGCGGTGTCGTCGATCATCTGCCGCACCGACAACGGGCGGTCGATGTCGGCGGTGTGGCCGTGCGCCTGCTGCTCGATCGAGATGACCCGCCGCCCGGCCGACAGGCCCGGCAGCAGTGGTCCGAACGACGAACCGGTGGCGGACAATGCGCCGTGCAGCAGTACCAGTGGCACGCCGTCGCCCGAGCCGTGCACCTCGTAGTACATGTTCAGGCCGTTGACGTCGGCGTACGCGCCCTTGCCGCCAGGTATTTCCTCGCTCATCGATACCCCAAACTGGTTGGCGTTCCGGTTCCGACCACCCTAGGGGTTCATCGCGAATCGCTTCGGCTGTGGCTTTACCTCAGAGGTCATCGACCGGATGCGCGTCCACCGGGAGGCTCAGCGATCGTGGTCGCCGGCTTCGCCGCCCTGCAGGTCAGGGCGTCCTGAACGATCCCGGGCTAGGGCTCGAGACCGTGGTCGCGCAGCCAGGGCTCCGGGTCGACCGGGTCACCGCCACCGGGCAGCACCTCGAAGTGCAGGTGCGGTCCGGTGGTGTTGCCGGTCATTCCGACCGAGCCGACCTGCTCGCCGGCAGACACGCTGTCGCCGACCGACACGGTGAACTCGGACATGTGGCAGTACGTCGTCTCGGTGCCGTCCCCGTGCCGGATGATCACCTGCCGGCCGTACGCGCCGTCGTACGACGCGGAGACGACCTCGCCCGGCAGCACGGCACCGACGCGAGTGCCCATCGGCGCGGCGAAGTCGAGACCGGTGTGGTCCGCGGCCCAGCGGCTGCCGCCCTGCCCGAACCGCGCGGTGAGGTGGTAGCCGGAGACCGGCAGCTTTGCGCCGTCCGACGACGTACCGGAGCCGCCGACCGGGCCGGACTCCTCGGCCGCCTTCGCGGCCTTCTGAGCGGCGGCGGCCTTCTTGGCCGCGGCGGCCTTCTTCGCGGCAGCGAGTGCCTTGGCGCGCCGCATGGTCTGCGCCCGCTGAGCGTCGAGCTTGGCCTTCCGGGCGGCGGCCTGCTTGGCGGCGAGTGCCTGCCGGGCCTGCGCCTGGGCCAGTGTCGCCCGGCGCGAGTCGCGGGACACCTGGAGCTGGCGGTTGACCCGGGCGGTGTTGATGGCCGACAGCTGTGCGTCGCTCAGCGTCGCGGGCTCCGTCGACTGCGCGGCGGAGCCGGTGACCGTGACGGCACTGGTCGCGGCCGCTACGACCGCGGCCAGACCGACCAGCTGGCGGCGGCCTGCGGGCGTACGCGGCGCGGCGCGGCGGGCCACCGACTGGCGGGACACGCCAAGCCTTCGGGCGAGCTCATGTCGCGTCACGCGTCGGGGCGCGGGACCGTGGGGCAACACAGGAGGGGCCTTTCACAACGAGGGGCACAACGAGGGGCAAACAGAACCCCCGGGGTTGTCCCAGGGGGCCAATCGACCATAACGAGCGGTCACGGGCATCCCAAACGCCCGCCGGCCGGGGAAAGCGAAAATTCGTCACGATCTGTGAAGCAACGTGGTCAGGTCGTATCGTCCGCTGGGGGCTCCACGCCCAAACTGTGATCTGCGCCTCGCGGCCGGCTATGTGACGTAGATCATCCGTCCGGGCGATCTGAGCGATGATGACGGGGTGACTGTGCCGGTGGGGGAGGTACTCGCCGAGGGGCGTGCGGCACTCCGGACCGGGGATGCGGCCAGGG
>Ga0209382_10012984_pt1 | contig 10246 bp, 10 predicted proteins | sample SoiMetdeltSBSDD5_FD_187599 | JGI IMG/M metagenome (GOLD analysis project Ga0209382, IMG submission 187599) | Bulk soil microbial communities from a Populus tree surrounding site in Tennessee, USA - Soil MetaG P. deltoides SBSDD5 (SPAdes) (version 2) | ecosystem: Environmental > Terrestrial >...
GCCTGGCGAAGGGCCGCTAATACTCAATCTCACGGAAACGCATGAGCACCTGCTCCGCCTCCTGGGCCAACCCTACAAGGCGTTTTATTCATGAACAGACGAGAGGCGATGCGGAATGTCGGATAAAACACCGAAGAACACGTCGGGCGGCTCGCGCCATCGTCTCGCGCTCACCGAGCTGTTCCCGTACGCGCCGCTGGACTTGCACTGCCGCACACGAGCCTTGGAGCCGTATGAGGCGCCCAACCGCTTCGGCAACCACGCCGACGAATGGATAGACCGCGATGGTCATCCCCCAGTGCACTGGTAGATGGTCCGTGAGAGGCAATCGGTTTAGCTGTGCTAGACCATCGTCTCGAAATGGCTCTAGCTCCTTAGGTACTGTTACCCAAATCTTGAGCAGGATCGAAATGGCCTTTTCCCGATTGCCCCGCTCGGTGGTTCCCCCAACTGAGAGCTGATCCCGCAGCAGATCCTGAAGGGCTGTTTGAATTTCCTCCCGCTTATGTCCCATGAAGAGGAGTGATGTTGTCCGCTCGAGCTAGCCAAGCTGAATGCGCTGACTGAAGCCGATCTGGATCTGCCCGCTCATTTAGCTCTCCGCGTGATACGAATGAGAGGGACGATCACCTCCTCGACTGTGATCCCGCCATGGGCAACGATTCGTTCTCCCTCGCGGATGAAGGCGGCTGGGTCAGGGGCGAGCAGTGGCAGATAGTCTTCGGGTAACCCCAGTGGGGGCCATTCGATGGCGTCCGAAAAGCGTGTTTTGACGCCGGCTCTCAGCATGCGGTTGGGATAGACTCTCACGCGTTCTCCTCTCAGGTCTGCCACGGAGCCTTCGGCAGGACGCCCAATCCCCATGGCCTCGATATTCCCATGGTCGGAAGTCAGGAAGACTTCGAAGCGATGCTCAAGAAGCCAATCGAGGACTGCAGCCATAAACCCCTCTGCTGCCCACTGACGTACCTGATTGTGCATCCCAGCGGTGCCGAGTTGCATGCCATGCATGATCTTGTCGACGGTGTCAACGACAAGCCCCACAATCCGCACCCGTGGATGCGACAAAACCTCTTCGACTACAGAGAGACTCGCTTGCTCGCCAAGTCCCTTCCTGTACGCCACCTCGGTCTGGGTTAAACCCTTCCCGGTCCAGAATTGGCTCCAGAGCATGGCTTCTTTGTCGGTCGTGTGGATACTGCTTGGATAGTAAATCGGAGGTTTCCCAGTGAACACCGCCTGACGCGAGACCGAGGTAATCGTGGGAATCCAAGCGAAGACCGCCTCCTCCTGAAACCTCACCTGCGGCTGGTGTTGTTCGAGCACTTTGCGCAGTACAACCCATTGGTCCAGCGCCAGGCCATCGAGCAGCAGAAGAGCAAGCTTTTTCTCTGCTCTGCCTTCGGCAGGCTCAAGCATGGAAGCCAGATAGCGCGGGACATGATGTAGCATCACTGGAGGAGAGGACGGCAGGTTATGAAGGCTACCATATCGTTTGTCAACCCATGTGAGAAACCATGTGTCGACTTGCTCTCGAAGCGCCCTCAAACGCGCTTCGAACGCCTGCTGTGCTGACTGATAGGTCTCGTTCCACAGGACGATGAGCTCAGCCCAGCGCTGCGCGAAAGCGAGCCAGACATGATGCCTCGCGTCACTGTCCGGGATTGAGGAGGCGACGGCTGTAACTAATCCCTCCAGGCGCCGCATCTGATCAGCTTGTGGATCGCTGTGGATGCCCAGGCGCACCCATGGATGCACCAGCACGTCAGCCTGCAGATGGGGGACCAGCCGCAGCAGGCCGTCCAGGAAGAGATTATCGACATAGATCCGCACGTCATCGTGATCAAAAGGCAACACTGCAGGACCAAGATAAGCCAATGTGTAGATCTCTTCCGCCTCATGGATTCCTTGAGTGCGACTGGCCGCGAGGCGGTCGAGAAAGATCGGCCAACGCTCTTGCAGGAAGGCAAAGAAGACCTGCCGGTCCTGAACGACGCTCTCTAAGGGCCAATCCACGAATGCTCTGTTTCGGCGCACGACATCGATGAAGCGTTCATCCAGGAGAGGAGGGATGTGCTGCCCTTGGTAATGTCGACGCAACAGACAGCGCAGGAGATCAGACGACTGCTGCATAAGCTGGGGCGTAATCTCAAACAAGTGCTGGAGGATGAAATCCTTGGTCGCATTATCACCCAGCTTCCCCGAATTGTGCCGCCGCTGAGCACGGTAGAGCGCGTCGAGGTCGCCGCGGTCCAACTCTGCCACCACCGGATAGCTGAGATTGGGAAACAGCTCACTTAAATTGAACGCCAGCCTTCGCCCCACGTGCAATAGATCATAGGGCATCTCGCGCCACGTCTGGATAGAAATTCGGAGGGCAACCACCAGCGCGGCGGATTTACCACGATCCGAACATGACCGGTATTTCGATTCATAGACATAACGAAACTCAATGGGATCATCGAACGTGATGAGGTCAAAACCGCGTTCGTGCAGGCCAGCAACAACACTCTCCTCGGTGAGTAGGCTATCAGGGTCGGCAACGAGCGTGAGTCGTGCAACTTCTGGAGGGAACTCTCGGAGAATCTGGTCACGCCAGGTTCCAGCCATCAGCGATGCATCATGTGGCATGATCAGCCCTCATCACTGACGACTCTCAAGACCATGAGCGGTACCAATTCGGGCATCACGTCGGTCTGTCGCTCGATTTGCTCTCGCCAGGCTCGTTCCTCTCGCTCGAGTAGGGCGAGCCGATGAGCGCGTACCGTAGGAAGGCCAATCCGGTCGAGAGCATGTCGACGGGCCTCAAATGCGTATGCTCCCTTCTCCCGCTCCCGAGCAAGATGGGCTCGATGGAGCCGAACAAGCTCCTCATACTCGGACTTTCCCTGAACCTCTGCCGCCTCATGTTGACGGTCAAAGGCCGCTAATGCCTCTGAACCGCTTAGATATCCTTGTACCTCGGGAGCGTCAGAGAGCATGAAATCCCAGATGCGTCGGGCTGTCGGTAGCAGGATACGTCCGTCATCATGGAGGAACAGCGGCGTCACCCGCTGCTGAATCCAGCTCTCAGCCCGCAAGGTGTCATGGAAGACGTTATCCACGTTGGACAGACGAAAGAAGACCTCATCGGCAGTCTTGTCGTCCTTGAATGCGGGGGGCTCATAGGGCTGGATAAAGTAGAGATAGAAATCACGCGGCGGCTGGGCCGTTGAGCGCTCGCGCGGCGTCCCGAAGAACATATAGCCCCGACGGGAGGCTTTACGTTCACGCCACTCGAGTTCGTCTTCCCAGGCGAGATGCGTCCCAGGGTAGTATTGATCCGAGCGCTCCAGGATCCGCACCAGCGCATTGAAGTAGGCCAGATCCAGTGGATTCGGATCGAGGCTCTCAGCGCGCTTGTCGATCAGGGCATCGTAGTCGGTGTCCTTCTTCAGATCCAGATAGTACTGCTCCGTATCGGCGGCTTTCGAGATGAACTGACCGTTGACCGTACGGCTGATTTCGCGCAAGACCGTTTGCACCAACGTCAGTAAGTCTTCGGCAGGAGTACCGCCTAGATCCTCCACACCAGGTTGGTAGAGACAGAGAGAGTCCCGTAGCTCCTGGGCCGTCAGCCCCACAGGGGTTTCGATGTCTCCGGTGGTGAGGCGGTGAACGGAGAGGGCATGGATGATCCTGACCGCCATTGGCTTGTAGGCAGGCCGCGAGAAGGCCTGCTCGATGCGTGACTCCAGGATGTCGCTGACGCGGATGACCTCTCGGATGTCCGGCACGGCACGGAAGGCGGTGTTTTCATGGAGCACATTCCAGTAGCTGTCGTAGGCGATGAGACCGGTTGTATCCTCTGGAACCGCCTCGTTGAGGAGCTTTCGCATCGTCGAGGACAGGGTCTTGAGGACTTCCCGCTTCTCGACCACGGTCACCCGCTCAAACACGTCGATGTAGTCGGGATGCACGGGGAAGAGGCGGACAAACTCGTCCATGCGTTCGTTCAGGTCGCTATAGAATTTGGCCAGGGGCGTCAGGTGCTCTCTGACCCAGGCCTGTTGTTCGGCGGTTTTCTTGAGGAGGCGCTCGGCCACCACGAACTTCACGTCCCGCCGTGCGATGAGCACCTGCTCGAACCGGTCCTTGACACGGCGCAGGCTGTCGGCGGCGAATTGGAAGCGCGGGCTGTCGAAGATGGCCTCCTGCACGCCGGCCATAAGTCGGAAGCGTAGATCCTTGCAGATCTCACCCATTTCGCGCAGGAAGTTGAGGTCGAGAATCAGCTCATGATCTCTACGAGTACGGAGGTAGTCTAGGAGCTCATCCACCACCAGGAGCAGGCCGTGGTCGGGATACTGCTCGTGGAAGCTCGCCATCATCTCCTCAAAGGCGCCCTTATGGTTTGGAGATCTTGTCGCGTGACGGGAAGCGATAGGCGATGCCCCACGCCGACAGGGCCTCTTCCAGTTGCGAGCAGACGAATTCCCGAAAATCCATGGTGGTGGACCCGAGCTCCGTGCGCACGACCTTGAATTGCCCGGCAACGGGGCTAGCGCTCTTCGCGACGCGGGAACTGTGGAGTGCAGCGGCCAAGTCTGCGTGTTCGACGATCCCTTAGATGACAGCCATGAGGTGCGATTTGCCGGTGCCGTAATTCCCCACGATGAGCAGGCCCTTGTTGTCGGCGGGCCGCTCGAATTGCAGTTGTGGAAACACCACCGCCGTCAGCTTCTCAGCCATCTCCTCCGAAATCACATAGGTGGCGACCAACTCCTTGGCTGCGCGTAAATCCTCGGCATCGCGCAGCTGGATGACGGTCTCGATGGGGTCAAACTGCACCAGGTCCCGATATTTCATGGTACGGTCCTCTCAGTATCCTTCCTGGACGATGGTCTTCAGGCGGGTACAGGCGGACTCACGACCAGGAGGTCAGCGGCAGGATAGCGACGGTATTCCGGATAATCGGGCGCGTCATAAGTCAGGTAGCCGTGTGCAATCGTGCCATTCCAGGCAGCCACCACGGTTCTGCGTCGTGACAACCCCTGGAGGCAGCGCAGCGGGTCCTGCTTGAGTGAGACATCGAAGAGCACTTCGGTGTTGTCGAGCAGGACCACTTGTGCATCGTTCTTGCTAACGATGTCGCTCAGCACTCGAGATGCCTGCAACGTTCATTGCCGCTCGGTGAAGTCCAGTAGTCCTCGGCTCAGTTCGAGGTTCACCTTGATGCAGGAGCATCCGGTCCGCTGTGCCACTTCCTGAAGCACTTTCGTCTTCCCCGTGCCAGACGAGGCCACCAGCAGGATCAGTTGGTGATACAGCATGGCGGCGTGATCGATCTGACGCATGACCTGTTCAGCTAGCGGCTCGGCCTGCATAACCTCGGTCCTCGCTCAGTGGCCTGACGGGTCCACCTGCCAGCCAGCGGTCAAGGGCCTCACGACGATAACGTCACTGCCACCTAACCTTCTGCGAGGGTATCTTACCCTCCTGGGCAAGCTTGTAGAGCGAGGATCGGGAGATTCGCAGGGACACTATGACTTCCTCAGAAGCGTGCGGCTCGGAAGACTTGCGAAAAATCCCAGCAAAGCATATCCCCCCATCACGGGTGTTGATGTTGACCAGGTCCACGATCGTGGCTATTTCGCCTGCACAAGCGCGGCGGGCCTACCGGCAGCACATCTCTCCCAGTCCTGCTCGCCTTTGATCATTTCCACAGCTGTGCCGATGCCAGTCGGGCGCCTTCCGCCATGGCCCGTAGTTTGGCCCAGACGATCTCCGGCTCCACCTGGTAATTCGAGCGGGCAAAGGTGCCAAAGCCGCAATCGCTACCGGCGATGACGTTTTCCTTGCCCACCAGCTTGGCATAGCGCACAATGCGTTGTGCTACTAACTCCGGATGTTCGATGAAGTTGGTGGTGGAATCCAGTACGCCGGGGATGATGATCTTGCCGTCCGGCAGCTTCACCTCCTGGAACACCGTCCACTCGTGTTCGTGGCGGGGGTTGGCGCCTTCAAAGGAAACGGCCTGGGGCCATGCCTTGAGCACGATGCTGATGATCTCCTTGAGTGGAATGTCGCGGTGGTGTGGCCCTTCATAGTTGCCCCAGCACAGATGCATCCGCAAACGCTCGGGGGAGATATCCCGCAACGCGTGGTTGAGTGCTTCTACATTGGCCTCGGCGATCTTCAGGAAGTCTGGCGTACTGAGATCAGGAAAGGCTAAATGGCGCCCCATGCCGAGGTCTGGGCAGTCTACTTGGAGCACGAATCCGGCTTGGACGATGGCATCGTACTCTTCCTTCATGATGTCGGATAGGTGGGCCAGATAGGCGTCACGGCTGGGATAGTAGTCGTTGCGCAGAAAGTGGGCGATCACACCTGGGGAAGCGGCGGTCATGAAGGCCTCTTGCGGGTGGACGGCGGACAACGCCGCTTGGAAATTGGCGATATCCTTCTGGACGGCGCCGCGATCCTTCCAGGCGATGGGGCCGTTGCAGGCCGGGCGTGATCCGGTGGCGCGAGTATAGCGCGCCGCTGCCTCCGGAAAATCAGCCCAATCGGCCCTGACGGGCACCGAACTCTGGCCCTCGAAGCCGGTGAGGCGGTGCTTGACGTAGGTCGAGTAGCCCACCTTGCCCTGCTCGCCATCGCTGACGATATCCACGCCGGCCTCGACTTGTTTCTGCACGATCTCGGCGACGGCTCGGCGCACACGGGCCTCAAAAGCCTCAGGATCGGGAGTGCCCCCGGCATCCATGGCCTCCAGGGTGGCAGTCAGGTCCGTGGGACGGGGCAGGCTTCCAGTATGCGTGGTGAGTATCCGTTCGGTACTGTGCTTCATGGGCGTTTCTCCTTCCAGGCGTCTGGGTTATCACCGCGGTAAGGATCTGAGGCTACGTTGGTCTATATGACAGTAGTGGAGCGACGTACCGTTCCCATAATGTCGTCTGGGTCGGGGCAGCTACCGAGGCCATCTTAACAGCCGTCTAACCTGCCGTCGTCTGGCTTGGCATACATAACGTAAAATTGTAACCGAGACCGAAGCCCGTGAGAAGAGTTTCTAGGAGCAGTAGCGTTTCAGATCAAGGCACCGCCGGTCAGAACAGGAGCATTGGTGGAAAGCACCGACCATGTTAAGATCACTCGCACGAGGTGCGGTCGAGCCCATACGCGCGGCGCGGAGCCCCAGATATCAACCTTTGGTGGAGGAATCGAGGTCAAATGCGTAGCTTCGACAGCTTGGGCAAAAAGAAAGTCGTGATCGGCATGGTCCACCTGCTCCCATTACCGGGCACGCCGTTTTATCAAGAAGGTCTGCTGGAACAGACGCTCGACAAGGCGGTGGCCGACGCCACGGCTCTCTACCAGGGCGGCGCCGACGGCTGCTTGATCCAAACTGTTGACCGCGTCTATCCTGCCGGCGATGAAGCCGACTACGCGCGCGTGGCGGCCATGGCCATTGTTGCCAAGGCCGTGGCCGATGCCACCGGCCCCGAGTTTCAGATCGGTGTCCAGATCATGCTCAATGCGCTCAAAGCCTCCTTGGCGGTGGCGAAAGTGTGTGACGGGTCCTTCTTGCGCTGCACGGCTCTGGTCGGTGCGACAGTCAGCGCGGCCGGCATGATCGAGGCTCATCCGCATGATTTTCTCGCCTACCGGGCCCACATTGGGGCACAGCAGGTTAAACTGATCGCCGAGGTGAATAGCCGACATTTCCGTTGGCTGGGCGATCAATCCACAGCCGACATCGCCCGCATGGCCGCACGTGTGGGCGCCGACGCGGTGGAGGTGGCGCATCCGGATGAGGCGACCAACGCTCGTTTGGTGCGCGACATTAAACAGAGCTTACCGCATCTGCCGGTGTTTCTGGGCGGCCACACAACGCACGACAATGTCGCCCGCCGCCTCGCCGAGGCCGATGGCGTGTTTGTGGGAGCCTGTCTGAAAACAGAGCGCTGGGATGGCCGGGTGGATGTCGACCGCGTGCGCGCTTATGTCGATCTGGTGGCGCGCTTAGGTTGACCACGGCGGCTCAGGCACACAGGGTCGCACCCGCATCCGACGACTGGACCAATACCAGTCGCAGTCCTTTGACGCCTAACGAGCACCAATCGCAGTCCTGGCATTGGCGATCAGCCGTCCACGCTGGAGGCCTCGTGCGGCCTCAACACTGCCTTACCTGTTCCGCACGCGGTTCTCGCCGTTAGCACCAGCCTGGGAAGATCTCGGCTAGCCCCTGGGTGATGAATTCTACGGCAATAGACGCGATCAGCAGGCCCATGATCTGGGTGAAGATGCGCATGCCGGTGCGCCCAACTCGTGAGGCAATGCCCAGCGCCAGTCTAAAAACCACCAGCGTGCTCAGCGCTATGGCGACGATGACGGTACAGATGAGCAGTTGATGGAGCAACGAAGCGCTCATATGGGCATAGGTGATGACCGTGCTAATCGCCCCCGGCCCCGCCAGGATGGGAATCGCGAGTGGAACGACGGCGACGCCATCGTCGGCCGTGGTGTCTTGACAGTGTTCCAGTTTCTCCTCTGCCCCGCGCTCAGGCGTGTGCATCATGGCGAGGGCTGTGACCAAGATCAGCAGGCCCCCGGCGACGCGGAAGGATGGAATGGTGATGCCGAAAGCGAGGAGCAGTGCCTGGCCGACGAGCACCGACCTGATGAGGATGATGCCCATGGCAGCGGAGGCCACCGACCCGATGTGACGACGTGCGGCCGGGCGGCTCTCCGTCAGGCTCAAGAAAAAGGGAACCGCTCCAAGTGGATTGACGAGTGCCCACAAAGCTACCAGTAACTTGCCGTATTCTGGCCAATCGAGCATAAGGATTCTGAGTCCCCTTCTCTCCCGCGGCATCAGCGTGGCAATTCGGCTCTCGAGGCGAGGGGATTATAACGAGAATTCTCGAACCCATCGTATTTCATCACCGTCATCATGCCGGCAGCCTGATGGTAGAGAATATGGCAGTGCAGCATCCAATAGCCTGGATAGGAAGCGTCGAACTGGACCTTCAGCGTCTGGCGTGGTGCGACCAGCACCGTATCTCGCCGGGCGCCAGCGAGTGGCGTGCCGTCGATCTCGGTGACCTGAACGACATGGCCATGCAGTTGCATGGGATGCGACATCCCCGTCTCATTGGTGAAGACGAGCTCCACACGCTCCCCCTTGTTGACCTGCAGCGGTGTCATGTCTGGCCAGGTCTGGCCATTAATCGCCCAGACATATTTCGCCATGTCGCCATTGAGGGCGACTTGGAGGGTGCGATCCACAGGTTTGGCGTGCAAGGGCTGGGTGGATCGCAACCGTAACTCCTGCGCGTTGGTCAGCGCGCCTGCGACAGTATCTGCCTGCTGACTCAATGTGGGAATCACGGCCTTGGGGGTGGCCAGCACGAGCCCGGTCCGCAGGTTGGTGACCTCACCCTGGGCCAGAATCGGATATGCCCCCTCGCCGGCAGGGATAGTCAGGCGCAAGTCGAGGCGTTGCGCGATGGCCAATTCAAAGCGTCGGCCGGCCAGCGGCACGATGTCTTCGCCGTCGACGGCGATGGCTTGGGCATCGAGGGCCCCGGTGTCGATGAAGAAATTGGTCGCGCTGCCGGCGGCGATCAGGCGCAGGCGGATGGCCTGTCCGGGGTGGATGCGCACGACTTCGGGATCGTCGAGGCTACGGCGATTGGTCAGCAAGGCATCGTACCTGACATCGGTCAAGTCCATCTTGGTCATGCCAGACGCCCCTCCGCCCATCGCCATCCCGGACATGGGCTGGCCGCTGCCGCTCCCCAGCTTCATCGCTCCGCCGGGTTCCGTGGTCGGCGGGCTACTCTGCAGCTCAGTCAGAATATCCATGGGGTCCCGAACGGTGAAGTCGTTGAGCAGCATGACGACGTCCTGTTCCTGGTCCTGTGGTCCAGGGACATCCTTAAACACGAGTGGGGCGGTCATCATGCCTTGTTCTTGCAGTCCGAAGTGCGAATGCATCCAATAGGTTCCTGCCTGCACGATGGGGAAATCGTAGCGGCGCTCCTCCCCTGGTTTAATGGGGGGTTACGTCACATAGGGCACACCATCCTGGCCATTGGGTAAGATGACGCCGTGCCAATGAAGGCTCAGGGGCTCCTTGGTCTGATTCTGGACTACCACCTTAAACCGCTATCCCTTGGTGCCGAGATAGCCGACCGTGCCGTTCGCCTGCCGGCTGGTATAGGCTTTGCCCTTTTTGCTGTTGACCACGATGTCGCCTTCG
>Ga0209382_10012986_pt1 | contig 10245 bp, 4 predicted proteins | sample SoiMetdeltSBSDD5_FD_187599 | JGI IMG/M metagenome (GOLD analysis project Ga0209382, IMG submission 187599) | Bulk soil microbial communities from a Populus tree surrounding site in Tennessee, USA - Soil MetaG P. deltoides SBSDD5 (SPAdes) (version 2) | ecosystem: Environmental > Terrestrial >...
AGTGGCAGCCCACCGCACAGCACTTCCCGGGGCCGGTCCGCGAGCTCAAGTACGTGCTCCGGGCCTATGACGCGAAGGGGAACTTCGACGAGACCGGCGCTAAGCCTCTCTGGATGGTGCACCGGGCGGCCGGCGCGCCCGAGGCAGCGGTCGAAGTAGCATCGCAGTCCACCGAGCGAGCCGCTTACGCAGAGCAGTTTGAAGAGTCCGGCGACCCTCAGGAGCCCGCGCCTGGGGATACGACCGATGGCGCCGACGCGCCGGTAACCGCCGAGCCGGCGGGAACGACCGATCCGGCCGCGGCGGAACAGGTTGGCGACCAGCCGGGCAGCGCCGGGCAGGACTCTGAGCTGCTGGCGGCGTACGGCGAGAACGATCTCGCGATTCGCAACATCCAGCTCGGCAGCGGCACGATCAAGGTGCGCGGCAGCGGCGTGCCGGTCGGGCACGAGGTATGGGTGGCCGGCAGGCCGGTACCGGTCGACGCGCAGGGCAACTTCGTCGCGGAGGAGATCCTGCCCTCGGGTGCGCAGACCGTCGAAGTCGCGATGCTGGACGAGGGCGGCAACGGCACCCTCTTTCTGCGCGACCTCGAGCTCAAGCGCAACGACTGGTTCTACGTCGGTCTCGCGGACCTCACGATGTCCGAGAACCGGATCAACGGGCCCGCCGAGCTGCTGCAGGGTGCGAACGCGCCGCAGGATCTCGACTCCTCCGTGGACGGCCGCTTGGCCTTCTATGCGAGTGGCAAGTTCAGCGAGCACTGGCGGCTGACCGCGAGCGCCGATACGCAGGAGGGGCCGCTGGATGATCTGTTCAGCAACTTCCTCGACAAGTCGCCCGACTCGCTCTTCCGACGCATCGATCCGGACTATCACTACCCGACGTTCGGCGACGACGGCGTGGTCGAGGAGATGGCGCCCACGATGGGCAAGTTCTACGTCAAGCTGAGCGAAGGCGAGAACCACGGTCTGTGGGGCAACTTCAAGGTCGGCTACATGCAGAACGAGCTCGCCCAGGTCGACCGCGGGCTGTACGGCGCCAACGCGCACTACGAGTCCGACGACACTACGAGCTTCGGCGAAAATCGTTATGGCTTCGACGGGTTCGCCGCCCAGCCCGGCACCGTCGCGAGCTTCGAGGAGTTCCGCGGCACCGGCGGCTCGCTCTACTTCCTGCAACGCCAGGACATCCTGCCGGGCTCCGAGAGCGCCCGCATCGAGCTGCGCGACAAGGACTCGCGCATCGTCACGGGCGTCGTGAACCTGCGACCGGCCCTGGACTACGACATTGACTACCTGCAGGGGCGTGTGCTGCTCGCCGAGCCGCTCTCCGCGACCGTCGACGACAGCCTCCTGATTCGTAGCGGCGGCGTGAGCGGCGACGAGGCGTTCCTGGTCGTGCGCTACGAATACACCCCCGGCTTCGACGACACCGATGCCATGGCCGCCGGTGGGCAGGGACACGTCTGGGTGAACGAGCACGTCCGGCTCGGCCTGACCGGCAGCAACAACGACGAGAGCGGCGAGGACTCGAGCCTGCAGGCGGCGGACGTGACGTTGCGCATGAGCGCCGAGTCCTGGATCAAGCTGCAGGGCGGGCGCAGCGAGGGCCTGGTTTCGAACGCCATGCGCTCGGACGACGGTGGCTTCGGGTTCTACGGCTACGACGATCTCGGCTTCACGGACGCGAGCGCCGACGCCTACCGCGCGGACCTGAGCGTGGGGCTCGGAGACGTCTTTGCGAACGGCCGTGGTCGGGTGACACTCTATTCGCAGACGATGGGCGAGGGCTATTCAGCGCCCGGGCTCGCGACGCTCACGGACACCGAGCACGTCGGCGGTACCTTCGAGATGCCGATCACCGATCGGCTCGAGGTCAAGGCCAAGAGCGACCAGCGTATCCAGAAGCAGGGGCTGGAAACGAGCGCGCAGGAGATCGACGTCGGATTCCAGCTGACCCATGCCTGGAGCGTGAGCACGGGGCTCCGCAACGATCTGCGCGAGGACCACTCGCCGGTTGTCCCACTCACGCAGGAGCAGGGCGAGCGCACCGACGGCGTCGCCCAGGTCGCCTACGATTCGGGCGCGTCCTGGCGGGTCTACGGTTTCGTGCAGGACACGCTGTCGAAGGACGGCGACCGCGAGGACAACGGCCGGATCGGAACGGGCGGCTCGTACCGCTTCACCGACCGCTTCCGGCTCGACGCGGAAGTCTCCGACGGTGACCTGGGGCCAGGCGGACGGGTCGGCACCAACTATCTGCTGACGGAGCGCACCAACCTGTACCTGAACTACGGGCTCGAGAACGAGCGTGCCGACAACGGCCTCTACGCGCGGCGTGCGAACCTTGTGTCGGGCGTCAAGCGGCGGCTGTCGGACGCGAGCAGCGTGTATCTCGAGGAGCGCTACCAGGACTCCGACTCGCTCGGCGGACTCACCCACGCCACGGGCATCAACCTGGTCGCGGCCGACCGCTGGAACCTGGGCGCCAACGCCGATTTCGGCACGCTCACGGACTCGCAAACCGGTGCCGAGACCGACCGCAAGGCGGGCGGCGTGCGGGTGGGATACGGTTATGACTCGATCCAGGTGTCGAGCGCGATCGAGTACCGCATGGACGAAACCGAGCAGCTCGACACCAGCATTACCGAGCGCACCACCTGGTTGTACCGGAACAACCTCAAGTACCAGCTCAATGATGATTGGCGGGTGATCGGGAAGCTCAACCACGCGGTGAGCGACAGCACCCAGGGCGACTTCTTCGACGGCGGGTACACCGAGGCGGTGATCGGTTATGCCTACCGGCCGGTGAGCAACGACCGGCTCAACGCGCTGGCGAAGTACACCTACTTCTTCAACGTGCCGACTGCGGACCAGATCTCGCCGCAGCAGACCGCGGCCGAATTCATCCAGAAGAGTCACATCGCGTCCGTCGACGTGAACTACGACCTCACCGCAGCGTGGTCGATAGGCGGCAAGTACGCCTACCGCCTGGGTGAGATCAGCCTGGACCGGGAAGATCCGGAGTACTTCGACAACTCGGCCCAGCTCCTGATCCTGAGGACCGACCTGCGGATCCGGGAGGTCTGGGAGGGGCTGGTCGAGGCGCGGACGCTCGACCTGCCCGATGTCGACCAGACCCGAAGCGGCGCCCTGGTGGCCGTCTACCGCTACCTTGGCGAACACTTCAAGGTCGGTGCCGGCTACAACTTCACCGACTTCTCAGACGACCTCACGGACCTGAGCTACGACCAGCAGGGATTCTTTATCAACCTGATAGGGAGCATGTGAGGGTCATGTCCGATCGCATGAGCGCTCGGTCCGATTAGCCAAGGGCTTACCGGCCTGAGTGGTCACGGGATCGTCTTGCTGACGACCTCCGAGAGCCGGCTCTCGATTCCCGCAGTCGAAACGGCGCGCACGCCGAAATACCAGGTTGCCGGCGCCAGGTCTTCGACGACGGCGGACGTTACCGCTTCGCCTCGCACATCGAGGCGTCCGTTCAATTGATCGCGCCGCGTGCCGTATTCGATGACGTAGCCCCTGAGGTTCGTCAGCCGGCTTCCGTCCGTATTGCGGGTCGGCGCGGACCAGCTGAGTCTTGCACTGCCCGCCGTCCCAGCGGGCGGACCGGTGACCTGCAGCGAGTACCCCGGCAACCACGTCTTCAAATACCCGTCGGTCACTGCGATCCGCACTCCACGGGTCACTCTGCCCGCGTGGAAGGCTCTGGGGGTTCCGCTGAGCCGCCCGGTCCGTCGATCGAACGTAGCCCACACCGGCTTGTTCACGATCAGGAACCAGACTCTGTGTCGGTCCGCGTCGAAAGTCCGGGGTTTGAACGAATACTTGGCGCCGACTCTTGCAGTGCGGCTGGGGGTGCCCGAAATTCGGGGTGCCCTGTTCGAAGCCGCAATGCGTATCGAGAACGCCGGCAGGCACGCCTTGGCCCGTCCGTCGGAGGCGCAGACACGGATGTTTCGATAAAGCCTCCCAGCCAATGAACGCGCGGGACGGCCCGCGAGGCGTCCCGACCGCCTGTCGAATGTTGCCCACGCAGGCCGGTTTGCAACCGTGAATACGAGCCGCTGACCGTCCGGATCGCGGGCGACCGGGTGGAACGCGTAGCTCCAACCGGCCGGCACGAAGGTGAGCGGTCTTCCGGACATCCTGGGAGCACGGTTCGCCGGCTTCACCGCGATGCTGAATCCGGGCAGGTAGCGCCGCGTGATACCGTCGCTGACCGAAATGCGTATTGCACCGAAGGTGATGCCCGCGTACGCGGCCTTGGGCGTCCCATGGAGTCGGCCGGTGGTGCGATCGAACGACGCCCAGGGGGGCTTGTTCGTGATCGCAAAGCGCAGCCATTGCCGGTCCGCATCACGGGCGACCGGGCGGAAGTTGTACTGCTCGAATGCCCTGACCGACGTGGCAGGTGCCCCCGAGATGCTGGGGGCGGTATTGGCGGCCACCGCGGTGAGCGGTGCGGTCCACGAGACAAGGAACAACGCCCCGACCAACGCAGGAACGCCCGGGTTCATGCTGACTCCCCTTTCGTTTCGAAAACCGACGGACCGTCCCTGCTGGATTCCCGGCGCCGTCGTATGCGATCGGGGTGTCGAGGCTCAACTCGATTGGCGCGACTCTAGGCGGCAGAAACGAGCGGTAGTACCCAAAACGTGTAAGCGATTGGAGACAGTTGCTCGTGCGGTCATAGAACTCGATGCGCTGAGCGCTGACACGCGCGTCCATGTCCAGGTCCTCACGGTCGAGGTTATGACTGCATAACGACGCGGCCTTTCCGTCGCGGAACGCGCTTCCCTAGCATCGCGTGGAAGCCCTCGATTCCAGGCGTGCCATGAGTTCCCAACCCGTTTTCGCCCAGCTCCTGGGACCGCTCGATCCCGAGCGGTCCGAGCTGGTGGCGCGCGTGGTCGAGGGCCTCGACGCCCCCTCGTTGCAATGGCTGTCCGGCTTCGCGGCCGGCATTGCCTTCGAGCGCGCACAGGTCGGCCTGTCGGGCGCGGTGCCGCTGGCGATCCCGGCGGCGCGCGCCGAAGCCCAGGCCCGGCTGGCCGTGATCTATGGTTCGCAGACCGGTAATGGCAAGCGCATCGCGGAACGCCTCGGGCGTGCGGCCGAGGCGGCAGGGCTCGCGGTGCGCGTGCAGTCGACGCGCGACTACCCGCTCAAGGATCTCGCGAAGGAACGGCTCCTCGTCGTCGTGATGAGTACGCACGGCGACGGCGACCCGCCCGACGACGCTCGCGGCTTCATCGACTACCTCGCCGGCAAGCGCGCACCGAAGCTCGAGCAGCTTCAGTACTCCGTGCTCGCACTTGGCGACTCGAGCTATCCGAAATTCTGCGAGACCGGCCGCCTGATCGACGAACGCCTGGTGGCGCTCGGCGCCCGGCGCCTGCTGGCACGGGTCGATTGCGATCTCGACTACGAGCGGCTCACGACGCCGTGGCTCGAACAGGTCGTGGGCGAGGCGCGCGAGGCGCTCGGTGCGCCGGCCGTTGCCACCGTCACGCGACTGCGTTCCGTGCCGGCGGCGCCCGAATACTCCCGCGAGCAGCCGTATGCCGCGCCGGTGCTCGCCAATCAGCGCATCACCGGGCGCGACGCGACCAAGGACGTGCGTCATATCGAGCTGTCGCTCGAAGGCTCGGGTCTGACGTACGAGCCGGGCGATGCGCTCGGGGTGTGGCACGAGAATCCCACGCTGGTCGTCGATCAGGTGCTCGCGGCAACGGGTCTCGACGGCGCAGAACCCGTTGCAGTCGATGGTCAGACGAAGGCGCTCCGCGAATGGCTGGCGACGGGACGGGAGCTGACCCGCCTCACGCGGCCCTTCCTCGTTCAGCATGCGGAGCGCGCGGGCGTACCTGCGCTCGCCTCGGTGCTGGAGCCTGCGAACGGCGAGCAGCTCCGCCGCGTGCTCAAGGATCTGCAGCTCGCCGATCTGCTGCGCCGGCACCCGGCGCGCTGGGACGCCAGTGGGCTCGTTCAGGCCTTGCGGCCACTCGCGCCGCGGCTGTACTCGATTGCCTCGAGCCGAGAGACCGTGGGCGAGGAGGTGCACCTCACGGTTGCAGTCATCGATTACGAGCTCGATGGTCAACGGCGGCTAGGCGCCGCCTCGGGGCACCTGGCCGCGCTCACCGGGGACGACGTCGCGGCGCGCGTTTTCATCGAGTCCAACGATCGCTTCCGCCTGCCCGCCGACACCGCGCGCGACGTGATCATGATCGGCCCTGGCACCGGTGTCGCGCCCTACCGCGGGTTCCTGCAGCACCGCGAGGCGCAGGGCGCCAGGGGCCGCAACTGGCTCCTGTTCGGTGCGCGCCATTTTGCGAGCGAGTTTCTCTACCAGCTCGAGTGGCAGGACGCGCAGCGCAAGGGTCTCCTGCACCGGCTCGATCTCGCGTTCTCGCGCGATCGCACACCGCGCGTGTATGTGCAGGACCGGATACGCGAGCACGGGCGCGACCTCTTTGCCTGGCTCGAGGGCGGCGCTTATCTCTACTTGTGCGGCGATGCCGAGCACATGGCGCCCGACGTCAACGCCGCGCTCATCGAGGTCGCCACTGAGCACGGCGGTCGCGGGCGCGAGGCGGCGGAGGCCTGGGTCAGGCAGCTTGCCGACGATCGACGATATCTCAGGGACGTGTACTGAGATGAGCGAGCTGTCGCCCGTCGAGCTGATCAAGCGTGAGAGCCGCGGGTTGCGCGGTACGCTGACCGAGAGTCTTGCGGATCCGGTTACCGGGGCGCTGCGTGAAAGCGACACGCAGCTCATCAAGTTCCACGGCAGCTACCAGCAGGACGATCGCGACCTCCGCGAGGAGCGCCGGCAGCAGAAGCTCGAGCCCGCCTACAGCTTCATGATCCGCACGCGGCTGCCGGGCGGCATCTGCAGCCCAGCGCAGTGGCTGGCGCTGGACGACATCGCGCGTCGTTACGGCAACGACAGTCTCAGGATCACGACGCGCCAGGCATTCCAGATCCACGGCGTCGTCAAGACCGAGCTCAAGGCGACCATGGCGGCGATCAACGCGACCCTGATCGACACGATTGCAGCCTGCGGAGACGTCAATCGCAACGTGATGGCGAGCGCGAACCCCGTCGAGTCGCGCGCGCATGCCGAGGTATACGACTGGGCGACGCGGCTGTCGGAGCATCTCAAGCCGCGCACACGCGCCTACCACGAGATCTGGCTCGACGGCGAGAAGCTCGCGGGCACGCCCGAAGCCGAGCCCGTCTACGGACCGACGTATCTGCCGCGCAAGTTCAAGAGCGCGATCGCGGTTCCGCCGGTCAACGACGTCGACGTCTTCTCGAACGATCTCGGCTTCATCGCGATCATCGAGGATGGCACGCTCAAGGGATTCAATTTGGCCGTGGGCGGCGGCCTGGGCACCAGCCACGGAGAGTCCGCGACCTACCCCCGTCTCGCGGACGTGGTTGGTTTTCTCGAGCCCGGGCAGCTGCTCGCGGTCGCTGAAGCCGTCGTTACGACACAACGCGACTTCGGCGATCGCACGAACCGCAAGCACGCGCGGCTCAAGTACACCATCGACGATCGGGGGCTCGACTGGTTCGTGGGCGAGATTACGCGCCGCCAGGGCTTTGCACTTGCTGCCCCGAAGCCCTTCGAGTTCACGACCAACGGCGACCGGTTTGGATGGGTGGAGGGTCATGACGGACGCTGGCACCTGACGTTGCGCATCGAGTCCGGCCGGGTGCGGGACTCGGATCGCGGACGGTTGCTCACCGGCCTCAGGGAGATCGCGCGCGTGCATCGCGGTGACTTCCGGCTGACCCCGAACCAGAACCTGATCGTGGCGGGCGTAGAGCGCGGCGCACGCGTATTTATCGATGCACTGGTCGTGCGCTATGGCCTCGACGCTCATCTGCGCGCAACGCCGCTGTCGCGCGATGCGCTCGCATGTGTAGCCCTGCCCACCTGTCCGCTCGCCATGGCGGAGGCGGAGCGATACCTGCCCGCGTTCGTGCGATCTGTCGAGGACCGGCTCGCGGTGCATGGGCTTCGCGAGTTGCCGCTCACGCTGCGGATCACGGGCTGTCCGAACGGTTGCGCGCGCCCGTACCTGGCCGAGGTCGCGCTGATTGGCAAGGCGCCGGGCCGCTACAACCTGTACCTGGGCGGCGATGGACGCGGGCAGCGACTGAACGTGCTTTACCGGGAGAACGTCGACGAGCCGACCATTCTTGCGTCACTCGATGAGGCCTTTGGCCGGTTCGCGGCCGAGCGGCAGCCGGACGAGCGTTTTGGAGACTACGCATGGCGGGCGGGATTGGTGTCGGGGCACGCATCGGCCCCGGAGGCGGTGCGGTCATGAGGGCCCTGGCCTGGAATCCGGAACAGGCGCTGATCGAGCCGGCAAGGCTCGACGAGGCGAACATCGAGCTCACGCACATGAACGCGGAGGAGCGGGTGTCGTGGGCCGTCCAGCACCTGCCCGGTCCCAAGGCGCTGTCGTCGAGCTTTGGCGCGCAGGCGGCGGTGTCGCTGCACATGGTGACGCGCCAGCTGCCCTCGATCCCCGTAATCCTGATCGATACCGGGTATCTCTTCCCGGAGACTTATCGCTTCGTCGATGAGCTTGCCGTGCGGCTGTCGCTCAATCTCAAGGTCGTCCAGCCCCGGATGTCTCCGGCGTGGTTCGAAGCCACGCACGGCCGGCTCTGGGAGCAGGGTGTCGAAGGTATCGACCGATACAACGAGCTGCGCAAGACCGAGCCGATGCGTCGCGCCCTCGACGAGCTCGGCACGCGGAGCTGGTTCGCCGGCCTCCGGCGCCAGCAGTCGAGAAGCCGAAGCCAGATCCGGCCGCTCGAGTACATCGAAGGCCGCTGGAAGGTCTACCCGATCTTCGACTGGACCGATCGCGACGTGTACGAGTACCTGCGCAGATACGACCTGCCGTATCACCCGCTGTGGCACGACGGCTATGTCTCCATCGGCGACTGGCACTCGACACGCACGCTCGCCGAGGCCGGGGACGACGAGGAGGCGACGCGGTTCTTTGGCCTGAAGCGCGAGTGCGGCCTGCACGGGCTCGAGGGCTGACGCCGGATCGCATCCGACGAGCGAGGATTCCGTGCGCTACTTTCCATTGTTTGCGGACCTCCGGGACCGCAGTGTGCTGGTCGTCGGTGGAGGCGAGATCGCGGAGCGCAAGGTGCGACTGCTGCGCGACGCCGGCGCGCGCGTGCGCGTGGTCGCGCGCACGCTCACGCCCTGGCTCGCCGGGCAGGCCGCCGACTCCACCGGGGTCATCACCCATCTCGCCGCCGACTATGCCGATGAACAGCTCGACGGCGTAATCCTCGCGATCGCCGCAACCGACGATCGCGAGCTGAACGCGCGCGTCGCATCGGCCGCGCGGGTGCGGAACCTCCTCGCCAACGTCGTCGACGACGCGGAGCTGTCGGGCTTTATCGTCCCGGCGATCGTCGATCGCTCGCCTGTGATGATCGCGGTATCGAGCGGCGGCACGGCTCCGGTGCTCGCGCGGCTGGTCCGCGAGCGCCTGGAGACGGCGGTCGACGAGTCGTTCGGGCCGCTTGCGGAGCTGCTCGCGCGATCGCGCGCGCGTATTCGCGCCGCTTTCCCGGACCTCGCGGCGCGCCGCCGGTTCTATACGAAGGTCGTCCGCGGACGCGTGGCGGAGCTGCTTCGGGCGCGGCGGAGCGTCGCAGCCGAACGCGAGCTCGAGCGATCGATGACACCCGGGACCGGGCCGGCGGCGGGGTCCGTCGTGCTGGTCGGTGCCGGGCCGGGCGATCCGGGACTCCTGACGCTGAACGCGCTGCGTGCCCTGCAGGACGCAGATGTGATCCTCCACGATCGACTCGTGGCGGGCGAGGTGCTTGCGCTTGCGCGCCGCGACGCGACGCGGATCTCCGTGGGCAAGGCCGCCGGCGCGCACTCGGTGTCGCAAGCCAGAATTCACGAGCTGATGATCGAGCACGCCCGCGCCGGCCGCCGGGTGGTGCGCCTGAAGGGCGGTGACCCGTTCATCTTCGGACGCGGCGGCGAAGAGCTCGAAGCGCTGCGCGCGGCGGGCATCGCATACGAGGTCGCGCCGGGGATTACCGCGGCAGTCGCCTGCGCGGCCTATGCGGGTATCCCGCTCACCCACCGCCGGCACGCACAGTCGCTCCGGCTCGTGACGGCGCATTGTGGCGATTCGATCGACCGTCTCGACTG
>Ga0209382_10012988_pt1 | contig 10242 bp, 5 predicted proteins | sample SoiMetdeltSBSDD5_FD_187599 | JGI IMG/M metagenome (GOLD analysis project Ga0209382, IMG submission 187599) | Bulk soil microbial communities from a Populus tree surrounding site in Tennessee, USA - Soil MetaG P. deltoides SBSDD5 (SPAdes) (version 2) | ecosystem: Environmental > Terrestrial >...
GTGCTCCCGAGCGCGAACACGATGCAGAAGGCACCGATAACTGTGCTACGCATGCAGTTCAGAGCATGAGGCCGCAGTGTCGCGCCGCGGCCTCGAATCGATCGATTGTCCTACTCGCAGCATCACGGTTGCGTGAAACTCTGCAGCCAGTCCATGTTCGGATTCATCCCCACGGCTCCGTGCCGCTCACCCAGTTGGGATCGAGCCCCGTCGGGTTCGTGCAGCCGCCGACGAGCATGTAGCAGTGATCGCCGGCGCCGTCCTGAACCTGGTTGTTCGACACGATGTACCAGCCGCCCCGAGTACATGGCCGAAAAATTCGCGGTCTGCGCTAAGACCGTTCCGCTGAATAGCACCGCGCACGCGGCCGATGCGAAGCGCATCGTTCCTCGTCGAAGACTACCCATTGTTGCCTCCCACCCTGTTTTCATAATCCCCCCAGAGCCCCTCGCGACGCCCCCGGGCAGAAATCGCGGCTCGCCTCGCCCAAATGTCCCGTTGTTTGGAATGGCGAACTTCCTTGCGAGCGAATCAGGGATGGGCTGACGTGCGGGGGCACCATGGCACGTTCGTGGACATCGCCACAATCGGGGGGTGAAGGTTTTGCCAAGACCTTCACGTTCGCTCCGATATGTCCAAGATCAATGTAAAAGCGCAGTCAGCTGCATTCGACTTGAACAACGCAGCATTGCGAAGTGGGTCAAGTTCTCGTGGCCATCGCATCTTCGAACCGAACGGACGCGAGACGCGTCGGGAAGGGCAACACAATCGTCGGGCCGGATTTCTCCGCTATGTGTCTTGCGTTCTTTGTAGTTGCTCTACTTCTTGTTTTGCGCCTTTTGCGCTTTCTTGCGGCAATTATTCTTTTGTGTTCTTTGTGGCTACTCTATTCTGAAGGACTCAGAAGCATCCCGCTCCAGCCGCAGATTCGGCGGCACTTTTCTCACGCTCACCTCCGTCTCAGCGCCGAGACGCATGATCGCATCGGCGAGCGATACCGCCCTCGTTTCCTTCCAGGTGACTGCCACTGACGTGTCCGCGGGAGCGACTATGACCTCGAACATCGAAGCATCCGTGAGCCGATGGGAGATGTTCCGGTTGAAGTAGCGCGCCACTTCGTCGAGCGGCGTGTTCCTGAAATCGAGCGGCGGAAGGATCACGGCTTCCATTCTCGACTCGAGCAGCTCGAGCGCGGCGCGCTGTTGCTGCGGCATCTCGCCGCGAAGTTTTTTCCAGAGCGTCTCGATGATCAGGCTCGTGCAGGAATCCGGGTCGATGTAATCGCCGAAGCCACAATCGAAGTGCAACCGATAGTTGCCGTGCGCAAGCCCGAAGTGCTCACCGACCCATGACCCGAGCGTCGGGTGCAAAAGCCTCAGGTCGTACGGGCCAAGCTCGGCGAGCCGCTGTGTTGCATCCGCATCGAGCGTCGCTTCGAGCGTCGCGACCGCGCTGTCGATGTTCGTCGGCCACGAGCGCGGCAGCACGAGTCTGCCGGAGACGAAGAGGACGAGACACAAAGCCGCGACGGTCATGGTTCCGCGGAATCTCCCCGACATCAGGGGAGGATTGAGTCGGTGACGATGGGCGTGCGACTTGTTCACGATGCGCGTGACACAGACGCCTACGATGTAGATGAGCACCAGCGCGACGAGCACAAGCACAATCAGGATCGGTTCGGGAAAGCCGAAGCGAATGCCGATGAGGCGGATGAGTGCAATTGCGAGCAACGCGCTTGCAGAAGCCTTGAGCACCTTCCGGGGATCGAATTCGTTCACGAGTGGCGATTGGTCATGGTTGGACGCGTAGCTGAGCACCCCCACCCCAACCCTCCCCGCACTGCAGGGGAGGGAGTCGAAGAGCTGCACTCACGTCCTCTCTGACCTGCCGACAGGCCTTCCTGCCGACGATAGCTCGGCCTTTTGTTGCGTTCATTGCACGCGGGAGAAATCGTAGCTGATGACCGTGAACTTCGTGACGTCCTGCAGATTCTCGTCGTCGGGAATCTTGAGAGGGAGCAGCGTGAATGCCCCGTTGTCGAACTGCAGAAACAGGGTCCACTTGCGGACTTCGTATTTCCCGTTGCCGTTCTTTGCAGCGGGTCGACCGGTCTGGCAGATCATCGGGTCGGTGAGATTGAGCGCTTCGAATCTCCCGTCCGCGGTGAGCTTGAGCGTGGTCGGCTGATCGCCAACAGGACGATAGGCGTAGGTGCCATTGAACTTTGCACCGTCGATCGGACGAAACTTGAGCAGCTTCTTTCCGCCGAGACTCCACGCGCTGCCGTCACGCACGAGTCGCCAGGCCGGACCTTCCTGCCACGCGATGTCGAGCGCGCGGGCCGCCTGGTCCTCGCGCCAGCGCCCGTAGTTCAAAGGCAGAGAGCTCAGGTTGGCGACCGGCAACAGCGCATAGCATTCCCTCGGACCGTTGATGAAGCCCGTGCGCACGGCTATACCGTTCTGGAAGAAGAGCACGTGATCGGTGAGGACGTTCGACGTGAGCGAGATCGAGCGCGTTTCGATGTGAATCTGCGACTCGACGATTGGAACGTCACCCGTTGCTCCCGTCGCCGTCGCGCGAGCGGCACCGGCGAACTGCGCCTTGCCCAGCGCATCTTCCATGACGGTGAGGCGATTACGGAATGTTGGCGTCGTGTTCGCGACGACGAGCACGACGATGAGCGTGTTCGCCTCCTTCGTCGTGTAGAGCCGATACCAGAAGCGTCGACCTTCCGTGCGATCGAGGGCCTCCATCTCCGACCATTCGAAGCGTCCGGACTGACCCGACTGCTGCTGAGTCGAGTCCGCGAGCTGGCGCTGCATCTCGCTCCAGATCGCCTTGTGTGCAGTCGTCGTGTCGATTCCCGGTACTTCGACGTGCGACAACTGCACTTCGGACCGACCCTGACCGCCCGCATCGGCACTCACGAACACGATGGTGCCATCGGAGCGAACTTCCCTTTGCCACGCGGCCGGCAAGGTCACGGTCATCGAAGCGATCGTCTCGCGAGTCCCGGATGCAGGCGTTGCCGCCCAGGCGCCGCAGGAAAACAGCAGGAGAACCAACGGCAGGAGCTTTTTCATTCGAGTTTTCGTCAGTCACGGTGATCGCCTGAGAGTACGTCTGCTGGACAGCACGCACAACCTTTGACATGCCACTGTGTGACGAGTGACGCGTGACGAGTGACGGGCAAGAGAGAAGGCGGTGAGACCGCCTTGCTTGCCACTGGGTTACGGCGGCCGGCGCTCGAGTTTCAGCTCGAGCCCTTGACCGTTCCAGTCACGGATCGTGAGCGCAAGGTGATCGTTCGCTGAGAAGACTAGCGTGCTGCCAGCGAGCGCGGTCGGCAGGTAGCCCACGCCGTTCTCGTCGAGGTGGAGCGGGAAAGTGTTGCCATTGCGGTCGCCCATGAGTTCCATGACGTACAGATCTCGCAAGGACCGTCCGGTGCCCGCTTCATGCACCCGGATTTCCGTGCCTCTCGCAGCGCGCAGCCTGATCCTCATGTCGGTCATCGGCGAGCCATACGAGATACGCTCGCGGAACATTTCGTACCCTGGTTTGTAGGCCGTGAAGATGAATTCCCCCGGCTCCATGCCGGCGAGCGTGAACCGGCCGAAATGATCCGAGGTCGCATTTAGCCGGACCCGCGTTGACGTCGTGGGCGCAGACCAGACCACGACGTGGGCGCCAGCCAGCGCGAGGTTGCCCTCGCCTTCGAGCACAACACCCGCGAGGTCAGCGAGGGGAATCTCGATGTCGAACACCGTGTCGCCCGCGACTCGAACCGACCGGCTCGTGTAGCTGTCGACCCAAATGCTGTATTCGCCTGCCGCAAGATCATCGATGACGTAGTCACCGTTCGATGTGGTCGTTGCGCCGTCCCTGTCCACCTGATCTTGTCCCGTTCGGGGGCGCGCATAAGCCACCACGCGCGCACCCGCAAGCGGCTTTCCGGCACGAGTCACGCGACCGGACAAGCGGGCACCGCGTGGAAAGTCGAAGTCGACCGTGATATCGGTGCCGTCGGGCATTTCGACGGTCCTCGCGATGTGGGCGCGGCCCGCCACGGCTGCAACGACCCGCATACGACCTTGCGGCACACCTTTCAGGACATACGCGCCCCGGGCATCGACGGGTACCCCGCCCAACGTTACACCGATAGCGTCCCCGCGTTGGACCGATACTGTAGTCTTCCCGATCTCCTCGGGGCGCAGACCGGTCACGACGCCGCGTATGCTGCCACCCGCCGCCAGCATGAGGACGATCCCTTCGATGCGCTCATTGTCGGCAAGCACGATCTCACGCTCGACCATTCCGGTCGCTGCACGGCCGCTCAGCTCGTAACGCCCGGCCGCCAGGTGTCGAAACGAAAACTCCCCTGCATCGCCGGTCCTGCTGGTGCTGCCAAACCCCTGCTCGCGGTGCCACAAACCCACCTGCCCCGCCACGGGCGTTCCGTCGGCAGCCGCGAGATAGCCCGAGATCGCGGCGCCGCTGGAAAGCCCGATCTCCAACGGCGGATTTTTCTCGACGACGACGAGATCGAGCTCGCGTGTGGCGTAGTTCTGCGCGCTGATCGAAAGCGTGACGCTGCCGGCAGGAACGCCGTCCAGCACAAACGATCCGTTTTTGTCCGAGGCGGCGCGCGCGCGCATGCGAAAGTTGCCCTCGAACGCGCCGACATGCGCTTCGCGAAACGCGATGCTTGCGGAAGCGATGCTGCTACGGGAAATCTCGTCGTAGACTCGGCCGCTCACGCTGTAGCCACGTCGCAGCGGCATCACGATGTCCGCAGTCGTCTCACCGGTCGATATCGCCAGGCCTGGTAGCTCGAAGCGTTGATATCCGCGAGCGCTTGCGGTGGCGATCCACCGTCCGACAGGCGCGTCCCTCCATTCGAACCGGCCGTCGTTCGTGCGAAAAGCGCGGGCTGTGATCGCAGCGCTCGATCGTCCGTCGTAAAACTGCAGCTCGAATTCCCGCACGGGCTCGCGGGTCGCGGCATCGACGACGCGGCCGCGGAAAGTTCCGACTACGGAGGTGTCAGTCCCGTTGACTGACGCAGTCTCGGCGGGCTCATCGCTTGAAGGTAGCGAAACACTCGCGGACGGCTGAGCAGGCGTCACGAGGGGCGTCGGGTTCCCGGCCTCGTTGGATAGCATCCACCCACGGCCCATCAGCAGGAGGCCGACCACGATCCCGAAGATCAGGACAAACCGGTAGCGACGAAGCAGATCCATGCGGCGTAGTTCGGCGCGGCCAGAAGCAGCGAGGATGCGCCGCCCTCAAGGACGCTGCAAGGACGCGAGGGCCGATCCGGTACTATGATGCGGCATTCCGCATCCAGCCGGAGAAGGCCATGAGCACCCTCGCTTGCAGATCGGGTCTCGCTTTCACGATCGCGCTCGTTTGTTTCGCTTCGCAGACTGCGGCGGCGCAGGATGGAGCGGCGGCGAAGTGCCCGGCACTCGCGAGTCTCGAATTGCCCGACGTGAAGGTGGCCACCGCGGTTCCCGTCGCGGCGCCGACCGTCGGGCCGATCAAGGTCGCTCACTGCCGCGTCGACGGCAGTGTCGGGAAAGACATCCGCTTCTCGCTCCTCCTGCCAGATCAGTGGAACGGCAAGTTCTTCATGGGCGGTGGCGGTGGCTTCGTCGGGTCTGTGCAGAATCAATCCGTCGGCGTTCTCAACAGCGGCTACGCGACCGTCGGCACGGACACCGGTCACCAGGCAAGCGGAACGCAGGCGAACTGGGCAATGAACGAGATGGAGCGCCAGCTCAACTACGGACACGTGGGTGTGCATCGCGTCGCCGAGGTCAGCAAGGCCATCATTCGCGAGTACTACGGGTCGAAGCCGACGCGCTCCTACTTCGGTGGCTGCTCGAACGGCGGCCGGCAGGCGATGATGTCGGCGCAGCGCTACCCGAACGACTTCGACGGCATCGTTGCCGGTGCCCCGGCGATGGACTTCATGGGCATCGGTGCGCAGTTCATCAAGGATTCCCAGGCTCAGTATCCCGACCCGAAGAATCTCGAGCAGCCGCTGTTACCGCCCGCGACGCTCAAGCTCGTCGGAGCGAAAGTACTGGAAGCCTGCGATCGCATCGACGGCGTGAAGGACGACGTCATGGAGGATCCACGCGCGTGCAAGTTCGACGTCGGTTCGTTGCCCGCGTGTCCCGGCGATCAGGCGGGTGAACAATGCGTGACGAAGGCGCAGGTGGCGGCGCTGCGCAAGATCTACGCACCGACCGACGCGAACGGCGAGACGATTTTTTCCGGTCAACCGTTCGGCGGCGAAACCGACGCGGCGGGCTGGCAAGCGTGGATCGCAGGTGTCAATCCGCAACTCATCGCTTCGCAGCGCGCGCCGAGTCTGCGTTATGCGTTCGGCACGGAAATGTTCAAGTACTTCATCTACGGCGATCCGCAGTGGGATTACAGCCAGTACGACCTCGCGCGATGGAAGAAGGACTCCGCGCGCCCCGGTTCGTACCTCAACGCAACGGATCCGAATCTCGATGCGTTCAAGAGCCGCGGCGGCAAGCTCATCATCTGGCACGGCTGGGCCGACGCAGGCCTGTCCGCGCTCGCGACCGTGAAGTACTACGAACAAGTGCAGGCGCGCGATCCGGCAGCGAAGGACTATGCACGATTGTTCCTGCTGCCAGGTGTACTGCATTGCGCGGGAGGCGCAGGTCCTGACACCGTCGACTGGCCCGCGGCGATCACCGAGTGGGTCGAGAACGGCAAGGCGCCGGATCGCGTGATCGCGAGCAAGCTCGCGGCCGGAAAGGCGACGCGGACGCGTCCGTTGTGCCCGTATCCCCAGCGAGCGGTGTATTCAGGCAAGGGCAGCACGGACGACGCCGCGCAGTTTGCGTGCAAGAGCTAGCGCGGCAAGCCGAGCTACCGACGGCAAGGAAGCCCGGACGGGCACGCGAGCCGAGCGCCGTCGGCAAGGCGACTCGCGGACATCCTGTCCTCCGCCGCACTTGTACTTCCCTGTACATCGTAAGCCTGTCGGCAGGCGAGAGTAAGAGCGAGCATGTGCCTTGACGAACTCGGCGGCGAGGTTCGCTGCCTCGTTCTTTGTCTGGCCTGCCGCAGTCAACGCGGCTTGCTTGCCGTTGATAGCTCGGCTTTCCTGCCGCAGTCTTCGCGGCCTTCCTGCCGCTGGTAGCTCGGCCATACGTCCGCAGTGCGCGCGTTAAACCGCTCGTCGCGTCTTCGTGACAACGTGACAGATTCACTGGCAGCATGGCCGCCTCGCCAGGGTTGAGGAGCGATAACGATGCGCGTCACCGCTTTACTGCTCTTGATCGCCAGCTCGGCGACGCTCGCCGACACGACGACGCGCTACACGGTCAGCTTTCAGGGTCGTCTCTCCGGTTCGCAGACGACGACCGTCGCGAACGACGGCACCATGCGCGTGGTGTTCACGTACCGGGACAACGGTCGGGGACCCGACATCAACGAGACGATCCGTTTCGCGCCGGATGGCTCCGTGAGAGAGTTCCGTGCGACCGGCAAGTCCGTTTTTGGCGCGCCGATCTCCGAATCGTTCGAGCGCAAGGGCACGACGGCGACCTGGCGTTCGCTCTCCGATCGCGGTGGCACCGAGGTCACAGGACCTGCGCTCTACGTTCCCGTCGAGAGCAGCTTTGCGATGCCGGCGCTGGCGGCCCGCGCGCTGGTGAAGGAATCGACGCGCCGGCTACCGGCCCTGCCCGGCGGGCAGCTCGCAATCGAAAAGCTGACCGACCTGACGCTGCAGCAAGGCGGACAATCGCGTGCGGTATCGCTCTACTCCATCACGGGCATCGACACCCAGCCATTCTTCATCTGGCTGAGCGCCGCCGATCAGCGCTTCTTCGGCTACATCTATCCGGGCTACTTTCGCGTGCTCGAGGCCGGGTGGGAAGACCATTACGACCGACTCGCGCAGGGTCAACAGGAAGCCGAGCAGGCCATGCAGCGTGAGCTGAAACGCCGGCTCGGACATCGGCTGCCGACACCTGTGCTGATCCGCAACGTGAACGTGTTCGATGCCGAGCACGGAAAAATTCTGGGCGCTCGCGACGTCTATATCGACGGCGGTCAGATCGGCGCGATCTACGAAGGGAACTCACTCGCCCGCGACGCGAAGACTGTCATCGACGGCACCGGCCGCTCGCTGCTTCCGGGGCTTTTCGACATGCACACCCACGCAGGCGCCTGGGACAGCATGCTGCAGATCGCCGGCGGCGTGACGACCGTGCGCGACATGGGCAACGACAACGCGCTCATCGCGAAGCTCGTGAGCGACTTCGACTCGGGAACGCTCCTCGGGCCAAGAATCCTGCCGGCCGGCGTCATCGAGGGCGAGAGCGAGTTTTCATTGCAGGGCGGCTTCGTCGTGAAGAGCCTGGACGAGGCGCGCGACGCGATCGACTGGTACGCACAGCGCGGCTACCGGCAGATCAAGATCTACAACTCCTTCAAGCCGGAGTGGGTCGAAGGCACGGCGAAGTATGCGCACGAGCGTGGGTTGCGCGTGGGCGGACACATCCCGGCATTCATGCGCGCGGAGGAAGCGGTGCGCGCGGGCTACGATGAGATCCAGCATATCAACCAGGCAATGCTGAACTTCCTCGTCGGTCCGAACGACGACACGCGCACGCTCGCGCGTTTCTACCTGGTCGCCGACAACGCTCACAAGCTCGACCTCAATTCGAAACGCGTGCTCGACTTCGTCGCGCTGTTGAAAGCGCGCGGCACGACGATCGATGCGACCCTCGCGACCTTCGAAGCGATCTTCACGCAGCGGCAGGGCGAGCCGAATCCATCCTTCGACGTGATCGCATCTCACGTTCCCGTGTCGCGGCAGCGGTACTGGCGCACGAACTCCATGGATGTGACCGCGGCGAACGTCGAACGCTATCGGCAGTCGTATGCGAAACTCCTGGCGTTCACGCGCCAGATGCACGAAGCGGGGATTCGCCTCGTCGCCGGCACGGATGAGATCCCCGGCTTCACACTCCACCGAGAGCTCGAGCTCTACGTGAAGGCGGGCATTCCCGCCGGCGAAGCCTTGCGTATCGCCACCTGGAACGGCGCGGAGGTGACCGGGACACTACCCTCGCTCGGGACGATCGCCGCGAGAAAATCAGCCGACGTGATCCTCGTTGAGGGCGATCCGACGAAAGACATCTCGTCCATACGCAAGATCAGCATGGTGATGAAGCAAGGGGAAGCCTTCTATCCAGCGGAGGTGTACGAGTCGCTCGGCGTGAAACGGTTCGTCGATCCGCCAACGATCCAGCAGCCGGACGAGCGGCGAAAAATCCCGACGCCGGTCACCGGGGCGTCGACGAGGCGCTAGGAACTTTGTATCTCCACAAGGGGCACGGAGAACACAGAGTACATCGGAGCACGAATCGATTCGGAATCGGAATTAGAGTCAGAGACAGAGATCTCCACGGGGACACGGGGATACACGGGGTAAGAAATACCGGAAGCAAGGCGGAGAACCGGCGGCGAAACATCTTTGTTCGTTTCCGACCCCGTGGTACCCCGCGGCCCCGTGGAATTCGGGTCCGATCCGACTTCTGGATTCCGGTCCGGCGTATTTTCCTCTGTGTACTCCGTGTGCTCCGTGGAGCTAGTTCTGGACTCTCGCGAAATCGATGAATCCCCTTTCCGGATTCACATCGATCAACTCCACAGTCACACGGTCGCCCACGTCCAGTCCCCTGAAGCCTCGCTCGATTTTGCCTTCAGCGAGCGGATGCTCGATACGCACCCAGGTGCCCTTTTCAGAAGCGCCGGTGACGATGCCGTGAAAGCGTTGACCGATGCGCGATGACAGCAGCATCGCGGCCGCGGCTTTGCGCACCCGGCGTTCGACTTTCGCTGCGTTGCGTGCCTGCAGATTGCAATGGCTCGCGATCGACTCCAGGTCTTCAGTCGAGTAAGGGGCGGGCTTGTTTTCCAGCGCCGCTTTCAGCAGTCGCTGCGTGACGAGATCCGGGAAGCGTCGGTTCGGTGCTGTCGAATGCGTGTAGTCGTGGACGGCGAGACCGAAGTGTCCTGCCGTCTTGCGATCCGGCAGCTCGACCGCATACTCGCCGGCGCCGAGCAGCTTGATCACCGACAGGGACAGGTCGGGGAATCCCTGCGGATCGGCTTCGCGGCGCGCAGCGAGAAAGCGATTGAGGGCAACCGCATCCGGTTCGGCCGGTAAGTCACCAC
>Ga0209382_10012989_pt1 | contig 10242 bp, 10 predicted proteins | sample SoiMetdeltSBSDD5_FD_187599 | JGI IMG/M metagenome (GOLD analysis project Ga0209382, IMG submission 187599) | Bulk soil microbial communities from a Populus tree surrounding site in Tennessee, USA - Soil MetaG P. deltoides SBSDD5 (SPAdes) (version 2) | ecosystem: Environmental > Terrestrial >...
TTGCCGACAAGGCGGACGCTGCAAGATCGCAGCAACAAGTGAAGGGGTGCGTTTCAGGAACCTATGTGAAGTATGCCCAGCACCTCGGAGAATGATGGCGAACGACGCCTCCGCTGATTGCGAGTTGCAGACCATCATGAGGACGCCCCAAGACGCTTCAAGCCATCCTTGCGATGGGATGGAATGTCACGCCTCTACGCCATGGGTGATCAGTCTCATGGAAGTACCGGCAGAGCGCTGCAAATTGGGATGTGAGCCGCTGTCTCGTCTGGGTATCTCCTGGCGGTCGGTTGACTGCACTTGAGCAGGAATCGCTGGTGAGACGACGCGTCTCAGCCCAAAAGATCATGATCTGCTAGGAGCAGTCTTGGCGAATGGGGAGCGAAGCAAGGCGAAGGGAGGTAGGATGGGTGTGGGCTCAAGCGGAGAATTGCCATGATAGTCTACGGATCGTCTTTGTCGCCGTTCGTGCGTAAGACCCTGGCGTATGTCTCGGAAAAGGGCATTGAGGTGGAAGTGAAGCCGATCGGGCTTGCAAGCCCGGATCCGGATTTCGCGGCTTGCAGCCCGTTCCGCAAGATGCCCGGCTTCCGCGATGGAGACTTCGCGATCTCGGACTCGACCGCGATCATCACCTATCTCGAGGCCAAGTATCCTGCTCCGCCACTGATTCCAAGCGAGGCCAAGAGTCGGGCGCGAACGATCTGGTATGAAGAGTTTGCCGATACGATTCTCATCGCCTGCATGGGCAAGATGTTCTTCAACCGGGTAGTGGCGCCGAAGTTTCTGGGTCGGGAAGGTGACTTGGCCGCCGCCGACAAGGCCGAGAAGGAGGAGCTGCCTCCCCTTCTCGACTATATCGAACGGGTGATGCCCGGCAGCGGCTTTCTGGTCGATGACCGGGCGACGCTGGCCGACCTCGCGGTGGCGAGCCCGTTCGTCAATCTCGAGCATCTTGGCGTGAGGGTGGACGCGGCGAGGCATCCGAAGACGGCCGCCTTCGTGAACACCATGCACACCCGGCCCTCATTCGCCCAAGTGATCGCGAAGGAGAAGGCGTTCTTCGCGCGTCAGGCATAAAGGGAGGGCGTCGTCAGCGGCCAAGACCCGAGATGCGACAGCTCACGCCGACGGCAACGGGCCGAGCACGCGTCTCTCGCGCAACGGATCAACCTCCGGATTGGTAAGGACCTTGCACGGCTTGAGAGGCATTAGAGAGATTTGCTCGACACGCGGCGGCGGCATGGTTTCGACAGCTCTTGGGGGTGCTCCAGACTTGATGTACTCGATTTGAGATCCCATCTTGGCGCAAAGCCGTCATTTGTGTACGGGCGCCACAGTGTATGTGAATAGGCACCATAGTCGCTAACCCGCGGGGCGGGGCACATTGGTCTAGACTGAAGCGATCACGACACGGGGCTCGCGACACGCTCCTACCCGATCGGGTCAGACCGAGATTTCGCTTAGCAGCGCGTGTCGGGGCGAGGCACTCTCATTCGTCCTAGGGATGTCTTATGGAAGGACGACCCACATGCGCTATGCCATCCTCTGCTACGATTCCGAAACTGCCATCGCGTCCTGGACCAAAGCCGAGGACGACGCGCTGATAGCCAGATTGGCGGCCGTCGAGCGGAAGCTCGCGTCTGAAGGCAAGCTCGGCCCGAACGTCCGCCTGATGCCGACAACCACGGCCACGACGCTGCGCAAGGCCGGTGAATCCCTGGTCACCGATGGTCCCTTCGCAGAGACCAAGGAGCAATTGCTCGGCTTCTACGTCGTCGAGTGTGCTTCGCTCGAGGACGCCATCGACACGGCCCGCCTGCTGGCACAAGCGGTGACACACGGAACGGGTACCTATGAAATCCGTCCGATCGCCACCTTCGACCCAGGGAGCTTCGGGCCATGACGGACATGGCCTCGATCCATACGGCATTGGCCTCCGCCCGGCCGCAAGCCCTCGCGGCCCTGCTGCGCTATTTGCGTGACCTCGATGCTGCCGAAGAGGCATTCCAGGAGGCCTCTCTGCGCGCGCTCAAGAATTGGCCGCAGACCGGTCCGCCGCGCGATCCTGCCGCCTGGCTCATCCTGGTCGGGCGCAACTTCGCGCTCGACGAGCAGCGGCACCACAGCAAGACCGAGATGCTGCCGCCGGAAGAGCTGATATCCGACCTGGGCGATGCCGAAACCGAGTTCGTCCAGCGGTTCGATGCCTCGCACTACCGCGATGACGTGCTGCGTCTGCTCTTCATCTGCTGCCACCCCGATCTGCCAACTACGCAGCAGATCGCGCTGGCCCTGCGCGTCGTGTCCGGTCTCTCGGTCAAGGAGATAGCGCGTGCCTTCCTCATCGGCGAGAGCGCCATGGAGCAGCGCATCACCCGCGCGAAGCGTCGCATCGGCGCAGCCAATGTGCCCTTCGAGACGCCGGACGGCGCGGAGCGGGCCGAGCGTCTCGCCGCCGTCGCAGCCATGATTTACCTGCTGTTCAACGAAGGCTACGCGGCGAGCGGTGGGGAGGCACATATCCGCGTGGTGCTGTGCGAGGAGGCGATCCGACTGGCCCGGCTGCTGCTCCGGCTCTTCCCAAGCGAGCCCGAGATCATGGGGCTCACCGCCCTACTGCTCCTCCAGCACGCGCGTGCGCCCGCCCGGCTCGATGCGCATGGCGGCATCGTGCTCATGGAGGACCAAGATCGCGGCCTGTGGAACCACGCGCTGATCGCCGAAGGGTTGGCGCTGCTGGAGAAGGCGGCGCGCCACAACCGTCCGGCTCCCTACCAGGTGCAGGCCACCATAGCCGCCGTGCACGCGCGCGCGGCGCAGCCGCAGAACACGGACTGGGCCGAGATCGATCGGCACTACGCCATGCTGGAGACCCTGCAGCCATCGCCTGTCGTCACGCTAAATCGGGCAGTGGCAGTCGCCAAGATCCGCGGTCCTGAGGCGGCGTTGGCCATGATCGAGCCACTTGAGGATCGGCTCTCCGGCTACTTCAACTTTTTCGGTGTGAAGGGTGCGCTGCTGAACCAGCTCGGCCGCGCGCAGGAGGCCCGCGTCGCTTTCGGTCGGGCCATTGCTTTAGCCAACACTGCTGCGGAAGCCGCGCACATCCGGCTGCATCTGGACCGTCTGATGTAAGACGGCGCGCCGCGGACCGGCGCGGAGGCTCCTTAGGGGCCCGCACCGATGCCCGTTGCTGCGCTCTGCGCGGCAATGCCTCACAAAAAAGTTATCTCGCCTAGTTGCCGCGCTGTCGGATCGCCGCTGGCCCGGCCGTCCTTGGGAACAGAGCATCACAGGAGACCACAATGCCACAAAGCACAGACGAAATTCAAATTCGCACGCTGATCGAGCGTTGGGCAAAGGCGGTGCACGCGTGCGACATGGACAGCGTTCTCGCCGATCACACCGACGACATCGTGATGTTCGATGTTCCTCCCCCGAACGAGGTGCGCGGCAAGGCAGCCTATCGCGACACATGGCCGCCGTTCTTCAAGTGGCAGAAACAGGGTGCCGCCTTCGAGATCGTCTCGCTCGACGTCACCGCTGGGAGCGATGTTGCCTTCGCGCACGCGCTGCTCCGGTGCGGGACCAAGGAAGAACTCGAGAAGGAGCCTGACAACCGCCTGCGCCTCACGATAGGCCTGCGCAAGCGGGACGGCCGGTGGCAAGTCGCGCACGAGCACCACTCGTTTCCTTTGCAAGCATCGGAATAGCAAGCGCAGGACCTTGCGCCGGCGCGCAAGCGATAATCATTCGATAGGAATGTTGCCATCGTTCCCGTCATCGAGCCGGCGTGATCGGAGGCCAGGAACGCCGCCGTGTCCAACCTCGCGCATCACTACGAGCGAAGCGCGCGCAGCCACAGACGCAGCGACTTCAACGGCTGCGGCCGAAGGATCAAACGGATGAGCAGCACCGTCGATACGCCGAAAGCCACACGCCGCGAGTGGATCGGGCTCGCCGTCATTGCCCTTCCGTGCCTGCTGTACTCTATGGACCTGACCGTCCTGAACCTGGCGGTGCCGCACTTGAGCGCGGACTTGAGGCCATCGAGCTCCCAGCTGTTGTGGATTGTCGACATCTACGGCTTTCTGCTCGCCGGTTCGCTGATCACCATGGGCACGCTCGGCGACCGGATTGGCCGTCGGCGGCTCTTGCTGATTGGAGCGGCAGCCTTCGGTTTGGCCTCTGTGCTCGCCGCGTTCTCCACCAGCGCGGAGATGCTGATCGCGGCTCGTGCGCTCCTGGGCTTGGCCGCGGCCGCGCTCGCGCCATCGACGCTGTCCCTGATCCGCAACATGTTCCACGATCCGCAGGAGCGCACTGTCGCCATCGGCGTGTGGATCGCCAGCTTCTCCGCCGGGGGTGCCATCGGTCCGCTGCTTGGCGGAGCGCTGCTCGCACACTTCTGGTGGGGCTCCGTGTTTCTGCTGAACGTGCCCGTGATGCTGCTCCTGCTCGGGCTCGGGCCCGTTCTGTTGCCGGAGTTCCGCGATCCCAATGCGCGGCGGTTCGATCTGACTAGTGCAGCACTGTCGCTCATCGCCGTGCTTGCCGTGATCTACGGCATCAAGCGGATCGCCGAAGGCGGTCCAGGCTGGCTCCCGGTGTTGGCTGGCCTTATCGTCGGTGCGCTATTCGTGCGCCGGCAGCTCAGGTTCAACGATCCGCTGATCGATCTCAGGCTGTTCCAGTCGCCCGCCTTCAGTGCGTCATTGGCCGTCAACGTGCTCGGCTTCTTTGTCGCGTTTGGTACTTTTCTTCTCATCGCCCAGCACTTGCAACTCGTGCTGGGCATGGGCCCGCTCGAGGCCGGTCTGTGGACCGCACCGTCGGGTGCCGGCTTCATCGTCGGGTCCCAGTTGGCTCCGGTGATCGTGCGCCGGGTTCGCCCGGCATATGTGATGGCGGGCGGCCTGGCCCTCGCAGCGCTGGGCTTCGGTTTCCTGGCTCAAGTCGGCGGCCCTCAAGGACTGGCGGCCCTCGTGACGGGCTACATCGTATTGTCACTTGGCCTCGCTCCGGTGTTCACGTTGGCAACGGATCTGATTGTCGGAACCGCCCCACCCGAGCAGGCCGGCGCGGTGTCGGGAATCGCGGAGACCAGCTCCGAGCTGGGCGGTGCGCTCGGCATTGCCATCCTGGGCAGCATCGTCACCGCCATCTATCGCAGCGCAATGGTCAACGCTGTTCCGGCCGGTGTGCCTCATCAAGCCGCCGACGCAGCACGGGACACGTTGGGCGGCGCCTGGGCAGCGGCTCAGCAACTGCCGGGCGAAACTGGAGCCGCGCTCCTCGATACGGCCCGCGCGGCGTTTGCCCAGGCGTTCGAGATCACCACCATCATTTGCGCCGCTGTCGCACTCGCCGCAGCGATGTTGGCGGCGATCCTGCTACGCAGAGTCGGCAATGGCGCCGAACACCCCCGGCAATCGGGTCTACAGTCAGATGACGCAAGCGCATAGCGGGCTGGAACCGGCAACGTTTGATCGGGGCGCCTCGAGACCTAGGGGATCGATCACCTCAGTGACCTGCAAGGGGACCACTAATGTCCGCTCGAACGAATGCTCTCAACGCGCTCACTGTTCTTTTCCTGATCGGATTTGGCAGCGGCGCTTTCGCTCAGTCATCGATCAAACAGCGCATCCCCTCGGCGATCGTCGGGCTGGGCGCAGGGTTTGCTTCCCGCACCGCGAAAGTAAGAAGCGGTGCCACGCTCCACTATGTGCGCGGTGGAACCGGCCCAGCCGTCATTCTCGTGCACGGATTTCCGCAAGATTGGTATGCTTACCACAGGATCATGCCACGCTTGGCCAAGAGCTTCACGGTGATCGCTGTCGACATGCGCGGCGTGGGCCGTTCGACCGCGCCTGCCGGCAGCTTTGACGGTTCGCATGTGGCTGGAGACATTCACGCGCTGGTACAGTGGCTCAAGCTGGACCACGTCTATGTTGTCGGCCACGACAACGGCGGGATGATCGCGTACACCTTCGCGCGCCTGTATCCGCAGGCAACGCGCGGCGTCATGATCCTCGACTCGCCACTCCCTGGTATCGAGCCATGGGCGGAGATCAAGGCCGATCCCAGCGTCTGGCACTTCCGCTTTCACCAGACACCAAACCTCCCGGAAAGACTGCTTGCCGGCCGACAATTCGTCTACTTCCGCGAATTCTTCGACCGCTTGGCGCTCAATCGCAAGGCCATCCCGGATACCGATGTGGCACACTATGCGAAGGCTTACGCCGCGCCGAGCCAACTGCGTGCGGGGCTTGAGTTCTACCGCCGTGGCTATCCCACAGCCGAGAAGTCCAACGCATCTGAACGGAGTCCAATCGATTTGCCCATCGTGCTGGCCGGTGGCGACCATGCCATGGGAATCCTGTTCCCGAGGCTAGCCGACTCTCTGCGCAAGCACGGGTGGGCAAATGTCACCGTCGAGCTCATCAAGAATAGCGGGCACTGGGTGGTCGACGAGCAGCCGGACATCGTGGTGGAACTCATCGAGCGCCATGCTTCCCGATAGCCCTGGCAGCACGGATGAACCACAGGCGAGAATGGTTGGGAATCGCGTACCGCGGGAAACCACATCAGATCGGATGATCAGCAGTCGGAACTGCCGACTTCCGCGCTGCAGCGATTTCGTCCGGAATCGGAGGGTCAGCTGACGTGCCGGCGGGAGCGACCGCGAGGACCGTTCGTGACCCGGAGCTGTCCTGGACTCCGCTGACACGCTGCGATGCAGCAAACTGCCGAACGTCCCCAAGACCTAATAAGCATCGTTTGATTGGGACGCGAGGAGATTCCCACGTGTTTCAACCGCTGGAACTCTGCAATTTCGCAGGGCGAAGTCGCAATTTTCATCGATGACCTCGTAGCCCTACGCCGATTCATTGCTCCAACGAGCTCGCACCGACGAAATCTCAAATGAGAGGCGATGTCAGTCTCGTTTGCTGCGCGGCAACCGGCGTCCGACCTCAAGTCGCCGCGGCCCCTTCCTGCTGACGCCAATCCGAAAATCATCGAGTGAATAGCAAAGCGACCAGTTGAAGCAGCTCTTGGGCAGATGGATTCGAGGATCGGGGAGGCGACCAGACTGAGCGGAAGGACGCAAGAATTAACAGTTGGTTAACGTCTTGAATAACACTCTATTTCCCTCAAGTGACATGATTCGTTTGGGCAGTGATAAATCTGGGAAGGAAGAGAAACCACTATGGCAAAGATCGCAAAGAAGAAGACCAAGCCCGTCCGCAAGGCGAAAGCGAGGGTGATGGCCGCCAAGCGCTCCGGTAGCGCCCGGCGCAAACCTGCCGTTAAGGCCCGCCGCCCGGCGGCGCGAAAGCCGCGGCAGCGCAAGGCAGCATAACTAGTATCCAGCGAATTTTACCTTTCGGCCGGACCGTCGCTCCGCGCGGCTCCCGGCCGAAATGCGTTTTGGAGACCAGAATCGAGGAGCCTGCCTTTCAATTGAATGCTCGGATAGATCTCGCTGACAATGGCCCTAACGGAATAAGTGCGCGCAAATGGTGTCGCCAGTCCAGCGCTCGCTAGTTCTGAGACCGCGAGGCCCATGGCTAGGCGTCAAGGCGACTCTACCCGCCGAGAGCGTCATTCAGGAGATCAAGGATTTCCTCGATCAGCCAATCATCAACCTCCGCCTCGTCCACAGCTGCCTCCATCAAGAAGGGGTCAGTACCAATGGGACGCGGAATACCTCAGAGAGCGTTGGGCCGTAACTCGGCGCCCTTGCGTCGCGTCGCCAGGTGTTATCGGGTTTGCTGTTGGTGAGGCGCCCCGGAGGTACAATTCTCGGGCTTCGGGGGCAGCGCTCCGCCTGCTCCCAACTCGCGCCTCCATGGCGATACAGTACTGATTCAGCCGACAGAAATAAGGCGGCATCGCGGGGAATGGCTGCCAGCCGACTCGTCGCGCAGGTCCGATCGAGGTAGCGTCCCACCAAGCAGTGAGAACCACAAGATGTGGGAGGAGGACCTGTAATGGCCCCTATATGCGTCGCGCCCCTGCTCGGTCGTCTCTATGGCCATGCAGGAGGGGCGGGACCGAAGACGGCCGAAGTGCTCTCCAAGTGCATCGTCGATATGTACGCGAAGGCCGTCCACGGCATGTCTGCCGAGGACGCGGTGAAGTGGGCCGAAGGATGTGCTCTTCTATCCGATGTCGCCTTCATCGCTCCTCAAGACATATTTGCGAACGATGCGAACGGTCAGCCGCCAAGGCAGCTGGGGTACTCACTTTAGATAAATTCGACACGTGTCCCGCTGGCGACAACAATTGGCACGGGACGAGTTAAAATCCCGAAGTCGACGGGATGATATGACCAAGCCGCAGACCACGCAGCAGCGCCCAGTGTCGATGGACCCGTTTGGCCCCGACGACATCGCTCGGCGCCTTGAGGCGGCCAATGTGTCGAGGGCAGGCCTGCCGATTAGAAGGCTACTCCTCCTCGGTCTGGTCGGAGGCATCTACATCAGCTTCGGTGGTGCGTTGGCAACGTTGGTACTCACCGACAATAGCTTGGGGTATGGCCTGGGAAGGCTCGCGGCGGGCCTGTCGTTCAGCCTGGGCCTCATCATGTTGGTATTGGCCGGCGGCGAGCTCTTCACCGGCAACAACCTGATGGTGCTGGCCTTTGCGGGGCGTAAGATCTCCGGACGCGCCATGTTGCGCAACTGGGGCTTCGTCTACGTCGCCAACGCCGCCGGTGCCGTCCTCCTGGCCTTCGCCATCCACTACTCCGGCGTCCTCGACGGCAACGGCGTCAAGGCGACGGCGGTCAAGATCGCCGAGGCAAAAGCTCAGCTCGACGTGCCCACCGCCTTCCTGCGCGGCGTTCTATGCAACATGCTGGTGTGCCTGGCGGTTTGGCTGAGCGTCGCCGCCCGCAGCGTCGAAGGCAAGGTGATCGCCATCGCCCTCCCGATCAGCGCCTTCGTGGCACTGGGCTTCGAGCACTGCGTCGCCAACTTCTACTTGCTGGCCATCGGCATGCTCAGCGGCGCCCAGGTCACTGTTGTTGATTTCCTAGGCAATATCGCCTCCGTCACGGCAGGCAACACGCTGGGCGGTATCCTCATCGCCGCCCTCCTGTACCTGATCTACCTCGGTAAGGACCAAGTCCAGAGGTCGCGCCTGGTTTTCAGTCAGCCCGAGGCGACCGCATCCGCTTCCGAGCCGGCCGGGATTGGCCCCGCTAACGCCGCGCTCGTAGATGCCCCGCCAACTGGGCCGACACCTGCGGTGAACACGATGCGGACGGCCGAGGTCCGCCTGAGGCTCAAGTCCGAACATGGCCGCCCAGTACCCCCGCCCGCGAAGGATCCGGTGGTCACGCGACCCGTATTTCAAAGAGCCCGCCGAGACACCAATGGAAAGTAATTGTGAACATTGAGCAATTCATGGTCAACTCGGCAGGACAAGGAGAATAACCATGACCGCCGACCCCCTTGCTGCTGCATTCCCCTTACTCACGACCCGCCAGCTCGGCCAAATCTCTGCCCTCACCGAGAACATCACCATCGAGCTGGGCGGTATCTTGTTGCGTGAAGGCCACCATACTGATTCTCTTTACTTAATCACGGACGGCATAGCGGATTTGACCAAAAACCTCGTCGAGATGGAAAGTGTAGTAACCGAGATCAAAGCCGGCGAACTTGTCGGTGAAATGTCCTTTGCCGGGAATTTTCCTCCCACGGCAACTGTAACCGCGGCTACAGATATCAAAGCCATCAAGATCGACAAGTCTAAGCTAATGGCTCTGTTAGAGGGCGATGCGGCCCTAGGCATGGCCGTCTTTCGCTCGATCGCGTCGACGTTGTCACGGCGCTTGTTGCAAGTTACGGAGCGCTTTGCGTTTCTTCGACTAACATAGACCAATTCGCCCGGCACAAAGAAACGAAATGCACAATATTGTACGCCGGATCAGAACGCTGATGAGTGGTCGGGCCAGGTAACTGGCTGTCGAATCCCTCGGGCGGGCAATCGCAGGCGTCGAGCACAATCCGGAGTCGGAGCACCTTCGAGCCGCCACAGTCGCTTTGGAAGCGCGCCGTTACCGATATTCTGCTTTCGTCGGGCTGCTCTGCCGGCTCAGTAGTTGTTGTGGTCAGCGGATCCTTAATCGAGCTTGCGGCCGCCTGCCGTCACCTGATCCAGGAATGCGGTTGTCTCGCGGTTGATAAAGTCGACATCCGCAGGAAAGGCGCCGCCGGCCGCCGCATGGCC
>Ga0209382_10012990_pt1 | contig 10242 bp, 9 predicted proteins | sample SoiMetdeltSBSDD5_FD_187599 | JGI IMG/M metagenome (GOLD analysis project Ga0209382, IMG submission 187599) | Bulk soil microbial communities from a Populus tree surrounding site in Tennessee, USA - Soil MetaG P. deltoides SBSDD5 (SPAdes) (version 2) | ecosystem: Environmental > Terrestrial >...
TTGAGCGCCGTGTCGATGCCCTTGTACGTCTCGAGCCGCGCCACGGTGATCACCCACGAATCCCCGTTCAGGCGGTAGCGGGTCTTCACGTCGCGCGGGTCGAGGCCGGGCCGGAACTGCTCGGGATCGGTGCCCAGCGGCACCAGTTTCACCTGCTCGGCAAGCGGATCGAGCCCCAGCTCGCGCAGCACCTTCTGGGCCTGCTCGCGGGTCCACTGGCTGTTCGCGACCACCGCGGTCGCCGAGCCGAGCAGGGCTTTCGACGTACGCCGCCCCAACGGGGAGTGGTGGATCGCGTGCAGCTCCTTCAAGAGGTCTCCACCGTGGACCAGAACGCCGTATTTGACCCCGACGCGCTCGTGCGCCCACTTGGCCGGATAGGCGCAGGGGCGGATCGAGTCGCACCAGGCGAATCGTGGTTTGTGCTGGCGGGCCAGCGTCGCGACGCGCCGCGACCAGAACAGCAACCCGGGGAGGCTCTTCAGCGTGCGCGACGGAATCGGCAAGCGATCGATGACGGCGCCCGTCGCGCCGGCCGCACCAAACCGCGCGTCGGCGTCTTGCGAGTCGCGGTGCTGGCCGGTGGACACGAGCAGCTCGCCCCGCGGGTAGCGCCGCGCGATCTCCCCCATCATCCGCGCGATGCCGGTTTGGATCGGCGGGAATTCGTCGGTCAGGAGGAACGTCTTAGGCACGGCGCTGTTCTCCTCGCTCCCACAGGAATGCGTACTTCAGGAACACGCCCACCGCGCTGACACCGGCGTGAATCACGCCCAACCGCCCGTCGAGCACGCTGCCGTGCAACAGGTATTCGCGCCAGAAACGGGCCGCCGGACGCAGCGTCAGATCGCTCCACGATGCGCGCTGTCCGGCCGCCGCGAGGTCGTCGGCGCTCATCCGGCTGTAGGTGATCAGCTTGTCGAGGTGGTGGCGCAGATCGCGGTAGGGTGTGTGATCGAGCTCGTGTGTCAACGCGCCGAAGTCCGTGACGCCCTGCAGTCCCGGGTGCGCGGTCGGGCCGCCGAATCGGCGATTGCGCCGGAACAGACGGACGACCCAGTCCCGTCCCCAGTGTCCCCGGCGCAGCACATGTCCGTGGAAGAGATTGCGGCGTTTCACGCGGTATGCCTCGTGCCTCGGCACCGCGGCCACGGCGGAGAGCTCCGCCGCGAGGTCGGGGCCGATGCGCTCATCGGCGTCGAGGGCGAAGACCCATTCGTGTTTCGCGACCTCGATCCCCGCGTTGCGCTGCGCCGCGATTCCCGGCGCCGCCCCGTCCAGTACCCGCGCTCCCGCGGTTTGCGCCGCCGCCGCGGTGCCGTCCCGCGACCCCGCGTCGACGACGATCACTTCGCCGGCCCATGCCAGGCCACGCACGCAGTCGGCGATCTGGCTCGCTTCGTTGAGCGTGGGGATCACGACGGTGAGCGGCGCGGGCATCGGTTCGAATGTTAACGGGGGCGTCGCCCGCCGAGCAATCGGCGCCGTTCGATCGCCTCTCCGTACACCGCTTCGGTTCGCTCGGCGGTGCGCTCGAGTGTGAAGTCCCGGCGCACCAGATCACGGCCGGCGCGGGCGATCCGGCCCCGAAAGGCTCCGTCGCCCAGCACGCGGTCGAGCGCCACGGCCCAGGCCATGGGGTCCGTGGGTGGGACGAGCAGCCCCGTCTCCCCCGAGGTGACGAGATCGGGGTTGCCGCCCGCCTCGGAGGCGACGACGGGGAGGCCCAGGGCCATGGCCTCGAGCAGCGCCTGCGACAGCCCCTCAATCCGCGAAGGGAGGGCCGCGAGCGCGGCCAGCCGGTAGAAGGACAGCGGCCGATCCGTAAACGGCACGAAGACCACCTTGTGTCGTCCCGGGAGCGCGTCGCGCAACGCGATCAACTCGCGGTCGGGCTCGATGCCGACGCAAGCGACGGCCACAGGGCGGCGCAGCGTCGGCAGCGCAGCGAGGAGGACGTGCTGGTCCTTGCGTCGCGCCACCACGGCGACCACCGGCCGGCCGTCGAGCTGGCCGAGCGCGGCGCGTGCGGCGGCGAGGTCGGCCTCGGAGGGCTCCGCGTCCACCCGCTCCAGGTCGATGCCGTTCGGCACGACGCGCAGGCGCCCGGCGGGATGCAGCCGGCGCCGCAGCGCGCCCGCGACCGCGCCGCTCACCGCGATGGTGCGGTCGGCGGTCAGGCCGATCGCCATGATCTCCGGCGGCAGCGTGAGCGGCATCGTGCGCCGGGTGACGACGAAGGGTTGGGGCAGCCGGCCCCGCCAGCGCAGCCACGTCAGAGCGCGGCGGTCGCGCGTGTCATGGCTGTTCACGACGTCGACGCGCTCGCGCGCGATCACGTCGGCAATCGCGGCGGCGAGCGGGCCGAGGCGCTGAAAGGGGAGCGGGACTACGGTGAGTCGTGCCTGGGCGGCGCGCCGTTCGAGCAGCGTGCCGGGACGGCACCCGACGAGGACGCGATGCCCCCGCCGTGCCAGGTGGATACTGAGAGAGAGGATCGACTGGGTGGAGCCGGCGCCTTCGCCTTGGTGCGTCAATTGGAGAATTGTCAGCGGCGCAGGCGTCATGCCCCGAAGGTAGTTATACTGGGTCGCCCATGCACGTCGTGGTCGCGTCGCACCACCGGTTGCCGGTCGAAGGCTATGGCGGCACGCAGCGCGTCGTGGTGGCGCTCGTGCGCGGGCTCGCGGCCCTGGGGCACCGCGTCACGCTGCTCGCGCAGCCCGGCACGCGGGTGCCCGAGGCCGCCAAGGTCGTCGAGGTGCCACCCAAGATCCTCAAGGATGCCGGCGCCGATCTGACGCCCTTCCTCCCCGAAGGCGCGGACATCCTCAACGTTCATTTCCCATTGAAGCGCGGACCCGCCACCCTCCCGTGCGTGCAGACGGCACACGGCAACTGGAAGCCTGGGGTGCCGGTCCCGCCGCACACCATCTTCCTGTCGCGCGACCACGCGCGCCGCCACGGCAGCGACGCGTTCGTGTACAACGGGCTCGACCCGTCCGAATTCGTTTTCCGGCGACGCAAGGAACAGTGGGATCTGTTCCTCGGGCGGCTGCACAGCGCGAAGGGATACCATTGGGCGATCGAGGCGGCGAAGAAGACGGGCCGGCGGCTCATCGTGGCGGGGGGCTGGCGGCCGAGCTTCACGGGGGCCGTCAAGTACGTGGGCGAGGTGGACGGCAAGCGCAAGGCCGTGCTGCTCGCGCGGGCCCGCTGCTTGTGGATGCCGGCCCTGTGGGACGAGCCGTTCGGCCTGACGACGATCGAGGCGCTCTTCTCGGGGACGCCGGTGCTCGGCACCCGTCGCGGGGCCCTGCCTGAAATCCTGATCCCCACGGTCGGCGCGCTGTGCGACACGCTCGAGGAGATGCTCGTGGCGGCCGAGACGATCGGGACGCGCTCGCCCGAGGCGTGCCGCGCCCACGCGGAGCGCTACTTCACGCACCACGCGATGGCGGAGGAGTACGTCCGGGTCTATCGGGCGGTGATCGAAACAGGAAATCTGCCGGCGGGCCGGCCGACGCCTTACGCCAACTCGTAGTTCCGGAACTCGAAGAGACGCGCCCCCGTCAGCCGCTCGATCCAGTCGGACACGTAGAAGCGCAGGTGCTCGAGCTTGAAGCTCGGCGGCCCGATCACGCGCTCCGGGTCGTGCGCGCGCGGTGCGATCCAGTCGGCCGCCGCCGCGGGGTGCGTCCCGGTGAACGGCTTGAGCAGCGGAATCCACTCGAGGTGCCCGCGCGCCTGCTCCTTGTCGAAGCGGTCGCCGCCCCACGGATAAATCGTCTTCGAGATCTCGAGCTTCTGCTTGATGGCCTTGGCGGGACGGGCCCAGCCGTAATGAAACATCTCGGCACCCGTGACGCGGGCGCGGATCTTCCGGTAGTCAGGGCCGACGCGGAACCCCTGCGCCCCTTGATAGGGACGGATGTCCTTGCCGAGGCGGACGCAGCGGACCTCACGGCGGTACCAGCGGCGACTCGTCGCGACCTGATCGAAACCGCCGTAGAAGTGTTGATACTTCACCAGCAACCCTTCGACCCGCTCGTCCCGGTCGCATGCGGCGATTGTCTCCGCGAGGGTGCGCGCCCCGGCTTCGTGCAGCACCTCGTCGGCCTGGATGTAGACGCCCCACGAGCCGCGGCAGGCGTCCATCGCCCGCTGCGTCTCGATCGAGAGCATGATGTTCTTCTTCGTGAAATCCCACTCCGTATCGATGATGCGGATGCGCGGATCGCGGATCGACGTGACGAGGTCGCGCGTCTCGTCCTCGGACTTCCCCACGTTGACGACGACCTCGTCGCACAACTCGAGGACCGAGCGGATCGCCGGGACGATCGGGAAGTCGAGCTTGACGGCGTTACGGACGATAGTGAAGCCGGAAATCATGTCAGGTCCGGAATTGCAGGTTGTACAGGCGCCGATACAGACCGTCGGCCGCCAGCAGGTCATCATGACTGCCGCGCTCCACGATGCGTCCCTCAGCGAGCACCACAATGAAATCGGCGTGCTGGACGGTGGCCAAACGATGTGCGATGACGAAGACGGTCCGATGCGCCATGAGGCGTTCGATCGCCTCCTGCACCAGCCGCTCCGATTCCGTGTCGAGGGCGCTCGTCGCCTCGTCGAGGATGAGGAGTGGGGGATCGCGCAGCAACGCGCGGGCGATGGCGATCCGCTGGCGCTGACCCCCCGAGAGCCGCGTGCCCCGCTCCCCCAGCATCGTCTGGTACCCATCGGGCAACCGAAGCACGAACTCGTCGGCGTTGGCCGCGCGCGCGGCGGCGCGCACCTGCTCGAGTGTGAAGTCCGTTCGGCCGTAGGCGATGTTCGCGAGGACGGTGTCGTTCAGGAGCACCGTCTCCTGTGACACGATTCCCATCAGGCGTCGCAGTGAGCGGCGCGTGTAGCGGGTGATGGGCACGCTGTCCATCGCGATCTCGCCCCGCGTCGGTTCATAAAACCGCGGCAGCAGATCGACCAGGGTCGTCTTCCCCGCTCCCGACGGCCCGACGATCGCCACCACCTGGCCGCGTCGTACGTCGAGATCCACGTCGCGGAGGACCGCCTCGCCCGCCTCGTATTCGAACGAGACGCCGCGGTATTCAATCGTGTCCCGGAAGACGGCGTCAGCTTCGCCCGGCTGGTCGCGCTCCGCCTCAGGCAGGTCGAGGACCTCGAACACCCGCTCCGCCGAAGCCTGGGCGCCAGCCATCATCGTCGGGTAGTTCGCCACCGATTTGACGGGGGACATGAGCCGCAGGCTCACGGCGAGAAAGGTGATCAGCACCGCCGGATCGAGCGCCGAGGTCGCTGCCAGCGCGAGGCGCGTGCCGACCACCAGGATCAGCACGATCATGACGCCGCCGAAGACCTCGCTCACTGGGCTCGTGAGACTCGAAAACCGCTGGGCGCGCAGCACGCGTTTCCGATACCGCTCGGCCAGCTGCCGGAACCGCTCCAACTCGAACGCCTCCGCCACGTATGCCCGCACCAGCTTCACGGACGAGATCATCTCACCCACGTGACTCGTGACCTCGCCGCGCTCGGCCGCCAGCTCGCGCGACCGGCGTCGCAGGCGATTGATCATCGGCCGGATAATGAGGAGCAGCACTGGGGCCAGGAGCAACGCGAGCAGGGTCAGCCGAACCGACAGGCCGAACAGAATCACGACGTATACGAGGATGACGACGATGTTCTGGAGCAGCGACGCCAGCGCCGCGCTCACCGCCGTCTTCACCTGGTCGGTATCGCTGATGATGCGGGCGACGATCTGGCCGCCGCGGGTGCGCTGGAAGTAACCGAGCGGCAGCGTCTGGAGGTGGCGGAAGAGGCGAACGCGCAGGTCGCGGACCACACCCTCCTGGATCGCGACGCTGCCGACCGACGCGAGATACGCCGTGACGTTCTTGAGCAGCAGCGCGACGAGCAGGACGATGACCACGTTGCGGAGCGCCACGTCGGGCGTGCCCGCGTGGATGAACGGTCCCGCGATGCGGTCGAGGACGGCCTCGACTGTCGAAGCGCCGCCGCCCGCCGACGGAAGGCCGGCACCGCCGAACAGCGTGCGCAGGAACGGAATCAGGAGGACGAAGGTGAATCCATCCAACACCGACGAGATGATCGTGGCGACGATGGTGGCGACGAACAGCGGCGTATACGGGCGAAGCAGCGACAGCAGGCGGGCGCTGCGCCCCATTCAGCGGCTACCTCGCGGCGTCAGCAGCGCGACCGGGAGGATCATCTCCTCCGGCGTCGCGCCGCCGTGCAGGAACGAGCCGCGGTACCGAGCCTGGTACTCCCGCAGCTTGGTGGGATACACGAAGAATCGGTCCCCCGGGCGATGAGCAGACGGACGCCGAGCGCCGCTCCCGGGAGGCCGAACGACTTGAGGTCCTCGACCGCGATGGCGGCCTCCGGGTCCTCCGCGCGCAGGTCCTCGCCGAACTTGTAGCGCAGGTTGGCCGTGGCGTCGCGCTTGGCGAACACCGTGGCCGGCGTCTCGCAATGGATCGAGCCGTGGTCCGTGGTGAGGAGCACGGGGACGCCGCGGCGCTCGGCTTCCTGGAGCGCGGCGAGCACGGGCGAGCGCTCGAACCACGTGCGCGTCAGCCCGCGCAGCGCGTCGGCATCGCGCGTGACCTCGTAGAGGATCGCGTTCTCGGAGCGGCCGTGCGTCAGCTGGTCGATGAAGTTGAAGACCAACGCGGTGACGCCATCTTGAGCCAGATGCGCCGGCAGCCGGCGCAGCAGGTCGGCCCCGTCCGCCGCGGTGAACAGTTTCTCGTAGCGCACGGGGACCGGCTTGCCGACGAGCTCCTGGAGCTGCTCGGTCAGCAGCTCGGGTTCGTGGGCGTTGAGACTTTCCTCGTCGCTGGGCGCCCCCCACCACCCGGGGTGGCGCGCCGCAATCTCCATCGGAAACATCCCGCTGAAGATCGCGTTGCGCGAGAACGGCGTCGCCGTCGGCAGGATGCTGTAGTAGTGCGACTCCTCGACGTCGAACAGCGGCGTGATCAGGTCGCGCAGCACCTCCCACTGATCGAGTCGCAGGCAGTCGATCAGCAGGAAGAGCACGCGCCCCGTCCGCTTCAAAGCCGGCACCAGGAACTCGGCGCCGACGTCGACCGACAGCGGCGGCCGGTCCCCTTCGGGGTCGGCGAGCCAGCGCGGGTATTGCTTCGCGATGAACGTCGCGAAGTCTTTGCGCAGGCTCTCCTGCAGGTTGCGCAGCGCTTCCGAAAGGCCGGGTTCGTTTCCCGCCGCCAGCCGCACTTCCCACTGCGCCAGCTCCCGGACCAGCTCGATCCACTCACGCCACGCCAGCGCCGCGCCGCGCCGACCCTCGAGCTCGCGGAACCGGGTCACGAAGTCGCGCGCCAGACGCTGCTGGCGGATGCGGTCGCCGTCGAGCAGGCGAGTCACGACGGACAGGATCTGACGCGGGTGGACGGGCTTCACGAGGTAGTCGTCCACCTCGATGCCGATAGCGTCGCGCATCAGGGCTTCGTCTTCGCTCTGGGTGACCATGACGACGGGCATGGCGGGGTCAATGGCGCGGATCTCGGGGATCAGATCTAGCCCGCGCCGGCCGGGCATCTGCTCGTCCAGCAACACGACGCTGTACGGCTGGCGCCGGAGCAGCGCGAGCGCGTCGTCGCCGTGCGCCGCCTGCTCCACGGCGAAGCCCTGCCCCTCGAGAAACCGGCGGTGTGCGGCCAGTCCATCGACTTCGTCGTCAATCCAGAGGATGCTCTTCGGACGCGGCATGCTGTCGAAAAAGCTACTACATTGGCCGCGTGTTGCGCATACTCCTCGTTCGCTTCAGTTCCATCGGCGACATCCTCCTCACGACCCCGCTCGTCCGGGCGTTGCGCCGTCGCCACCCGGACGCGCAGTTGATCTACGTCACCAAGCGAGCCCTGGCGCCCCTCGTCGCCGACAACCCGCATCTCTCTCAAGTCGTGGCACTCGAACCCGACGAGCCGCTCGCGCACCTCGCCAGCCACCTCCGGGGGTTACTGCCGACGCACGGGCTCGATTTGCACGGGAACCTGCGAAGCGCGGCGCTGCGTCTCCTGGTGCGATGCCGCTGGTCGGGGTACGCCAAGCGCAAGCTCGCGCGGACGTTCCTGGTCGCGACGAAGCTCGACCTCTACCGGGGTGACGTCCCGGTTGCCGAGCGCTACTTCGAGGCGGCGCGCCGGCTCGATGTCCAGCCCGACGGCGGACCGCCGGAGTTCTTCCTCGGCGCTGCGGCGCGCGAGCGCGTGGCGCGCTGGATCGCCGAGCGCGGGCTCGACGCCGCGCCCATCGCCGCGCTGGCCCCCGGCGCCGCGCACGCCACCAAGCGCTGGCCGATCCCGCATTGGCAAGCGCTCGCCGCGCGGCTGCGCGAGGCGGGCTACCGCATCGTCGTGTTGGGCGGCCCCGACGACCGCGGGGCGGCCCAGCAACTCGCGAGCGCGCCGCTGACGGAAAGTGCAGCGGGGGAATTCACGCTGCAGGAGACGGGCGCCTGTCTCGCCCGGGCCAAGGTCCTGATCTCGGGCGACACCGGCGTCATGCACATGGCGACGGGGGTCGGCACGCCGGTCGTCGCGCTCTTCGGACCCACGGTCCGGGCGTTCGGATTCTTTCCTTATCATGCCCGCGCCACGGTCCTGGCGCAGGACCTGTCGTGTCGTCCCTGCTCGACGATGGGCACGGCGCGTTGCCCGCTCGGCCACCACCGCTGTCTCGTCGATCTCCTCCCGGCGCAGGTGGCGGCCGCTGTTGAGCGTCTCGTCGCGTGATCGATCAGCTAGGCGCGACGACCCCTGCCGAGGAGCGCCTCGTCGCATTGATCGCCGATGCGGCGCGCGGCCCGAAACGCGACGGGCTCTTCGCCCTGTGGTTGGTGGTGCGCGCGGCGGAAGCGATCCTGCCTCCTGCCCCGGTCAGCGCCAAGAACCACCGCCGCCGTCTTCAGGCGCTCGAGACGCGGCTCGGCAGCCTCGCCCTCCCGGCGCCGCTCAAGCGAGCGCTCGCGGCGGCGCGGCACCACCTCGAGGCCGCGACCCCCGAGTCGGCCGCGGTCGTGTTGAGCCAGCTCGTCGCCCCGGCCCGCGACGTGCTCGGACCCGAGGCGGCCGACGCCGTCGGCGTTGCCGCCCGCGCGGCGCGCGTACATTTATAGCGCATGTCCACTCGACGCCTGCCGCAACGTGCCTCCCTCGAGTCCCTGGTGCAGCGCGTCGACGCGCAGCGCCCCGGCGAAGTCACGGGCGATACAGTCCCGAGCGGCTTCGCGTCGCTGGACAAGATCCTGGGCGGCGGCCTGCGCCGGCGCGACTTGATCGTGCTCGGCGGCGACATCGGTGCCGGCAAGTCGGCGCTCGCGCTTGGGTTGGCGTTACGCGTCGCCCAGCAAGGGCTCGGCGTGGCGTTTCTGTCGGGGGAGATGGATGAGGAACGACTGATGGAGCGCGCCCTCGCCATCGAAGGCCGCGTCACGGTCGACGACCTGCGCGCCGCCAAGATGAGCGACCAGACGCGGGCGGGGATCGGCGGGGCCGCCGTGCGCCTCCGCGGTCTGCCGCTGGCGATGCTGCCGCTCGCCGCCGACGACTTCGACACGATGGCCGAGCAGCTCGATCCCCTGCGCCAGCTCGCGCTCGTCGTCGTCGACTACCTGCAACTCGTCCCGCCGGCGCAGGGGCTCACCCGGGTCACGCAGGATGAGGATACCGCCATCGTGCTGCGCCGCCTCAAGGCGCTGGCGCTCGAACGGCAAGTCGCTCTCCTCCTCGTCGCCCAGCTGCCGCGGTTCCAGGCGCAACGCGAAAACCCGCGCCCGACCCTCGAGGACTACGGCGTGTTGGGCGCGCTCAAGCAGCACGCCGATGTCGTCTTGTCCATTTTTCGAGAAGAGATGTACCGCCCCGGCGGCGGCGTGGAGGGTGCAACGGAACTGATCGTGGCGAAGAACCGCAATGGTCCGACGGGCTTCGTGGACCTGTACTTCTACCGCCGCTGGATGCGCTTCGAGGACATGCTGGATCCGGACCGGTAGTCTACTTGATGGAATCGCCCTCGACGATCGCGCCGATCATCGTGTAGGTCGATCCCGGGCCCCCCGTGTTCGGTCGCATGGTGAGCCACAACGGCCGCTTCCCCTGCTCCGCATACATCGAGATCGACCCGTCCGGCCCAACCTGATCGGTCTTCAGCTCCCAGCCGTTCGCCGCCAAGGCCCGC
>Ga0209382_10012994_pt1 | contig 10240 bp, 9 predicted proteins | sample SoiMetdeltSBSDD5_FD_187599 | JGI IMG/M metagenome (GOLD analysis project Ga0209382, IMG submission 187599) | Bulk soil microbial communities from a Populus tree surrounding site in Tennessee, USA - Soil MetaG P. deltoides SBSDD5 (SPAdes) (version 2) | ecosystem: Environmental > Terrestrial >...
CCTCGAGATCTTCCGCAACTCCGTGACCGCCGCTCTGAACGGCGTCGCGCGCGCGCGCGCGCCGGTCGACCAGGCCAATCCCTTCAGCGGCATCGTGGGCGAGAGCCAGGCCATCAAGCAGGCCCTGGCTCGGGCGGCGCGGCTCCTGCCGCATGGGAACGCCCGGGCCTTGATCATCGGCGAGACCGGGACCGGCAAGGAAGTCCTCGCGCGGGCGATCCACGCGGGCGGACCACGGCGCGGCGCTCCATTCGTCGCCGTCAACTGCTCCGCCTTCCCCGAGCACCTGATCGAGTCGGAGTTGTTCGGCCACGAGCGCGGCTCGTTCACGGATGCGCACGCGGCCAAGCCGGGGCTCTTTGAGATGGCGGACACCGGGACGCTGTTTCTCGACGAAATCGGCGACCTGCCGCTCAATCTGCAGGCCAAGTTGCTGCGTCTGCTGGAGGACAAGGAGATTCGCCGAGTCGGCGGGACGAAACCGCGCACCGTGGACGTCCGCATCCTGACCGCGACCAATGCGCACCTGGCGGACCGCGTGCGCGACAAGACGTTCCGCGAGGATCTCTTCTTCCGGTTGAGCACCGTCGTGCTCAGGCTGCCACCGCTACGCGAGCGAGGCGACGACATCCTGGTGATCGCAAGGGCGGTGCTGGAGCGGCTGGCCGGGGAGCATCACCTGCCGGTGCCGACCCTGTCGCCTGAGGTGTGCCGCCGGCTGCGGCAGCATTCCTGGCCCGGCAACGTCCGAGAGCTGAAGAACGCGGTCGAGAGGGCGCTGCTGCTCTCGCCACCGGGCGAGCTCGACGCCGACGAGCTCCTGCCCGCCGCGGATCCGGAGGCGCAGGGGGAGGGACCGATTCCGTTTCCAGCACCACTGGACCAGATCACCTCCGCCGCCGTCCGGGCCACCGTGAAGCTGTGCGGGGGCAATCGCAGCGAGTCGGCCCGCCGCCTCTCGATCTCGACCCGGCGCCTGCGGCGTCTGTTGAACGGCACCGACGTCACCCCCGATCTGGAAGAGGACGACTTCGTGGAGCCGACCGCGTTGTCGATGTAACGGGGACCGCGTTAGAGCGTCCCGACCTACCTGCAGGGACGAAATGACCCACCGCCCCGGCCCGCCGCCGGGGCTCTTGTTTGCAAGTCCTGACAAATCCAATGAGTAGCTCTGTCGTGCAACGTGGAACGCTTCCTGCTCTGGAGCGGGTCCGCCACCCGAGTCTGGAGACTTGCATGTCCGTCCGCCGTTCCCTGATGTCGGTCGTGCTGCTCGCCGGTGCCGTCGCCGCGGTCGCGAACTGTGGCGACCAATCGCCCGTCGGCGTCCAAACGCCAGGGTTCCGGAGTGTCGGTGGCGCCGGCAAGACGGACCTGGTCGCATGTTCGCAAGGCTACGACTCGGTAACCAAGGTGATCGGGCCCGAGGGGGGAACCCTGATCGTCGGGGCTCACCAACTGTGGATCGATTCGCTGTCGCTCAGCAGGCCGGTGCGCATCACGGCCGTGGCGCCCAAGGGCAAGGTGCGGTGGGTTCGCTTCCAGCCTGAAGGCCTCGCCTTCCAGCCTGGATTCTACGCCACCGCGAACGACCTGACGGCGGGCGCCGCCCTCATGACGAACTACGCGAGTTGCGGGGTCCCGTCGGGCACTACCGTCCGCCTCGCCCAGGTCAGCGACGCGATGAAGGTCCTGGAATACCTGAGCCAAATCAACCTGCCACCCTGGACTCAGCCGCATCAATACGTCGGGCTGCTGCCGCACTTCTCGAACTACGCCGTGGCCTGGTAGCTCTCTCATGACCTTGGAGAAGCGTATGTCCGTTCGCCGCGCCCTGATCCCGCTCGCCCTCGCCCTGCTGGTTGCCGAATGCACTGATGCACGGCAACCCTCCACGGGACCGGTCGCGCCCTCTGCAGCGCCGCATTTCCTGCGCTGGGCGAACAACGTCGCGCCGCAGTTCAGCGCGGTCGGCGCCCTCGGAGGTTCGGGAGGCGGCGACGCGCTGCAGGATGGGCTCGATGGGCTCCAGGCTTCAGCGCTCGTCGATGGCATCAGTCTCGATCGGTACACGGCGGCGTTTTGGGCGGTCCGGGGCGAAGAGCGGTCTGTCCAGATCAACTACCTGAGTTCCACCGGCGACACCAGCTTCCCCTTCCTGACGCTCACGATCACCGATCCCGTCTTCGTCCCGGGCCAGGGGAACCTCGCCGTCGGCGACTCCGTGCTGGTTACGGTGACGATCGACCCCGATGACATCAAAGTGTCGTTCGAGCCGACCGGTTTGCTGTTCGGCGATCAGGCTCAGCTGCGGATGTCGTACGGGGGCGCCGGCGGTGATCTGAACGGGGACGGCGCCGTGGATGCGAGCGACGCCCAAATCGAAACCCAGCTGCTGGGGTTGTGGTATCGCGAGGGTGCGGAAAGCTCGTGGTCGAGAATCCCGGCATCCCAGGTCGTTGCAGACAAGTCATTCATTAGTGCGCTCCTGCATTTCTCCGAGTACGCGGTGTCCTGGTAGAGGCGGGTATGAACCCTTCACTCCCAAGTTCCAACGGAGTGCGGTGGGGCAGCCACGCGCCGAAGACGCGCGTGCCCCGGCCCAGTACGCCGATTCGCCGCTGTTCAAACTACGCGGTGGCGTACTGATGCCCCTGACCCCTTCACTCACGTCCCGAGCCTGGCTCGCCGTTCCCGTCGCGGCCCTGCTGCTCCTCGCGGGATGCCAAGACGCGGCTGGGCCTGCCCTCGAGTTGAACGCCCACGGGGCCTGGAACTCGCCGGCGCCGTACGCGGACCTGCACATCCTCCAGCAGGCGCCCACGGCACCCGCGCTCGAGACCTACGAGGTGTCGTTCTGGGCCCGCAGGGATCGCGCGTCGACCGTGATCGTGAACTACCAGCCGGGCGAAGGCGAGTCCGTTGGCCGGCCGTTCCTCCGGTTTGACATCCCACGGGATGGGCTGACGTTCAGCCCCGATCTCCAGCAACTGCAGAGGCGCGATTCGGTCTACATCACCCTCACGATCGACCCGCAGACCCTGTCCGTGGATTTCGCGCCATCCGGCGTGGCGTTCTCCCGGAGGCACCCCGCGACCCTCGCGATCTGGTATGGGAACGCGGATCCGGATCTGAACGGCGATGGGATCGTCGATGCAGTCGATCAAGCCTGTCTGGAACAGCTCGCGATTTGGGGGCGGCCCGAGAGGCCGGCCCCGTGGCTCAAGACAGCGTCGCAGACCGAAGCAGGGCAGCAGTGGATTTGGGCAGAGCTGTTCCACTTCTCCGAGTACGCGGTTTCCTGGTAGTCCCGAAGGCTAAGGGAGAGACACGATGCAAACGTCGTCACTCGTGATCGAGAAGGCCCGGCAGCTCGCCGCGGCCGGAAGCCACGCTGAAGTCGCCGCGTTCCTCGGCGCGCAGGCGGAGGGCGAGCTGGAACGTTCGCCGACCCTCGCGCTGCTGTACGGGACCTCGCTGGCGCGGCTCGGGCGCAACGAAGAGGGCGTGCGGTGGCTCGACAAGGCCTTGGACGAAGCGCGTAAGTGCGACGACCAGGCCGTCGAGCGGCACGCACTCAATGCCCGAGGCGCTGTCGCCTTGGTCAACGGGCGTATCGATGAGGCGGCGGACCACTTCACGCAGGCGCTGATGGCCGCGAGCCGGGACGGCGATCTGTCCACGACCGCCCGCGCCTCGAACAACCTCGGGATCATCAGCAACCTGCGGGGGCGTCACGCCGAGGCGATCGGCTCCTGGGAGATCGCGGTCGCCGCGTTTGACCGGGCGGGGTCGGCGGCGGGCGTCGCCGAGTGCTACCACAACCTCGCGATCACGTACCGCGAGCAGGGGTTGCTCGATCGGGCGCTGGCGGAGGCCGACCGCGCCGTGACCCAAGCCGAGGCCGCGGGTGATCGCACGCTGTCGGCGCTGGCGCTGCGGGGGCGGGCGGAGATCTACATCGTGCGCGGCGCCCTGGATCTGGCGCACGCGGACCTGGATCAGGTGCGGGAGCTGCGCGGCTTCGTGCCCAATTCGATCAACGACGCCGAGGACCTGCGCGTCGTGGCGTTGGTCCGTGCGGCCGAGGGCGATGTGGCGGCGGCCGAGCGAGCGCTGCGCGAGGTGATTCAACGAGCGGGGATGCATTGCCGGCCGCAGCTCCAGGCGGAGGCGACGCGGGATCTGGCCATCGTCCTGCACGGTGCCGGGCGGCATCCCGAAGCCCAAGCGGCGGCGCGAGCGGCGAAGGTGATCTTCGCGCAGCTCGGCGCCGAGCGAGAAATCCGGAAGCTGGCCGGCCAGGAGTGGGGCGACGATTTCTCGGCGGAGCTGCGTGGCTCCCTGGAACCGTTGCACGCGGCGCAGGAATTGGCCGACGCCGGGCGCTACACTGAGCTTGTCGCGTACCTGAACGGGCGCTCGCTCACCGAGCTGGAAGACTCTCCCATGCTGGCGCTGCTCAGCAGCATCGGGCACAGCCGGCTCGGGCGGTTGGATCTGGGACAGCAGTGGTCGCTCGTCGCCCTGTCGCGCGCGCGCGTGCTGGGCGATCGGCGTCTCGAGCTCCGGGCCCTCAACGTGTGCGGAGCCGTCGCGCTGGAACGAGGCGGCATCAACGAGGCGGCGCACTTCTTTACGCGGGCGCAGGAAGAAGCGATGCACGAGAACGATATGGCCGGTGTCGGCCGCTGCGCCAACAACCTGGGCATCATCGCGAACCTGCAAGGAGACTATGGTCGCGCGGTCGGCGCCTACACCCGCGCGATCGCCGCGTACGAGACCGCGCAGCATGACCGAGGCATCGCCGAGTCGCAGCACAATCTCGCGATCACCTACCGCGAGCAGGGCGACCTGGACCATGCGATGCAGGCCGCGGACACCGCCGTGCGGGAGGCAGGACGCCTCGGGGATGAGCGTCTCGTGGCGCAGGCCCTCGCCGGGCGAGCGGAGATCCGCGTCATGCGGGGCGAGCCCGGGCTGGCAATCCTGGAAGCGGAGCGCGCCCTCGCCATTCACCGCGAGCTGAAGGACGACGTCCGCGAAACCGAAGATCTCCGGATCCTCGCCGTGGCGGTGGGCTTCGCGGGGAAGGGAGACGAAGCCGAACGCATGCTGCGCGAGGTCGTCGACCGCGCGACCGTGCACGGGCGGCCGATGCTCGTGGCGATTGCCCAGCGTGATCTCGCCTATCTGTTGGCTCGTCAGGGAGAGGTCGCGGCGGCGAAAGAGATGGCTCGGGCGGCGCGCGCGACGTTCCATCGCCTCGGCTCGAAGGCCGAGATCGACAAGATGACGGCGCTGCTGACGCAGCCGCACATCGGGACGCCCGAATCCGGCCGCGCGACGGTGGCGGTCCTTCCGGCCGCGGATCCGGCGGTTGCGGTCCGGACGCGAGACGGTGCCGCGTCGAACAACGAGACGATAGGTCTCGCGTGAAGGCCGCGCGCGCCGCGGCAGATCTGCTGATCGACGCTCGCGCCCTGGAGCGGGCCGTCTGCATGGACGGGGCGGCCGCGTCGTACGAGGCGGCCATCGCCGCCGCCGAGGCCACCGCGGAACACGCAGTCCTGTCGGAGGCGCTGCGCCGCCTCGCGATCATCCGGCACCACCGGGGCGAATCGGCACAGGCGCTCGAGCTTTGCCGCCGGGGCCACGCCGTCGCCCGGGACGCGGGGCTCGCCCTGCTCGCCGCGGAAGCTCTCAACACGCTCGGTGGGATCTGCCTGGAGACTGACGCCGTGGCCGACGCCCGCCGACACTTTCTCCGCGCCCTGGAGCTGGGCGGTGACAACCGGCCGCTGCGCGCGCGCGTCGAGCAGAATCTGGGCATCCTCGCGAACATCCAGGGTGACGGTGACGAAGCCCTGTCGCGCTACGGGCGTTCGCTCGAAGCCTACCGCGCCTCCGACGACGAGCACGGCTGCGCGATCGCCTATCACAACCTCGGCATGACGAGTCTGGACCGTCGCGAATACGACGCGGCGGAGCGGTACTTCCGGCAGAGTTACGAGATCGCCCAGCGCGCCGGCGACGCCTACCTCGAAGGCCTGTGCCTGGTGAACCATGGCAAGGTGCACGTTGCCCGGGAGCGATACGAGGACGCGCGCGCCAATGCCGAGACGGCACTGGCCGTGTTCGATCGCGTCGGTGTGGAGAGCGCCAAGGCCGACGCCTATCGCGTGCTGGGGATGGTGTATCGCGAGACCGGCCGTCACGCGCTCGCCGAATCGCGGCTCAAGTCGGCCATCGATTTGGCTGTGACCGCGGGCTCGGCGCTCAACGAAGCGGAAGCCTCACGCGAGCTGGCCCTCCTGTATCAGGCGATGGGCCGGAATCAAGAAGCCCTCAAGTTCCTGAACACCGCCCGCCGCCTGTTCCGCCGGCTCGACGCCCGGGTCGACCTCGTCTACGTCGAAGGGAAAGAAACCGAGCTCGAGGCCACCTACGTCGCGGTGGTGCGCGAGTGGGGGCAATCGATCGAATCCGCGGACACCTATACCTTCGGCCACTGCGAGCGTGTGGCGCGCCGCGCGGTCGCGGTGGCGGAGGCCATGGGCCTCGACGAGCACGGTCAGACGACGGTGCAGGTCGGCGCCTACCTGCACGACGTGGGGAAAGTGCGCGTCCCCCATGAGATTCTGAACAAGCCCGACGCGCTGACATCCGAAGAGTTCGCCGTCGTGCAGATGCACCCGGTGTGGGGGATCGAGCTGCTCTCCGCCGTCGAGTTCCCCTGGGACATCAAGCCGATCATCCGCTGGCACCACGAACGGTACGACGGATCGGGGTACCCCGACCGCTTGCGCGGCGACGAGATCCCGCTGTCGGCGCAGATCGTGGGGATCGCGGACGTTTACGACGCGCTCACCACGACGCGCCCCTACCGCCCGGCCATGACTTTGGAGCGCGCGCTGGCGGAGATGGATCGCTGCCGCGGGTGGTGGTCCGACGCCGTGCGCGGCGCCTTCCGGAAGTCGTTGGCCCAGTCGCACTCCACGGAGTTGCTGGCGTTCGCCAAGCAGCCGCGCCCGGTCATCGCCCTGTCGGCCTAGGCTGTATCTTTGGACGATGACTCTGGGCCGGCTCGCTCACCGCATCGTCATCGGCTGCCTGCTCCTCTCGGTCGCCGCCACCGTCGTCATGATCGTACAGAACAGCGACGGGTTTCTCTTGGGCATGGTCGCCGTCGGTTTCTTCGGCGTGTTGCTGGCGACGTTGCCGGCCTTGGTGTTCCTATTCTACTCGGTCTTCTCCGGGCGGCGTCCGCGGCCGGATGTTCCGCGCGGGGCGCGAGCGGGCATCTACTTGAGCATCGTGATCCTGCTGCTCGTCGGCGCGTGGCTGGTGGCGAATGGCATCGGCCTGGACGGAACGCCTGCTTTCGCCGTCCTGGGCCTAGCCGTGGCGGCCGTCGGCGTCGTGACCCTCGTGCGACTGGTGCGCTTCACTCCTGCTCCCGGCGCCGACATGCAGCTCGCGCAGAGCCGTTCCAGCGTGGTCGGCGCGTTCCTGTTGCTGCTCGTCCTGGTGACGCTCCCCAAGTTCGCCGGCGTCAGTCCTCCCCGCGCCTACCGCGCCGTCATGACGAGAGATCTGAGGGATCTCGCCATGACCCAAGAGGCATTCTACGCAGACAGTCAGCGCTTCGCGTCGACGGCAGAGCTCGACACCCTATTCCACGCCGCGTCCTCCGACAGCATTGTTGTTGTGGTCGGCGACTCGGGGTGGCGAGCAACGGCGACGCACCCGCGGCTCGTGGGGCAGGCGTGCGGGATCTGGGTCGGGACCCGGCCGCCGGACGGTATGCACGGAGCCACCGAAGGCGAACCCAAATGTTGGAAGGATCGATGACGTCACTACTCTTGGCCGCCCTCGTCGCGGCACAACAAACTCCCCCGACGCCGTTGCGTATCGCCGCGAGCAGCTACGCGACGACCGAGGTACACCTCAACTCCCGGCGCATCGGCACGAACTGGTATGAGGAAGACGCCAGTCTCTCGGGTCCTTCGCGCATCGCGATCACCTACGGCCAGCCCCACGCGCGCGGCCGCAAGGTCGAAGGCGGGCTCATCCCGCTCGACACGGTGTGGCGGTTCGGCGCGAACCTGGCCACCACCCTGCACTCCGATCTCGACATCACCATGGGCGACGTGAAGGTGCCGCGGGGCGACTATTCGCTCTTCGTCCTCTACACGCGAGCCGGGTGGCAGCTCATCGTGAATCGCGGGACAGGGCAGTGGGGCACGGACCGGAATCCCGCCCTGGACCTCGGTCGCGTGCCCCTCGCCGCTCGGAGCATGGCGGAGCCCGAAGGCTCTCTGACGATCTACCTGGTACCCGACGCCGCGCAGCCCACGACTGGCTACGCCGAGCTGCGCGGCGTGCTCCGCATCAAATGGGGCACTACGGAGCTGAGTACCGGATGGCGCATCGACCAGTAAGCGGCTAACGCGCCCTCAGGCGGACGTCGATGTCCGCGATGATGTCGCGCGGGGCGCCCTTCTTGGTCCACCCCTTGTGGCGGCCGCGATCGTGCCGCTCTTCGCGAACCTCCCACAGGCCGCGCACCACGACGCGGTCGCGACGCGGTGTGGCGAAAATGCGGACGATCTCGCCGTCGCCGCGGCGGCCCCAAATCACCCGGTCGCGGCCCGACCGCTCGACGCGATACACGGTCCAACCGCGGTTGACCATCACCTCCCGCGTGACAACCACCACGCGATCGACCGGGACCACGTACGCGTACTCGGCGGGCTCGCCGTACGCGACCGATGCACTCGTGTATCCACCCGCACATCCCGCGAGACCCAGCGTGGCGGCGAGCATGAGATGGCGTTTCATTGGCGCACCTCCTGGTTGAGAGTTCTGCGCCCCCTGTGACCCCGCTCGGTCCGAGATGTTTTGGGTTGCTTGTGACCGACGTCACCGGGGGCCCGGTCGGACGACAGCCCGCCGCTACCCGACTCTGGGCGCGATCCCTATCTTCGTGCCGGCTGGTCCACACTCCCAAGGAGGCAAGCCGATGAACGCAAGTACCGCGCGGGCGCTCTTGGTCGGACTCTTGGTCGCGCTGTGGGTCTGGTTGTCCGGGGTGGCCCGGCTACGGGTCGAGATTTGGCCCGGAATCGTGGCGCTGGGGTGCTATTTCGCGGCCGGCGGCGGGATTTCGGGTCTGCAAAAGACGCTGATCGGCACCGTGTCGGGAGTCCTTTGGGTGCTCGTCGCCGACGCCGTCCGCGTCGCGATTGGCGGTACCAGCATCGTCACGGCGTTGATCGCCGGGGCGATGGTGTGCGCGATCATCCTGGTCGCGCGCGTGCCGTTCCTCGGGTTCATCGCGGGGGCGTTGGCCGGCGCGGGCGTCGCATGGGGTATCGGCGTGAACACGGTGAACGAAGCGATTCGCGTGGGCATCGCGCTGGCCGTCGGCGCCGTATTGGGCTTCATCGCCGAACGGGTGGCAGGAGCAGTGGCCTCGCGCCGCTCGTAGCACCAGTACAATCCGGGGGTCGGCGACGTTGCCGACCCCCGCTTTTTGTCTCTATCTTCGTTGTTGATCCCCTCTCGGAGCCTCTCGATGCATCTGTTCCGTTCGCCGCGCTTCGTTGGCGCCGTCCTCACGTTTGCGTTCGTGTCCTGCAATCCGGGTGATCGCGTCGCCCCCCCCCTCGCTGACCTCACGAGCCTCCCTGCCGTCCGGATCAGCGAGATCCACTACGACAACACGGGAACGGACGCCGGCGAACGCATCGAGATCTCGGGCCCCGCCGGCACGGATCTCACGGGATGGTCGGTCGTGCTCTACAACGGCACCGGGGGCGCCGTCTACAACACGCGCGCTCTCAGCGGATCGATTCCGGCGACCTGCGACGCGCGCGGCGTGGTGGTGCTGGATTACCCGAGCAACGGCATCCAGAACGGCAGCCCCGACGGCATCGCGCTCGTCGATCCTGGCGCAGTCGTCGTGGAGTTCCTGTCCTACGAGGGCACGTTCACGGCGGTCGGCGGGCCCGCCAATAGCCTGCTGTCGGCGGATATCGGCGTGGCCCAGAACGGCACTGAGCTGCTGGGGTCGTCGCTCGGGCGGAGCGGGGCGGGGATATGGACCGCGACAACGCCCCTGGGCACCAATACCTTCGGCGCCTGCAACGACAACGACGAACCTCCGCCGCCGCAAGAAGTCGCGAGTGTGACGGTTGCACCCGCCTCGGCGACCGTCGTGGTGGACGCCCGGACC
>Ga0209382_10012997_pt1 | contig 10239 bp, 10 predicted proteins | sample SoiMetdeltSBSDD5_FD_187599 | JGI IMG/M metagenome (GOLD analysis project Ga0209382, IMG submission 187599) | Bulk soil microbial communities from a Populus tree surrounding site in Tennessee, USA - Soil MetaG P. deltoides SBSDD5 (SPAdes) (version 2) | ecosystem: Environmental > Terrestrial >...
GCAGCGCGGCACCCAGCAGCGCGAACGCCGGCAGCGCGAGCCACCACAGGGTGCGCGGCGGGAAGGAGGCGTAGAGCAGCAACCCGCCGCCGGCGGAAGCGACCGGGCGGACCAGGACAGCCGCCCGGCGGCTCGTGCCGCGAACCGCCAGCCCGGCTGTCACGGCAGCAGGAGCCATGCCGAGGAGCCTAGATGACCGCCGGCAGCCACCGCGCCGGCGCTCAGCTGCCGCTCGCCGCGGCGGGCACGACGATGGTGCCGGCCGCCCTGGCCACCACCAGCGGGGGGTCCAGCACGTCGGCGGCCGATGGGCCGCGCTCGGGCGCGGCCCGGCACACCACCCTGGCCTCGAAGGACACGCCGCGGGAGCGCCGCCCGACCCGGGTCAGGGTGGCGCTCGCCTCGACCACGTCGCCCGCCTGCACCGGGGCGGTGAGCTCGACCGAGGTGTACCCGGCGAGCAGGCTCTCGTCGCCGTCGGTGCGGATCGCCAGCTCGGTCGCCACATCGCCGAACAGGCCGAGGCAGTACGCCCCCTCGACCAGGTTGCCGCCGTAGTGCGCGTGCGAGTACGGCACGTACCGGCGGTGCGTCACGCTCAGGCCCTCGACCGGGCCGCTCCGGCCGGTCATGCCGCCGTCCTCGCCGCCAGCGCGTGCACCAGGTAGCTGACCACCTCGCGCGGCGTCGTCCCACGGCCGAACACCCGGTCAACGCCGAGCTCGCCGGCCATCCGCGGGTCGAACCGCGGCCCGCCAGCCACCAGCAGCGGCCGCCGCTGCCCCATCGCCTCGCGGAAGGCCTGCGCCAGCTCGCGGGTGTTCAGCAGGTGCGCATCGCGCTGGGTGACCACCTGCGAGACCAGCACCGCGTCGGCGTGCTCCCGGCGGGCCCGCTTCACCAGCTCGGGCACGGTGACCTGGGCGCCCAGGTTGATCACCTTGAGCTCCCGGTAGTACTCAAGGCCCTTCTCCCCGGCGAAGCCCTTGACGTTGAGGATCGCGTCGATTCCCACCGTGTGCGCGTCGGTGCCGATGCACGCGCCGACCACCACCAGCTTGCGCCGCAGCGTGCGCCGGACCGCGCTGTTGACCTCGGACGGAGACAGCAGCGGATACTCCCGCTCCACCACGTGCACCGCGTCCAGATCGACCACGTGCGTGCACGAGCCATACACCACGGCGAACGTGAAGTCGGTGCCGATCGCGTGGCTGTGCACCACCATTGCCGGATCGATGCCCATCCTGTTCGCCAGCTGCTGCGCGGCACCCTCGGCCAGCGGTCCGTGGGGCACCGGCAGCGTGAACGACAGCTGCACCATCCCGTCGCCCCTGGTATCCCCGTACGGCCGCACGACTCGTGTCATAGCTGCGCCTTTCATGTCATGATCCGTTCCACGAGTCGCCAGATCCCCGTCGATGGGTTCGGGTACTCGACTTCGCCCTCTTCAAGGCATCTGGCTCTCTTGCAAGCCTGTGCCAGTCCTGCCTCGAAGTCAGCAAACGACAACTTTGCCTTCTTGTAGGCCGGGATATATTTACGAATTAGGCGTTCGACGTCCTTGCATTTCGCGACGTGACCGGTGAGGGATTCGAAGTGCAACAGTAGCCACAACTCGAAGCACGGATTCGATACCACCATCTTGGCGTTCAGTTCGGCGGCTTTCGAGGCGCCTGAATGGATGTCGAAATTATCGACATCCACGACACGCCAAACTTCGTCAAACTCATCGTTATAGTGGTCGGCCATCCGCCTTGTGTAGTCGACGACCTGCGCGGGCGACGCCGGGCAAGTCTTCAAAGTCAATGCCACCGACCGGTTGCGGTGAATTCGAGCAAGCCCACGAAGGTAGACGTCTTCGGTGTATCCGCCGCTAACCACGAGCAACCGGCTGCGCCTCTGGATCCACCCGCCGGCACCTCGAGGCCGCGCATCAGATCGCGACACGCCCGCTCGATTCAAAGCCACCATCGACGGCATCGGTGAAATCGCCCTCGAACAGATTCGGGATACCCCCGTAAGATCCGGTGAGATATCGACGCTGAGTATTCTCGTCCTTGCGGGGTTTGAAGTCAGCGAGCGCATAGATGCTTGTCGCGTAGTTGTCATCCTTCTCGACGAACCAGACCTCATCCCGCGCCAAGATGTCCTCACCGAACTGCCGACCAAGCAGAGTTGCATCATGAGTAGTGAAGATCAGCTGACCGTTGCGGGGATTGGTTTTCGCACTCCGGAACATCCTGACGAGCTGTGCGGACAGGTGCGGGTGAAGGCTGCTGTCGATCTCGTCTATAACTAGAACCGCGCCGGTGTCTAGCGCCCATAGAGTGTACAAGAGACATTTGAGCCAGATTTGCGTTCCTCGTGATTGATCCGACCAACCCAGGCCGTATTGGCCGAAGTTGAAGACGAGACGCCGCACGACACCTTCGGTGCCGTCTAAGATGGCGAACTCATCGACCGGCTCATCATTCTGGGCTTGCCGCATCGCCTGCCGTATTTGTTGCGCCACCTTATTTGCCGCATTAGCTGACAGCTGGTATTCAATTCCGATCCCCGTGCTACCCAGGTCGGCCGCCCGCACGAGGTCGAAAAGTCGCGTCCGAATGCTGGAAGTTTGCATTACCCGCAGGATCCGATCCTCATCTGCGACACCGGCGGTCGCGCTTGCGAACTCGATCCGGCTGAACCATTTGTAGACCGGCCGCACCTCGGCCAGATCGGATCGTGCCGCGACCGACAGGAACAGCGCGGTAGGTGGCATCAGATCCTTGAGCAGCTCGACCTGCGCCCGATGTTTGGCGTCCCGGCCAACCTTGACTTCCTGTCCAATTCGCTCAAAAACCAGGCGCTTGCGCTGATGTGGGTAGGCATGCAACCGCTCCTCGGTCACCCGCTCATCATTAGCACTGAAGCCGTAAACGTATCTGACGTCCCCGATTTGCATTTCGAGGGTGAACGTCGATTCCCTGGCCGCGTAGTCGGGAGCTAGGCGGAACGGCGTGCGAGGGATGCCGTCGGTCCAACTGCTGAACGATTCGCGTACGGCCCGGACCGCGAACGACAGAGCGTCGAGGATGTTGGATTTGCCGGCGGCGTTGGCGCCGAAAATCGCCGCAACTGGCAGGGCGGGCCGGCTCTTGTCGTAGACGGGCTGCATGTGCAGGGTCTGCTCGTCGCGTATGGACTTGTGGTTGCTCACCCGGAAGCTCAGCAGCACGAGACCGCCTCCTCTTCGCCACCTTCGGTGTGTACTGTGCAAGTAAACCGCACAATCAGGCCTCTGACTGCCCGTGGCTTCCACTTTCGAGGAGCTCGGAGGCGGGGTTGTAGTAGGTGTCCGCCTTGGGGATGACGCCGTCGGCGCCCTTGCCGGCGTCCGGGGGGCGCTTCATGAGGCCGAAGGTGCCCTCGGCGATGGCGGTGAGCAGGCCCTGGGACACGATGCGTTCGAGGAGGTCGACGGCCTCGCCGAGCACCTGGTGGGCGCGCTTGACGATGAGGCCGTCGGGTGCCGGGCGGAAGTCCTCGCGCAGGTTGCCGGCGGCGCTGAGCACGTAGCGGACGTTGGCGACGGCGAGGTCGCGGTCGGAGAGGAAGGGTGTGACGACGGCCTCGGTCATCATGCCGACGAGCAGGATGCTCTGGCCGGTGAGGACGCCGGCGAGGTTGAAGAAGCCGTCGAGCAGGTAGCCGCGGAAGACGTCGCCGGTCATGTGCTTGGTCGGCGGCATCCACTTCAGCGGCGCCTCCGGGAACAGTTCGCGGGCCAGCAGCGCGTGGGCCAGTTCGAGGCGGAACGAGTCCGGCACCGCGGGGTTGATCTCGAAGGCGTGCCCCAGCCCGAGCAGCGTGTCGGGCAGCCCGGCCTCGTGCGCGAACCGCTCGTTGAGCAGCTGGGAGACGGTGACGGTGTGCGCGGCCTCGACCGCGTCCGCGGTGGTGAGGTAGTTGTCCTCGCCGGTGTTGATGATGATGCCGGCGCGGGCGTGCACCTGGCGGGAGAACCGCTGGTCGACGAACGTGCGCACCGGGTTGATGTCGCGGAACAGGATGCCGTACATGGAGTCGTTGAGCATCATGTCCAGCCGGTGCAGGCCGGCCAGGGTGGCGATCTCCGGCATGCACAGCCCCGACGCGTAGTTGGTCAGCCGCACGTAGCGGCCGACCTCGCGGGATACCTCGTCCAGCGCGGCACGCATGATCCGGAAGTTCTCGCCGGTGGCGTAGGTGCCGGCGAAGCCGTGGTGGGTGGCCCCCTCCGGCACGTAGTCCAGCAGCGACTGGCCGGTCGAGCGGATCACCGCGATCACGTCGGCGCCGGCGCGGGCGGCGTTGGCGGCCTGCACCACGTCCTCGTCGATGTCGCCGGTGGCCACGATGAGGTAGATCCACGGCCGCTGCGGTGGGTCACCGAGCCTGGCGACCAGCCGCGAGCGTTGGGTGCGGTTGCGGTCGATGGTGCGGATGCCGCGGGCGACGGCGGCGCGGGCGGCGCTGGCTGCGCGGGTGCGCGCCGCGCCGGCCGGCATGGCGTAGCGCACCTGGCCGGCCGCGGTGGCCTCGGCGAGCTCGGCGAGCGACGGGTAGGAACCGGCGCGCAGCGCGTGGAACGCCGGCAGGCACACGCCGTGCTCCAGCCCGCAGTGCTCGCGCACGGTGTCCACGATCCGGTTCACCCACGGCACGTCACCGGCCGGGTGCGCGGAGTCGGCGCCGGTGAGGCCGGCCAGCCGCAGCGCCGCCCGCTCCACGCTCACCGTGGTGTGCGCCCTGGCCAGCGCGATCACCGGTTCGGCCGCGCGGGCGGCCAGTGCCCTGGCCTTGCCGACGACGGCTGGGTCGAGGTCGAGCAGACCGCTCATGCTCGCAATGCCTCCTCAGCGGGGAAGATGGTCTTTCCGCGCAGCACGGTCCGCAGGCACCGCGGGCTCGGGCCGGCGACCGCGGTGGCCAGGTCGTGGGTGTCCCAGACGGCGTAGCTGGCCGGCGCGCCGGGCACCAGCATGCCGCCGGCGGCGTCTGCCGGGCCGCCGGCCCGGTCGGAGCCACCGGAACCACCGGAACCGCCGGAACCGCCGGAACCGTCGCCGGCAGCATCACGCGCCGCAGGGCCGGCCGCGCGGTGCCCGCCAACGGTGTGCGCGGCGAACGCCGCCGCCACCGGCAGCCGGGCCGCCGCCGTGTGGTGCTCGACGGCGGCGCGCACGCTGGCCCACGGGTCGGCCGGCGTCACCGGCGTGTCCGAGCCGAACGCCAGCGTCACCCCGGCCGCGGCCAGCGCGGCGAACGGGTTCATCCGGGCGGCGCGCTCGGCGCCGAGCCGCTGGGCGTACATGCCGCCGGTGCCGCCCCAGGACGCGTCGAACTGCGGCTGCACGCTGGCCAGCACGCCGCAGCGGGCCAGCACCGCCGCCTGCGCCGCGTCCACCATCTCCAGGTGTTCCAGCCGGTGGCCGCGCGCGGCCAGCGCCTCGGCGCCGAGGCGGCGGGCGGCCAGCGTGAACCCGTCGACGGCGGCGGTCACGGCGGCGTCGCCGATGACGTGGAAGCCGGCCTGCACGCCGGCCTCGGTGCAGGCCACCACGTGGTCGGCGATCTGCCCGGCGTCCAGGTAGGCGGCACCGCGGGTGGCCGGCGCGTCGAGGTACGGCTCGTGCAGCGCGGCGGTCCGCGAACCCAGCGCGCCGTCGGCGAACAGGTCGCCGGCCAGCCCGTGCGCCCCGGTGGCGGCGAGCACCTCGCGGGCCTGCTCGGCGCCGCCGACCAGCTCGGCCCAGTAGCCGACGACGTCGGGACCGCCCGCACCGTCGCGGCCGGCCCCGCCCCCCGAGCCGCCGAGGGGGACGCCATCCGGACCGGCGGCGGCCAGGAGGTCGCGCAGGTCGTCGACGCCGGAGATATCCGGTCCGGCGCACTCGTGCACGCAGCCGATCCCCCTGGACGCGGCCAGGTCGAGGAACGCCCGCTGCGCGGCCCGCCGCTGGGCCGCGGTGAGCGCGGCGGTCGCGGCCCGCCGGACGGCGTGGTGCGCCTCGCGGCTGAGCGGGCCGTCCTCGGAGTAGCCGGCCAGGCCGGCGGCGCGGGTGGCCAGCGGCGAGGTGACCAGCGCGGAGTGCACATCGATCCGGGAGAGGTACAGCGCCCGCCCGCGGCCGGCGTCGTCCAGCTCGGCCCTGGTCGGTGGCCGGCGCTCCGGCCAGCGCGTCTCGTCCCAGCCGTGCCCCCAGAGCACCGCGGCGTCCGCGGTGGCCGGCTGCGCGGCGGCCCGCCGCACCGCGGCGAGACACTCTGCCAGCGAGCCGCAGCCGGCCAGGTCAAGGCCGGTGATCTGCAGGCCAGCGGAGGTGGCGTGCACGTGGCAGTCGACGAAGGCCGGCGCGACGAACGCGCCATCCAGCCGCAGCACCTCCTCCGCCGTCGAGCCGAACAGCGACCGCCCCTCGGCAGCCGAGCCGACCCACAGCACGGTGCCGTCGCGCACCGCCATCGCATCAGCGTCCGCCGCGGCCGGCGCGTGCACCCGGCCGCCGAGCAACAGTGTCGTCGTCATCGGTGAGCAGTGTGCCGCTCGCGGGCCTCGAACAGCATCCGCACACCGGGTTCGTGGCGCACCAGGTCCAGCGCGAAGTCCGCATGGCCCGGCACGAAACCATTGCCGATGATCATCTGTACGTCCGCGGCGAGGCCCTCGGCGCCCAGCGCGGCCGCGGCGAAGGAGGTGGCCATCGAGAAGAACACCACCTCGCCGCCCTGCGCCGTCGCCATGATCGCGCCGTGCTCGCAGCCGGGCACGTCAACGCACACCACGGTCACGTCCACCGGCTGGCCGACCGCGGCGGCCACCGCGAGCGGGTCGCGGGCGTCGGCCAGCACCACCTCGTCGGCCAGCCCGGACTCGCCGACCAGCTCGGCCTCCCCCGCGGTCGGCACCAGCGCGACCAGCCGGCCGGCGCCGGCACGGCGGGCGGCGGCCAGCGACAGCGACCCGGACTTGCCGCCGCCACCGAGCACGCACACCGCCGGCCGGGGGCTACCGGGGTTGCCGGCAGCGCGGCGCACCACCCGGTCGGTGAGCGCCGGAGCCCCGCACACGTCCAGCACGGCCAGCGCCAGCGCGTCGGGCAGGTCCGGCGGCATCACGGCGGCGATCGAGCGGCCGAACAGCACCGCGGTCCCCGCGCACGGCACCTGCTCGCCGCGGCCGTCCCAGCCGCGCAGCCCGTCGGTGATCCGCAGCGGGGTGAGGGTGAGCGAGACGAGCGTGGCGACCCGCTCCCCCACCCGCAGGCCGAGCGGGGACTGCGGGCCGGCGGCGCGCACCACGCCGAGCAGCATGCCGCCCGAGCCGGTGACCGGGTTCTGCATCTTGCCGCGGGCCGCCACGATCTCCAGCACGGCCCGGCGCAGCGCCCCGGCATCGTCTCCGTGTGCGGAGCGCAGCTGCCGGTAGGAGGCGGCGTCCAGGTTCAGCCGCTCGACGTCGACGATCACCTCGTCGGGCCACGGGTCGGGGCGCGCATCGAGCCGCCACGCCTGCTGGGGCAGTACCGCGGCGGCCGCGCCCGGCTCGGACTCCAGCACGCGGTGCAAGCCGTACGGGGAAGATCGCCGCATCCTGCCTCATTCCGCAAAGATTTACATCAAAATGGGGTGGAGGCAGTATATCCTTCTCGCTAATTTGGCGGGCCGAGCTGGAGGTGTGCGATGTCGGTGGTGAGCGAACGCCCGGCGCTGGGCGACGCTGACGACGAGTTCCGCCGGTCGCTGCACCAGCCGTACGACTACCGGCGCCGCGAGCTGGTCGAGCCGGACTGGCGGCGGCTGCCCGGCTGGCGGGACACCACGGAGGCGCAGTGGCGCAACGCGCAGTGGCAGCGGGTGCACTGCGTCAAGAACGCCAGGCAGCTGCGGGCCATCGTCGGCGACCTGCTGACCGAGCGGTTCTACGAGGACCTGGCCGCCGACCAGGCCGAGACCGCGACCATGTCGCTGCTGCTGCCGCCGCAGATGCTGAACACCATGGTGCCGGCCGGCGGCGCCGACCTGGAACCCGCGGCGTTCACCGAGGCGTTCTACGCCGACCCGGTCCGCCGCTACATGCTGCCGGTGCGCTCCGACCGCGACGCCGACTGGCCGAGCCACCCGCACTCCAGCCGGGACTCGTTGCACGAGGCCGAGATGTGGGTGGTCGAGGGGCTGACCCACCGCTACCCCACCAAGGTCCTGGCCGAGCTGCTGTCCACCTGCCCGCAGTACTGCGGGCACTGCACCCGGATGGACCTGGTCGGCAACTCCACCATCGCGGTGGACAAGCACAAGCTGGCGCTCAAGCCCGTCGACCGGCAGCAAGCCATGATCGACTACCTGAAGCGGGCGCCCGGCGTGCGCGACGTGGTGGTCTCCGGCGGCGACGTGGCCAACGTGCCGTGGCCGCAGCTCGAGTCGTTCCTCATGCGGCTGCTGGACCTCGACACCGTGCGCGACATCCGGCTGGCCACCAAGGCGCTGGCCGGCCTGCCGCAGCACTGGCTGCAGCCCAGGGTGGTCGAGGGCCTGGAGCGGGTCGCCCGCACCGCGCACCGCCGCGGCGTGAACCTGGCCATCCACACCCACGTCAACCACGCCCAGTCGGTGACCCCGCTGGTGGCCGAGGCGGCCCGCACGGCCCTGGAGATCGGCGTGCGCGACGTGCGCAACCAGGGCGTGCTCATGCGCGGCGTGAACGCCACCCCGGAGGCGCTGCTTGACCTGTGCTTCGCGCTGCAGGGCGAGGCGAACATCCTGCCGTACTACTTCTACATGTGCGACATGATCCCCAACGCCGAGCACTGGCGGGTCGCGGTGTGGGAGGCGCAGGAGCTGCAGCACTCGATCATGGGCTACCTGCCGGGCTACGCCACCCCGCGGATCGTCTGCGACGTGCCGTACGTCGGCAAGCGTTGGGTGCACCAGTACACCGAGTACGACCGCGAGCTCGGTATCTCGTACTGGACCAAGAACTACCGCACCGGCATCGAGCTGGACGACCAGGACGCGCTGAGCAGGCACTACCCGTACTACGACCCGATCGGCACGCTGCCGCGGCGTGGCCAGCGCCTGTGGTCGGAGCGGGCCAGCGCCGCGTAGCCGGCCTACCCGGTCGGGTGGCGCCCGCGCAGCATCGGCGGTTCTGTCGGTGCTCGCCGATAGGCTGCGCGCCATGGTTTCCGCCGACATGGAGCACCGGGTCAATCAACTCCGCCACGACGTGGATGACGTGTACGAGCTGCTGGCCGTCACCAACAAGACGGTGGAGGAAACGAACGGCAAGGTGGTCGCGATCGCGACCACCCAGCGACGGCACGGCAACCGGCTGGACGAGATCCAGTGCTCGCTGGATCTGACCGTTGGCCGGCTGGAACGCCTGGAGCAGGGCCACGAACGGCTGGAGCAGAGGCAGCTGACTCAGGACGCCAAGCTTGACGCCATTGAGCAGCGCCAACAGACGCAGGACGCCAAGTTGGACGCCATCCTCGCGGCGGTGGGAGGCCGGCCGCCGGTCGATGGCAGAAGGCCGGGTCAGGAAGCGTCGGTCGACTCCGGTGGTGGTTCCGCGGTGTAGGCGGCCGTGGTCCGTTCCGCGGCCGCCCTGGCGGCTGCGGGGTCCGTGCCCGCCGCGACGCTCGCCTCGAACCACCGCTCGCTGCTGCCGGTCACGAACCGCTTTCCCTCCTCCGAGCCCATCCACACGGCGCCTTGCCGCGGGTCCATGGCCTGCTCGGAGGAGAGGTGCAGGGCAAGGCCCACCAGCCCGAGATCCCAGCCGACTCCAACGGCGCCCGGCCCGAACTCGGCCCACCGCTCGTCGTCAACGTGTGCGATGTGGTCCAACTCCAGCCTGGTGCCGCCATCCGGCTCCGGCGACAGCCGCACCTCGATCCAGCTCACCTCCCCGCCGTACTCCCAGGTGGCGGCGAAGCCCTTAGGTGGGTCACAACCCTCGATGGTGCCGCTCGCATTGCCCTCCAGCCGGTAGTGGCCGCCGAGGCGCAGCTCGCCCGAGACCGGCAGGAACCACCGGGAGATGCGCTCCGGGTTGGTACACGCATCCCACACGTCGTCGAGATCGGCCGGGTACGCCTGGCTGACCGAGACGACCCTCGCCTCGCCCGCATCGAGCGTGCGGGTGCCGACCCGCCGGCGCACGGCGCTGATCTGGTGGCTGACGTCAATCATGAAGTTCTCCCGTGGTGCGGT
>Ga0209382_10012998_pt1 | contig 10238 bp, 13 predicted proteins | sample SoiMetdeltSBSDD5_FD_187599 | JGI IMG/M metagenome (GOLD analysis project Ga0209382, IMG submission 187599) | Bulk soil microbial communities from a Populus tree surrounding site in Tennessee, USA - Soil MetaG P. deltoides SBSDD5 (SPAdes) (version 2) | ecosystem: Environmental > Terrestrial >...
GGCCCCGCGCAATCCTGCGCGAGTGGTGTGCGTGATCGTGACCCCACCGTCGTAGGCGTCGAGCGCGAGGCACAGGCGCGCGGGCAGCTTGACCCACTTCCTCAGCTGCCAGACGAGCTTCTTTCCTGGGACCGCCTCGGTGACGATCGCGGTCATCCGCAATCGTCGTCTCCCGATGTACTCATCCATGTAGACGACGTCCCCCACGTGATCGTCGCCACGGGCGAGCGTGTGGAGCTGGAGATGGATGCCCGGCCACCAAGCCCGATAGGACTCGTCATCTGGGTTCGCGAGGAAGTCGAAAATCTCCGCCCCCGTGATCCCGTCTACGCGGATACTTGTCTCGAGTGTCAACATCTCTGCGCCTCCAAGCTCGGTGCCCGGAGGGGGGGCCGCCCCTTCGAACGGCCCCGCCTCCCCAACCCGTTCGTCCGCGACCTACGTGATGAGAATCGGACGCATCATCTCGTTCTCTTCGTGCTCCAGGATGTGGCAGTGGAACACGTAACGCGCCGGCCCGCTCGAACCCGTGGGGAGGTCGAACTTGAGGCGGATGCGCGTGATCTCACCCGGGTTCGCGATCACCGTGTCCTTCGGGCCCTTCTCCCGCGGCGGTGCCGAGACCACGGGCCCGAGCGGCGCGCCGGCCACCGCGGGGTCGGGGTAGTTGGCCGGGTCGTACGACGCCGGAACGGGCGTGGGCGCCGGCGCGGGGCCGCGCGAGGCCACCAGCGCCTGTTCGTACGCCGAGGCGTTGAACGTCTGGCGGCTGATCACCTCGAAGTGCGCGAGGTGGGTGTGGAACGGGTGCGAGTCCGCGGTCAGGTTCAGATACAGCCAGTCGACCGTGGAGCCGTTCGCGATGACCTCCGTGCTGAACGGGTCGCTCGGGTCGTCCGTCAGCGCTCCGGCCGCATCGCGCTCCATGAAAGGAGTGCCGTTCACGACCGCCATCACGGGCTTCCCGCCGCGGCCGAGCACTTCCTCGAAGGTGACCTTCGACGTCGCGGTCGGGGCCCCCGGCCGAGGGGTCGCGCTTGCGGCGTTCCAGCCGGGCAGCACCGGATCGCCGGCGAACGGGTCGGGTCCCGCGAGGGCCGGCCCGACCACCCGGAACTCCATGCAGTCTCCCAGCGGCTTGGTCGGGCTCACGACGCCGGCTGGGAGCCTCGCGTCGCTTAGGACGACCTTCGTGCCGATCGGCAGGCCCCCGAAATCGATGATCACGTCGGCGCGCTCCGCAGGCGCGATCAGGATGTTCGAAATCGGCTGCGGCGAGTCGAGCGGCCCGAGCTCGACGCCGATCTGGGTGATCGGCGGCGCCGCCCTGCCGCGCGGCGGGGTGAGGCCGAGGTTGTAGAAGCGGCTCTGCGAGCCGTTCAGGAACGTGAACCGGTACTTGCGCGGCTGCACCTCGAGGAACGGGAAGGCCCTGCCGTTCACCAGGCAGGTGTCCCCGAAGAACTCCGGTACCCAGGGGTAGGGATACGTCAGCTGGCCCTTGCCGTCGAAGGTCTTGTCCTGGATCACAAGCGGTATGTGCAGCGGGATGTTGCCCGCGGCGTAGGGGTCCGGGACGCCGCTCGCGTCGAACGCCGTCGGTACGTTGCTGACCCCGGACGCGGGGTCCGTCAGGAGATAGCCGCCGGCCAGGCCGGCGTACACGTTCGTCCGCGTGATCCCGAGCGCATGGTCGTGATACCACAGCAGGGTCCCGCCCTGCTCGTTTGCGTACGTCATCGTCTGCGAGGCGCCGGGCACCGCCTCCGACTTCCCGCCCGAGTAGGCGTCGAACGGGTTGCCGTCCTCGGTGGCGCCGATGCGCCCGCCGTGCAGATGGGTGTGGATGCGCGAATCGACGGCACCGGGCGGCACCAGCTCCGGGTCGGCGGGAAACAGCGGCACCGCCGGCAACTGATTGTTGTAGGTCACGCTCAACGGGTTGCCGCGCTGGGCAACGATCGTTGGGCCCAGGTACGTCGAACGGCTGGGCGGCGGCCCGGCGGCCCGCTCATATCCCCAGACAGTGGTCGGGCCGACGTCCGGATGGATGCGGACGGCGAACTGCTTCAGGTTCAGCGTCGTCGCACCGCCCGCCGTGAGGTCGATCACCGGCCACGACCCGCCCGGCGTTGGGCAAGCGGTGCGGAACTTTCTCAGCGCGCGAGCCTGCGCGAGCTCGGGACCGGTCAGGACCCCGCTCGGGGCCATCAAAACGGCGCCACCCACCGCGCCCCTCTTGAGTAGCTGTCGTCTCGTCAGCACTTGCCCCCTCCTTCTCGCCGCGGAATCCTCGATGAGCGAACCGAAGAACGTGGTCTCGAACAGCGTTCATCAGGTTCCTTCCGACCGCGACCCTATGACGCCGGAGCGGAAAAGAAATCCGGGACGGCCCACAAGTCGCCCGTGGATAACTACGCTGTCACGACGGTGACGTGCGAGCCACGAGCCGACCGAGATTGCTTGTGGTGCCGCTCCTGATGAATCGCTTGCCGAGCGAGCGGCTCTGGATCGCGAGCCGGGAGCGATCAGGAGTCGGCCTCGGCCTCCATTCTGGCAAGGCGCGTGTAGTAGTCCGGCAACTCCTTCAGGTGGGCCCAGGCGATCTTGCCCGTGGTCAGCTCGTCGTCGTCGGTGACGTTGGTCTCCGGATCATGGGCACCATGCTCCAGCTCAACGCCCAGTCCAAGCCGGAACTGGTCGAGATCGAAGGGAACGTTCGCCCAGTCGATCCCGATGGCCACCCCGATCCGGCGTGCCTCGTCGCTGGTGAAGGTGCGATTCGCCATTACGTGCGACCAATCTAGCCGAGCGACAAAGCCGACGCCCGATTCGAACCGGCGACCCCTTTTGTCCCGCCATCCCGACCTGCGGGATACTGCGCGGGCGATGTCGCAGGAGAACGTGGAGATCGTGCGCAAAGGGATCGAAGCGTGGAATCAGCACGACGCTGACCTGTGGCTTAGCTATGCCGCGCCAGAGATCGAGTGGATGCCTGCTGGTCCGGCAGCGGTGGAGCGCGCCGTGTATCGGGGCTATGACGAGGTCGCGAAGGGGTTCGCGGCGGTGTGGGAGACATGGGACGAGTTTCGCTTCGAGGAGTCCGAGGTCCGGGATTTGGGCGAATCGGTTCTCTGGCTCGGACGGGTGAGGATGAAGGGCAGCGCCAGCCACGTTGAGCTAGACCAGGAGTTCGCCGTCCATTCTGTGGTGCGCGATGGCAAAGTCAGGACCGTCCGAGCGTTTCTTGCGTGGCGAGACGCCTTCGCAGCCGCCGGACTCTCGGAGTAGGCGATGTCGCAGGAGAACGTGGAGATCGTGAATGACGCGCCACGGGCACGGCCCAACGCGGTGGGGTCGTCCGTTCGTCCAACCACGCGTTGGGATCCCACTTGACCGGCTCCTACGACTGATCGGCTAGCTACTCTGGCGGCGAGAGGGTCAGGTTCGTAGACCCTCTTCATCGGTTTGTCGTTGGGCTGGTCTCAGCAATGCGCTCCCGGTCGTCCGGGGGCGTTTTTTCATCAGGAGTCGGTCCGGCTAACCAATGACGCATTGAGCGAATGAGATTCGCTCTACCCAAAACCAGAAAGAGGCTTTGATTCTATGTTCGTTCCGATTCACCGGTTCCTTCTCGCCTGCCTCCTGGCGCTTGTCGCCGTCCCCGCCGTCGCGTTCGCCGCAGCCAAGCCAGGAACGTATTCCGGCACCACGAGCGGCAAGTACATCCAGGTCGGCCAGGCCGAGGAACCGACCGACCGCGGCAAGGTGTCCTTCACCGTCCGGAGCAGCAAGGTCCGGAACTTCAAGGTGCGGGGGCAGCTGTTCAATTGCGGGCTTCCGCCGGCCGAGGTCAAATTGACCGTCAAGACGATCAAGCTGAACTCGAGGGGCAAGGGCTCGGCCAGCTACAAGGATCCGAATGTCGGCACGCTCAAGGTCACGATCACGGTCACGTCGGCCGGGAAGGCCAAGGGCACCGTCCGCAAGCCGCCGTCGGCCACGGGGCTGTGCAACTCCGACTTTCCGGTCCGCTTCACCGCTAAGCGCGGCTGACGCCCGGCGAGCGGCGCGGGGCGACGCCCTGCTGCGTGTGGTTGGGGGTCTATGGCACCCCCAACCACCTCCTCATTGCGAGTCGGGATTCGGGCGTTCGGAGAGAGATTCGGCTCGGTCGGCGCCGAGGGGTCCAGCGTATGCTCTCTTCGCTGCAAGTCGAACGTAGTGAATCGATCAACAGCCACTTCCGGACGTGCCGTTCGCTTCAACTCGCTGCTGCGACTGAACGTCGGTGTCGGGCTTGCGCACGCAGCCCAGGCCGTCGCGATCCTCGCGCTGGCTGGAGCAGCGTCGTTGCCCGTTGATGTGACCTACTTGGTTGGTCCTCCGGGCAGTGGCGACTACGGTGGTCCCGCAAATCTCTTCGACCTACGGATCGACCTGGCGGTTGTGCTGTTCCTGCTGCTGGCCGCGGTGGACCACCTCACGGTTGCGAGCCCGCCCGTGCGTAGCTGGTACGAGCGCAATGTCGCTCAGGGCATCAACCCCGCCCGCTGGTGGGAGTACTCGATCAGCGCGTCGCTGATGATCGTGCTGATCGCGATGCTTGCTGGGATCACCGAGGCTACGGCACTCGTCGCCCTGTTCGGAGTGAACGCCGCCATGATCCTTTTCGGCCTCGCCATGGAGCGCGCAAACCTCGACCGAGCGACCGTCGACTGGCGCCCGTTCATATATGGCTGTATCGCCGGTGCGGTGCCCTGGATCGCGATCGGCCTGCAGCTAGCTGTGTCGCAGATCGACGGCGAAGGCGTGCCCACGTTCGTGTTCGCGATCTTCGTCACCCTGTTTCTGCTCTTCAACACTTTCGCTCTCAACATGTGGCTCCAGTACCACGGTCGCGGGCGATGGGCCGATCCGCTGTTCGCGGAGCGGGTCTACCTCTTTCTAAGTCTTCTCGCCAAGAGCGCGCTCGCATGGCAGGTCTACGCCGGCGCGCTCGCCGGCGGGTAGCGGAAGCGTCCCCCACCATGCGCACTCGAGGCTGCCCAGCCTTGCTTCGCTCTACGTCGGATTAGTCCAGCTCGGGTCGCCTCAAGCGGACTTATTCGCTCAAGAGTGATCGACCAGCACGTCCGAGGCAACACGTCATCCTCAACATTCCGCTTTGTTCTCGCATCGCTGCTGCCCACTAGCGGTCGAATCGCGGCCAGAGCGCCGCAGATTCCGCGTCGCAAAGCGAAGCCGACGCCCGGATTCGAACCGGGGACCCCTTCATTACGAGGACGCTCCCGTCTTTGCGGCCGGTTGCGGCTGCTCACATTTTCTCGCAGTACAGCGCCATAAGCTGGGAAGAACAGCCGTACGGGTTTGCGGCTGTTTTCGGGCCTTACATTGCCCACGCCTTGCCCAGCAAACCCAACCAACCCAACTCGCACTCCCGCTCCCGGCCTACGAGATACTGCGCCGGCGATGTCGCCGAGAGGCCATGACGACTCGTCGTCACACACGACACATGAAGCGGGGCAGGTGAGGCGCATTCCTGAGCAGAACGTGGAGCTAGCGCGCGATCTCTTCGAGCTGTGGAGCGCGCGGAACTACGACGGATTCTTGGTGGCCGCCCACCCCGACGTCGAGATTTTCTCCCGCTTCGCATCACTCGGCGGCGAGCCATATCGAGGGCTTGAAGGCGTCCGGACGTGGACTGCGGAGATCGAGCAGTCGTTTGGCAAATTTGAGGTGCGGGTGGACGATTTTCGTGACCTGGGCAGCGACCGGGTATTGGCTCTGGGTGCGATAGATCTCGAAGGCAGGACGAGCGGCATCGAAATCGAGCAGCCGATGGGTTGGCTGCTCGAACTGCGAGACGGAAAGCTCGTTCGCCTGTTCTTCTACTCGAGCCACGCCGAAGCCCTCGAAGCAGCCGTGGGGCGGTCGGACCAAGACGCTCACGCCGACTCCTGAGCCTGCGGGATACTGCGCGCGATGTCGCAGGAGAACGTGGAGATCGTGCGCGCGATGTTCGAGGACTTTCTTGCTGGAGCGACGGAGTACGACGCTGACGGCGTGCTGACCCGGCTTCCCGGCGGGCGGCTCGTCCACTGGAAGATCCATCTCACCCAAGAGGAAGCTCTCGAAGCCGCTGGCCTTCCGGAGCAGGACGCGCACGCCGACTTCTGACCTTCTGCATGACAACAATGGTCGAACCAGCAACCTGGACGCCGGTGGCAGGTTAATCCGAAACAGCGCCGAAATTGCTCGGGTTGCTCGACAGCAGAGTCTCGACCCAACAAAAGGAGAATCAAATGGCACAATCACATTCAACTCGGCGCGGCGAGTCCGGTTGGGCGACCTTCGCAGGCGTGGTCATGTTCATCATCGGGTCTCTCGACGCGCTCTGGGGCCTGGGCGGGATTCTCAACGATGACATTGTCGTCGTCGGTGGCCAGGGGGCCATCGTCGCCGACATCACGACCTGGGGCTGGGTGCATCTGATCCTCGGCTCGGTGATCGCCCTCACAGGGCTTGGACTGCTTGGGGGTTACGCAGCTGCCCGATGGTTCGGGGTCTTCTTCCTCAGCGTCAACGCGATATCACAGATCGTCTGGTTCCCGGCCGCACCGTTGTGGGCCTTCCTGCTCATCGTCCTCGACGTGACGATCATCTACCAGCTGACCGCCCGCTGGGGTGAGCAAGCCCGCTTGGATTGACACGAGGCGACATCTTTACGCGTGGCGCTTTCGTGACGGGAACGCAATCGAGACGCGCTCGACTCGCTCCGAGGCCCTCGAAGCCGTTGCTCTGTCGGAGCTAAGACGTTCACGCCGACACCCAGACGCGGCCCTGAGAACGTAAGGCGACCCCGACCGAGTACCAGGACGAGTCCAAGAAACAGTTCTTGAAAAGACGCGCCCGCCGCTGCGCCCGACGAGCGCCCTGCGATGATTGGACTCCGCGCAACGAGGAGGAGACGCAATGATTGGAGCGCTGCTAGTCGGTTTTGTCGCCGGAGTGCTTGGGAGGGTGCTGATGCCTGGTGACCCGTTTGAGCACATGGCTGGCCCGCGGTCATGGGGCGTGTCGCTGCTCGTGGGGCTGGGCGGAGCGCTTTTGGGTTTCCTGATCTTCACGGTCGGTATCGGTATCGGCGACACCGACGTGTTCGACTGGGGCGGCATCGTTGGCGCGATCATCGGGGTCATCATCGTCCTCGTCGTGGCACGCTGGGTCATCAGGGGCAGAAATCGACCGACGGCGCCGCGCAGCATGTAGGACGATCGGCTTCCCGCCGACGTGCCGGCGTGGTGCCCCTCGGGTTACAGGTGCCGCCCGTGAGGCCGTGGGGCTGTCGGAGGGCAAAGACTTCGTCGGCTATCTATTCCGCTTTATCAAGCGAAGCCGACGCCCGGATTCGAACCGGGGACCCCTTCATTACGAGTGAAGTGCTCTGGCCAGCTGAGCTACGTCGGCGCTCGGGCCAGAATAGCGGCTGGAGATGCGGTCATTCCGGCCGTACTCGCGTGTGACGCGGCGCGGTTTGGCGGCCGGGTCGGGTGGGAACATCGGCCATATGAACGGGCACCGGTACCACAACTATCTGTTCGTCCTCGAGGTCCTCGAGTCCAACGTCTTCACCGACGTCGAGCGGGAGATCCTGGCGGACGCGGCCGAGGGTCTGCTGCTGGCGAGGCTTCCAAACGGCGACGACTTGGACGAGATCGGCATCCAGGTCTCCGCCGTCCTCGACGAGCTGGTGTCCACCGACCGCCTGCGCTACGCGACGGCGGTCGAGCTGCGCGCGCGGATCGCCGAGTGCGGTCCCGCGGGCGCCCCGCTTCAGCCCGCTTAGAGCCCGGCCGAGATCTCGCTCGCGTCGCGGGGCGACCTCGCCTACGCTGGATTGACCGCGACTGGAGGCCCTCGCCTTGGCACGGAAGCCCACCACCCTCCTATGCATCGCCTGCATCGTGCTGCTCGCCGGCACGGTCAGCCCTGCGTTCGGTGGCCCGACCGCCTCCGGCGCCGCCGGCAAGGCGCTGAAGTCCGCAAAGCGTGCGCTGGGACTCGCAAAGCAGGCCGACAAGCGCTCCAAGCTGGCACTCTCCAAGGCGGGGCAGCGCGGACCCCAGGGCCAGCCCGGCCCCGAGGGGCAGCGCGGTCCGCGCGGCTCGGAGGGCTTCGACGGCGCGGAGGGCCCGCGCGGCGCGGCGGGCGCGAAGGGCGCGACCGGTCCGCAGGGAGCCACCGGCCCCGCCGGGCCGACCGCATCGCGCAGCGTGACGCGCACGACCTCGGAGGACATCTCGAGCGAGGAGACCGTGATCGACCTCGCCGCCACGCACGACGGCGGTGCAGACGAGCAGCTCACCACGAGCTTCGCGGCCCGCCTGATGGCCTCGGCGACGGTGCAGGTCAGGAACCCCGACGCGACCGCCCACGAAGGCCGCTGCGTCCTGCGCTTCAGCGACGGCACCGGGCCCGGCAACGGCCTCGGCGACACGAGCCAGGCATACGCCTTCGACCTCCCGGCCCAGGCCGACTACGACGCCACGATCTCCATCCAGGGTGCCGTCAGCAAGCCTCCCGGGACGTACAACGCGCGCGTCTCCTGCTGGGAAACGGCCGGAGAGCCCCTGGCCGTGGTCAGGGCCAATCTCTCCGTCTTTGCGGCAAACGGCTAAGTCCTCCGGCTGACCCGCGCCCAAGATAGTGCGGCGCGGGCGCGCCCTCTCATCTAGCATGCCCTACCTCTTGGCCCTGCAGAGGATGCGGCGCAAGGACGCCGCCGCCCCTCTTGCTCAACCCTTCCTAGCCGTCAAGGAGGAATCACAACGTGTTGACAAAGATTCGCTCGCACGCGTCGTTCTCGAACGTCGTGGCGCTGCTGGCCCTGTTCGTTGCCCTCGGTGGCACGTCGTATGCCGCCACGCGGATCGGCAGCAAGCAGATCCGCAACAACTCGATCCGCAGCGCGGACATCAAGAACCGCGCCATCAAGTCGCGGGACATCGCCCGCGGCGTGATCGGCACGACGCTGCAGTCGAGCGCCGCCCAGGTGGTGCGCGATGCCGGCCCGTCGAACGTCCCGAAGTCGACCGCCTACACCGCGGTCGCGACGCTCGGCGGCCTCGAGCCCGGCGCCTACGTGCTGCTCGCCAAGGTGAACCAGAGCGCTGACACGTTCACCGAGGGCCGCTGCCGCATACAGGCAGAAGGCGATGTGGACGACTCCAACCGCGGGCTGCGGCCGCAGGGCACGCCCGAAGGGCACAACCTGCAGCTCGTGCACTCGTTCGCGGGCACAGGAACTGCGGTGCTCGCCTGCCGCGCCGCGGACGGCCTATGGACCGCGTCCGACGCGAAGCTGCTCGCGATCAGGATCGGCGCCGCCCGCTCGAGCGTCGTCTCCGGGTAACGGTTGAGGTACGCGCGGTGACGCCTCGGTCACCGCGCGTACCCGCTTAAGGCTCCTCTTACGGGGCGCTGTTACAACCTCCGGCAATGGACCCGCGCCTCACCCGCCGCGGCCTGATGGCCGCCTCCGCCGCCGCCGGTGCCTACGTGCTGCTCGGGTGCGGCGACGACGACACACCTCCGCCGCCGAAGCCCTCGGGCACGACCTCCGCGTCCACCTCCACCTCCGCCGATTGCACCCTCACGCCGGAGCAGACGGAGGGCCCGTACTACGTCGACAACAACCTGATCCGGGCCGACATCACCGACGGCAAGCAGGGCGCGCCGCTCGACCTGCGCCTCACCGTCCTCGACGCGGGCTCATGCGAGCCGATTCAGAACGCGACGGTGGAGATCTGGCACTGCGACGCGGAGGGCGCCTACTCGGGCGTGCAGGGCGAGAGCGGCGACTTCCTGCGCGGCGGTCAGCGCTCGGGCCGCGACGGCCAGGTCACCTTCAAGACCATCTATCCCGGCTGGTACCAGGGTCGCGCGACGCACATCCACGTGAAGGTCCACGTCAGCGGGCAGGAGGTCCACACCGGCCAGCTGTACTTCGACGACTCGGTGAACCGGTCGGTCTACAGCCGGGCGCCGTACGACTCACGCGGCGCGCCCGACACGACGAACGCCAACGACGGCATCTACCAGCAGGGCGGCGCGGAGTCGACGGTCGCGGTCCGCAGGAGCGGCGACGGCTACACCGGGCGGCTGTCGCTCGGCGTGCAGCAGGCCTAGTCTCACTTCCTGCCCGGCGCTTGACTTCTACATAAGTAGCCAGTTAC
>Ga0209382_10013001_pt1 | contig 10238 bp, 9 predicted proteins | sample SoiMetdeltSBSDD5_FD_187599 | JGI IMG/M metagenome (GOLD analysis project Ga0209382, IMG submission 187599) | Bulk soil microbial communities from a Populus tree surrounding site in Tennessee, USA - Soil MetaG P. deltoides SBSDD5 (SPAdes) (version 2) | ecosystem: Environmental > Terrestrial >...
CCGCGGAGGATCGAGACCACGGTGTCGTCGACGAGGTGGGTCTTGGCCTTCGTCGGCCCCTTGCCGTAGTAGCGGCTGTGGAGCTGCACCAAGCCGGTGGAGATCCGGGCGAGGGCCTCGCCGCTCGTCGAGTAGTGCTGAGTGCCGTCCACGGGTCGTATCACCTCCGTTCGCGTCGTCTCTCGGAGACCTTGTGCTCGCCGACTATCCAGTCCCGAACGGGACACGAAGACCTCGACCGCGAGATCCAGGTCGTGTGGATCTGGCTCATCTGACGGTGAACGCGCACGAAACCCCGCGTGACCTTCCTAGAAACCCGCGTCCGTTCTGTCCCTAGCGTTCACAACGGGCATGTCCTTCACCAGTGTCTACCGCAGACGGCCGGGGAGGAGAGCCACCGGCAACCCAACCGGGCACCCGATTCGCAGGCTACCACCGAATCGAGTTAGTGATGAGTGATCTCGAGGGCGCGGTCGTCCGGGGATCCAGCAGTGCCGTCGTTACTGCCGTTTGCGCCGGCGCCGCGGCGGGCAGCCTCTTCGTGTGGCGGACACGAGCTTTACGCGACGCGTGGCGCGAGCCGTCCCGCGACCGCTGGACGGACTCGCCGAGATCGGCGCAAACGTCGCCCATGAGTGGCGCGAGGCGCTGAGCGGGGCGCGGGGCGACGACCTCGACGCCTGGGACCCGGAGTACATCCGACGGACCCTTCCGATCCTGGGGAGGCTGTTCCGAAACTATTTCCGCGGCGAGGTTCACGGATTGGACCACATCCCGGAGGGCCCGGCGCTCCTAGTTGGAAACCATTCGGGCGGGACGATGATCGCCGACACGTTCGTCTTCGCGACCTGCTTCTACGAGCGATTCGGGCCTGAGCGGCGCTTCCACCAGCTCGCCCACGACCTGGCCGCGCGGCTGCCCGGCCTGGGGATCCGGCCCTGGGGAACCGTCAGAGCGTCTCACGAGAACGCGAAGAAGGCGTTCGCGCTCGGCGCGCCGGTACTGGTGTACCCCGGGGGCGACTGGGAGACTTTCCGCCCCAGCTGGCAGACCGACCGCATCGACTTCGCCGATCGCAAGGGCTTCATCCACCTCGCGTGCGAGGAGAGCGTGCCGATCGTGCCCGTGGTCTCGATCGGTGGCCAGGAGACCGCCCTGTTCCTGACGCGCGGTGAGCGCGCGGCCCGGCTCACCGGTCTCGACCGCGCCGCGCGGATCAAGGTCCTGCCCGTCTCGCTCGGCCCGCCCTTCGGCGTCAGCGTGCTCGACATGCCACCCCGGCTGCCGCTTCCGGCGAAGATCGAGATCGAGGTGCTGGATCCGATCGAGCTGCGCGACCGATTCGGCGCGCACCCGGACCCCGACGAGGTCTATGACGCGGTGACGGCCGAGATGCAGGAGGCGCTGGACGGGCTGTCGGCGGACCGGACCGCCCCCGTGCTCGGTTGAAGCGACCTAGCGGCGCCGGATGGCGTTGAGGAAGGGCAGCAGGTGCTTCACGAACGCGTTGCGCGGGAAGGCGGCGCTCGGGTCGTTGTGCGCGTAGGTGCGGTGACGGTCAACGATCTCGACCTCGCGCGCGGGGATGTCGGACTGGCGGACGAGCGCCCGCGCGCCCTCGACCACGCGCCCGTCCCCGAGCGCGGCGGCGAAGGCGTAGATCGGGACGTGGACGTCGTCGCCGTGGATCGCCTTCACGCGGAGCACCTCCTGCGCCGCGTTGCGATTGCCGTCCGCGATGGCGCCGGAGTCGATCGAGAGGCGCATCGGGTGATACCAGGCGGTGCCGTCGACGCTCCGCAAGCCCGAGCCCGAGATCATCGTGGCGTAGCGCTGGATCGGCGTGATCGCGCCGTCCCGGACCCAGCCGCACGGGTCGCAGCTGCCGCGCTCGACGTGCCCGGCGTGGACCTGGAAGGCGGCGAGTGACGCCGGCGAGGTCGCGACGTCGGACGCGTAGCCGAACTGCGCCGCGTTGGTCACCGGAACCGGTGGCTTGAGGTTGCTGGGCAGGCCCACCCAGCTCTGGCCCAGCGACCGCGCATTCGGCGCCATCTTGGTGGCCAGGGCCCCTGACTCGCCGAAGAGGCCGGCGAGGGGCGCCGGGATGCCACCGAAGGCGAGCCACGGTGACGACCCGTGGCGCAGGTCGTTGAGCGACTTCTTCGCCTCCGCCTCGCTCATCGGATCGGGGCTCGAGCCACCGTCGATGAACACGAGGCCCGACAGCCCCTTCGCGCCGGGCTTGCCGTGAAAGTCCCACGTGGCGTAGGCGGTCGTGATCGACCCGCCAAGGGAGTGGCCTCCCACGACGACGTGGTGTCCCTGCCGCTCGGCCGCTCGCACAACCTTTCGCAGGTCGTGGATGTCGACCCGCATCCCCCAGTGCTTCGCAAACTGGACGTCGCCGTCCGCCACCGGCTGGACGTGGTTGGTGATGCTGTGGTCGGTGAGCCAGCGTAGGTAGTAGTCGAAGACCTCAGCGGGAGAGGCATTCCCCCGCTTCGCCCGGTCGAAGATCGACTGGTCCTCGAGCAGGTTCTCGCGCCGCTCGACCGACCAGACTTGCCAACCCTTGGTCCGCTTCACGATCCGCCGGGCGAGGGGCGCGAAGTACGCGGATCCGGCGGATGTCCCCGGGTTCAGGACGAGGATGTTCGGCGCCCTGGGCAACCCGAAGGAGAGCACGCCCACACGGTCGAGCCGATTCGGCGTCTGCGGCGCGTCGAAGCCGCGCATCCATTGGACCCGTGGCGTGGCGGATGCCGCTGGGGCGAAAAGGATCATGGCGCCGGCGCCCGTGAGAATCGCAAGCACGACCTGCGCCCGCCTCGTCCCAGCACCCATTTGCGACACAGCCTAAAGGATGACTCGTTCAGCCCTGAAAGGGCGGGGCAACGCCCCATCCCCAGCGCGGAACCGGTGCCTGCTCGGCCACGTCCGCATCGGGCTGGGAGTTGTGCATGGCGAGGCGCGTCCCCCATTCCAGGTATGCGAGAAGCGCCGAGCGAAACTCGGGATCGTCCGGGAGCCCCGCGTCGTCCGCGGCCACGCTCATCAGCGAGACGAAGCGGCGGCGCTGCTCGTCGCCGATTCCCAATCCGCGGTGCCTCGCGAGCATTTGCTCATACCCCCCGAGCTCCCGCGTGTACCGATCGGGCCCGCCGAAGACCTCCGACCACCAGGCCACGACGTGGTCTCGGTGTTCCGCACCCACCCCGCCCGGGAAGAACGGCGATATCAGCTCGTCGCGCTCCACCCGGTCATAGAACGCATTGATCATCCGGCGGATCGCGTCCTCGCCACCCGCCCACTCGTAAAGCGTGGGCGTCCTGCCGTCATCCGGCATGACCTGAATCTACCTCGCCGCCTCGGCGAGCTCGCGGGCGAGGGCGGTCGCGGCACGCGTGAGCTCCTCGGCCGTGGACGCCTCGCGGACGGAGGCGAGGGCGAGTGCGCGCCGCTCGGCCTCGGTCGAAGCGTCCTGGCCGACCACCGCGTGAAGCGGGACCCGGGCGGCCGTCGCTCGCCGGGCGACCTCGCTCACGGTCTTGCCCTCCAACGTCGTGGCGTCGAGGCGCCCCTCCCCGGTCACGACCGCCACCGCGTCCCGAATCCGATCATCCAGGCCCACCCGTTCGGCGATGTACCGCGCGCCGTCGGCGAGCTCCGCGCCGTGGGTCGCCCACAGGCCCCCCGCGAGCCCGCCCGCCGCGCCGGTGAGCGGGACGCCGGTTGGATCGCGGGGCAGCTGCGTCGCGTAGCTCTGCAGCCGCGCCGAGAGCCTGGCGACGGCCGCCCGATCGGCGCCCTTCTGCGGTGCAAACTCGCGCGCCGCGAGCTCCCACGGAGTCCGGACGTCGCAGAGACAGACGAGCCGCGCGGCTCCCAGCCCCCCGGCTGCGGCGATCGCCTCGAGCGCGCCGCGCCCGCCGTCGGTGGTGGCGCTCCCGCCGACGCCAATGAGTACCGTCGACGCTCGCCTCGACGCGTCGGCGATCAGCTCACCGGTTCCGCGCGTCGATGCCCTCTCTGGATCGCGCTCGGACTCGGCGATCAGGCTCAGCCCGCTCGCGGCCGCGGCCTCCACCATCGCCTCGCCCGTCCGGACCAGCGCGTACCACGACCTCAGCGGCCGGCCGAGAGGGTCGTGTGCATCGGCCTCGAGGCGCCGACCCCCGGCGGTGGCCAGCAACGCCTCCGCGGTCCCCTCACCGCCGTCGCCGAGCGGAAGCCCGTCGACCTCGTAGCCCGCCTCCCGAAGGGGACCGGCCAGCGCGGCGACGATCGCGGACGCGGTCAGCGTCCCCTTGAACGAGTCGGGCGCGACCAGGATCCTCCCCCTCGTCGCTGTGCGGCGCGTCTCGCTCGCATCCGTCATCGTGCAGATCATGGCCGCCAAGCAGCTCTTCCTCCTGCGCCACGCGAAGTCCAGCCACGACGACCCGGACCTCGCCGACCATGACCGCCCGTTGGCGCCGCGCGGAAGGCGCGCGGCCGCCGCGATGGCGAGCCACATGCAGGAGCGCGAGCTCGAGCCCGCGCTCGTCCTGTGCTCGTCGGCGACCCGCGCCCGACAGACCCTCAACCCCATCGCGGCCGCGCTCGGGCGGTCGCCCGACGTGCGGATCGAATCCGACCTCTACGACGCCTCCGCCGACGGGCTCCTGGAGCGGGTTCGCCGGATCCCCGATGAGGTCCCGTCGGCCATGATCGTCGGCCACAACCCCGCGATCGAGCGCCTCGCGCTCGACCTCTCCTCGGGCGGTCCGGATCTCGCGAAGCTTGCCCGCAAGTACCCGACCGGCGCCCTGGCGGTCCTGAGGGTCGAGGGGTCATGGGGTGATCTCGACGCGGACGGCGCTCGGCTGACCGCCTTCGTCAAGCCGCGAGATCTCGAATAACAAGGCGGCGAGCGCCTCGGGCTCCGCGTAGATTCTCGGTATCACCAGCACGGAGAGCACCCGGTGATCGGCGTCGACGCGACGTCGTTTCTCGTCATCGTCGCGACCGCCGCGATCGCGTCGCTGGCGGTCACCGTGCTGGGACCGCGGGTGGCGGTCCCTGTGGTCGTCGTCGAGATCCTGCTGGGAATCGAGCCCCTCTCCACTCCCGCCGAGGCGGGTGCGCCATAGTGACGACCGTGCTCGGGGGGTATGCGATCCCAGAGGGGCGCGGCATCTACGCCCTCAAGGTGGTCGGTCTGGCCGCCATGTACTACGGCACGGCGAAGCTGGGCCTGAGCCTCACCTTCTTGAACTCGAGCATCAGCGCCGTCTGGCCCCCCACCGGGATCGCGCTCGCGGCCCTGATCTTCTGGGGGTACCGCATGTGGCCGGGGGTCCTGCTCGGCGCCTTCCTCGCCAACAGCTGGACCGGTGTCCCGTTCTACGGCGCCGCGGGAATCGCCGCCGGCAATACCTGCGAGGCCCTTGCCGGCGCGTACCTCCTGCGGCGCGTCGCGGATTTTCGGCCGTCGCTCGAGCGGGTGCGGGACGTGGTCGCCCTCGCGCTTCTCGCGGGCGTCCTCAGCACGATGATCAGCGCCACCGTCGGGGTCGCGAGCCTCTGGATCTCCGACGAGCTCAGCGGCGACGGCCTGTGGACCGCGTGGCGCACGTGGTGGCTCGGCGACATGGGGGGCAACCTGGTCGTCGCCCCGGCGATCATGGTCGCGATCACGCACTGGCCCTACCGGCGGGCGCCGGGGACGGCGATCGAGGCGGTGGCGGCCGGGGTCGGACTGGCCGGAGCGGCGTTCATCGCCTTCTTCTTCGATGCTCCGCGGGCGTTCATCGTCTTCCCGTTCATGATCTGGGCGGCCCTGCGGTTCTGGCAGCCGGGCGCCGTGGCGGCCGGGCTCATCGTCGCCGGCTTCGCGATCCCGCTGACCGCCAACGACCATGGCTCGTTCGCGGGCCTCAACCTCGACGACCGCCTTCAGCTGGCGCAGACCTTCGTCGGGGTCGTCTCGATCTCGGCCCTGGTCCTGGCGGCGGTCATGACCGAGCGGCAACGGATCGAGGACGGCGCCCGGTACATCTCCGAGACCCTCCAGCGCGGGCTGCTCCCCGCTCACCTGCCGGAGATCCCCGGGATCGAGGCCGCGGTGGAGTCCCAGCCCGCGGGCGAGGGCAACCTCGTCAGCGGCGACTTCTACGACTGGTTCGGTACCGGCGCCCGGCGCTGGGACGTGATGCTCGGGGACATCGGGGGCAAGGGCCCCGCCGCCGCGCGCACGACGGCGCTGGCCCGCTACACCCTCCGGGCCGACGCCGTACACGAGGACCGCCCGAGCCGGATCCTCGCGCTCCTAAACGGTGCCCTGCGCCGGCAGGCTCCGGGGGAGACGTGCACCGTCGCCTACGCCCGGCTCATCCTGCGGCAACGGGAAGGTGCCGAGCTCATCCTCTCCCTCGCGGGGCACCCGCTGCCCCTGGTGGTGAGAAGTAACGGCGCCGTCGAGCAGCTCGGCGCCGCGGGCAACCTCCTCGGCGCGATCCCGGAGCCGCTGCTGGCGGATCACCGTACCCTCCTCGCCCCGGGTGACGCGCTCCTCCTTTACACGGACGGCCTGACCGACGCGTACGCACCGCAACGCGTCGTCAGCGTCGAGGAGCTCGTCACGGCACTCACCTCGTGCGCCGGACGTCCGGCAGCGGACATCGCGGCGGATGTCCAACGGGTCGCCCTCGACGGGGGCGGCGACGGTGCCCGAGACGACGTCACGGTGCTCGTCCTCCGCGTGAGAGGCTAGGGCGCCTTGTCAACGCTCTTTCGCCAGGTCATCCACGAGGACCTCGGTTGCGGCTCCTATGTCGTGGGGGACACGTCGGCCGGTGTCGCGGCCGTGGTGGACCCCCAGTGGGACATCGACCCCTATCTGCGGCTGAGCCGCCTGCACGGAGTTCACATCGAGCACGTGCTCGAAACCCACAACCACGCCGACCATGTCTCTGGCCATGGGCGGCTCGCGCACGCGACCGGAGCCACCATCCACATCCATGAGCTGGCGGAGGTCGAGTATCCGCACGAAGCGATCACGGATGGATGGAAGCTTCGTCTCGGAGAGGTCGAGGTCGAGGCCCTCCATACCCCCGGGCACCGGCCAGAGCACACGTCGTTCGCCGTTCGCGAGCTTGCGAGCGGGCGCCTCTGGGCGGTCCTCACCGGCGATTCCCTCTTCATCGGCGATGTCGCGCGTCCCGACCTGGCGGTGGAACCGCGGGCCGGCGCGGCGGAGATCTACCGATCGTTGCACGCCCGGCTCCTGAATCTCGATGACGACGTCGCGGTCTTCCCGGGCCACCTGGGCGGCTCGCTCTGTGGATCCTCGGCGATCGAGAACGCCCCCGCATCGACCATCGGCGCCGAGCGTCGCCACAACGACGCGCTCGGCTACCCGAGTCAGGAGTCGTTCGTCGAGGCGTCGGTCAACTCGATCGGAGAACGGCCGCCGCACGTCGAGCTCATCGTCTCCCTGAACAAGGGGCCGCTGACGGAGGAACTGGGCACTCCGGTCCCGCTGTCTCCGCGCGCGGTGGAGGTGGCGATCGCCGAGGGCGCAGTCCTGGTTGACGCTCGCACGAACGAGCAGTTCGACGAGGCGCACATCCCCGGCGCGATCAGCGCCTCCGCGTATGACACGGGGTTCGCGACCAAGGTCGCGCGGGTGGTGGATCCCGACGTAGAGCTCATCGTCGTGGCAGCCTCCGACGGGTACGAGCTCGAGGCCGCCGAACTGCTGGCTTCGGTGGGTTTGCGCGTCCGCGGCTATCTGCAGGGCGGCATGACCGCGTGGCGTTCGGAGGGGCGCCCCGTGTCGCGGATCAGGCTCATCGATCCGAACGCGCTCGCGGAGCGAATGCGCGATGACGAGATCGCCGTGGTCGACGTTCGCGACCACGACGAGTTCGCCTCCGGGCACATCCCCGGCTCGTGGCACGTTCCATACGGCGACCTGGTCGACCGGCTGTCGGAGCTGCCTCGGGATCGGGCGATCGCGACGATCTGCGCCGGGGGCAAGCGCAGCGGCCTGGCCGCATCGCTACTTCAGCGCGAGGGCTTCGAGCAGGTGATCCATGTCGGTCACGGCGGGGTCGGGACGTGGCGCGATCTCGGCCATCGGGTCGAGACCGCGTCCCGCTAGGCGGCGGCGGCGACCCTGGCGCCGGCGAACCGCGCCGCCCTCGACAGCGTCTCGATGTCGTACGGGCCGTAGTGGCGACGGCCGTTGATGAAGAACGTCGGCGTTCCGGACACGCCGCTCAGGTCGGCGCTGTCGACGTCGCGAGCGACGCGCGCCGCCCCGCGGTGGTTTCGGAGGTGGCTCTCGAAGCGCTCGACGTCCAGCCCGAGCTCCTCGGCGTGGCGGATCAGATCTCGAGGCCGAAGTGCGTCCTGATCGTGCAGGAGCCGATCGTGCATCTCCCAGAAGTGGCCCTGCCGGTCGGCCGCCTCCGACGCCTCGGCGGCGAGCTGGGCATGAGAGTGAACGTCGGTGAGCGGCAGATGGCGCCAGACATAGGCGATGTCCCCATAGTCGCGAAGCAGCTCGCGGATCACGGGTTCCGCGCGCCCGCAGTAGGGGCATTCGAAGTCGCCGTACTCGACGATCGTGACCGGAGCGTCCCGCGGCCCGCGGATGTGGTCGACCTCCGGATCAAACGGCACCGCCAGATCAACGATCGTCTCCGGTGGGCCGTACATGGCGCGCAGGCGCAATCGCCGCGGGAGGAGCTGCGTGACCCGGTACACGGCGGCGGTCACCAGCACCGCGCCCACGGCGGCGATCAACACGCCGAGCTTCGCCTCGTCGAGCTCGCTTCCCCTGAACGCGAGCGCTGCGATCAGGAGCGAGATCGTGAACCCGATTGCGGCCGCCGTCCCCGCTCCCAGCACCGCGGCCGGGCCCACCGGCGGGCGAACCCGGCCTCGCGTGATGCGCGTCAGGATCCACGCGGTCCCTCCGATCCCGAGCGGCTTGCCGACGATGTAGCCCACGACGATTCCCAGCGTGATCGGGGACGTGAGGGCCCGTGAGAGCAGGTCGCTGTCGATCGTGATCCCGGCGTTGGCGAGCGCGAACAGCGGCACGATCACGTAGCTGGTCCAGGGGTGATAGCGGTGCTGCAGCCGCTCGTTCGGCGACACGGCCGACTCCAGCCCGATCGCAGCAGAGCGCGCCAACTCGGGGGTGGGCTGCTCGCGAAACCGGCGAAACAGGTCCGTCGCCCGCTCGAGATCTCCGCGCTCGGCCGGGGCCGCATAGGTCAGCAGGCCCATGGCGAGACCGATCACGATCGGGTCCACGCCCGACTTGAACAGGGCGACCCAGGCCACCACCCCGAGGAGGAGGTACATCGGCCCTGTCCCCACCCGCCGGCGCGCCGCGATGACGATCACGGAGAACACGCCGACGGCGATCAGCAGCGCGTCGACCTGCACGGAATCGGTGTAGACGGTCGCGATGATCGCCAGGGCCGCGACGTCGTCCACGACCGAGACGGTGAGAATGAACGCGCGCAGCCGATCGGAAAAGCGGGGCCCGACCAGAGCGAGCGCTCCCAGAGCGAACGCAGTGTCGGTCGACATCGCGACGCCCCAGCCCTGAGCTGATGCGTGGCCGGCGTTGATGGCCACGAAGATGCCGGCGGTCACCGCCATGCCGGCGAGCCCCGCGAGCACTGGGAGCGCCACCATCTGGCGATCCCGCAGCTCGCCCAGGTCGAACTCGCGCCGGGCCTCCAACCCGATGACGAAGAAGAAGAAGGCCATGAGGCCGCTGTTCACCCAGTAGCCGAGTGTCTGCGAGACGCCCTGGTCGCCGATCCGGATCGACAGGTTCGTGTCCCAGACGCCGTGGTACGAGGTAGCGTCCGCGTTGGCCCAGATCAGCGCGGCGAGCGCCGCGCCGAGCAGGATCGTGGCGCTTCCCGTCTCGGTGCGCAGGAAGGAGCTGAGCGGCGTCTCGAGGCTTCGAGCCCACGCCGTCCGCCCCGAGAACCGGGTTGCGTCGCCAGCCTCCACGGCCCCGGGCGCGACTCAGGGAGTCAGCGCGACCGCGGCCTCGGGAGTCGCGACGCGGAAGCTGAAGCTCTCCTCCAGATAGAGCTGGACCGACTGGGCGTCGTGGCTCGCGTACCCGATCGCGAGATCCTGCCCCGACTCGAAGAGGAAGTGTCCGCCGCCCGTGCTTAGGACGACCGCGCCCTCGACCCCCGGGGCCCAGACGAGCG
>Ga0209382_10013002_pt1 | contig 10237 bp, 11 predicted proteins | sample SoiMetdeltSBSDD5_FD_187599 | JGI IMG/M metagenome (GOLD analysis project Ga0209382, IMG submission 187599) | Bulk soil microbial communities from a Populus tree surrounding site in Tennessee, USA - Soil MetaG P. deltoides SBSDD5 (SPAdes) (version 2) | ecosystem: Environmental > Terrestrial >...
GACGCCCGCCGCGCAAATGGCAGCCACCAAAGCTGCGATGAGCTTCTTCACGATAACTCCTCCCTTGGCTTGCGTGCCGATTTGATCGTTGGTTGGACGCGACACTATCGCACCGCCTTTCCCAATGGCAATCGGCCTCGAACCTTGCGGCGGCATACCGACGTTGCGAGGGCACAGGCAGCAAGCATAAACTCCGGATCGAGCGTTTTGGAGCAATGGCGTGCCCACAACCGACCTGCATGGACTTACGCTTTCGACGGCCTCACCCGTTGCGGCGCAGGCGCTCAACCATGCCTTGCTCGGTTACCTGCAATATCGCGCGGACGGCCCGCGCCGACTTGCACCCTTGCTCGCGGCCGATCCCGACTTCGGCCTCGCCCACGTTCTCAAGGGCTACTTCCAGATGCTGGGCTTCAACGCCGCGAACCTGCCCGGCGCGCGCGACGCCCTGGACACCGCACGGCGCCTGTCCGCCAACGCAACTTGGCGCGAGCGCGCGCACATCAATGCACTCGAGCGCTGGGTCGCCGGCGACATCGATGGCTCGCTGCGGGTCTGGGAAGACATCCTCGACCAGCATCCGCTCGATGTGCTCGCGTTCCGCTTGCACCACTTCCAGGCCTTCTGGCATGGCCGCCCCGATCTGATGGGCGCGCAGGCCGATGCGGCCCACCGGCGTTGGAGCCCGCAGCTGCCGGGCTGGCCAACGCTGCTCGCCTGCCGCTGCTTTGCCCACGAGGAGCTTGGCCACTACGCCATCGCCGAGGCTGCCGGGCGCGAGGCGATCGCGCTGGCACCGGGTGACCTGTGGGCCGCACACGGCGTTGCCCACGTCATGGAAATGCAGGGGCGCCACGACGAAGGCATCGCCTGGCTGACCGGCCTGGAATCCAACTGGGAGGGCGGCAACAATCTGGTGCACCACCTCTGGTGGCACCGCGGCCTGTATCATTTTGAGCGCCGCGAACTAGCTGAGGTGCTGGCGCTGTACGACCGCCGCTTCCGCGATCTCAAATCCCAGCTCACCCAGGCCAACCCGGACCTCTACATCGACGTGCAGAACGCCGCCTCCATGCTATTCCGCCTGGAGCGCCAGGGCGTCGATGTCGGTGACCGCTGGATCGAGCTGGCCGACAAGGCGGAAGCGCGCATCGGCGATTTCCAGTCGGCCTTCACCGTGCCCCACTGGATGATGGCACTCGCCGCCGCCAAGCGTCGGGAGGCTGCCGGCCGCGCCATCCAGTCCATGCGCGATCATGTCGAGCGCGGCGATGGCGCCAACGTGGCCTTCGTGCGCGACTGCGTTCTGCCGATCAGCGAGGCCATCCTCGCACGTGCCGAAGGCCATCCGGATCGCGCCTGTGACCTGATGCGGCCGGCCCTTAATGGCATGCACCGTCTCGGCGGAAGCCACGCCCAGCAGGATGTCCTGGCGCAGCTGTTCCTCGACTGCGCCATGGCCGCAGGACGCAAGGATGACGTACGCCTCATCCTCGATCGCGCCGCGGCCACATATGGGGCCCCGCCGCAGACGCGGGTGAGCTACGCTGGCGCCGCACAATGGATGGCATGAAATGAGCACACGACACGCCGAAATCAAATTGGGCATCGGCGGCCTCGGCGCCATCGGCCTCGCCGTTGCAAAACGCATCGACGCCGGCGCGGTGCCTGGCATCTCGCTGGCGGCTGTGGCGGTGCGCGACGCGGACAAGGCGCGCACGACGCTGGCCAGCTTCCGCTCCAACCCGCGCCTGACCACTCTGGCCGGGCTCGCCGGCACGGCCGATGTCGTCCTCGAGTGCCTGCCCTCCGCACAGTTCGCCGCAATCGCCGAGCCCGCCGTCCGCAGCGGCCGCATCTTCATGCCGCTGTCGGTCGGCGCCCTGCTCAATCACATTGGGCTGATCGACCTGGCACGCGAGACGGGGGCCAAGATCATAGTGCCGACTGGCGCGCTGCTCGGCCTCGATGCGGTGCGCGCCGCCGCCGAGGGCAAGATCACATCGGCCCGGATCGTCACCCGCAAGCCGCCAAACGGACTGGCCGGCGCACCTTTGCTGGTGGAGCGCGGCATCAACGTCGATGACATCAAGGAGCCAGTGCGCGTGTTCGAAGGCACGGCTCGGGATGCGATTGCGGGCTTCCCGGCCAACGTCAACGTGGCGGTGGCGCTGTCGCTCGCCGGCATCGGACCGGACCAGACGCGCATCGAAATCTGGGCCGACCCCGGTGTTACTCGCAACACTCACACGGTGATCGTCAAGTCCGACAGCTCGGACCTCGCTATGACCGTCGAGAACATTCCCTCCGCAGAGAACCCCCGCACGGGCCGCATCACCGGGCTCAGCGTTTTGGCCGCGCTGCGCCGGCTCACCGCCCCGCTCGTGATCGGGAGCTGAGCTTGGCGCCGGAAGCCTTGCCAACATCAAGATCCGGCGCGGCGAGCTTGGCCTCTTCGATCAGCCAGTCAACGAATGCCTGCACCTGCGGTCGCGTGCCGGTCGCTGCCGAGCGGACAATGTAGTAGCCGTGCCGGCCTGCCGTCGCCTCGCCCAGCGGCGCCACCAACTGGCCCGACTGGAGCAGGTGACCGATCAGCCTGCCGATGCCCATGGCAACGCCCTGCCCGCTCACGGCCGCGCCGATGACTTGCTCGTAGGTGCCAAAGTGCAGCGCCGCCCCAGGCTTCAGGTCGGGATGGCCGTGCGCCGCCAGCCACGTGCCCCATTCCAGCCAGGTGCCGACTGCGCCGATCTCGTCCATGTAAAGCAGCGTGTGGTGATGCAGATCCTCGATGCGACGCAACGGCCGCTTCGGCATGTCCAACAGGGCCGGGCTGCATACGGGCAACAGGTCTTCACCGAACAGGCGCACAGCACCGGGCGGCGCCTTGTCGTCGTGACAGTAGCGGATGGCCACGTCGACCAGGCTGCGCTCCAGGTTAAGCATCTCATAGGTCGCCGAGATGCGCACGTCGACGGACGCATGCTGCGACGTAAAGGACCGCAGGCGCGGGATCAGCCACAGCGAGGCAAAACCGTTGGTGGTGGTCACCGTCAGCTGTGGAGCCGAGCGTTCCGCCTTCAGACCGTCGGTGACCTGCTGCAAGCGCTCGAGCAGCTCGGCCGCAGCCCTGTGCAGGGTGCGCCCATGCTCGGTCAGCACCAGCGTGCGCGGGCGGCGTTCAAACAAGGCGACCCCCAGATGCTCTTCCAGCGCGCGGATCTGGCGGCTGACGGCCGACTGCGTGACCAGCAGTTCGTCGGCAGCCTTGGTGAAGGACAAGTTGCGGGCCGCCGCCTCGAAGCCTTGGATCAGGTCGAGCGGAGGCAGGTTGAAGCGTCGCTTATGCATTACCATTGCTCATGCATCGACTGAGAAATGATCGTTTGTGCCCCGCACAAATCGTTTCTATCCAAGACGGTACCGTCAATCTGACGATGAATCGCCGTCTTTTCAATGCGCACGGCGCATGCATAGGAGATAGCCATGCAGCAACCCTGGGATTTACGGCCGATCCCCCTCAAGGCTCGGGGTGTACATCGCATCGAAAACGGCCAGGGCCTCAGTGTCACGGCCCTCAAGGGCAGCGTGTGGATTACCCAGGATCGCGACCTGCGCGACATCATCCTGAGCGCCGGCCAGTCCTTTGTCCTCGATCGCAACGGCGTGACCCTCGTCTTTGCCTTCCGCGATGCGCTGATCATGGTTGGCCAGCCGGGCCGCCGGGTGACGCATGCGGGACACGCAGCTGTTTCCAGGTATAGCGCCGCGTAATCCCGGGGCGGGTGCCATGGTCTATCAGATCCACCATTATCCGGCCGATCTGATCGACGTCGTGCAATTGCCCGATGCCGGCCGCGTGGTCATCCGCCCGGTGCTGCCGCAGGACGAGGCATTGACCGACGCCTACTTCCGCGACCTGCGCGCCGCATCGCGCTACGACCGCTTTCTCGGGCCGATGCGCGCCCTGCCGCCGGGCCTTGCCGCACACCTGACCCAGGTCGACTATTGCAGCCACCTGGCCCTGGTCGCGGCCGTGGTGGCGGCTGGCCGCGAGACCGTGATTGCCGAAGCTCGGTATGCGCGCAGCGCCGACCAGACCTCGGCCGAGTTCGCCGTGTCGGTGGCCGATGCCTGGCAAGGCCGCGGACTGGCCCGGCTTCTGCTCGGCAAGATCGCCCGACACGCCGCTGCCGCCGGCGTCACCCGCTTCTACGGTGAGACGCTGGCCGGCAACGACCGCCTGCTGCGGCTTGCCCGCAAGGCCGGCTTCACGGTGCGACCCAGCCCCGAAGTGGCTGGCTTGCTGCATTTGGAGAAGCTGCTGTCCGTTACGGGCAAACCGGGCACCAGCACCGCACAATCCACCGGCCTGCCGGCGGCTTGAGGTTTTACCGGCCCGCCCGACGATCCCGCCAGGCGCCGAGCGCGCGCGCCAACCAGATCATGACGGCGCTCAGCAGACCGAGCGCGACGGCCAGCAGCGCGAAGAACACCAGCACCGGCGCGAAGGCCCATACGGCCAGCGCCGTGATGAGGATGGCACTCAGGATCAGCCAGGCGCGCAGCAGCGTCATAGTCCGCGTCGTGCCCACCAATAGCCGATCGTCGCCCACACCAGCCCCAACAGGAACTGCGCCACGACCACGCCGGCGGATGCGCGCCGCACGTCGATCGCCGGACCCCAGCCGACCCTCACGGCCACGTATAACGCTATCCAGCCTGCTAACGCTGCCGCAAACGCGGCTACCGGCACCTTTTGCCACTGGTTGGCGCTGCTGCCCATCCACAAAGCGACCAGCGCCACTGCCGGGTTCAGCGCTGCCGCCAGCAGCACGGTCTTGAGAGCGACGGGCTCGATAGGAATGGTCGACCTCTTCGCCGGCGTGTGCAGGAAATCAGCGCGACTTGTCTTCCAACTCGCCGCGCAGCTTCTCTTCCTCGTACTGGATGAACCAGCCGATCATCTGCCGCCATAGCGCCTCGCACAGGTCGGGCGGCACCCCCCTGTCGACGGCGCGGGCCCGCACCTTGTCGATCACCTGCTGGTTGCGCCAGGGCACGCTGGCCTCCTGCTTGAGGCCAAGCTTAATCTGCCAGGCGCGCTCCACGTAGCCGAAGCGCTCGGCAATCAGGTCGACGAGATCATTGTCGATGCGATCGATCTCGATCCGGACCTGCGACAGGTCGGCACAATCCTGGGCTTTACGTACGGGCATGGGCTGAACCGGGCCTTTTTTCATAGGGCGGCCCGAATTACGCCCTCACTTCACCCTTGGCAATACCCTTGGGATTGGGCGGCCGCACCGGGGCAGTGCAGATAGATGGCAGGTTCTGGATCTTACCCTCGGCCTGCAGTTTCTTCATCTCGGCACACTTGGCGGCGATCTGCTCGGCCGTCGGCGGCACGATCTTTGGCACGATCATCAGCCGCGTCTTCATCTGCGCATAAAGCGCCGGCCGCTGCTGCTTGAAGTTCTCGAGCTCCGACACCGGCCAGTCGGTGGCTACGACGCCGACCAGGACCACCCGCGCGAGCCCGGCCTGCGTCGCCCCAAGGGGAACCAGCCGCAAAAGCCCGACATTGATGACCTCGCCCGTCTGCACGGCGAAGGACGCGTAGCTCTTCTTGAATCGGTCGCCGCCCATCGGCTCGCTCAGTGCCAGATGGGCGCCGTTCGGCCGCGTGCAGAGATAGCTGACCACGTGATACTCGCCAGGCTCCAGCGCCACCTCGGCGACGGTCGCCTCGCCGCTCTTCTGCACGATGCGGGCGACATCAACGAGCTTGAAGGCATCATTGTCACGCACGCCGATGCCAGCCACCAGTGTCGTGCACGCCGGATCGGCCGCGCCCAGCTTGATCAGGGCCACCGCTTTCTTGTCCTGCGCGAGTGCCGAGGTCGACATCAACTCGTCGCTTACGCGTGAGGTGCCGGTGGCAGCGCAACCGGCGGCCAGAAGCGCCAAGCACACTATCGCCGCAGCACGGACTATTGCCACCAACATCGCGGGCATCCCTGACGGCCGTCGAAACGGCCGCGCACCTAGTCGAACACCCCCGCAGGCAACAGCACTCTGCCACGGACTTACAACAGTCAAATGTGGCGCGGATCAGCTTTTCTTCGTGCGTGGCTTCTTGGCGTCACTCGCTTTCTTGGCAGCCTTCGGCTCAGGGCGGCGCGCAGACAACTTGACACCACCCGTTGAAGGATAAAAGGATCCGTACATATTACGATCGCGACACTGATGTTCAAAATGCTACTCAAAGGCAGCACTCACGCGATTTGCTCGCAGTATGGCGCCGGCTTTCTTCCCCCATGCCCTGGTAGAGTCGAGGATGGGCGCGGTAGCTTTGGGCCTATGGCCAGCACCCCGTTTCCCATCCCCGCTCATCGAACCGGACGTGCCGATCTCCGGCATCCGGCTCTCCGACTGGCTTCGTCTCAAGGCCCACGGCGTGGCCCAAGGTGCACGCGCTTGAGGTGCAGCACGCCGAACTCCCCGTACACGAGATCGTGGGGGAAGTGGCGGGTACCGCGCCCTTGCACCTTGTGCCGCATGACGAGGAAGTTGCGCACGCGATCGTAGACGTGGGCGTCGATGGCTCGATACGCCTGCAACCGCGTGCCGTAGCCGAAGTAGCCCGACCAGCCCCGCAACATGGCATTGAGCTGATCGCGTACCTCGGGCCATGGCCGTTTGTCGCCGGGCACGAGCAGGTCGCCGACCTTGTCCTTGAACCGCTGCACGCTTTTCCTTGATGGGCTCGCGCCCAGGTACCAGTGGCCGTCCTTCCGATAGCGGTGCGGACCGAACGCGTAGCCAAGGAAGTTGAACCGTTCCTGTCGGGCATTCCGGATCGAGGTCTTCGCCTCGTTGAGGGTGAGCCCGAGGCGCGTCATCACGTCCTTCGTCCACGCCATTGCCTCGACCGCGCGACCACGGCTGAGGATGACGAAGTCGTCGGCATAATTGACGATCGCTGCCCGGAAGGCCTCGCCCCGTCCCGTCGCGCGCCAGTGCTTCAGGAACCGGTTCATGTACAGGTTGGCGAGCAGGGGGCTTGCGACCCCACCCTGCGGTGTGCCGCAGGAGCTGCTCTTGCCGCCCGACATGCGCCGGCCCCCGTCGCCATCCCCCTCCTCGACCGGTGCCTTGAGCCACATCTTGATGAGGGCCAGGATGTTCCGGTCGACGATGCGCCGGGCCACGCAAAGCATGAGTTCCCGGTGCGGAATGTTGTCGAAGTACGTGGACAAATCGGCATCTACGACGTCCGAGTAGCCCCGGCAGACGAACCGGTGCACTGCCTTGATTGCGTCGGCCGCACCCCGCTTCGGGCGATAGCCATAGGCACTGTCATCGAGGTCTGCCTCGAGGATCGGCTCGATCACCAGCTTCACGGCGGTTTGCACCACCCGGTCCCGGATTGTTGGGATGCCGAGCGGTCGCTCGCCGCCGCCGGGCTTCGGGATCATCACCCGTCGCACCGGCTGTGCCCGATACGTCTTCGTCCGCAGCTCCTCGCGCAGCCGGAAGAGCCACTCCCCCAGTCCTTCCTTCTCGATCCGCTTGAAGGTCACACCGTCCACCCCAGGCGCACCCCCGTTGGCACGGGCAAGCGCGTAGGCGTGGGCAAGGATGTCCCCGCGCCAGACCTTGTCGTAGAGCTGGTAGAAGCGGAACTCCGGCTCCGCCTTCGCCTTGAGATAGAGCTTTCTCTGCAGCGTCCTGATCTTGTCCGGCGTTGCCAGGCTCATCGCCAATCGCCTCGTCCTCAACTGCTTCGAAAGCGCACCAGAAGTCAGGGCCCTTTGCTCCGCCGGCATTACCCGGCCTCGACGCTCCTACGACCCTGTCCGTCACCCGCCCAGTCCGCCGGCTCACCCGGCGTCGGAGGCGCGACCTCCGACCGGTACGGGCTTCCCCCGATTACCCGCAGCACCTTGACCAACGTGCCGTGCCCACTACCCCGGGCGGATCGAGACGGGTGCATGCGTCGATTGCTTCCCCATCCCACGCGGCCTTCCCCGTTTCTCAGCCGGGTCGGCATCCGCGACATCACTTTCGAGGCCTGCTCAGGCTTCACTCGCGTTACGGCCCACTGGCTCGCTCAACCGCCCAAGGCGGCCTTTGTCGCAAGGCTCCGGCCCGTCCGGTTGCCCGAAACGAGCCGCTTGCCAGCTACCAGATCAATCGACAACTCTCTGGGTGGAACACCTCCACTGGTGCTACGCGCCGTCGGGGCGCACTGAGAAAGCCGGGCTAGCTCGTCGAACGAGCAGCGGCCGCCGAGATGACCGAACCCGAGCGGGACGGCCGAAGCCAGCCAATGGCGCCCTTCGGTCCGACACGTACGCCTGCCAGCTGTTCTTGTTTGGCAACCAGCAGGCCGCAGCGGGTGTTGCCGGCCTTCCGGACAGCTCAAAGCACAACATGCGCGGATGCGACGCCGACCAGGGCGCCGGATGGCAAGCGTGGGCATTGCGTCCGGCCAAGAGAGCAGTCTCAGCGCTGTAGAACCGGCTCTACGCCCACCACCGCTCGGGCACCGCGAACCGTCCCGCCGCATCCTCGATGATCTGGCCGGCACGGAACAGCGTTGTCTCGTCGAACGGTTTGCCGATCAGCTGCAGGCCAAGTGGCGTGCCTTCTGACGACAGCCCCGCGGGCACCGAGATGCCGGGCACGCCCGCCATGTTGGCCGTTACCGTGAAAATGTCGTTCAGATACATCTGCACCGGATCGCCCGATACCTCGCCGACCCCAAAGGCTGGCCCCGGCGTGGTGGGGGTCAGGATCACGTCCACCTTGCGATAGGCTTCCTCAAAGTCGCGCGCGATCAGCGTACGCACCTTCTGCGCCTTCAGGTAGTAGGCGTCGTAATAGCCGGCAGACAACACGTAGGTTCCGATCAGCACACGCCGGCGCACCTCGGCACCGAAGCCTGTGGCGCGTGTGTCCTCGTACATGTCGATCAGCTCGTCCGCCTCTTTGCGCGCGCCGTAGCGCACGCCGTCGTAGCGCGCCAAGTTGGACGAGCACTCGGCCGGCGCAACGATGTAATAGGCGGGCAGCGCGTATTTCGTATGCGGCAGCGAGATATCGTGCATGGTGGCGCCGGCCGCCGTCAGCCAGGCGATGCCCTGCTGCCAGAGCCCCTCGATCTCCTTCGGCATGCCGTCGATGCGGTATTCCTTGGCCACACCGACTTTCAAGCCCTTGATGCTTTGTCCTACGGCCGCCTCGTAGTCCGGCACCGGCATGTCGACCGAGGTCGAATCCTTGGCATCGACGCTCGCCATGTGGCGCAGCAGGATGGCGCAATCGCGCACCGTCTTGGCGATCGGCCCGGCCTGATCGAGCGAGGAGGCAAAGGCGACGATACCCCAGCGCGAGCAGCGTCCATAGGTCGGCTTGATGCCGACCGTACCGGTAATCGCGGCCGGCTGCCGGATCGAGCCGCCGGTGTCGGTTGCAGTCGCGCCAAGGCATAGGTCAGCCGCCACCGCCGACGCCGATCCGCCGGACGAGCCGCCCGGCACCAGTGCCACGTTGGAGCCCTTGCGCCGCCAGGGATTGACTGCCGGCCCGAAGCGGCTGGTCTCGTTCGACGAGCCCATCGCAAACTCGTCGTTGTTGAGCTTGCCCAGCATGACGGCGCCCGCATCCCACAGGTTCTGCGTCACGGTCGACTCATAGGTCGGCGTAAACTCACCCAGGATGTGGGAGCACGCCGTCGTACGTACGCCCTTCGTGCAATAGAGATCCTTGATGCCGAGCGGCAGTCCCTCCAAGGGCCTGGCCTTGTTGGCTGCGCGGCGCGCATCGCTGTCCTTGGCCTGGGCGAGCGCATGCTCACTCGTCACCAGCACATAGGCGTTGAGCGACCGGTTGCCGGCTGCGATGACATCGAGGAACGCTTGCGTCAGCTCGACCGCTGAGAAGTCCTTCTGCGCCAGGCCGGCGCGCGCCTGCGCCAGGGTCAATTTGGTCAGTTCGCTCACGACGCCAACGTCCTCTCTGGGGCGAGCGTCTTGGCGTAGAACACCGAGTAGCCCGAGTCCGGATAATCGAGCACGGCACCGCAGCGCGCAAAGCCGCCGCGCTCATACAGGCGCCACGCTGCGGGATGACGGTCGCCTGTCTCCAGCACGAGGCGGCAGATGCCCTCGCGGCGCGCCAGCGCCTCGATCGCCTCGAGAATTTGCCCGCCGATTCCGCAGCCCTG
>Ga0209382_10013003_pt1 | contig 10237 bp, 9 predicted proteins | sample SoiMetdeltSBSDD5_FD_187599 | JGI IMG/M metagenome (GOLD analysis project Ga0209382, IMG submission 187599) | Bulk soil microbial communities from a Populus tree surrounding site in Tennessee, USA - Soil MetaG P. deltoides SBSDD5 (SPAdes) (version 2) | ecosystem: Environmental > Terrestrial >...
TGAAGAGTGATTACTTTTGAGATAATATTTCCTATTATCTTTTTATTTTGATTAAATTTAATAAATTGTTGTTATTATTGTATTTTAATTATAAATTATAAATTCCTCAATTTTATTATATAGCTCAATAAAATACCTTATTTCTAAAAGATGAAAAAAAGGTATGTTAACACTTATACAATAATACACATCCAAGACCAGCAAAAAATTATATTTATTGTATTTAAATTTTTCATTGTTAATCTATTTGATGAGAAAATAAATAAATAATATTATAGAATTGAAGAAAAATACCCCCACGATAAAACTATTACAACTATTTCCATGAATAGAGTTAAGATGTAATATACCTAACGCACTAAAGATAGCAAATAGCTTATAATGCAAAACTATCACTTATAATTGAAAACTTTATTATTTCATGTGATATTCAGATGTGATTGATATAATAATATATGCAGAAAGTAAATTCTAATAATAATAACGTTTCAAGTAAGAAAATATTTCAATACCCCGGTAGCACTATACACAATCCACCAATCTTCTCATTTAGTATAGATAATATGTTACTTAAAATAGAACCAGATCTCAATAATAGTATTCTTTCAAACTGTGAACAGATCCTTAAAGTTACTGCTATTAAAGATTTAAATGAAATTATCCTTAATGTTGCTGAATTAAAGATCCACAAAGTTTCATCATCTGCTATAAGCATAATAGATTTTCAAACAATCCAAAAAGAGGATAAATTAATTATAATATTAGGAGAGACCTTAAAAAAAGGAAATTCAATTGATTTATCAATCATATATTCTGCTGGTTATTATTATCTTAATGGATCTTTTACTATTAATAAACCAAAGAATGGATTTCATTTTATTTCATCTACATTTGAAAAGAAATCTCCGGCAAAACAAGCTTGGACTCAAGGGCAGGCATCAGAATCACGATATTGGTTTCCGTGTCTAGATTATCCTAACATGAAATTTCCAGTAAATCTACAAATTAAATCTCAACAAGACTATATAGTAATTTCAAATGGTAAATTAATTTCAAAAAAAATTGATGATAAAAAAAATATAATAACCTGGGAATGGGAAGAAAAAAATCCTATTCCAGCTTATCTCGTATCAGTTGTCATAGGAAAATTTGCAGAAATGAAAAGTAAATTTCATACTATTCCTTTATATTTTTATTGGCCAAATGAAATACCAAAAGAAGATGCGATATTAACTTTTTCAGAAACACCACAAATATTAGAATTCTTTGAGAATTACTTTGATATTAAATACCCTTATGAAAAATACGCCCAGGTTGCAGTAGATGAATTTGAATTTGGGGGCATGGAAAATAATAGTTGTACTACTCTAACAAGAAATATTTTACATGATAAAAAAACTGCAATTGACTATAATCATGATCTTTTTCTCATTTCTCATGAAATAGCTCATCAATGGTTGGGGAATTTGGTAACTTGTAATGAATGGTCACATATATGGCTTAATGAAGGATTTGCTACATATTGTGAATTACTTTATTGGGAAAAAAGTAGAGGAACTAATGAATTTTACTTAAACTTATTAAAATATGCAGACAAGTATTTTGAAGAGGTAGATAAATTTTATAAAAGATCAGTTGTAACGAAAATCTATAAGCACCCGGATGAATTATTTGATGCTCACTCCTATGAGAAAGGAGGATGTATTTTACACATGATACGCAATCATATAGGAGAAGATTTATTTAAAAAATGTTTAAAGGTCTATATTGAAAAATACAAGAAGAAGACCGTAGAAACAGAGAATTTTCAAAAAATAATTGAAGAAATATCAGGCAAAAATATGTATTCTTTTTTTGATCAGTGGGTTTATAGAAAAGGACATCCCGAGCTTGATGTAGAGTTTTCCCTCGAAAATAACAATAGGGAGGATAACAATGAAAATAAGATCACCAGATTAAAGGTGAAAATCATACAATCCCAAGAATTAAATGATAATACTTATACTTCTAACATATTTGAATTTCCGCTGGAAATACAATTGATATCTTCTAATGATAAGGGAGAGACAGAGGAGCAGATAAATACAATTCAAATCAATAAGAAAATAACAGAACATATTTTTCATATGCAAAAAAATAGCAAAATAGAATGGGTATCAATAGATCCACAATTTAAAATTCTTAAAAAAGTAAAATCGATCAAGGTAATAGATGAGAAAAGAGTAATTCAAATAAAAGACTTACTTAAAAATCAACTACATAATGGAAAAACAATAATTGAGAGAATAGATGCAGTACGTCTGCTTAAGAATTTCTATTCAAAAGATATAGTCTCTGATTTAAAAGAAGTAATTATAAACGATAATTTTTATGGAGTATCGGTAGAAGCTGCTAATACTATAGGTTCTTTTTTCGATAAAAATGATTTTGTAAAATCAGATGCTGCATACCAAATTTTGAAAATGTTTCTATTAGATATTAAACTATTTAATAAATTGCATTCTGAAATTAAGCAATCAATAATAAAAAATATTGGTAGATTCGAAAGAGAAGAATCAATTAATTTGCTTGAGCCTTTGATAAATAACGAAAATTATGAACAAAATGATTTTGTAAAATCAACAGCAGCTACTTCAATAGGAAAAAGTAGTATTAATTTACCTTCAAACATAAAGATCCAAAGAATAATTCCTTGTCTTATGAAGCTAATTAATAATGATAATACTTTTCAAAATATTGTAGCTACAGGAGCAATTAACGGTTTAAAAGAATTATCAAATGATATTAATAAAAATATTGTTACAAGTATAGCCGATTTTTTAGTTAATAATACTGAAGAATATAACAAATATTTTATTAGGTCTACAGCTACTTCTGCATTGGGTAAGTTTTTGTATATGAAAGATGATAACAAAAATTTGAATAATATTAATCAAAAGGTATTTGATCAGCTTTTAAAGCTGTTGAATGATAGACGACGAAAGATTAAAATAAATGCATGCACGGCATTGGCTGATGATAATGCTAAATTCAGCACTACAATTGATCCTAAAATATTTCAAATTATAAATGCATTAATTGATGTTGCTCAATATGATATCGATGGTTTTGTAAGAAGACGTGCTGAAACAAGTTTTAATATTATAAGAGAGAAGATAAACGAATGGTCGGCTAAACCACATGAATTAGCTATTAAGGTTAGAGAAACAAGAAATGAAAAAGGGGGAAATAATTAAGATTAGACATATAATAATTCATATACATAAATTTTTTATTTATTCTTTTATTAAAATAAGTACTATCGCATAATAAGAATATTTAAAAATAGTAGTCTTTAATCGATTATCAGAATTATTATTACGAAATTCTACGTTATCATAATTTTTCTGGATTTCTATTTGTTTGTCTAATATTTCCCTTATAGATACATCAAAGATGTTTCCAACACTGTATCGTTTTGTAAACTCATTTACTTTATCAATTAATTCTGAAACTGTTTTTCCATGAAAATAAAATCTTTTATGATATTGATTCATGTCCTTTATAGTTAATTTGCCGTTTGAATATTATAAACACAATAATAGAAAAAAATGTATTAGTATATTTACTACTTCTATTTAGTTATCCATTTAACTTTAATTCATTTTTAATCTTATTTGAATTAACAAAATCATTAATATATTATCGTTGGTCACTATTAGGATAAGGATATTCCATATATCGAGCAGTAGCCTGTCCTATTTCAGTACCGAAAAAGTGACTTACAATACGAAGAGCTAAATCTATTCCTGCCGAAACACCTGCAGATGTAAATATGGGTTCAATCAAAGTAAATCTGACATTTTTAAGAATCCGTGCTTTTGGTGCCGATTCTTTCAGAAAATCAAAAGCTCGCCAATGAGTAGTTGCGTCTCGTCCATCTAATAAGCCTGCTTTTCCAAGAAGACTAGATCCAGTACAAACTGAGGCGATCAATCTATCATTAGTAAATTGATTGCTAATCCAGTTTACAAGAATTTTATTTTTTGATTCTTTACGTGTACCCCATCCTCCAGGTATTATCAATAAATCCAATTCTGGACATTCAGTAATTGTAACGTCAGGAGTTAATCGTAGACCACCAATTGCTGTAATTTGTTTATTTGTTTCAGATATCAAATATACTTTAAATGGTGATGATTGCTGTAGTCGTTGCTGATCATTTAAACGAGTTACAGCAAATACCTCAAAAGGTCCAGCAACATCTAAGATCTCTACATCATCAAAAATAAGAATTCCTACAATTAATGGAATTTTTTTATTCATGTAAAAATATACAAATGTCTTTTTTTAAATTTCTTTATTTTAAAAATAAAAAAATCTATTATTCAAAAAAAATTGTAATATAGGATATTGAGATTATTGTTGTATATTCTCCATTATTTTAGTAGCACCTTCATAGGTAAATGCTTTTAAAGTTATAGTACGTGCATTACCTTGACTCCCAATAGACAATAGGCAAGACATTAATGCTTCATCATTAGGAGCTTCTACTATTGATACCCCATCATATTTACCAAATGTATAATATGTATCTATTAGTCTACCACCAGCATTTTCTAATTTAGATTTAAAAATATTAACTCGTTTTGGAGAGTCTTTTACATTTTTTATTCCCTGATCGGTGTAATTCCAGAGAATAATATAGAAAGACATTAATTGTAATTAAAAATTATAACATATAACCTTATCGTTTTAGTATATATATATTACTATAATAATTTCAATAATCCAAAAAATCAATTGGAATGATTTTGGTGTTGAAATTTGTTAACTGAAAAATTAAATTATACTAAATCTATTATTATGAAGAGCATTCTGATAGCAGTAAAAATAACGATCTCCCTCTTTCCGATTTATTAATATTCATATTCTTGCATTAGAAAAGTTGGTATTTTCAAAATAAGTTCTGATCCATTGTAAAAGTTTACCTTTGATTTTGGTATTCTATATTTTTTCAAGTTAACTGCACCGTCTACTACCCATATTTTGTCACCGGTAGTAGAAACAACTACTCCACAGGCTTTATTATCGATTGTTCTTACTCCTTTCTTAGATTTAGATATCTCATCCCAATCGATAGAAATACTCATATATAATTATCCTAATGGAGGTATTTAAAACTTAAATATTAAAGGATTCTTTCAGATATAATAATACTTGTCGATTATCAGGCTTACACTTTTCAAACGAACATATTAATCGAAAGTATAAGAGATTTTTATTCTCTAGTATTGAAAATTTCATTTACATTAGTTACGCTCAATCCAGGTTTCGGTCCTCCTCCTATTACATATATTTTATCATGAAAAGACACTGCTGACAATCCATGACGAGCAGTAGGGAGAGGTTGTTTGGATTCCCATTGGTTATCTTTAATATTATATTTTTCATTATTGTTATATGTTTTAGTAATATCTTCTCCTCCAAACACATAGATAGTATTATTGATCGATGCTGCACTAATTCCACTTCTTTTTGAGGGCATTGGATCAAGTATTATCCATTTATCCATTATAGAATCGTACATTTCAGTAACATTAACATTGGTAATGGGTAAAGATCCTTCTATTCTTCCGCCAAATACGTACACATTTTCATCAATAACTGCAGATGCAGCATGATGTCTTGCTGTAGGCATTGGTATTTTTGATATCCAGGTCTTTGTTTTTGAATTGTATGCTTCGTTAATATCCATAATTTCATTTTCACCTTCACCACCGATAGCATACAGTATTTCATCTATAAATACTGCTGTTAATGCACCTCTGGCAGTAGGCATAGAAGATCCCTCTGTCCAAATATCATTTTTGGGATCATAAATAAACAAGTTAGCGGAAGGTAGCCACTTATTATTAGTATATCCACCTATAACATATACACTCCCATTAAATGTGGTTGCAGCAGCATGATGAACAGGTTGTGGTAAAGGCGCTACTGTATTCCAAGAATTATTCTTAACATTATAAACTTCTACAGTACCTAATACTTTACCAGATTTGTCAAATCCACCTATGACATAAATATTATCACTATTGATAGTAGCAGTAACCTCTGTTCTAGGTGTAGGCATAGATTTGCCTATAGTCCAAAATGATTCTGTTTCTAAAGATAAAGATTCTGCATAAATAGTTTTAAAATCAAGTGATGTAGCAACATCTACTGCTATCATAACCATCAATAAAAATGAAATTGGATAGATAAAAAATAGAAGACAAGACTGACAACTACAAAGATATATCATATTTCTATCTTTCTATGAATAGTTTATAACTTTTAAAATCCTATGAGCGGAACATATCCAATATATGCCATACTCTAAGCTCCTTACCAGATTTGGTTGTTAGCGTCGTTTGAGGAATTATAAATTTAATCTCTGTTCTTTTTATTTGAAATAATGCTACAAAATTATTTTATATGTTATCTTAACTTATCTGCTTCTATTCCTGCTTTAGAACATTCTTTCAAATAGACTTTCTGACATTCATTAGATACAGTTATGAATTTATGTATAACCGAGATAATAGCAGTGTCATAGATAGATTTGATATCTCCTTCTGTCACGATATCAACTCTTCTATCATCAATTGTTTTCAAGATTTGTTCTTTACAAATTTTAGTAATTACATTATTAATTTCAAAAATATATTGATCTATTTGTAGAAAATTTTGCTCATATTTGTTATTATTGTTATTGTTATTGTTATTAACATTAAATATCATTTTATTTCCTAGTCTTTCTAATCCAATCTAATCTAATAGTTTGTTAATAGAATCTATCCTTTTAGCTTTATTATTTGTACATAATCTCGATAGTTTTAATTTTATCTATCATTCAATCTAAGGATAAAGGATTAAAAAATTAATTAAAATACTCACACTAAAAAAACCATAGCCTGTATATCCTATGCATAAGACCATGACAGAGTATACATATATACATAAACACACAGGCTATGGTTTATGATAGATACCCAATGTAGTAGATAGTAAATTAATAGTCATATTCAAGATATTTAAAAATCAGTAAACAAGGTTAACAAACTATTATGTATATTTCTATAATAATCATAAGTTCTAATGGGTATAGTATTAACTTAGATTGCGAACTGATAATTTATTGCCATAGCCTATTACTAGGGATATCACCAGAGGCGAGGAGCGAACAGAAATGGTATCCTATAACTAGTAATAGGCTATGGCAAAAGAATGAATCCATTTGTATATCTTTTCACTTTTTACAGTGTAATTTTTTTTAGTATCTAGAATATTTATTATTTGATTAACAATGTTAATTGATATTATTTAAAATTGTCATAACCAGACCTAGAGAAGATTCTATATGATGGAATGAACAAAAGAGGTGTAATTAGTGTTTTTATATATCCCCTCTAAGTTTAGTTTGTATTATTCAAAAATGTTATACCATGAGGGCCTGGAGGACCATTAAATACATTAGCATATCTGCTAGCTCAGTTTCAAACCTATCAATATGGTTATAAATGCGAATATAATTTAAAACTTGTACAAATCCACTAGAATCATTAATCAAGAAAAACTTAGCATTCATCAAATTCATAGACACAGAAAATCATTTAACTTCATTTTTACAAGGTAATATATGGTTGAAACAAAGGTTAGCCAGGAAATTTGTCTAACCGAATACCCATCTGGCATGCCCACAGAAAATAATTTTAAACTTGTACAAGTTCATCTTCCAGAACCCACAAAAGAAGGAGAATTCTTAGTACGTAACATTTGGATGTCAGTAGATCCTTATATGAGGGGTCGCATGAGGGAAGGAAGTAATAGCTATATACCTCCTTTCAAGGTAGGTCAGCCGTTAGAAGGAGCATGTGTAGGTCAGATTATAGCATCAAACAATAATCAGTTTACAGTAGGTGAATATGTATTAGGAATGCTTGGCTGGCGTGAATATTGGTTGTCCAATGGTTCAGGTGTTATGAAGATCAACCCCAACATAGCTCCAATTCAATCATTTTTAGGAACATTTGGTATGACAGGTCTTACAGCCTATGTAGGACTTTTAAAAATTGGTGAGCTTAAAGAGGGTGACATAGTATTTGTGTCAGCTGCATCAGGTGCAGTAGGTTCTGTTGCATGTCAAATCGCAAAGACCAAAGGCTGTCGTGTTATAGGAAGCGCTGGCTCAGAAGAGAAAGTAAAGTGGCTTGTTGATCAAGCGGAGATCGATGATGCCTTTAATTACAAGCAAGTTGATGATATCTCTGAACATCTCCGAAAAATCTGCCCCGATAAAATTGATATCTACTTTGATAATGTAGGAGGAAAACATCTAGAAGCAGCTCTAGAGAATATGAAAACATTTGGCAGAATAGTGCTTTGTGGTATGATATCACAATACAACTCTAGTTCTCCACAACCTGCTCCATCTAATCTCATGTTGGCTATAACAAATCGACTCAAGCTCCAGGGGTTTATAGTAAGAGATCATTATAATATGCTAAACGAGTTTCATGAGGTTATGGCCAAATGGGTTAGCGAAGGAAAGATCAAGTGGAAAGAAACAGTGTCAGAAGGAATAGAGAATGCACCAAAAGCATTCCTTGGACTATTCAAAGGAGAAAACTTTGGTAAAATGCTTGTAAAGATTGGCCCTGATCCGGCTTTATAAGGCTAAGGCTAGATTACGTACTAGTATATTCTTATGTCGGAAGAAAAAGATGAAAGCATAGGAAAGATTTATCAAATCAGTAAGGAACTAATTAATATCTAACAGCTTTTGTAGAAATAAATTAATGCATTAGAACGTTTCATATGAAACTCATAGTGACAAGCTCAGTACAAACCATAACCAGGAATGTTGACTTATATCTAAATAATAGTCTCTCATATTATAAAGGACAGAAACTTATTTCTCTTGTACATCCTATATTCTGTAAATCGTTTTGAATAGAGGAGAACTTTGGTAACAAATACTAATAAACGATAAAACATGATCTATATATTGTTTTTCAGGTGGATACTATTGTGATAAGGAGTACCTATAAATATATAAAATCTCTTTTGGATTTGTTTTAGGTAGGTAATTTGCCATCACAATTTACAATTATAGATGCTCCTTCAATTCTAGGATTACGACCAACAGGAGTAGAATATCTACCTGAAGCACTGAAAGCAGCTGGGCTGATGGAGAGGTTAAATGCTGATTACGCAGGACGAGTTTCTCCTTTGCCTTATAATTCAGAGCGTGACAAAGTAACGCTTCTACTAAATCCTGATTCGATCAAAACATTTTCGGTACGACTTGCAGCCAGAGTTTCTTCTGTGATTCGTAGCATGCGTTACCCAATTGTTTTAGGAGGTGATTGTAGCATAGTAATTGGAAATCTTTTAGCCCTACGGCATTTGGGAAGATATGGTTTATTCTTCATAGACGGCCATGCTGATTTTTATCAACCAGAAGCATCTTTAACAGGAGAGGTTGCTGATATGGATCTTGCAATTGTATCTGGTCGAGGTCCAGAGGTACTGACTAATATAAATAATTTCAAGCCACTTGTCCGAGATCAAGACATAATTCTATTTGGATACCGTGACAGAGAACAAGCCGCAAGTTTTGGAAGTCAAGATGTTCGTAATACCGATATTAATTCATTTGATCTTTCATACGTGAAAGAACTAGGAATTACAACTGCTGCGTCAATGGCTGTAAAGAAGCTTTTGCAGCAAGATGAACTACTCGGATTTTGGGTCCATATTGATGCTGATGTATTGGATGACTCAATCATGCCAGCAGTAGATTATCGTCTTAATGGCGGTTTAAGTTTCTATGAGCTAAGCGAGCTTTTGAAAATCATAGTTGCCTCAGGTCGTACTGTTGGGATGGATATCACTATTTTTAATCCCAATTTCGATTCGGATGGTTCAATAGCTCATAGATTTGTCTCGAGTATACTAGAAGGTCTATCAATCTTAAAATAACAACTTATTTTTGACTGTTATTTTTACACAAAATTCTTTTCTACGTGGGACATGGTAAAGAATATCCATGACTATATACTCTATTTCTTCATAAGACCTAAAAAAGTGAATGATACGTTTTTTATACCGGATGTCTTTCGAAGAATCCAAAAAGATCTTCAAAAGATACTATAGGATGGCTCTCAACTTTGCATGAATCTAAAATATTTCTACCTAATGATTCCAATAGCTC
>Ga0209382_10013005_pt1 | contig 10236 bp, 11 predicted proteins | sample SoiMetdeltSBSDD5_FD_187599 | JGI IMG/M metagenome (GOLD analysis project Ga0209382, IMG submission 187599) | Bulk soil microbial communities from a Populus tree surrounding site in Tennessee, USA - Soil MetaG P. deltoides SBSDD5 (SPAdes) (version 2) | ecosystem: Environmental > Terrestrial >...
ACGAGCAGCCTGCGCAGCAGCGGGCGGCCGCGCGGCGCGCGGAAGATGCGGTTCATCGCCGTGTCGATGGTGAGCATGAGGAGCAGCGCGGTGACGGCGAACACGGCGAGGCCGAGAGCGGTGAGGTTGCCCGCGTGCTTGGCGAAGCTGCTGATCTGCGCGGTGACCGCCTCGAAGCCGGGCGCATCCGGGAACACGTTGTCGAGGACGAAGCCCTCGGCGGCGGCGATCACCTCGTCGAACACCGGGAAGGCGGCGGCGATCGACAGCGCCACCGCGAAGGTCGGCACGAGCGAGAGCAGCGTGGCGTAAGTGAGGCCGCCGACGGACTGCAGCGCGCGCTCTTCCTTCAGGCGGCGCACGACGGCGAGCGCGAACGCGAACGGCCGGAATGCCATCGATCCCTTTTATCATAACGGCATGCCCGAGCTTCTCGTCCTCTACTACAGCGTCGGCGGCTCGCTGCGGCGCATGGCCGAGCTGGTGGCCGAGGGCATCGAGCGCGTGCCCGGCGCCGCGGCGCGGATCCGGACCGTTCCCCGCCTTTCAACCGGTGCCGCACCTCAGATCCCCGCCGAGGGACCGCCCTACTGCGAGCTCGGCGATCTCGAGGACTGCGCCGGCCTCGCCCTCGGCAGCCCGACCCGCTTCGGCAACATGGCGGCGCCGCTCAAGCACTTCCTCGACGGCACGGCGCTGTTGTGGCAGCGCGGCGCGCTGGTGGGCAAGCCGGCGTGCGTGTTTACCGCCAGCGCGAGCCTGCACGGCGGGCAGGAGACCACGCTGGTTTCCATGATGCTGCCCCTGCTCCACCACGGCATGCTGGTGATGGGCCTGCCCTACACGCTGGCCGAGCTGAACGCCACGCGCTCGGGCGGCACGCCCTACGGCGCGAGCCACTTCGCCGGCGTCGCCGACGACCAGCCGGTGAGCGAGGCGGAACGGGCGCTGTGCATCGCGCAGGGCCGGCGCCTGGCGGAAATTGCGAAACTTCTGTCGCCTCGCTAGCGCGCTTTCGCTCGCGGCGCTGATCGCGCTGTGCCTGGCGTGGGAGCTGTGGCTGGCGCCCTTGCGCCCGGGCGGCTCGCTCCTTGCTCTCAAAGCCCTGCCCCTCGCCCTGCCGCTGCGCGGCGTTCTCGCCGGTGAGCGCTACACGTACCAGTGGTCGAGCCTGCTCATCCTCGCCTATTTCATCGAGGGCGTAACGCGCGCGTGGTCGGACAAGGGACCGTCCCAGAATCTGGCGCTGGCGGAGATCGTCCTCAGCATCCTCTTCTTCGTCGCTGCGGTAAGCTACGCGCGTGCAACGCAAGCTCGCGGCAATTCTTAGCGCAGACGTCGCCGGCTTCAGCCGCCTGATGGGCGAGGACGAGGCGGCGACCGTGCGCGCGCTGACGACCTGCCGCGATCTCGTGGCCGGCGTGGTGGCAAAGCACCGCGGCCGGGTAGTGGACATGCCGGGCGACAACGTGCTCGCCGAGTTCGCGAGCGCGGTGGACGCGGTCGAGGCGGCCGCGGCGATGCAGGCGCAGCTCACCGAGTGCAACGCCGGGCTGCCCGACGGCCGCCGCATGAGCTTCCGCATCGGCGTCAACCTCGGCGACGTCATCGAGGAGGACGGCCGCATCTACGGCGACGGGGTCAACGTCGCCGCGCGCATCGAGGCGCTCGCCGAGCCGGGCGGCATCTGCGTTTCCGGCAAGGTGCACGACGAGGTGCGGCGCAAGCTCGACCTGCCGTTCGAGGATCTCGGCGATCATCAGCTGAAGAACATCCCGGGCGCCGTGCGCGTCTTCCGCATCGGCGGATCCGGCGCCAGGCCCGCGCAGGCGACGGCGGCGCCGCGGGCGAAGCCGTCGATCTTCGTTCATCCCTTCGCCAACATGAGCGGCGATCCCGAGCAGGAGTTTTTCGCCGACGGCCTGACCGAGGACCTCATCACGGGGCTCTCGCGCTTTCACGAGCTCTTCGTCATCTCGCGCAACAGCTCGTTCAAGTACAAGGGCAAGCCCCTCGAGGTGCAGAAGGTGGCGAAGGAAATGAGCGTGCACTACCTGGTCGAGGGCAGCGTGCGCAAGGCGGGCAACCGGGTGCGCATCACGGCGCAGCTGATCGACGCGGAGACCGACCGGCACATCTGGGCCGACCGCTACGACCGCGAGCTCGCCGACATCTTCGCCATCCAGGACGAGGTCACCGCCGCCATCGTCTCGATCCTGCCCGGGCGCGTGGAGGCGGCGACGCGCGACCGCGCCGCGCGCAAGCCGACGGAGAACATGGCGGCCTACGAATGCGTGGTGGCGGCGAAGGTGCTGCACCACCGTTCGGCGAAGGAGGACAACGCCCAGGCGCTGCGCCTGATCGAGCGCGCGATCCAGCTCGACCCGAAGTACGCCCACGCGCACGCCTGGAAAGCCTGCATCGTCGGGCAGGCGATGACCTACGGCTGGTGCGACGTGGACGCCGGGGTGAAAGCCATCGCCGAGCAGCTGAAGATCGCGCTCGGGCTCGACGACAACGACAGCGACGTGCACCGCATTCTCGCCGCGCTCAACCTGAGGCAGAACGACCACCACAAGTCGCTCTATCACCAGCAGCGCGCGCTGAGCCTCAACCCGAACGACGACCTGATCGTGGTGCAGCAAGGCGAGATCCTCACCTGGCTCGGCGAGGCGGAGGAAGGCATCGAGTGGATCCACAAGGCAATGCGGCTCAACCCCTACCATCCGGCCCGCTTCTGGGGCCACCTTGGCCGCGCGTACTTCGTCGCGCGGCGCTATGCCGAGGCGGTCGAGGCGGTGCGGCACATCACCACGCACGACCATTTCCACACCGCCTCGCTCGCCGCCTGCTTCGCGCAGATGGGCGACTCCGGCGCCGCAGCCGAGCAGGTGCGCGAGACGCTCAAGCGCAAGGCCGATTTCAGCGTGCAGAAGGACTATGTTCCCACGCTGCACTACAAGCGCGAGAGCGACCTCGCGCACCATCGTCAAGCCCTGATCAGCGCCGGGTTGCCGGCATGAGGGGCGGCTCGGGCGCGCGCTGCCCGAATAACTACTTCTTCTCCTCGCCGAGCAGCCGCTTCGCCGCCGCGTAGCCCGGCACCTCGATCAGCGCGCCGCCCACCTTGGCGCGGTCCTTGCCGCGCTTGCGCGCCTTTTCGAAGGCGGCGACGATGCGCCGCGCCTGCGCCAGGTCCGGGGTGAGGATCTTGTTGACGCCGCGCGCATGCGCGGGATCGACCAGGCTCTTCATGCGGTAGCCGAGGCTCTTGGCATAGCGCGCCTCGGCGAGCGCGCCCTTGAGGTCGCTGAAGGTGTAGGGGCAATCGATCGCCTCCACCCCGGCGGCGCGGCATTCGAGGAGGAAGCGCGCGCGGGCGTAGGCGAGCTCGGCGCCGCCGCGGCTGCGCACCGTGCCGAGATCGGCGACCATGTCCTCGCTCGCCAGCAGCAGCGCGCTGACCCGGGGACTCGCCTTGGCGATCGCGGCGAGCCGCAGCAGGCCGGCGGCCGACTCGATGTTGGGCACCAGCTCGACCGCGCCGCCGGTCGCCTTGTCGAGGGCGACGACCTGCTCGGGCTGCGCCACCTTCGACATCATGATCACGTCGGGCCGCCCGGCGAGGATGCCGAGCAGGTCTTCCATGCCGCAGGTCTCGAGCGGGTTGATGCGCACGGCGGCAACGGCGCCGGCCTTGCGCCAGCGGTCGAACACCTTGCGCGACAACGCGCGCGCGTGCGGGCGCAGCTCGGGCGGGGTGAAGTCCTCCAGCTCGAGGACGATGACGTCGGCCCCCGAGCGCTCGGCGCTCTTGTGCGCCTTGGGTTCGGCGCCCGGCACGAACAACCAGGTGCGCCTCGAGCTTTGCATTACGTCAGGGGCAGTTGTTGGTCGTGAGCTCCCGCTGCACCTGGCCGAGGCGCGCCTCGCGGAACTCGCCCGCATTCGCCTTCTTCAGCGTGTCCTGCTGCTGGCGCAGCCCCTTGCAGAACGCCGCATGCTGCTTCGGGTTGTGCCAGGCGAAGTCGGCCTTGGGCTTGGCCTTCTTCTTTTCCGCCTGCTTCTGCGCCGCCGCCTTCTGCGTCTGCGTCTGCGGCGGCGCGCGCAGGGGCGTGGTCTCCTGCTGCTGCGCGGGCGGCCGCAATGTCTCCTGGCCCTTGCAGCCGGGCAGCGGCTTGTCGGTGTAGTGCGTCCTGCCCCTGGCATCGACGCACTTGAAAAGCTGCGCCGTGGCAGGCGTGGCGACGGCGAGCAGGACTGCGAGCAGGAAGAATTTCACGGTGGACGCCCGGTGCCTGAACCGCCGCTATCTTACCCGCGGTCGGAGGTCGCGCTGGAAGGAAATTTTGCCGAGCCGTAGCGCACCACCAGGTTGGCGAGCGCGAGCAGCAGGATCGCGGTCGGCACCACGACCAGGCCCCAGTCGAGCCGGTGATGCGCCGCGATGTCCCCCACCAGCAGGCGCGTCAGCGCGGTGATGCCGACATAGATGAGGAAGCGCACCGGCATGTGGTTGGTCTTGAAGTAGATGCCGACCATCGCGCCGAGCTCGAGGTAGATGAACAGCAGCAGGATGTCCTCGATCGAGGCATGGCCCTTGCCGGTCATGCCGATGAAGGCGTAGACGGCCGACCAGACGATGGTGCCGCCGATGGTGAACAGCGCGAGGTAGTGAAAAGCGTCGACCAGCACGCCCCCGAACCGGTTGAGCTTGTCGTGCATGCCGCCTCCCTTCACAGCTGATGCTGCGGATTCACTCGTTCGACCTTGCTTTCAAGCTTGTTCAAGGCGCTGATATAGGCCTTGGCCGAAGCGACGATGATATCGGTGTCGGCGCCCACGCCGTTGACGATACGCCCGCCGCGCGCCAGGCGCACCGTCACCTCGCCCTGCGACTCGGTGCCCTGCGTCACGGCGTTGACCGAGTAGAGCAGCAGATCGGCGCCGCTTTTCGCCAGGCTCTCGATGGCCTTGAACGTCGCATCCACCGGGCCGTCGCCCTTGGATTCGGATTTTTTCTTCTTGCCTGCCTGCAGAAGGGTAATTTTCGCAAAAGGCTTCTCTCCCATCCCGCTGCCCTGGCTCATGGTGACGAGCTGCCAGTGTTCCTCGGTGGTCACGCCGGCCTGCTGCGACACCAGCGCCTGCAGGTCCTCGTCGAAGATCTCCGCCTTCTTGTCGGCGAGGTCCTTGAAGCGCTGGAAGGCCTTGTTGTAGGCCTCCTCGCCGTCGAGCTCGATGCCGAGCTCCTTCAGGCGCTGGCGGAAGGCGCTGCGGCCGGAGAGCTTGCCGAGCACGATCTTGTTGGTCGACCAGCCGACGTCCTCGGCGCGCATGATCTCGTAGGTGCTGCGCGCCTTGAGCACGCCGTCCTGGTGGATGCCCGAGGCATGGGCGAAGGCGTTCGCCCCGACGACCGCCTTGTTCGGCTGCACGACGAAGCCGGTGATCTGCGACACCATGCGCGAAGTGGGAACGATATGCGTCGTATCGATCCGGGTATTCAGCTGAAAGAAATCGGACCGGGTCTTCACCGCCATCACGACTTCCTCGAGCGAAGTGTTGCCGGCGCGCTCGCCCAGGCCGTTGATGGTGCACTCGATCTGGCGCGCGCCGCCGATCTTCACCGCGGCGAGCGAATTGGCCACCGCCATGCCGAGGTCGTTGTGGCAGTGCACCGACCACACGGCCTTGTCCGAATTCGGAATTTTGGTTCTAAGTTGTTTTATGAAAATTCCAAATTGCTCCGGCACCGCATAGCCGACCGTGTCCGGGATGTTGATGGTGGTGGCGCCCTCCTGGATCGCTCCTTCCAGCACACGGCAGAGGAAGTCGAGGTCGGAGCGGCTGCCGTCCTCGGGCGAGAACTCGACGTCGGGGCAGGCGTTGCGCGCGAAGCGCACCGACAGCCTGGCCTGCTCCAGCACCTGCTCGGGCGTCATGCGCAGCTTCTTTTCCATGTGCAGCGCGCTGGTGGCGATGAAGGTGTGCACGCGCCAGGACTTGGCGCCCTTGAGGGCGTCGATGCCGCGCTGGATGTCGCGGTCGTTGGCGCGGCACAGGCCGCACACGGTGGAGTCCTTCACCACGTTGGCGATGGCGCGCACCGCGTCGAAGTCGCCGTTGGACGAGGCGGGGAAGCCCGCCTCGATCACGTCCACCTTCATGCGCTCGAGCGCGCGCGCGATGCGCAGCTTCTCCTCGCGCGTCATCGACGCGCCGGGGCTCTGCTCGCCGTCGCGCATGGTGGTGTCGAAGATGATCAAGTCGTTATCGGTACGCATGGAATGGGTCCTTGGGCCTTGCGGGGCCCTGGTCACAACACGGATTGTGGACGGGAGTTTTTAGCGCGCGGGGCGCAGCAGCAGGCCGCTCAGCGCGAGGAGCGCGAGCGAGAGGAGAACGGCGAGAAGCACCTGATGCATGAGACGGACTATAGCCTTACTCTAGCGCCATGACAAGAAAGCCCCTGCAGCGGGTCGAGCCGGGCCTGCCGGCGAGCTGGTACCGCGACCCCGCGCACTACCAGCGCGAACTGGAGGCGTTCTGGTACGGCGGCTGGGTCGCCGCCGCGCGCGCCGAGGAGATTCCCCGCGCCGGCGACTGGAAGGTGGTTCGAATTGGAACTCAATCCGTTTTGCTCGTCCGGGGTGAATCGATAAAGGCATTCCACAACACCTGCCGGCATCGCGGCTCGGTGCTGTGCACGGAGGAAAGCGGCAGCTTCCCGCGCCAGCGCATCGTCTGCCCCTACCACGCCTGGACTTACGATCTCGCCGGGCAGCTCGTCGCCACGCCGCGGCGCATGGAGACGCCCGACTTCGACCTGAAGGACTTCCCCCTGCACGAGGTCGCGGCGTCGAGCTGGGGCGGGTTCGTGTTCCTGAATCTTTCGAAAAATGCCGTCCCCAAGAAAACCGAAAGCCTGGAGAGATTCAAAAACTACGGCTTCGAGGACCTGCGGATCGGCAAGCGCATCGTCATCGACGTGAAAGCGAACTGGAAGCTCCTGTGCGAGAACTTCTCCGAATGCTTCCACTGCCCGCCCGTGCACCCCGAGTTCTGCAACATCGTCACGGCCTATCAAGAGGCAGGCGCGTGGGGTTTGACCAAGGAATCCTCCAGCAGGTCTGAATACAAGACCGGCGCGCAGACGCTGACCCTTGATGGCACCGCAAGGGTCTCTCCTTTCAAAAATCTCACTGAAGAACAGCGCAAGACCCTTTACATCGCGGAAATGCTTCCTCCCAACCTGTTCCTCAACGTGCAGCCGGACTACGTCAACTCGCACCTCATGTTCCCCACCGGGCCGGAGAGCGTGCGCATCGTCTACGACTGGCTGTTCGAGCCGCGCCACCTGCCGCTGAAGGAGGATGACCTCGCGCACTACGTCGCCCTGTGGGACATCACCAACCGCCAGGACGCGCGCAACTGCGAGTGGCAGCAGCAGGGCCTGCAGTCGCGCGCCTTCGAGCACGGGGTCTACGTGCCGCAGGAATTCGACGCCCATAAGTTTGTCCAATGGGTGCGAAAGGAGCTCGATGCGTGAAAACCCTACTGACCCTGGCCTTCCTGGTGCTGGCGTCCCAGGCAACCGCCGAAACGATCTACAAGTACCGCGGCGCGAACGGCCGGCTGATCTACAGCAACAAGCCCGTGCCCGGCGCGACGCTGATCGAGTCGTACGAGAGACAAGCTTCCCCGCCGGTCACGCAGCAAGGCCCCTCCGAATCCGATCGGCAAGGTGAAGAGCGCATCCGGCAGCGCCTGACGACCATGGACGCAGCGTGGAAAGAGGTGCAGGACTCGGGCCGGGCGCTGGCCGAGGCGGAAGCGCGGCTTGCCGCCGGCATCGGCCCCGAGGCGGGCGACGTCAGCGCCCGCGGCGGCCCGGAGCTGCCGCCCGGGCCGAAAGAGGAGCCTCCGCCGGCCAAGACACCGGAGCCCATGAAAGTCCCGCCGGGGAAAGCCGGCGCCGAGTTTCCCGGCCAGCCGCGTCCCGTTCCGGCGGAGAAGCAGAACCGGCCTGCCGACGCGGTGTTTCCGTCGCCGGCGAAACCGGCCCCGCCGGCCTCCGAGGGCGGAGGGCCCGAAGTGGGTGGGCCGCTGCCTCCGGCAAGCCCGGCGCTCGGCGGTCCGCAACTCGCCGCCCCGCCCGCGGTCGGCGGCCCCATGGCCAGTCGGCGCGGCGGCGGGACGAATGCGGCGTACCGGGTGCGGATCGCCGAGCTCGAAGCTGCGCTCAAGGCCGCGCGCGCGCGCAACGAGGCGGCCTGGCGCGCCTACAACGAGTTGCGCTGACCTGTCGTTGGCTTGACGCTGGGGGGGCCGTGGGTTACGGTCGGCGAGCCCGCTTCACCGAACCATAACGACAGGAGGAGGACTTATGGAACAGGCCAAAGGGCGTCGCACCGCCATGACGGTGCTCGCCGCGCTCGCCGCCGCGAGCATCGCGCAGGGGGCGTTTGCCCAGATCAAGCCGATCGTGCTGCGCTTCGCCTCGGACTTCCAGGGGCCGCCGCATCCCGCCGGCATGGCGATGAAGCACTTCGGCGACCGCCTGCCGCAGGTGATCCCGGGCAGCGAGGCGCGCCTGTACTTCGCCGGCGCGCTCTACACCATCCCGGAGGCCTTCGAGGCCATGCGCCAGGGCAACCTGGAGATGACCTGGATGCAGATGGGCAAGGCGGCGCCGGTCGAGCCCTGGATGATGGCGGTCGTCGGACCGGGCATCCTCACCACCGCCGGCGCGGTCGACCAGCTGGAGAAGACCAAGACCTACCAGATGCTGGTCGACCGGCTGGAGAAGCGCGCGCTGATCAAGGTGTTCGGCGCCGGCCAGATGAGCTTCGGCATGGGCGTCGGCGGCAAGAAGCGCTACGTCAAGCCCGAGGACTTCACCGGCCGCAAGATCCGCAGCATGGGGCCGGCCGAGAACCCGGTGCTCGAGTCGTGGAAGGCGAGCCCGGTGGTGATGGCCTTCGGCGAGGTGCCGACCGCGCTCGAGTCGGGGGTGATCGACGGCCTCATGACCAGCATCGGCGGCTGGCTCGGCGTGCGCGAGCAGTCGCCCTTCTACACCACCGGCGGCGCCGGCGTGTTCACCGGCGACTACTACATGATCAGCGCCAGCCGCCGCTGGTGGGACCGGCTGCCGAAGGCGACGCAGACGGCGCTCGAAGGCCTCATCGCGGAGACCATCCAGCTGCAGAAGGAATTCAACTGGTGCGTCGACAAGATGACCTACGACAAGTACGGCACCAAGGACCCGAGCAAGCCGGGCGTGTACTGGATGACGCCGCAGGAAGTGACGGCGCTCACCGGCGCGCTGGGCGACGGCCCGAGCCGCTGGATCAAGAGCAAGATGCCCGCCGAGGCCGGGAAGTGGGTCGACACCTTCAAGCAGGAAGGAAAAGTGCTCTCGGCGCAGCACCCGGTCGGCTCCTCGTGGATCGAGAAGATCGACTGCAAGAAGCACGCGGCCAAGATCATCATCCGATAGGCGGTGGAAGCCGCCTACGCCGCCTGGCGGGCGTTCCAGGACCGGGTCCTGGCGCCCGCCGGCGCAGTCCTCTTCGTCGGCTCCACCCTGCTCGCTCTGCTCGAGGTCGGGCGCCGCTACATCCTCGGCCTGTCGTTCGAGTGGCAGCAGGATGCGGTCACCTTCTTCATTCTTAGCGGGGTCTTCCTCTACTTCAGCATCTCCCAGCGGCGCGAGGCGCACCTCACCGTCACGCTGATCCCGGAGCTGTTCAACGTGTTCGGCGGGCGCTGGCGCCTCGCGGCCGAGGCGGTGAAGCTCGCCGCGCTGGTGTTCTCGTGCGCGTTCATGGCCGCGGTGGTGTGGTGGGGGATCCCGGAGATCGAGGACGCGGTGAAATACGAGTCGCGCACCGAGAGCCTGGCCTTCCCCATGTGGCCGTTCCTCGCCGTGCTGCTGTTCTCCTTTGCCAGCATGGGCATCACCATGCTGTTCCAGATCTATCGCGAGGTGCAGGCGCTGCGCGGGCTGAAGGTGCTGGAGGAGCAGCGCAGCGAGCAGGACGGGACGCACTGATGGCGATCGTCGGCATCGTCCTCTTCGCGCTCCTGCTGCTCGCGGTGCCGATCGGCATCGCGCTCAGCTCGGCGGCCGCGGCCTACATCATGGTCGACCCGCTGCTCGAGCCGAGCGTGATCTTCCGCCAGTTCTTCAGCTTCATCGGGCGCTACTCGCTGATGGCGATCCCGCTG
>Ga0209382_10013006_pt1 | contig 10235 bp, 12 predicted proteins | sample SoiMetdeltSBSDD5_FD_187599 | JGI IMG/M metagenome (GOLD analysis project Ga0209382, IMG submission 187599) | Bulk soil microbial communities from a Populus tree surrounding site in Tennessee, USA - Soil MetaG P. deltoides SBSDD5 (SPAdes) (version 2) | ecosystem: Environmental > Terrestrial >...
GAAACGGGTTCCGCGATCGAAATCCCGCCGGCGTTGCCGATGAATTCATCCAGCCGGGGGTCGGGAAGAAACTGGTGATAGCTGGTGAAGCCGAGCACACGCACATTGAACCGCACGCCGGCCGGAATCCGGCTGCGGTCGACATTGACGATCCGCCAGCGCGGCGCGCGGTACTGCACCGCGACCGGGCGGGCATTGACCGCGCGCCACGCCGTGTGGCTGACCGCGATGGTGGCATAGGGGTTTCCGTTGGCGCTCGGATCGTTGATCTCGATGTACGGCACCGGCCCGCTGATCTCGGGCCGCCCGGTTGAATATTGAGCGGCGCTGGCGTCGATCCGCACGCTGAAGCCAAGGCCCTCCGGCATCGGCGTGCCGTCGGCATTGGCAATGTACCAGCGGGTCCCGTCATGGCCGGTGATGAGCGGATGATTCCACAAGGTCCGCGCCAGGCCCGCGGGATTGACCACATGCGCGACAAACAGCTTCGCCCCGCCGTTGCCGTTCAGCAAGCGGTGATCGAGCGTCACCCTGTTGCCCGAGACGTTCCTCGCGCTCGTCGTAACCGTGAACCATGTCGGGCTTGGCTCCGGGAATCCGACGTAGACATTGATCGCCCCGATGACCCTGAGGACGGTCAAAACATCGCCGCCCTCGTTCACCGCGATCAGGATCCTGCCCTGCGTTCCCGGCGGGGCGCTTCCGTCGAACCGGACCGCGAACAGTTCCAGCGTTCCGCTCCTGAGCCGGAACCAGGGCTGGTCGCCCGGGGATGCCGCCGCCGAGCTGCCGATCGGCGCCCACTGCCCCGGCGGGACGATCTGGGGAGGAACAGTCGCATAGGCCGTCTGGACGGACAGGCCCGGAAATTCCGACTTGGCGTACAGGCCGCAATCGACCGGCGGCAGGCCTCCGGGAGGGGGAGGCAGGCTGACGGTCATGAAGCCGACCGGCAGGTAGGCGCGCAACCCGGCGTCCAGCCGAATATCGGAATGCTGAACCGAGATCTCCCTGCGGCCCTCGAGGCATAGGGCCGACGCCGGCCCCGATGCAAAGGATGTGACGGCGGCCCAGGCGATCAAAAGCCATTTTAGGGACATGCTCGGCCTCCCTTCGAAGGCAGATCCGGCGCGGCCAATCTACAGGAATTCTTCGCCGTCCCATAGCCCCGCTCGATCGCCCCGACTCGTCTCCGCCGCGCGGAACCGGTAAATCACCGCCGTGCCGTAGGTGGGGAGAAGCGCGATGGAAGAGCCGGAGTTCGTGCAGAACTATCTGCAATATGTCGATGAGCGGGTCCGCTGGCACAAGCGCGAGGCGGATCGGACGATGCTCCAGTATATTTCCCTGCGCCTCGGCATGGTGCTGTTCAGCGCATCGCTGCCCGCACTCACCGTCCTCGACAACCGGACCTGGGCGATCATGGCATCGATCGTCGTCGCCGCGCTGACCGGCCTAGACACGCAATTCCAGTGGGGTGAGGAATGGCGCCACTTCCGCTCCGGCCAGCTGGCGCTGGAGCGCGCCCGGCGCGACTATGACCGGCGCAAATATGAAATCGAGTCCGGCTATGCGGACGCCGCCCTGGGTGGCGAGATTTTTTCCATGCTGTGCACCGAGGTGGAGGGGCTGCTCCAGACGGAAACCGAACGATTCTTCAAGTTCCGGATTACGCCGTGGAAAGGGCAGGCCGGGCGGGCTGCCTAGGCCGGGGGCCTGCCCCGCCTCCCAATTCACTTGCCTGACAGCTAGCCTTCCCTAAATCCGCCCTCTTGAGCGCGACGCATTACATCCCGCTATCGGAACGCGACCGCCCCTCCCGCAGCCGGCGGGCGGCGTCGCTGGCGCTCGCCCTTGCGATCGAAGTCCTGCTCCTCCTCGCTTTCTTCACCCTCAATTTCCGGGAGAAGCGCAAGCCCGAGTTCGAAGGCGGGCGCCTCACCACCTTCGACGTCTCGGCCGAAAGCGAGCAGGATCGCTCAACCGCTCCGAAGAAGCAGGATACCGCGGAGACGGCGCCGCCGCGGCCCCCTCGCCCCGTCCCGCCGGTGCCAAAGCCGAAAATCGAACTGCCCGAGCGCCCGCTGCAGATGATCGAGGTCACGCGCGAGACGTTCGTCGCCTCCGACATCGCCAAGCTCGGCACCGCCGCCAATGGCCAGCAATCCGGGGCGCAGCTGGCCGGGGGCCGCGGCCCCGGCGACAGCGCCATCGTCGGCACCGCCCCCAATGGCGAACCGCTCTACGCCGCCGAATGGTATCGCGAGCCGACCAACCAGGAGCTCAGCACCTATATGCCGAGGCGCATGCCCGACGGTGGCGGCTGGGGCATGGTCGCGTGCAAAACCGCGGAGCGCTACCGCGTCACCGATTGCGTCGAGCTCGGCCAGGCCCCGTCCGGCTCCCACCTCGCCGGCGCCGTCCGCCAGGCCGCCTGGCAATTCCTCGTCCGCCCGCCCCGCGTCGGCGGCAAGCCGATGATCGGTGAATGGGTGAGGATCCGGATCACGTACAATCTTGAACGTCCCGAGAGCCAGGTGAATTGATCCTGCCTGTTCTCAGAATGCCATCTTCGCCGAAATCACCAGCCGTTCCTTATAGTTGACCCCAAGGTCGTTGCGGTTGGTGCCGTAAAAGCGCGCGTCCACCGTTACGCCCTTGAAGACGGTCTTGGCGACACCCGCATTGAACGCGGTGTAATCGTCCCCGTTTTCCCGGCTGCGATGCCCGATCGCGCCCGAGATGCGCAGCGTCTTGCTCAGCTCGACCGTCGGCCCGCCCTCGATCACCAGCGACCGCTTGGCGCCGCCCAGGTCATCGGGGCTGTAGATCGCGCCCATGCGCAGGCTGACCTTGCCGAATTTGCGGGTCACGCTGCCGGTGAATTCCCAGCTCTTGTCGTCGGTCGGCTCCTTGACCCCCGTCTGGACCTTATAAGCCGCGCCCAATTGCAGCTGGAACTTGCCCAGCTTCGGCGCGGCGCTGACAAAGACCGATGCCTCTCCCCGCGCGGCCGAAGCGCTGACGTTCTTCCACTGCCCGCCGGCCTGGATCGGGCCCATCTGCAGGAAGGGCCTGACCACCACCTGCGGCCCTTCGCTCTGGGCAATGCCCTTCGACATGCCGCGGCTGGCGACGGTGATTTCGATCCCGGGATCGGGTGGCGGCAGGTCGAACGGCATCGGCTCAGGCGAACAGGGTCGTCAGCCAGTAGAAGAAGGCCGCCACCGCACCCGAACAAGGGATGGTGATGACCCAGGCCGTGACCACATTGCGCGCCACGCCCCAGCGCACGGCGGAGGCGCGGCGGGCGACGCCGGCGCCGATCACGCAGCCGGTGATGGTATGCGTCGTCGACACGGGGATGCCGAGCGCGCTGGCGGTGAAGATCATGATCGACCCGCCCAGCGAGGCGCTGAACCCCTGGTGCTGCGACAGCTTGGTGATGCGGCTGCCCATCGTCTCGATGATCCGCCATCCGCCGGTCAAGGTGCCGAGGCCGATCGCGATGTAGCAGCTGATCGCCACCCAGTGCGGAACCTCGAAGTCGCCGACCAGGTAGCCGGTCGAATAGAGCAGCACGGTGATGATCCCCATCGTCTTCTGGGCATCGTTGAGACCGTGGCTCAGCGAATAGGCCGCCGATGACACCAGATGCAGCGAGCGGAACGTCCGCTCGGCACCGCTTGCTGTCGCCCTCACCAGCAGCCAGCTCGACACCAGCATGATCAGCATCGACAGGATCATGCCGAGCGTCGGCGAAAGGACGATCGCGATCAGCGTCTTGTTGAGGCCGGTCCATTGGATGCCGGTCAGCCCGGCATGCGCGACGCCGGCGCCAATGATTCCGCCGACCAGCGCGTGGCTCGATGACGACGGGATACCCTTCAGCCAGGTGACGACGTTCCAGAACATGGCCCCGACCAGCGCCCCGAACACGACCGCCGGCGTCACCAGGTCCTTGTCGATCAGGCCCTTGCCGATCGTATTGGCGACCGCATGGAGCTGCGGCCAGGCCAATGTCAGGAAATAGGCGGCGAAGTTGAAAAAGGCTGCAAACGCCACCGCCTGGACCGGCTTCAGCAGCTTCGTTGCGACCACCGTGGCGATGGAATTGGCCGCGTCATGCAGGCCATTCAGGAAGTCGAACGCCAGCGCCAGGACGATCAGCCCGACGAGCAGCGGCAAGGCGAGTTCGTGCACTTGCCGGCTCAGCTATGGTCGATGACGATGCCGTCGATGACGTTCGCCACATCTTCGAAGGCGTCGACGATCCGCTCGAGATGCTTGAAGATTTCGCGTTTGACGACGAACTCGATCGCATTGCCGTTGCGGTGCGCCTGGAACGCCGCCTTGAGGCCGGCCGAGTGGATCTCGTCGGCATGGCCCTCCATCCTGACCAGCCGCTCGGTCAGCTCGTGCAGCCGGCTGCCGTTGGCGCCGACATTGCGCAGCAGCGGCATGGCCTCGGCCACCAGTCGCGCTGAATCGACGATGATCGCGGCCATGTCCTTCATTTCCTGGCCGAACTCGGTGACTTCATAAAGCTCGATCGCCGAAGCCGCCGCCTGCATTTCGTCGATGGAATCATCCATCGAGCCGATGAGCGCGGTGATCGCGCTGCGGTCGAATGGGGTCAGGAAGGTCTCGCGGACCGTCTTCAGGACCTCGCGAATAATCTCGTCGGCGTCATGCTCGCGCTCGTAAATCTCCAGCGCATTCTCATGCGTCGCCGGACCGCCCTGGATCAGGCGGCCGATGGCATCGCCGGCCGCGGTCAAGGCAACCGCATGTGCCTCGAACAGCTCGAAGAAGCCGCCGGTCTTCGGCAAAAGTCGTTGGAACCAGGCAAACATCGGGCCCACTTTCGATTTTTCGGCGACGACGCTGAGGACCGATGTCCGCCGCGCCGCCTGGTTGAATTCACTGGCGTTGAAAGTTCTGATCAGGTCCCGAAGGTCGGGCTCATCGACCGCATTGGCGGCATCGCCAAGCGAGAACCAGCGGCGCTGGCGCTGCTTCTGTTCTTTCCAGTCGGCCAATTCCTCGCTGACCGACAGCGGGAATACCTCGACGTCCGCCATCAGCGACGCGCCGCTCCCCTTGCGCTTGCGGTACCGATAGGTCCCGAGCGGGGTCGGGCAGACGGCGCCTCGGACTCCCGCTTCGTCTTCCGCTTCCTGTGCGGCCGCGGCGTGGGGGGAGACATTGTTCGCGAAATTGCCCTTGGGGATGACCCACCGCCCGGACTCGCGCGACGTCACCAACAGCACCTGCACCGGGGCGCGAAGGCCGCGGCCGACATTGCGGTAAGGCAGTGCGGCAATCTGACGAATGGCTGGTCCCCTGATCGGCCGCGCTTGAAGGCGCGGTCATTGCCCACGGGGACCTAGAACGGGCCGATTTCCGCCGCAAGAAGAATGACGCTTTTATGACAGCATCGAGCCGCCGGGCATATCGGGCCGATCGCGCTGTGATCCTTAGCTATGTCGAGAGACGGCAAGATCCGGACGGCCTGCCCGCGCTAGCGGGACAGGACCGACGAGCTGCCGCGCGGCCGACATGCCCTCAGCATGTTGGAACGGTGCTGGATTCATTCTCGAGACGAGCCTTACTTGACGCGCGGACGCCCACCCAGCTTCCGCGGCAGGCTGATGGTCGGCAATAGGTTATTTGTCTTTGCGGAGGGGTAGCGTCACGTCATCAATAGAAACCCATCGATAGACTTCCATATTGTCTAGCGTCACAACACGAATCAAGACATCGCCGGATGGGCAAACCCTTGTATCGACCTTCAGATTATTTGCTGCTTCAACCCATTGTGGCGGACTGCCAGCGCACGAAGCATTCTTATGCCACAAGGCGCTCTGCTCTTTCGCCCTATCAAGACTATCGGTCCCCGCAGGTGCGAACGCCCTATCTATCCACCGCGGCGCAGCCGTAACCAGACTAATGAAAAACAGGACAAACAACACAATCACAAGGTAGAACAGCTTGTTTGCCTTCGTTCTCGACTGCTTGATGAGTTGTTCGAAATCGGGCGGTTGCCCAACGTCCGTGGTCATATGTCTATCTCTCGATTATGGTCTTCAGTGATGCCCAGAGCATCGTCGTGATTTTCTCGATTTCTGCGCGATCCCCAGCCGGCTGAGATTCGAGCATTTGGATGCGCGATTTCAAAAGCCTCAGGGCCTCAGCCTTTTCGCGCCGCACCACCAGGTCTTTGATCGGAAAAGCGCTAAGTGTCGACGCGCATGCCCCGACCAACGATAGCAGCGCGCTGCCTGAGAACCCGGTGTCAATTTGCTTGGCAAGCGATCCGATGGCGAAGATGACAAGTCCGACGAGGATCAAGAGCCCCGCCAGCGCGAGTTGCCAGCGGATCGCGCGGACCTGGCACGCGATTAATGTGTCAATGAGCTCAACATTGCCGCCCACCGCCTCGACTTATATCATTACTTGTTGTGCTTCAATTCGCCCAAGAATTGATGGCACTTCATCTAAATGCGCTTGCGATGAAATTGCACAAAAAGAAGCGGGCGTTCCGACAGACATCCGCTCCCCCGTCAGTCGCCTCGCTGGCAACTGCCCGCCGACGGATGGCCATCACCACATGACCCCATCCCTCCGCGGCATTTTCTGCTTTCCTACACACTCCGATATGTGTACCAAATAGGTTCATGTCGAACCGCCACCCAAAAACTTCGGCCTTCGATTGCCCCCGGCAATCGCCCGGGCGAAGCTTCACCGCCGCTCCCGTCCGCCACCGCCGCGACGGCTGGACCCCCGAAAAGCAGGTCGATTTCATCGAGGCCCTCGCCGAATCCGGCTGCGTCACCGAAGCCTGCGAGCGCGTCGGCATGTCGACGCAATCGGCCTATGCGCTCCGCGCCCGGATCGACGCGCAGAGCTTCCGCATCGCTTGGGACACGGCGCTGGACTATGCCGTCCGCTGCCTCAGTGACGCGGCTTTCTCTCGCGCCCTGAAGGGGGTCGTCCGCCCGGTCTTCTACCAGGGCGAGCAGGTCGGCGAGCGCCGCTACTTCGACGAGCGGCTGACCATGTTCCTACTCCGCTACCGCGATCCGCAACACTACGGCGCCTGGCTCGACCAGCATATTGCCACCCAGCACCCGGACGGCCCGGCGATCCTGCTGTCAAAGGCGGTTCAGCGGGTAGCGCTGGATGCCTACGCCGCTGAGGCGGGCGACCCCCCTCCCCGCCATCCGCCCTTCGCCACGGCCCGGATCGTGGAAGAGGAGGAGCTGGAAGAACGGCGGCAAAATCGCCGCGAAGCCGCCGAGGATGCCCGCGAGCAGGCCAGGATGCACCGTGCCCGGCGCGAGGAAGAGGAGTTTTGGTCGGACTATGAACGCGAGCCCCAATCCGACGCCGGTACTATTGTACCGTGACGTGCCGTCAACTTCGTCAACTTCGGGCCAAACGCCCGAGCGCAGGCGGGATTCACTCCCGTGACGGCCTGCCTTCGCTCGCCATCCCATTCATCCCAAGGCAATCCGCGATCTGCTCCGTCTACCTCCTCGGGAGAGGCGAACAGGGAAGAGATTCGGAAGCGAGTACCACTCGAATGCAAATGGACAGATCATTCTTCGCCTTTAAGCACTTCCTCCTGCGCATCATTAACGGTCCCGAGGCCCCGCAGCCGGCCCGCAAGGCCGCCACGCGGCCGCGCCGCAGCGATCGGCCTCGGCAAGAAGCCGACGTCGGCGAAGATTGGATACGGCTCGAACTCTGACTGCCTAAGCCGCCTCGCCTTCCGGCGCGCCCCTGCCCAGCTTGTCGGGCAGCGCATCCCCCTTGGGCGTGAAGTCCAGGCTGACCGAGTTGATGCAGTACCGCTGCCCGGTCGGCGGCGGGCCGTCGGGGAAGACATGGCCCTGGTGCGCGCCGCAACGGGCGCAGACGATCTCGGTCCGGATCATGCCGTAACTGGTGTCGTGGATATATTTGAGGTGATCGTCGGCAAAGGGCGCGGTGAAGCTCGGCCAGCCGGTGCCGCTCTCGAACTTGGTGCCGCCGCCGAAGAGGGGCAGGCCGCACAGCCGGCAGGTGAAGGTTCCTTCCCGCTTCTCATGCAGGAACGTGCCGCAGAAAGGCGCCTCGGTGCCATGGTCCAGCAGGACCTTGCGCTCCTCGCCGTCCAGGTCCGCGGCCAGGCGCTGGAACTCATCGTCGGTGGGGGGCGTCAGATCGAACGGCATGAAGCATCTCCTTTGGGCCTCCATAGCAGCAGGCGGGAATCGAAGCTCCTTATCGGTTCGATAGGCTTATTCGATTGGCGCCATCCGCGGTCTGCTCCCAATATCGGAAAGGTGGCGGCATTTCCCAACATCGGCTTGGGAATTGGTGCCACGCCCCAACTTTCTCGCGCCAGCCAAGGCAAAAACGGCTCGAATCCGTCATTGGCACAGCACTTGCTACTAATCCGGCATGAGCAACCTGACTGCCAGCCACAAGGAACAGACCATGACGACCCAGACCCCGCTTCCCCTGCGCAACGACACCATCCTCGGCGTGTGCGAAGCGATCGGCCAGGATTTCGGCTTCAACCCGTTGTGGCTGCGTCTCGCCTTCATTCCGCCGATGTTCTTCTCGGCGACCTTGACCATCGCTGCCTACCTTGCCCTCGGTGTGGTCGTCGCCGCCAGCCGCTACTTCGCGCCCAACAAGCCGGCCTCGCAGCAGCTTGTCGATGCGAACGCGACGGCGGTGGTCGAGGACGAAGATCTCGCGATCGCGGCGTAATTCAGTTCGTCACCCCAGCCCCTGGGCCGGGGTCCATCTTCCTTGCGAAGCCGCAAAGAAATGGTGGATCCCGGGTCAGGCCGGGGATGACGGCTTTGTTGAAGGCTGTCACTTTTCCACAGTTTTCCGTCCTTGATCCACCCAAACGCCCGAAAATGTCCCGTTTCGAGCCGTTTTTTAACCTGCCTCACCAAAAGATGAAGCCCGCCTAAACCCTGTCTTTACGCTACCGCGATACAAACCGTCCCTAAGGTTCCTCGCCAGAGCCTTGCGTATGATGAGGAGAAATGTGGGATGGCAATCAATCGGGCACTCGACCGGACGGCGATGACCGCTGCCCAGGCGCAGCTGGCGCGGGTCGAAGCCGAAGGCTGCGCGGACCATCCCCACCGCCTGGCGCTGCTCGCTGCCAGCGGTCCCGCCGCCAACCGCGACCTCGCCGACTGCATTCACCTCTTTTGCTCGCTTTACGGCCGCTTTCCCGGCCTGATCGAGATCGCCCTTGGGCATTGCCCGGCCGGCCCCGTTCGCGACTGGCTGCGCGAGGCGTCCGACGCCTATGAGCGCGAGCGGCTCTTCCTCGTCCGCCTGACCGCCTCGGTCGGCCCCCTTCCCTCGACCCCCGGCGCCGCCGAGACGGAGGGAACCCTGGTCGGCCAGCGGCATGCGATCGAGACTCTCGCCAAGTCGGAGCGCCGTGGCTGCGCGCTCGGTGCGGCGACCGCGCTGATGGGCGACTGGCCCGCGGTCCGCGGCGTGTTCGATCGCGCTGCCGACCGCATCGGCATCCAGAAGCCGGCCCTGACCCTGCCCGACCCGGACTCGATCGTCCGCGTTATTGCCGACGGCACCGACGGCCTCGCCAGTGAGCGGGCGCTGGGCTTCGGCGGGGAGCAGTTGCTGCTGCAGAACCGCGGCCTGTTCGACCTGCTCGAGGCCCGCGCCGCCGCCCGCGGCGATTTCTAAGCCTTCTTGCACTGTAGGACGCCGCCCCATAGGGCGGTTTCATGCGTTTCGAAGGCACTTCCAACTACGTCGCGACCGACGACCTCAAGGTCGCGGTCAACGCCGCCGTCCAGCTTCGCCGTCCGCTGCTGGTGAAGGGTGAACCCGGCACCGGCAAGACGATCCTGGCCCATGAGATTGCCGAGGCGCTCGGCGCGCCATTGATCGAATGGCACATCAAGTCGACCACCCGCGCCGTCCAGGGCCTCTACGAATATGATGCCGTCGCCCGCCTCCGCGACGGCCAATTGGGCGACGAGCGGGTCCATGACATCCGCAACTATATCAAGCGCGGCAAACTGTGGGATGCGTTCACCTCGCCGGAGCTGCCGGTGCTACTGATCGACGAGATCGACAAGGCCGACATCGAATTCCCCAACGACCTCCTCCAGGAGCTCGATCGGATGGAGTTCCATGTCTACGAGACCAGTGAGACGGTGAAGGCGGTCGACCGGCCGATCGTG
>Ga0209382_10013010_pt1 | contig 10233 bp, 8 predicted proteins | sample SoiMetdeltSBSDD5_FD_187599 | JGI IMG/M metagenome (GOLD analysis project Ga0209382, IMG submission 187599) | Bulk soil microbial communities from a Populus tree surrounding site in Tennessee, USA - Soil MetaG P. deltoides SBSDD5 (SPAdes) (version 2) | ecosystem: Environmental > Terrestrial >...
ACGATCATCCCAAGGTCGCCGCCCGTGTGCCGTTGCACGGCCGCAATCTCTTCCCTAGCGAAATCCCCGGCTTCCGCGGCACCGTCCTCGAGTACATCGACGCGGCCACGCGCGTCGGGCATGCACTGATGGAAGGTGTGGCGCTCAGCCTTGGCCTCGAGGAGTCGTACTTCGACGCGCGATATACCCACGATCCGCTCGTGCTCTTCCGGATCTTCAGGTACCCGCCTCGTACCGACATGCCAGACGAGAGCTGGGGCGTCGGCGAGCACACGGATTACGGGCTCTTGACCATCCTCCTGCAGGATGCTGTCGGCGGACTGCAAGTGAAGTCGCCACGCGGCTGGATCGACGCACCGCCGCTTCCGGGTACGTTCATTTGCAACATCGGCGACATGCTCGACAGGATGACGAGCGGTTTCTATCGGTCGACGCCGCACCGCGTACGGAATCCCAGCGGACGCGCGCGGTTCTCCTGGCCGTTTTTCTTCGATCCGGGGTTCGACGCGCACGTGCGTCCTATCGATCCCGATTCGGCCGTCGCCGACGACAAAGACAAACGATGGGACCGTGCGAGCGTGCACGAGTTCCACGGCACGTACGGCGACTACATCCTCGCAAAAGTCTCGAAGGTGTTCCCCGAGCTGCGGCAGACGACAGACGACGAGTAGTAGGCCGCACCGCGGTCGAAGTTTGCGATCGCTCTCACCTAAGGTCGGTCACTTCAATCCTGCCGCCGTTTTTCCTGAGAACGATCTGCGCCGATGTGCCCCGCTTCTTGATGGACAGCGGCTTTGGCACGTAGACGAATCGTGCGTGATACGTCGTCCCGCTCTCGCCAACGACCAGCGCACCTGTATAGGGAGGCTGCAGCGATTCCGACACCTCGAATCGGATCGAATATTCGAGGGCGCCTGGCGGCGCATATTCCACGATTTCCTCGGCGCGGGTGGAATTCTTGAGACGCTCGGCGCCATCCCTGACATCGTAGGCGAGGCGCTCCGCCTGGTCCTGCGTCATCCGACAACCCGAGCTGATCAGAATGCCGATGAAGAGGGCGGACGTGGCGATGTGTTTCATGGCGAAACGTTCATCCTCGCGCATAATACCTCGCGATGCGATAGGAGGACTTCATGATCGACGATGACGACACGGTTCCGGGCCCGTTCGGACCGCTCTCCCGCCGCTCTGCCATCGGATCAGCGTTGCTTGCTGGCGCTGCCCTCCTCGCGCCCCATTCGATGGCCGCACAGGAGCCGCGACGCACCGGAACGAAGCGTTACGACATGAAGAAGTCGATCAACCTATGGGCGTTCCCGTATCCCCAGAAGATGTCGCTGGTGCAGTGTCTTCAGCTGGCGAAAGACGCCGGGTTCGACGGCATCGAATTGAACTACGACCTCGAGTCCGACCTGTCGCCAAAGGCGGGCACGCGCGAATTCCAGCAGATCCGCGGCGCGGCCGACCGCATCGGTATCGCCATCAGCGGATTGTGCTCGTTCTTGTTCTGGCCGTTCCCGTTGACCAGCAACGATCCCGCGAAGCGCGCACGCGGACTCGAACTCGCCGACCGCATGGCCCATGCCGCCCACGATCTCGGCGTGCAGAACCTGCTCGTAGTTCCAGGTGCAGTGCATATTCCCTGGCGCGACGATCACGAACCTGTGCCAAACGACGTGTGCGATCGCCGCGCGCGCGAAGCGATCGGCGCGCTCGTGAAGACCGCCGAAAAACTGAAGGTGTCGCTCAATATCGAAAACATCTTCTTCAACGGCTATCTCATGACGCCGATGGAGATGAACGCGTTTGTCGACAGCTTCTCGAGTCCTGCCGTCCGCGTGCACTTCGATACGGGCAACATCATGCTGTTCCAGCATCCCGAGCACTGGATTCCAATCATCGGCAAGCGCATCGCCAATACCCATTTCAAGGAGTTCACGAAGAAGGGCACCGATCACTCGCTCGAATCATTCCGTCCGCTGCTCGATGGGACCACGAATTGGCCCGCGGTGATGGACGCGCTCGATGGTATCGGGTATCGCGGCTACTGCACGTTCGAGTACTTCCACCCGTACGCGCACTATCCGGAAGCGCTCATCTATCAGACGTCGGACTCGCTGGACCGCATGCTCGGTAGGAAATGAAATCCCCTGATCCACATTTTCAGAGCCGCCCGATCCAATCGCCCGCTCGTCCATAGTGACGCCAAAGCTCTAGCGTAGCGGCGATCGGCTGAGTCGGCGAGGCCCATTTTTTCGCATCAAATCTGTTGTCGAGCTTGCTCGGGGTATTCGCCTTGCAGCACCTGATGGGGTCGCGGCCCGCCGTCGCCCCTTCAGGGCTATGGCGAACAAGCCGCGACGTTCATCGTTCACTCAAGGAGGAACTCGATGTTCAAGCATCGCCTCGGAGTGCTCGCGTTTGTTTCGTGCATCATCATGTCCGGATCGGCGTGGGCCCAGGAACGCTCGCCTCATACAGGGTCGACCGCAGTCGGTGTCGACGCCGGCGTGTTCGTTCCAAACGTGGATCAACTCGATAACGCGCTGATCCTCAACGCGCTGCTCGAGTACTACGTGACGCCGCGCGTCAGTCTCCGCACGATGTTCGGATTGACCGATCCGAGCTTCGGCGGATCGCCTGACTCGCTCCGTCAGATCCCGCTGCGGGCCGACGTGAACTACAACTGGGAAGGCGGCAAGTGGCATCCCTTCGTTGGCGCCGGTGTCGGGGCGTACTTCCTGCGGTTCCAGAGCAACGGCCAGTCGATCGGCGATTCCGAAACCAAGCTCGGGTTCAACTTTGGCGGCGGCGTCGAATACTTTACGGGTCGAACGGTCTCGCTGAAGGGTGAAGCGCGGTATCACGTGATCGACGACATGCGGTCAGGACAAGATCCTTCGGGGATTGTCTTCACAGGCGGACTGAAGAAGTACTGGTAACCATCGCCAGCGTTCCGGGCCGGAGGGGCAACGTGTCCCTCCGGCCGTCCACGCCTCGATGCTTGCGATCGGGTAGTATGTCGCCGACACCCGTCGCGAGCACCAATCATGGTTCGCTACCTGCCTTTCTTAATCGTTCTCATCTGGTCGACGTCGGATCTCTCGGCGTCTCAGCCTCAGCCTCAACCTCAACCTGTCGTGGAGGTGGCGCTCCGCGAACGCCTCAACAAAGCCGTCGCCGACGCGCAGACCGCTATCGCTGCGGTGGATGTGAAGACGGTGCCGGTCGAGCCCACAAGCGGGGCACGGATCGATGCGTCGAGCGAGCGCACCCGGCAATCGCTACACCTGATACGCACCGCCGCTGAATTCGCGCGGCAGAACCCGTCCTCGCCATCGGCCCAACTCATCCTCCTCCTGCAGTTGGATGGCTATCAGGCGCAGGTCGACAGCGTGGCGGTCAACCTCGAGGCCGCGATCCTTCGCTCACCTGCGGCGACGGTCGACCGGTTGAGCGCGTGGGCTGCCGCCCTGGAAAATTCGCTCGACGCACTGCACAAGGTGCGATTGGAGCTCGAGACCGCGGTGACCGCGATGGTGACCGACGCCGAACGGCGCCTCCGGAACTGCGCGAAGTGACGACGACGACGATCCGGGTTGTGCGTGAGGCCGCTCGAGCCTTCATTGGCGGAACCCTACTCGTCCTGGCCGCGACCGATCTGTGCGCGCAGGACTGGCCGCAATGGCGCGGCCCGTCGAGTCTCGGCGTGTCGCCGGGATCGGAGCTTCCGACTACCTGGAGCGAAGAGGCCAATATTGCGTGGCGGGCGCCGCTGGCCGGCCTTGGCACCTCGTCGCCAATCGTCTGGGGCGATCGGCTGTTCGTGACGTCACAGGTCGGCAGCGCGCCTGTCGCCGACGGCGTGCATCCACAGCTCGCACGGGATGACCAAACGCTCGCCGAGCGTGAGAATCCAATCGGCGGCCGACGCCAGGAAACGGCGCGGACCGCGAGCGATGTCTGGCTCGTGGTCGAGGCGTTCCGTCGATCCGATGGAGTGCGCATTTGGGAGTATCGCGCGAGGGCGAACGGACCGATGCCCGAGTCCCACGAAAAGCACAATCTGGCGACGCCCACGCCCGCGACAGACGGGCAACGCGTGTACGCGTGGTTCGGCAACGGCCAGATCGTGGCGCTCGACATGGACGGACGTCTTGTCTGGACCCGCCACCTGGGTGTCGAGTACTCGACGTTTGAAACGCTCTGGGGACATGGCAGCTCACCCGCGCTCTACAACGATCTCCTGATCCTTCTCTGCGACCATCGCGTGGCCTCCTATCTGGTCGCGCTCGACACGCGGACCGGCCGGGAACGGTGGAAGGTCGACCGCGGCAAGGGACGCGTGTCCCACAGCACGCCGCTCGTTGTTCCCAGACCGAATGGGGGTGAGCTTCTCGTCAACTCGTCGGAGCGGATTGACGTCTACGATCCGACAACCGGCACGCTGCTGTGGTACGCGGGTACGCAACGCCAGACGCCGATTCCGTCTGCGGTATTCGCGGGCGGCCTGATATTTCTCAGCCGCGGTTACCGCAACAGCGACTATATGGCGCTGCGGCCGGGTGGCCGTGGCGACGTCACGTCCACACACGTCGAATGGGTGGCGCCGTCCGGCGCCTCCTACGTGCCGTCGATCGTGCACTATGACGGGCTTCTCTACATGACGAATGAGATTGGGGTCGTGACGTGTGCTGACGCGAAGACCGGCGAGCGCGTCTGGCGGCATCGGCTCGGCGGCCTCTTTTTCGCGTCGCCAGTCGCCGGCGACGGGAAGATCTACCTGCTCAGCGAAACCGGCGACACCTTCGTCATGCGCGCTGGCCGCACGCCGCACGTCCTCGCGCAGAATGCCCTGAACGAGCGCTTCATCGCGTCGCCGGCGATATCACAGGGCCGCCTCTTCCTGAGAAGCGATCGGACGCTGTTTGCCATCGGGCGATGATAGCCGCTAAGAACGGAGCTTCCCCGTTCATGTAAGATGCGCCCCCATGAACCTTATTCCGCGTCGCAGCAGCCTCGCGTGGTTATTGGTGCTCACCTGCACATCTGTTCCACCCTCCACCTTTGCGGCGCCGCAGCCGGCGTCCACTGCGCAACGGCACCCGCTCGATGCGCTGACCGCGGCCGAGATCGATGCCGCCGCGGGAATTCTGTCCGCTGCGCCTCAGTTTCCCGAGGGCGCACTCTTCGCGACTATCGTCCTCAAGGAACCTGCGAAGCGTGACGTGCTCGCCTACTCTCCTGGAGCGCCGATCGCCCGGCAGGCGTTCGCGGTGATCCTGGATCGTCGACGCAACCGCACGTTCGAAGCGGTTGTCGATCTCGGGACGTCGCGCATCGTGTCCTGGACGCCGATCGCCGGAGTCCAGCCGGTCGTCCTGGAGGCGGAATACGACGCGCTCGTGCGCGTCGTGAAAGCGGATACGCGGTGGCAGAACGCGATGCGCAAGCGCGGCATCACCGATTTCGACCAGGTTCAAATCGACTACTGGGCCGTGGGACAAGTCGCGCCGCAGTACCAGACACGACGCCTGCTGCGCGCCGTGGCGTATTTGAAAGGCAGCGCCACCAACTTCTATGGCCGGCCGATCGAAGGTGTCGGAGTGCTCGTTGATATGACCGCGGAGAAGGTGGTCGAGTTCGTCGACACCGGCGCGGTTCCACTTCCGCCTGCGAGCCAGGAGCTCGACGAGAAGTCCACCGGCACACGGACCGCGCCAAAGAGTCTGACGATCGCGCAGCCCGGCGGCCCAAGCTTCACGATCTCGGGCCAAGAGATTCGCTGGCAGAAATGGCGGTTCCGCTACACGATGCACCCGCGCGAGGGTCTCGTGCTGCAGATGGTCGGATACGAGGATGCCGGGAAGCTCCGGCCAATCCTCTACCGCGCGTCGATCTCGGAAATGGCGGTGCCGTACGGCGATCCCGATCGGAACTGGCGATGGCGCAGCGCGTTTGATGTCGGCGAATACGGAATGGGTCGGCTGGCCAGCCCGATCGAGCAGAACACCGACGCTCCGCCGAACGCGACCCTACTCGACGTCACCTTCGCCGGCGATAACGGAAAAGCGTACGTGCTGCCGCGCGCCGTCGGCATCTACGAGCGCGATGGCGGCATGCTGTGGAAGCACTACGAGTCGTACTCGAAGACGAACGAGTCGCGCCGCGCTCGGCAGCTGGTGATCTTCTTCATCGCGACGATCGGCAACTATGACTACGCGATCAACTGGATCTTCCATCAGGACGGGGTGCTCGAGCTCGACGCCGCGCTGACCGGCATCATGCTGCCGAAGGGCGTGCGCGACAGCAGCGCCAACGGTCATGGGGCGGGCTCGACGTCCGGCCATCTCGTCGCGCCGAACGTCGTCGCGCCGCATCATCAGCACTTCTTCAATTTCAGACTCGACTTCGACGTGGACGGCCCGGCCAACTCTGTGACGGAAATGAACACGCGCGCAATGCCGCCGGGACCCGGCAACCCGTCGCTGAACGGGATGATCATGGAGGAGACGACGCTAAGCACCGAAGCGGCCGCGCAGCGGCGGATGAACATGGCGTCGGCACGCACGTGGACCGTCGTCAACCGCTCCGCGCAGAACGCACTCGGCCATCACACCAGCTACATCGTCGTGCCCGGTGTCAATTCGATTCCGTATATCGCTCCGGCGTCCCAGGTGCGGCGGCGTGCTGCCTTCATCAACCAGCACTTCTGGGCGACACGCTATCGTGAGGACGAGATGTACGCTGCCGGCGCCTACCCCAACCAGAGCCTCGGCGGCGCCGGCCTTCCGCGATGGATCGCGAACAACGAATCGCTGGCGAACGAGGACGTCGTCGTCTGGTACACGATGGGTATTACGCATATCCCACGGCCAGAGGAATGGCCGGTGATGCCGGTCACGCACGTCGGCTTCAAGATGATTCCTGGCGGATTCTTCTCGCGCAATCCCGCGCTCGATGTTCCGAGATGATTGGGGCTTCGTGAAAGTCTGAAGTGTGAAGTGTGAAGTCTGAACCATGAAGGTGGAAGGGCGAAGGCTGATGGGCTGAAGGGTAAGGCTGAAGGAGGAATGCATTCCACCTTCACCGCTTACCCTTCAACCTTCAACGTTCACCCTTCCACCTTCATGGTTCAGACTTCACACTTCACACTTCAGACTTTCACGAAGCATCATCACGCTGACATCCCAGAGGCGTCTCGCGAGCGCCGCATCCGCGGCGAGTGCGGATGGCGCGGTCATGTTGGCTTTGTCAAAGTACTTTCCTGACACCGTGCTCAGTTCAGGCTGCGCTGCGAGCCGGACGACGTAGCTGCCACCTTGCGCCGCGCTGATGAAGAATCGGCGAAAGACGAGCTGGATGAGCGGCTTGGCCCACAGCGGAGCGCCGGACCAGATTCGAGTGTCCACCGCCCCGGGATGCAGACTGTTCGACGTGACGCCGGTCCCGGCCAACCGACGCGCGAGCTCGTTCGAAAAGAGGACGTTCGCCAACTTCGATCGCGAGTACGCCCGCATGAGCGAGTAGCCGCGCTCGAAGCCGATGTCGTCGAAGTTGAGCGTCCCCTGCTGGTGGCCAACGGACGCCACGGTGACGATCCGGGCCTCTCGGGGCGGCAGCAGATCGAGCAGCAGGTTGGTCAGTAAGAAGCTCGCCAGATGGTTCACGGCGAATGTCGTCTCGATGCCGTCGACGGTGATGGTTCGGGTCTTGTTCACGCCACCCGCGTTGTTGACGAGCACGTCGAGGCGATCGTAGCTGGCGCGAAACGCGTCCGCCAGTTGGCGGACCGCCGCCTGAGACGCGAAGTCACAGAGGAAGAGCGAGACGTCCTTCGATCCGGTACGAGTCCTCAGCTCGCGCGCCGCGGCTTCGCTGCGGACCGGATCGCGGCCGACCATCGCCACGCGTGCTCCGAGCTTGGCGAGGTCGAGGGCGGCATGAAAACCGATGCCACTTGATGCGCCGGTGATCAGAACCGTCTTGCCGCGGATGTCCCAGGCCATTCGACGCCTCAGACGCGGAACAGTGCTCAGCCTTGGATCCGTCGGAGCAGCTCGCGTGTGTACTTCACGCACACCTCGAGATCCTCGATCCGCTGCTGACCGGCGGTCTTTCCCTCGGGCCGCGGCGTCGCGGGTTTGGGTGTGCCCTTCTCCGCTACGGTCAGGAAGCGGCTGAGCTCCCACGCCGGCATGTTCCGCCAGTTGTCCCAGAACTTCGGGTCGTAGATGCGATGGACGCGCGGATTTGCCGAGACCAGGTTCTCGAAGATAATCGGCAGCCCCGGTTTCGCTTTGATGAACTTCTGGATCCAGCCATCGATGTCGACGTTGCCGTCGCCCATGTTCACCCAGCGCACGGCAATTCCTTCCGGCACCTTCCAGACCGCGCTGTCGCGAACGTGCGAGGTCTCGGCGTACGGAATCAAAGTCTCGAGCGTCATATGCGGATCCTCGAGCATCCACACCGGATTGCCCGAATCCAGGCACACGCCCATCACGTCCGTGCCGACCGCTTCGACCATCATCTTCATCTCGCGCGCCTGCAGATCGCCGCCGTGGTTCTCGACGGCGAGCTTCACGCCCGAGTCGGCGATGCGCGAACGAATGCCACGCACCGCCTTGATCATATTGTCGATGTGCATCTCGATCTGCGGCCGCTCGGCGTCGCCGCCGAGCACGCAGCGCATGCACGTCGCGCCGAAGATCTGCGACGCCTTCAGCGCCCGCGCCACCTGCTCCTCGAGCGTCCCGAGCTTCGCGTTGAAACCGCGCGCGCTCGGACACACGGACCCAAACGCCAGCTGCAGTTTGATGCCGAGCGTGTCGGCGTGAGCACGGACGGCCTTGATTGCCGCCTCGTCGGCCAGTGTCGCCGGCGGCAGCGAGATCATCGCCCAGGTCAGCTTGATGGAGCTCAGATAGTCGAGGAACTGCGTCGGCGTGAACTGGTTACCGCCGACGCTGCCGTCGATCGAGCCGAGCTCGACACCGGCGGCGGGCTGCGCGCCGAGGAGCGGCGACGGGAACAACGCCGCCACTCCGGCACTCACGAGAAATTCGCGACGATCCACCGGCATGCTCATCCCCTTTCTCCGTTCCCTTGCCGCGCCGCCTGGGTTGGCGCACAATCGAGCGCGGACAGAAACGCCTCGGCGATCAGAAGGTAGGCTATGCGAAAGCTCATTACCTTGCTGTTGTGTTGCGTTCTGAGCTTGACTGCCAGCGCGTCGACACAGCGCGGCTCAAGCCAGCAAACGGCCACGCGTCCCAATATCATCCTGATTATGGCCGACGATCAGGGATATGAAACGATCGGCGCCAATGGTGGAACCTCGTATAAGACGCCGAACATCGATCGCCTCGCGGCAAACGGGATGCGTTTTGAGAATGCATACGCGCATCCGCTCTGCACGCCTTCCCGCGTCGCTTTAATGACGGGGCAGTACAACTTTCGCAACTACACCAGCTTCGGCGAACTCCGACTCAGTGAGAAAACCTTCGGCCACATGCTGCGCGATGCGGGCTACAAAACCGCCATTGTCGGCAAATGGCAACTCTCCGAGCGTGACTTCCAAGCGCCATTCCATTTCGGTTTTGATGAATACCTGCTCTGGCATTTCGGCATGCGGGTCAACGGTGTGCAGACGCCCGGTGCACAAGGCTCGCGCTATTGGGACCCGGTCTTTTATCACGACGGCAAATTGCTGCCCAATGCCAAAGGGAAATTCGGGCCGGATGTGATGGCGGACTTCGTGGAGCAGTACATTCAAAAGCATCAAGCGGAGCCGTTCTTCCTGTACTACCCGCTGGTGCTGCCCCATGACCCGTGGATCGCGCCGCCAGGCGATCCGACCCCGGGCGAGTTTCCCACTGAAGTCACGGTAGCGGGCACACGCGGGGCCACGCCGGGGGACAAGGAAAGCGAGGAACGGCAGCGACGCTTTGCCGCAATGGTCGAATACGCGGACAAGCTGGTCGGGCGCGTCAACGCTCAACTCGACACCTTGAAACTCAGCGAAAAGACACTGGTTATTTTCACCGGCGACAACGGAACCTTTCCCGCGCTGCGTTCCACGATCAATGGGCGCCAGATGAATGGCGCGAAAGGCAGACCGACCGACGCTGGTACGCATGTTCCATTAATCGCGCAGTGGAAGGGCCAGATCCCGGCGGACAAGGTCAATCAAGACCTGATTGATTTCACCGACTTCCTGCCGACGCTGGC
>Ga0209382_10013011_pt1 | contig 10233 bp, 6 predicted proteins | sample SoiMetdeltSBSDD5_FD_187599 | JGI IMG/M metagenome (GOLD analysis project Ga0209382, IMG submission 187599) | Bulk soil microbial communities from a Populus tree surrounding site in Tennessee, USA - Soil MetaG P. deltoides SBSDD5 (SPAdes) (version 2) | ecosystem: Environmental > Terrestrial >...
CGCAGGCAGCACCCGTCGCGCGTCGGATGCCCTTGGCGGCTTCAACCTTCGGGACCACAACTGGCAGGCCTCCGTTCTTCTGCAGCACGAACTTCGCCCGAACGTGGCCCTGAATGTCGGCTATTTCCGCACCTGGTACGGCAACTTCCTGGTTACCGACAACCAGGCCGTCACGGCGGCCGACTACGATCCATTTTGCGTAACCGTACCGAGTGACACGCGGCTGCCCGGCGGTGGCGGTAATCAGATTTGCGGGTTGTACGACGTCAAGCCGGCGGCGTTTGGCCGCGTCGACAACGTGGTGACACAAGGCACACATTACGGCGAGCAGAGCGAAGTCTATAACGGCCTTGATATAGGCGTTGAGGCCCGTCTGGCGGGCGGCGTCCGCTTCGAGGCCGGAGTGGGCATTGGACGGACGGTAACTGACACCTGCGATTTCAACGATCTTCCGCAGGTGACGCCCCTCAACATTGGTGGAGTGAATACAGTTGCGACGGTTCTGACTCCGAAGTTGCCGGAGTTCTGTCGTGTGAGCCGCCCCTGGACCGCTGCGACCGGGCTCAAACTGGTTGCAATCTATCCTCTGCCGTGGGATTTCCAGGTAAGCGCGCTCTACTTCAACAAACCTGGAATTCCAATCCTTGCAAGCCGTGCGTTCACGAATGCGGAGATCCGGTCGTCTCTCGGCCGCGACCTGGGACAGTGCCGCGGCGCCGCCACGTGTAACGCGAGCGTCGTGATCGACATGGTTGCCCCGAATACAGTGTTCGAGGACCGCCTCCAGCAGATGGATGTGCGAGCTTCCCGCAGCTTCCAGCTGGCACGAGTGAGGCTGCGCGGCAATGCTGATCTGTACAACATCTTCAATGCGGGTAACGTCCTCAACATGACGACGCGACATTCCGGGCTCAATGGAGGGCAGTGGCTGCGCCCGATCCAGATCCTAGGTGGACGGATGTTCAAGCTCAGCGCGCAGCTGGACTTCTGATTAGTAGGCAGTAGACAGTAGGCGGTGGGCAGTAAGCACACGGCAGCAGGTTCACTGCCTACTGCCTACTGCCTACTGCCGGCCGCCTACTGCTTGGAGAGGAACCTAATGCGGAGACCAATTGTGGGTGTCATGGGCGTGGGGACGGTGGCCGCTGTCCTCCTTTGGTTGGCGTTTGCGCCAACGTCGGTGCAGGCGCAGGCGGGTGCGCAGCCTCCCTCGCCTGGTTCGTGGGCGCGGTTCACCGTGCCGAGAACGACTGATGGCCATCCAAACCTGAACGGGATTTGGCAAGCGCTCGTGACAGCGAACTTCAACCTCGAAGATCACGAAGCGCAGGCCGGGCCTTACACAGAACTCATGGGCGCGTACGCGGGCGAGCCGGCCGGGCAGAGCATCGTCGAAGGCGGCGTGATTCCGTACAAGCCCGAAGCGCTTGCCAGGCGGAAGCAGAACTTCGAGAACCGGATGAAAGCCGACCTCAGCAACGACGAGCGCTGGCACGACCTGGGCGACCCGGAAATGAAGTGCTACATGCCGGGGATTCCTCGCGCGACCTACATGGGCTTCCCCTTTCAGATCGTGCAGGGGACGGCCGATGCCATACTCTTCACGTACGAGTTTGCGAGCGCCTCCCGTGTCGTCCGGATGAACTTCAAGCAGGAGGCTCCCGGCGACTTCTGGATGGGCTGGTCTCGCGGTCGCTGGGAAGGTGACACGCTGGTCGTGGACGTAACGGGGCAGCGGAAAGAAACCTGGTTCGACCGGTCGGGCAACTACCACAGCGAGGCGTTGCGGGTGGTGGAGCGCTATACGCTGGTCAGCCCGTACCACCTCATGTACGAGGCGACGATCGAGGACCCGAACGTGTACAGCCGGCCGTGGAAGATCAGCTTCCCGCTGTACCGGCGGATGGAGAAGAATATTCAGTTGTTGGAGTACAAGTGTCAGCCGTTCACCGAAGAACTCTTGTACGGACGGTTTCGGAAGAAGTGAGCGGAGGTGTGCTGATGACCCGTCGATCTCTGATGTCACTGGGTGGACTGAGCGTCTCGATCGCCTTGGTATCGCTGTGGGCAGTTCCCGTCATGGGCCAGGCGCAAAAACCCGCCGCGCCGACGCGCGCGGCTGCGCCCGCGGCAAAACCCGCAACTCGTGCGGGAGCGCCTGCCAAGACTCCCTGGGGTGATCCCGACCTTCAGGGCATTTGGAACTTTGCGACGAGCACGCCGCTCGAGCGGCCTGCGATCGCCGGAGAAAAGGCGGTGCTCTCCGAGCAGGAAGCGGAGGAGTTTGCCGAAAAGCTCGCGTTCGACTTGACGCGCGATCGGCGTGACGGCGGCAATGCCGCCGACGTGGCGCGTGCGTACAACGAGCACTGGATGGACGCTCGCCGACTGGAGATTCTCGCCGACAAGCGGACGTCGCTCATCGTGGATCCACCCGACGGGCGCATTCCGCCGCGGGTGCCGTTGACGCCGGAAAGAAAGCAGGCGGCACAGCAACTCGCCGCGCGTGCGGCCCGCTTCAATGCGGGAATGCCAGAGAGCCACGAGGAATTCACCCCGCCCGTGCGCGGGATTATCCGAACTGACCGGCCGCCGTACCTCGGCACGATCTACAACAACACGGCGCAGATCTTTCAGAGCCCCGGATATGTCGTCATCCTCCAGGAGATGATCCACAGCTCGCGCGTCATTCCGCTCGATGGCCGTCCGCACATCGGTTCGAATCTTAAGCAGTGGCTGGGCGACACGCGAGGCCGGTTCGAGGGCACGACGCTGGTCGTCGAGACGACGAATTTCCGGAAAGACCTTGGCGCGGTCTATGGCAACGCCAATCCGGAGACGTTCAAGATCGTCGAGCGCTTCACGCGCGTGAGTCCTGACGCACTGAACTACGAATTCACGATCTCGGATCCGAACACATGGACCAAACCGTGGACCGCGATGGTGCCGTGGACCCGAATCACCGAGCAGCTGTACGAGTACACCACGCACGAAGACAATTACGATCTCGTGCACCTGCTCGTCGGCGCTCGCGTGCGGGAAGCGAGAGGCGAGAAGCCACCCGACCCGTCGAGCCGTCCTGCTGGTGGCGGCGGCGGCGACGATCGCTGAATCAAAGAACTTGTCGTTCACGCTTCTCGGTTCTCTGTGCTCGGTTCGTGTTCAGGTTCGAAACGGCGCCGCGAACCCCGAACCAAGAAACCTGTGAACCCGGAACCGAACGTGAACACGAACTGAGAACCGAGAAGCAAGAAGGGTGAACGACGACGCAGTTCAACCAAGAGGTGAGGCCGATGCGAACGAGAGTCTTCAGTCTGGTTACAGGAATCGCGCTGCTGCTGGCCGCGGGGCCGGTCACGGCACATCACGCGTTCAACTCGGAATTCGACGCCAACAAGCCCGTGAAGGTACGTGGCACGGTCAGCAAGGTCGAATGGATCAATCCGCACGCGTGGATCCATATGGATGTCAAAAAGGCGGACGGCACCGTCGAGCGATGGATGTTCGAGGCCGGGACTCCTAACACGCTGATGCGGCGAGGGCTGACCAAGAATTCGCTCGCGATCGGCACTGAAATCGTGGCCGACGGGTATCAGTCGAAGGATGGCATCTGCGAGCCTGCGTGCAGAGCCAATGGACGCGATCTCACATTACCCGACGGAACCACGCTGTTCCTGGGCAACGATGGCGGCCGCGGCCAATAGCCCGAAATATTGCCCGTATAGCCCTTCTTACGCCACTGCCGGGGCGGCCCGCTGCCGCCCCGGATCTCGCTGGGTTCCGCCCTCCCTTTTGTACGTATAATCTTGACCGCCAGCCGAACGGGGTGCTATCAACCCGTCCACGCTCGAGCGGATGCGCGCGTAGTCGCTGTATCTCGCCTCCTGCTTCGGCAGCGGGGCGAGGCTTTCGTCGCGGAAGCGAGGCTCCGGGTTCCAGGAGGGTTTTGATGATGCGGAACCGAACTCTCGTGCTGCTGGGTGCAGCTTTTGTCGCGGTCGTGCTCTGCGCGGTGATCGTCGTCGCACAGGCGCCGTCCGGTACGCGCGACTTCCACGCAACGACCACGGACACGGACGCGGCCATCAAGGCCGCCGCCGAAGCGGCGCGCACCGCGCAGGCTTCGCGCGGCACGTGGACCGTTCCTAAAACCGCCTGGGGTGATCCCGATCTCCGCGGATACTGGCTGAGCCTGAGCTATACACCGCTCGAGCGCCCGGCCGAACTCGCCGGGAAGGCGTTCTACACGGAACAAGAAGCGATCGCCGCCTTCAAGCAGGCCGTCGAAGCCGACGCCGAAGTCGATCCGCGGACTGTGCACTACGACTGGAAAGAATATGGAATGGACGCCTGGCAGAGTCCCGTCAGGCCGAATCTTCGCACCGCGCTGATCATCGACCCGCCCGACGGCCGCATCCCGCCGATGACGCCCGAGGGCAAGCAGCGCGCGGCAGCCGCCCGTCGAGGCCCATCGGTGATCAGCCGTGGTCTCTACGAACGCTGCATCACGAGCAACCAGGGGCCGCCGCGAATACCGCAGAATCACGACGCGGAGTCGCAGATTTTCCAGTCGCCGGGTTACGTCATCTTCGTCCTGCAATCAAACAGCGACATCAGGATCGTGCCGCTCGACGGCCGCCCGCATGTGCCGCAGTCCGTGCGCCACTGGCTGGGAGATTCGCGTGGCCGTTGGGAAGGCGACACGCTGGTGATCGAGACGACGAATTTCCATCCGAAGCGCGAATGGCGTGGGTCCGCAGAGAACATGCATCTGGTCGAGCGGCTGCGGCTCACCGATGCCAAGACGATCGATTACACGTTCACGGTGACCGACCCGACGACATGGACGAAGCCGTGGACGGCGGAGGTGCCGTGGCCGCGAATTGAGCCGGGGTTGTACGAGTTTGCATGTCACGAGCAGAACTACGGGTTGATCAATGTCGTGAAGGGGGCCCAAATCCGAGCGCGCGAAGGGCCGACCCGAGGTGGACGAGCCGCGGGTGGGTTGCGCGCAGACGAATAACAGAAACGCGTAAGTCAAAAGTCAAAGGTCAAAGGTCAAATGGATCGGTAAACACATTTGACTTTTCACTTTTGACCTTTGCCTTACGAAGCGCTGTTTAGCTCAGAGGTAGTGTCCGGCTTTAGCCGGACCGGAGATTCGCGGCAGCTGCGGGTCCGGCGGACGCTGGATACTGCGCACGGCTACAAGGGGGATCCCATGGGTCGCTGGCGAGCGGGTTTGTTCGTTGTCGTATCGTTCGTAGTCCTTCTACCGTCCATATCGTGGGCGCAGAGCAGCATCGCGGGGGTTGTCCGTGATACTTCCGGAGCGGTGCTGCCCGGCGTGACCGTGGAGGCGGCGAGTCCTGCGTTGATCGAAAAAGTCCGCGTCGCAGTGACCGACGGGCAAGGGGTGTATCGGATCGTCGATTTGCGACCGGGCCCATACACGGTCACTTTTACGCTGACCGGCTTCAACACATTCAGACGCACGGGCATCGAGCTGCGCGCGGAGTTCACCGCAGCGGTGGACGCCGAGCTTCAGCTCGGCACGGTGGAAGAAACGATCACGGTAACAGGTGAAGCGCCGCTGGTTGACACGCGCAGCGCGCGCGCGCAGACGCAGTATGAGGCGGAAACGCTGCAGGCGCTCCCCGGATCGGGTCGGCTATCGACCCTCATTTCGGTGATGCCTGGCGCGGTCATGAACAACGAGGGGGATCGCGCGCTGGGCAACTTGAGCGACCGATCGCAGACGCGGTTCGCGATCCATGGCGCGCCGAACGCGCAGCCGGTGATCGACGGCATGAACACCGAGATGGCTGCGTCGAATACCGGCGTGTTCGTCTGGTCTCAAGTCAATTTCCAGGAAGTCGTGGTGGAGACGAGCGGCATCGGCGCAGACCGTGACACCGGCGGCATGCAGCTGAACATGATTCCTCGCGACGGCGGCAACACCTTCTCCGGCATCGCGCAGCTCGCATACTCGGGCCCGGACCTGCAGAGCGACAACATCGGCGACGAGCTGATCGCCCGAGGGCTCAGCGGCTCGCAGGGGCTGCCGTCCATCAAAAAGTTCTACGACGTATCCGGTGGCGTCGGCGGTCCCATCAGGCAGAACAAACTGTGGTTCTTCGGCTCCGCGCGCAAGAGCGTCACACAGCAGTACGCGGCAGGTATCTACTGGAACAAACACACGCAGCCGGCGAGCATGCTTTACGAGCCTGACTTGAGCCGCCCGGCGCACAGCAACGACTTCTACCGCGATTACAGTCTCCGGCTGACGCTGCAAGCCACCGAGAAGCACAAGGTTGTCGTGGGTGGTTCCTTCCAGGCGAACTGCAACTGCGTGTATGCACTCTTCCGTCCGCAGGGAGGCTCGCTCGTCACCCCAGAGGCGGCGACCGAGCACGCGTACGAGCCGGCCTTCAACGTCACGGGGACATGGACGTACCCGGCTACCAACCGACTGCTCCTCATGGTCGCAGCGGGCGCGAATCACATCACGCAGACGAACAGGCGTGGCGCGGGCGTCGACGAAAACAGCATCCAGATCACGGAACAGTCGCTTGACCTGAAGTACGGCGCTGCGTACGGCCCGACCGCCGGCGGTTCGTCATACTCCAGTCTGCCGCGCCGCCAGTACCACCAGCAGCTCTCGGTCACATACGTCACGGGATCGCACAGCTTCAAGAGCGGCCTGAATATCCGGCAAGTCAAAACTGGCAATAACGACAAGTACGGCGCCGATCTGTTCATGGCCAATCGGGCGATTCTCTACACGTTCAACAATCAGCGGCCAGTGTCGTTGCAGCTGCTCGCGACACCCAATCATTTTGAGGAATCGGCAAACGACATCGCCGTCTACGCGCAGGATCAGTGGACGATTCGCCGGGTGACCCTGAATCTGGGTCTCCGGTACAACGACGTAGACATGTCGAGTCCCGAGCTGGTGCTCGCGCCTGGTTTCTTCGTCGGTCAGCGGAACGTGCCCGCTGCGGAGCACATTCCGCACTGGCGGAATTTGAGCCCGCGGGTGGGTGCGGCGTACGACCTGTTCGGCGACGGCCGGACGGCCATCAAGGGCTCGCTGGGCATGTATCCGGACATCATCCGTGTGTCGCCGGCGAATCCCGCCAACCTCTTCTCCCTGACGACGAACAGGACGTGGAACGACACCAGCTTCGGGGCGGGTGATCCGCGGAGCGGCAACTTCCGGCCCGACTGCGAGCTTCTCAATCCGGTGGCGAACGGCGAATGCGGAGCGTGGTCCGATCAGAATTTCGGGAGGCCGAGACTGTCGACTCGTAACGCACCCGACTCGCTCGAGGGGTTCAACGGGCAGTTCCGGAACTGGCAGGCATCGGTGAACTTCCAGCACGAGTTGACGCAGGGGCTCGCATTGAACGTCGGCTATTACCGTACGTGGTACGGCGGTTTCCTCGCGACCGACAACGTGGCGGTGTCGGGCGCCGCGAACTTCGATTCGTTCTGCATCACCGCGCCGTCCGATTCCCGGCTGCCAGGTGGGGGGGGAAACCAGGTCTGCGGCCTGTATGATGTCAAGCCGGCGCTGTTCGGCCGCGTCGACAACGTCGTGACGCAAGCGTCTAACTACGGGAAGCAGACGCAAGTGTTCAACGGCTTCGAACTCTCGGTCAACGGGCGGTTCGGGCAGGGGGGTCAATTTTCCGGCGGCCTGGGCGTCGGGCGCACCGTTACTGACAACTGTTTCCTGAACGACAATCCGTCGGTGACCACCTCCGCGTTTCTCAACGTGCTCGCGTTGCCTGCCACGTCGACCGTCCCGCGCAACTCCGAGTTCTGCCACGTGGCGCCGCCATGGTCGTCGGGCACGCAGCTGAAGTTTCTGGCCGTTTATCCGCTGCCGTGGGATTTCGAGACCAGCGCTATCTTCCAGAACAGCCCGGGCATCCCAATTACGGCGAGCTACGTCGCGACCAACGCTCAGGTGCGAGAGACGCTCGGCCGGAACCTGGCAGCGTGCCCAAGCCAGACTGTGGCCACATGCACTCAGACGCTCCGCACGGAGCTCATACCACCGAACACGGTGTTCGAGCCGAGGCTGACGCAGGTCGATCTAAGATTCTCGCGGCTGTTCCGGCTCGGGGCGACGACGCGGTTGCGGGGGCATCTCGATATCTACAACGTCTTCAATGCGAGCAACGTGCTCAGCATGACCCCGACATACGGGGCGGCATGGAAGAACGTCGCTTATGCTCTCAGTGCACGGTTATTGAGAATCGGCGCGCAGCTTGATTTTTAGGTATCCATCCGCGAGTGAGCGGGGAAGGTAGAGGGGACGTAATGAGCAAACGGTCGATAGCCTTACTCGCCGTTGCGGGAGTTGTCGTGGCGGCTGCGCTCTGGTTCACCGTTGCCCTGCCGGGACAGGGATCGTCGCCGGGGGTGGCGCGCACCGAGGACGGGAAGCCGAATCTGAACGGCATCTGGCAGTCGTTCACGACGGCCAACTGGAACATCGAGGCGCATTCGGCCGAGGCGGGGCCACGTCCCGAGTTAATGGGCGCCTACGGCGCCCAGCCGGGCGGCATGAGCATCATCGTCGACGGTGATGGCACCATTCCGTACAAACCCGAGGCGCTGGCCGAACGTGATACGAACTTCAAGAACAGGATGACGCCGAAGATCACGAACGATCCGACCCGCTTCGACAGCGGCGATCCGGAGCTGCAGTGCTTCCGGCCGGGCGTGCCGCGCGCGAACTACATGCCGTACCCGTTTCAGATATTCCAGGACCAGAACCAGATCCTGGTTGTCTATGAATACAAGTGGGCCATGCGGCAGATTCACATCGATCCGCAGATGGAAGCGCCAGTGGACTCGTGGATGGGATGGTCCAACGGCAAATGGGAGGGCGACACGCTCGTCGTTGACGTCAAGGGCTTCAACGGCTACTCCTGGTTCGATCGCGCGGGCAACTATGCGACCGACATGCTCCACGTCGTCGAGCGCTGGACGCCGCAGGGTCCGAATCACCTGATGTACGAGGCAACCATCGAAGACCCGAACGTCTTCACGCGGCCATGGAAAATCAGCTTCCCGATGTACCGCCGCCTCGAACCCAATGTCCAGCTGATCGAGTTCAACTGCGTCCCGTTCGTCGAACAACTGTTGTACGACCCGCTGGGACTCTACTTCCCACCCGGGACGCGGCCCGACGAAGAGCGCTAGGAGGTCACGTACATGCGGATTCCCAACGTGCGCAAAATACTTGTGCTGACGATTGCCGCGGTGGCGGCAGCGTCGATGGCCGTGCTCATGGCACAGGCGCCGTCAGGTACAACACCGTCGATTACGCCTAACCTGACGGATACGGACGCCGCCATCAAGGCCGCGGCGGAACTCGCGAAGCGTGAGGCGGCCACGAAGAACTACACCGTGCCACGCACACCGTGGGGCGATCCTGATCTGCGTGGTGTCTACTTGACTGCGACGTACACACCACTCCAGCGTCCTGCAGCGCTGGCGAACAAGCCGTTGTACACCGAGGAAGAGGCAGTAGCGGCGTTCAAGCAGGCGGTGGAGTCCGACGCGGAAGTCGATCCTCGAACGGTCCACTACGATTGGAAGGAATACAGCATGGATGCGTGGCAGGGCGGCGCGAGACCGAACCTGCGCACATCGCTCATCGTCGATCCTCCCGACGGGCGGCTTCCTCCGACCACGCCTGAGGCGCAAAAGCGCCGCGAAGCCGCCCAGGCGGCCGCCAAGCAGAGGAACCCGGCGGCGGGCATCCAGACGTTCGGCAACACCTACACGCGGTGCGTTCTCGGGCTTGGCGCCATTCCGCTCATGCGAGGGGGCAACCCCGGTGCCGACTCGGCGGCTGCCGCTGCAGGCGTGACCGCCGAGGTGCAGATCTTCCAGAGCCCTGGTTTCGTGACGCTCGTCATGCAGTCGAATAACGACGTGCGGATTATTCCCGTGGACGGCCGGCCGCACCTGTCCACCAAAGTCCGGCACTGGTTTGGCGACTCCCGCGGCCGGTGGGACGGAAACACGCTGGTCGTCGAAACCACCAACTTCAAGGACCGGAGACCCGCGGTCAATTTCCAGGGTGCGACAGACGGCCTGGTCGTGGTGGAGCGTTTCACGCGAATCGCACCCAATACGGTGCGATACGAGTACACTATGACGGATCCTGCGACCTGGACCCGTCCCTGGTCGGTGGACTCGGAGATGCCG
>Ga0209382_10013012_pt1 | contig 10232 bp, 7 predicted proteins | sample SoiMetdeltSBSDD5_FD_187599 | JGI IMG/M metagenome (GOLD analysis project Ga0209382, IMG submission 187599) | Bulk soil microbial communities from a Populus tree surrounding site in Tennessee, USA - Soil MetaG P. deltoides SBSDD5 (SPAdes) (version 2) | ecosystem: Environmental > Terrestrial >...
GGCCAGGAGGCTACCGCTTTCGTGATTACGCGCGCCTCGGACTGCCGCTTGTATTTGTCTCAGCGATTGGGGTGTTTCTACTGATCCCATTCTTCTTCCCGTTCCGGTGACTAAGTAACTTCACCTAACATACTTGACTCGTAAGACACGACCTATGCTACAATGACCTGAGTTCACGCCAACTATATGAGCATTGACCTCCGTAACAGGAATTTTTGATGGAAGTACCTGCGATACGCTGGAGCAGGCTGATTCAGTGTACTCATTGAGTGTCAGGGAGATGACAGCAAATGACCAGTATCGAACCTACAGATAAGCAGCGTGAGGAGGAAATCCTCAAAGCAGTCCATGAAGTTTATCCTCCGCCAGAGCATGTCAACCAAACCGCCAATGTAAGCCCAAGCGATTATGAAGCCTATCGACAGAAGGGCACGCAGGACCCTGTGGGCTTCTGGGAGGATCGTGCCCGTGAGATGGTGGATTGGTTCCAGCCCTGGGAAAAGGTTTTAGATAACAGCAATCCACCTTTTTTCAAGTGGTTTGTTGGCGCGAAGACTAACATCGCCTATAACGCAGTAGATCGCCATGTCAACACCTGGCGCAAAAACAAGCTGGCGATCATCTGGGAGGGTGAGCCGGGTGATGTCCGCACCTTCTCTTATTTTGATCTCTGGCAGGAAGTCAATACCTTTGCCAATATCCTGAAATCAAAGGGTGTGAAGCGCGGCGACCGTGTGACGATCTACATGGGCCGCATCCCCGAACTTCCGATTGCGATGCTGGCGTGCGCCAAGATCGGTGCGATGCACTCCGTTGTATACGGCGGGTTCAGCGTCGAAGCGCTGGCCGACCGCATTGAGGATGCCCAGAGCAACGTTCTTCTTACCGCAGATGGTGCTTGGCTTCGTGGCAAGATCGTCGCTTTGAAAGACATTGCCGACGAAGCCGCCAAACGTGAACCTGTCGTCAAGACTATCATTGTCGTCAAGCGCACCGATCAGGATATCAACATGCAGTCGGGCCGTGACTTCTGGCTGCATGATCTACAAGAACTTCCCGGTATGAGGGCCGTCTGTGAAACCGAGCAGATGGATGCGGAAGACCCACTCTTCATCCTCTATACGTCCGGCACAACTGGTAAGCCGAAGGGGGTTCTCCACACGCACGGCGGCTATCAAGTTGGCATCTCGACAACGCTCAAGTGGGCTTTCGACCTGAAAGAAGAAGATCGTTGGTGGTGTGCCGCCGACCCCGGCTGGATCACTGGACATTCTTACATCGTCTACGGCCCCCTGATCCTCGGCGCAACCAGCTTCATCTACGAAGGTGCTCCCGACTTCCCGGCAGCGGATCGCTGGTGGAGTCTTGTTGCCCGCTATGGGATCACTGTACTCTACACTGCCCCGACCGCCATTCGCGGCCTGATGCGCTTCGGTGATACATGGCCGGAGAAGCACGATCTCTCTAGCCTGCGTCTGCTCGGCACGGTTGGTGAGCCAATCAACCCGGAAGCGTGGCGCTGGTATAACCGCGTCATTGGCAAAGAGCGCTGCCCAATCATTGATACATGGTGGCAGACTGAGACAGGCAATTTTATGATCACTCCCCTCCCGGTGACACCACTCAAAGCCGGCTCTGCGACGTTCCCATTCCCCGGTATTGTGGTCGATATTGTGGATGAGGAAGGCAACCCGGTCGGCGCAAATACCGATGGCTATCTGGTGATCAAGCACCCCTGGCCGGGGATGCTCCGCACTGTGTACGGCGATCCGGATCGCTATGTGAAGCAGTACTGGACTCAGTATGCCAAACAGGGATGGTATCTGGCTGGCGACTCAGCGCGCCGCGATGAGGACGGCTACTACTGGATCATCGGTCGTATTGACGACGTGATCAAGGTCTCCGGCTATCGTCTTGGCACAGCCGAGATCGAAAGCGCGCTGGTTAGTCATCAGGATGTGGCTGAGGCTGCTGTGATCGGTATCCCGGATGAGGTCAAAGGCCAAGCGATCTACGCTTATGTGATCCTTCGGGCGGCTGCACAGCCGCGCGATACGCTGGAAGATGAGCTAAAAGCACACGTCCGGCATGAGATGGGGCCGATTGCCGTTCCGTCCCGAATCGAAGCAGTCGATAAGCTGCCCAAGACTCGCAGTGGCAAGATCATGCGCCGAGTCCTGCGTGCCCGCGCGCTCGGTCAGGATGTAGGCGACATCTCAACGTTGGAAGGCTAATTCTCTTCTCGAAACAACATACTTGCAGGGCGACCCATCGGGTCGCCCTATTCATTTATGACCACCTGCCAGTTTGACCGCCTTCGATGATCGCCTCAGCGCGATCATCGCCCACAATCCGAAGATCGGCCCAATCGCCAGAAACGCGAACGCCCACCTCCACGTGAACCACGCCGTCAAAGTCGGAATCAAGCGAATACTGGCAATTGTCAGCAGAAAACCGAGACTCGTCTGTAAAGTCAGAGCAGTCCCGGTCAGCTTCGGATCGCATAGTTCACTGATGCACGCCGAGAACTGCGCTGAGTCAGCAATCACCGCGAATCCCCAGATCAAGCACACTGCGACCAGCATAATGGGATTCCCGCCGAACAACAGCCCAACGATCAGCGCGCACGTTCCGCTAACTACCAGCGACGCAATCGTGATAGTCGTGCGCCCCACACGATCCGCCATTCTCCCCGCCAAGATGCTGCTAGCAAAGCCAATGCCAATCGTAGCGAACGCCGCAAGGCTCGCCCATTTCGACTCAATGCCGTTGAGTTCAAAGCTGGCGATCAAGAAAATTGGAATCCACGTCCACATGGCGTAAAGTTCCCACATGTGCCCTAGATAACCAAGGTTCGCCAGAACTGTTTCTTTATCCTGTAAAATCTCGCCGACATGCTTCCAGCTAAAATGCGGCGCGCTGCTGCGGTAAGGCCCTTCATCAACCAGCAGCGCAGCCAGCAGACCGCCTACAACAGCAGACCCGGCAGCTAGATACAAAACAGGCTGCCAGTGCCCGATTCCACCTGCGAAGTTCAGAAAATGGGGAGAGGCTGAACCTAAGGTAAGCGCCCCGACCAGCAGCCCAATCGCGAACCCACGATCCTGCCGCGTCCAGGTTGCCATGATCTTCATACCAACCGGGTATACTCCGGCGAGGAATAGCCCGGTCAGAAACCTCAGAGGTAAAGCTAGCTCCAATCCATTCGCCGTCAGAGGAATAAGTGCGGTCATTACGCCCGCCAGCAAAGCCGATGTTGTGAACAGCCGCCGGGTCGGGATTCGATCAGCAAGATTCAGCAGCGCTGATCCAAATGCTCCCGCAACAAATCCAAGTTGGACAGATATAGTGAGCCATGCCTTGCTGGACGTGCTCAAATCCCATGCTTCTGTTAGAGCGGGGACAACTGCCGATGCGGAAAACCAGACCGCCATTGCCAGAAGTTCGGCAGCAGCCAGTACTAAAAGCGTCGGCCATTTACGCTGCAACTGAACGTTCTCAGCCGGAATTAAGACAGCTTCAGCCATACCTCTCTCCTACGACAAAATGAAAATATTAGTGATCCATTTAAGAATCTGATCTCTTAACCACTCTCGATGCCACGTAAATGAATGATTGGCTTCCGGGTGAATCACCAGTTGGCGCGGCTCTTTGGCACACTCATAAAGTGCCTGCGACTGCGAGAGCGGCACATCGTCGTCATGTTCAGCATGAAGGATCAGCAATGGGCGCGGCGAAATTCGCGCGACCTGCTCAACAGCGCTGTACTCAGCATCGAGTTCCTTCCATTGGCGATCAAATTCCTCCGGGGTTATCCCATTCAGCCACGGCGAGAAATTCTCCTCCGCATAAACCACATCAAAATATGGAGGTTCGCGGGGTTCAGTGACCGCGCTGATCGCCACGACAGCCCGCAGCCGCGTATCATCTACCGCGCCGAGTACCGTCGCCCACCCGCCGAGGCTGTGCCCAATGACGATCAGCCTCTCTGAATCAATCTGCGGATATGTTCCATTGCTCAAGAAATCGACGGCTGCCCGTACATCGGTCGGAATAGTTTTGAGGACGTAATTTCCCTCGCTGCCCCAACACCCTCGATAGTGAAAGATGACGCTGTTCCATCCTGATTCTCTCAGCATCAGCGCAATATCGTAATTCTGCTCAATCCCCGGAATCCCGTGCAGTATCAGTGCGGTCGGCTTTGGGTCATCTCCCTGTGCGAGAAACAGTCGTCCAAGCAGTCGATACCTGTCACTGTTAATGACTATCCCGGTTTGTCCAGAATGGGGCATTGTTTTGCCTTTGTTGTTTGTGCTAAATGCTAACCGCTAACCACCAGTGTCGGAGCCAAATAGTTTTGTTCCAAGGCACTAACTACCATTTTGATCTCTTCGTGCTGTTGTGCTTCCGACCACCCAAGTGCGTTGCCTGTAATTGCTGCTGTCTCTTCGATTAGCACGTAAGTCAGCCGACCCAACATGCCCAAGAGTGTTCGCCGGAGCAGTAAATCCGCTAGATGCCTGACCTTCTCACTCTTTGCAAGGAATTCGATCTCTCGTCGGCTGTATCCGGGCGCGTACAGAAGCGGATCATCATCCGCAACCCCGATGTATCCCGCCATATCCGCCGCCCGCGTACCATACCGATTCAGCAAGATAGCCAGCCGTTCCTCTGATACTCCGGTAGCGGCACAAATATTTGTCAGCCACTGCTTCACATCAATTTCGGATTCGGGAAATTCTTTTCCTCCGCCGATTGGCAAATCAGTTGTGTCATGTTTGCGCGGAATATCTAGCTGCTTCAATACTTCATCTGCCGCTTCTTCGGAAAAAGCTCGGAAAGTTGTCCACTTTCCACCAACAAGATTCAGAATCGGGAAGGGACCATTCTGATCCGGCTCTATAACCTCGATATGATGATCCCGACTGATCTGCCCGGTTGTCACCGCTTTCGCAGCAGGAAGCGGCCTTACTCCAGTGAATCCGAAAACAATATGTGATCGATCAACTTGTATCCTTGGGAAAACCCGATGGATCATGCCGAGGAAGTACTCGATCTCTTCCTCAGTGATCTGCGCTTCATCTGGATTGTCAACCGGAATATCCGACGTTCCTACAATTACCCGGTCGAAATAGGGCAGGATCAGCACGATACGCCCATCTTGGTTCTCAAAGAAGAACTCGTGATCGCTGATTGTTTTGCGCAGTTCTTCATGGGCCAATACCAGATGCGATCCTTTTGTGCCGCCGATGAAGTGTGTCTTCTCGCCCATCGCCTTGTTCGCAAAGTCGATCCACGGCCCCGCCGCATTGACAACGACTTGGGGCCGCACTTCGATGGTCTCTCCGGTTAATTCATCCCGCAGCCGGATGCTTTTACCATCTCTACCGATCACCGAGATATAGTTCAAGGCGCGCGCATCCGGGTTCAATGACTCGGCATCTAGCGCCATTTCCAATGCTAACCGCTCCGGAGTGGTGACTAACCCATCATAGTAAGTTGCTGTATACCGAACTTCCGGGTTCAGCTTTGGATATTGTTTAAGCGACTCGGCTCGGTTCAGCAGCTTATGCGTTGGCATGATTCGAAAGTCACGCACGTACCAGTCATACAGCATCATGCCGATTTTGATCACCAACACGCCGCGCTCACTCGGTTTATCCAGCCATCCGAGGAATTTGAACGGAGCATTGAAAATTCCCGAAAACCACTTGAAGATTGGGATAGTAGTGGGAAGTGGTTTCACATAATGGGGAGCATTTCGCAGGAGGCGGTTTCGTTCGCGCAGCGCTTCTTTGACCAGCCGGAACTCGCCATTTTCCAGATACCGGATTCCGCCATGCGCCATATGTGAGGACGCAGCACTCGCGCCGGAGCAAAAATCGTCGCGCTCGACTAGCACCGCATCAACACCTTGCAAGGCTAGATCGTGGAACGTGCCGATTCCGTTGATCCCCCCGCCAATGATCAGCACCGGGATATCAGGATTTTTGCGAAGCGTCTCAAGTGCATCTTGTCTATTCACCTGATTTCCTTATTTGCGTTACTGAGAAATTACTCTACCCAGCCAAACGTCCGCTCGACAGCTTTAAGCCATTGGTGATAGAGCCTGCGGCGTGTAATATCGTCCATCTTGGGTTCCCACACCTGATCGACGCCCCAGTTCTCACGCAGTTCTTCTTGTATCTTCCAGAATCCAACTGCGAGTCCTGCCGCATAAGCAGCACCTAGCGATGTTGTCTCCGAGACGGTAGGCCGCACCACTGGCACGCTCAGAATATCTGCCTGAAATTGCATCAGCAGATTGTCGTGAGTCATGCCGCCGTCTACTTTCAATCGGGTAAGCCTAACCCCGGAATCTTTTTCCATAGCATCGAGCACTTCTCGCGTCTGATAGGCAGTTGCTTCCAGAGCCGCCCGCGCGATATGTCCTTTGTTGGCATACCTCGTTAGCCCCGCGATTACTCCCCTCGCATCGGTGCGCCAGTAAGGAGCGTATAATCCCGAAAATGCCGGGACGAAATAAACCCCGCCGTTGTCTTCAACGCTTGCAGCCAACGTTTCAACTTCATTTGATGTTTGGATTAAACCCAAATTATCTCGGAGCCACTGAACCAGCGCCCCGGTGATTGCAATCGAGCCTTCTAGTGCGTATACAGCAGGCTGGTCGCCAATCTTATATCCGAGTGTGGTCAGCAACCCGCTTGTCGAAGGGACTGCTTCCGTTCCTGTATTCATCAGCATGAAGCAGCCTGTCCCGTATGTGTTCTTTGCTTCGCCTGCCGAATAGCAGGTTTGTCCATATAGCGCCGCCTGCTGATCGCCCAGATCGCCGCACAGTGGAACTTCGCCGCCGAATGGCCCATCAGGGCGAGTCACGCCATACAATCTCGGATCGCTGGAAGGCCGAATCTCTGGCAGCATGGATCGGGGAATACTAAGAACTCCGAGAATATCCTCATCCCAATTCAGCGTCCGCAGATTCATCAGCATGGTTCGGCTGGCGTTTGTCACATCGGTGATGTGTATCCCGCCGTCCACGCCGCCTGTGAGATTCCACAGTAGCCACGTATCAATATTTCCAAACAGAGCATCGCCCTGTTCCGCATCCCCTCGCAGCCCATCCGCGTGATCGAGCATCCACTGAATCTTCGGCCCCGAAAAATAAGTTGCTAGCGGTAAACCTGTTTGCTCTCGGAACCGATCTTGCCCACCCTCTAATGCAAGTTGATTGATTAATCCATCCGTGCGGGTGTCTTGCCACACGATGGCATTCATATACGGTTTGCCCGTCTTACGATTCCAAACGACGGTTGTTTCTCGTTGGTTAGTGATGCCAATTGCAGCCAGATCAGAAGCCGCAAGGTTGGCTTTATTCAACCCACCCTGAATGACCTCTCGTGTTCGCTGCCATATCTCGATAGGGTCATGCTCCACCCAACCCGGCTTGGGATAAATTTGCCTGTGCTCAAGTTGATGCAGGCTGATAACTTTCCCTGCATGGTCAAAAATCATGAAGCGTGTGCTGGTTGTTCCCTGATCGATGGCTGCCACGACTTGCGCCATGTGAGAGTCTCCAAGATGAGGCAGAAGAGGAAAATCTCTCTAATTTTACTTTGCATTCCACAGAAACGTGATTCGGCAAGTGACCCAATCTTGATTTTGCTGGCCTCATGAATCTGATCCGCACTTTTGCAACGCGGCCCTCGGATTCTGTGTCACGCAATGCCTGAATCTGAATATTTCTACTAATTCGATTCCAACCTGTTTGTACTCAATCCATGTTTTGCCATCATCAATGATCCAGAATGGGGACACATCTTTGCAAATTCGCTTGTCACGAAACCGAATTTGTACTTAGTTTGACGGTTATTCTTGACAGGCTATAATCCGCAGGGCCTCTTACCCGGTATACCTTAGGAGAGCGCTATTCATGCAGCCGCTCGTAGAGTGCGTCCCGAATTTCAGCGAAGGCCGCCGACCTGAAGTTGTGGAACAAATTATTGATGCTGTGCGTGCTGTTCCCGGCATTACGATTCTCGATTCAAGCTCAGATGTCGATCACAATCGCTCGGTTCTGACCTTCGTTGGCACTCCTGAGGTTGTTGAAGCGGCTGCATTTGAAGGCATCAAAAAGGCTGCCGAACTGATTGACATGACGCAGCACTCTGGCGAGCATCCACGTATTGGTGCTACCGATGTAATTCCGTTTATTCCAATTCGCGGTATCTTAATGGCTGAATGTGTTGCCATTGCAAAGCGGCTTGGTGAGCGTGTAGGCACAGAATTAGGAATTCCGGTCTATCTGTATGAAGCCGCAGCAACCCGCCCAGATCGTGAGAACTTAGCCGATCTCCGCAAAGGTGAGTACGAAGGTCTGCGCGAAGCAATTAGCTCTGATCCCAATCGTGCCCCTGATTTTGGCCCCGCCGAGGTTGGTAGAGCAGGCGCAACTGTCATTGGAGCACGCGCTCCTTTGGTTGCGTATAACATCTATTTGAATACCAATGATGTCGAAGCCGCTAACAAGATCGCCAAGTCAATCCGGCATTCCGGCGGCGGCTTACGCTACGTAAAAGCACTCGGCTTGCTGGTTGAAGGCCGTGCTCAAGTCTCGATGAACCTCACTGATTTTACCAAGACTTCAATTTATCGTGCTCAAGAAATGGTTAAATCCGAGGCTGCACGCTATGGCTATATAATCCACCATGCCGAGCTAATTGGCCTTATCCCTGAACAAGCATTGATCGATGCTGCACGCTGGTATCTCCAACTTGACGCCTTTACCGAAGACCAGATTCTGGAGCGGAAGCTGCAAACTACCGAGGCGCAAGCCGGAATGATCCCGCAAGCATTCCTCGATGCGGTTGCCAGTGGCGAGCCTACTCCCGGCGGTGGATCAGTTGCTGCACTGGCAGGTGCATTAGGTGCTGCTTTGGCCTCTATGGTAGCCCGTTCTACAATGGGCAAGAAGAAATATGCTGAGTTTGAACACGCTATGCAGGAAGTCGCGCACCTTGCAGACGACCTGCGCGATCAATTGACAGAGGCGATTACCGAAGACAGCCAAGCTTTTGAGCAAGTTCTCGCTGCTTACCGTCTCGGCAAGGAAGACCTGAAGCGGCTGCCTGCTGTTCAGGCCGCGATGCAACGCGCTGCCGAAGTGCCTATGCGTACCGCCGAGTTGGCTATCCAGGCTCTTGATCAGCTAAAGGTTGTAGCCGAGCATGGGAATGTCAATGCTGCTAGTGATGCGGCTGCGGGTGCTCACATAGCACTGGCAGCCCTCGAAGCTGCGGCCCTCAATGTGTTGGTGAATGTGCAAAGCCTCGAAAACGCGGAATTGGTCAACCAGATTCGCAGCCAGATTACTACTCTGCGCGATCAGGGCCGAGCGACCGCACAAGAAATTCAGAGATTAGTGGAGAACAGGGCAGGTCTCGCCTGATTGCATATGCGCTTTCGTGTATCGTTACTTGTACTTGTTAGTTCGGTAGTTGTCGGCTGTATGCAGGAGCCGGAATTCACACCTACCCCTACCAAAACACCTAATGCTAGTGCTGCGCTCGAAATAGCAGTGTTGACATCTACTAGCAGCACAAGTTTGCCTCTAGGGATTACAACCGCTCCCTCTGAAACGCCAATCATACCTACTCCTGTGCCGAATACTACGGGCGATACCGCGACACCTACAATTGATCCCTCTTTTACGCCTGGAACACCAACTCCAACGCCACCACCACCAACTGCCGATGATGGCCTGCCCGCCGATCATTACATACTGGGCCGTCCAATTCCAAATGGCTGGACAGATTATGGTGATCGTATTTATCCCTATGGCTCGACGGCTGGTGGAAAGTATCGTCCTCATACAGGCATGGAGTTCTGGAATCCAGTGGGGACACCTGTAGTCGCGGTGGCTGACTCAACGGTTGAATATGCGGGAACTGATTGGGAGACTCAGTTTGGCCCCCAATTGAGTTTTTACGGTAACTTAATTGTGCTGCGTATCAACGGCGCTGATTATCAAGGCCAGCCTGTTTTCGCGGTGTATGGGCATCTTTCGGAGATTTATGTCAATAGCGGCGATAGTGTTCTAGCGAAGATGATCATTGGAGCAGTTGGCGGAACAGGTGTGGCGAACGGCGCGCCTCATCTGCACTTTGAGGTACGCATGGGCGATCCGCACGATTACTTCCACAGCACGCGCAATCCTGATCTATGGATCAAAC